>Ga0172379_10009189_pt1 | contig 12243 bp, 7 predicted proteins | sample GrowelOW334metaG_FD_119756 | JGI IMG/M metagenome (GOLD analysis project Ga0172379, IMG submission 119756) | Groundwater microbial communities from an aquifer near a municipal landfill in Southern Ontario, Canada - Groundwater well OW334 metaG | ecosystem: Environmental > Aquatic > Deep... | reverse complement strand
ACTCCTTTCGATCTACACAGGAAAGGGTAGAGAAGCTTCCATTATAACTTTAGAGAAATTAGGAATACTTGGTTTCTTTGATCTGGTTATTACCGGAACTGATGTAAAAGAGCACAAACCATCTCCGGAAGGAATTGAAATCTTTGTTGAAAAATATTCTTTGGAGAAAGAAAGAGTGTTGATGGTTGGAGACGCTCCGGCTGATATTAAAGCAGCACGTGCTGCTGGAGTTCACATTGCTTCTGTTTTGTGGGATAGTTATGCGCACGATAAATTACTAAAGATGAAAAGCGATTATCTCTTCCACACGGTTGAAGAATTGAAAAAGTTTTTTGTCGATGTTCTTTAAAACAAAAAAGGAGAAATTTTACTTTCTCCTTTTTTGTAGTTCGGGTATAATAATATTACATGTTGAACGGGTAAACAAAGCTGATTCGTGGTTCAATTTTCTTTTGTGGTTTATAACCGACAATTTCTTTATCCAGATTTCTAATCGGCGTGAACGTCCATTGATAAACCATCGAAACTATCATAAACGAGTAAGGTTTGTAACCAAGTTCAGTAAACAAAATTGATCGATCGTTTAGTTTGAAAACATCAGCGCCATCAACAAATACTTTATCATATCCGGCTCTTGCTATAAATGAAAATCCACTTGGAGCTACATCGGCTGTTAAATGTAAAATACCTCCGTCATGGTTGTCTAACTTTTGTAACCCTCCGATAACATTGAACGTACCCAAAACGGAAATTCCTAACTCACCGTAATATCCATTTTCGGCAGCATTCAAATATTTTAGAGTAGTAGCTTTACTTGAGACATTTTCCGTGTAGCGTTCAATTTCATAAAGTGAATTAAAATATGCCGGCATATACTGATCATTATTCCAGCGGCGTTCTAATTTTGCTGAAGCATTAAAAATTCCCAATCCATTCAAACCTAAAATAATTCCGGAAGCAGCGCCGCTGCCGAAGTTTAGAATTTTAACATAATCGAAATAGAGTGAAGCGTTTGCCATACTGAAATTAAAGAGAGGCAATCCTAAATCAAGCCCGATGATATTAACGGAACCTTCATCATCAAATATAATTGTCTGATAATTGTAAACCTTTCCAGAGTTCTTATTAAAATCTCCGGCAAAGGTAGCGCCGACTTCCAAATTGCCAATAATTGGAATAGATGCTGCCGATGTGTATTGAAGCGGTCTAACGTAACCTCTCATTCCCAATACTCCGGCTTGAGCATGAGCAAAGTTACTATAGATTGATTCAAAACCGAATTTGTTAAAATCAAGATCAACAACGGCTCCGATTGTACGGGTATCAAAACTCGGACTGTTGTTGTACTGATATAGGATACTTCCATGTCCTAGCGTATAAAAATCTAAAGCGCCAAGTTTAACATAGACCGGGTCTTTCTTCATTCCATAGCGGACATAACGAATGATGCTTAAGTAATCTGAAGTTTCATTAAAGTTTTCTTTCCGTAATTTACCTTGAGAACTGAATTCTAAATTGAGATCTAATCCAACACCGATTTTTGCAAAAGAGATTTCCGGTCTAAACCGAAAAGCATAAAAAGGTTGACCGTCAATCCACGTCATTCCTAATCCGCCGGTTAAATCACCCTTGTTTGGATTTGGGAATTGGTTGAATTGAGAGTAATTATCACTAAAGAAAAAGAAAAGAATAAATAAAATTAAGAGGATTTTTTTCATGACGTTCTCGTAATTATTGTAAATGAATTGTACAAACTTAATAAATGAAAAAACAACATCCTTTATTTCATCAGTATAAACTTTTTTGTCTCTACAAATTTTCCCGCCCGGAGTTGATAGAAATACACTCCGCTTGGTAGTGAGTTAGTTGCATCAAATTTAATGGAATAATTTCCAACTGGTTGTTCTTCGTTTACTAAAGTTGCTATTTCTTTACCAAGGACGTCGAAAACTATTAATTTGACGATTGACGAATAACCGTTTACCGATGGGGGAATCGAATATTTTATTGTTGTTGTAGGGTTAAATGGGTTGGGGTAGTTTTGAAGTAATGAAAAATTTTGTTTAAAAATAGTTTTTTTATCAACTGAATTTGGCTCATAAGTGAGGTTGAAATATCCAGTATCTGGATAAAAAGAATATTGAGGAATTAAACTTTTATCTTTTGTTTTAAACCGGTAGTTAAATCCAAAACCATTTTGCATTAATAATGTATCAATAGAATAATCTAATGAATAAACTGGCGAATACGGCACATTGTATAATTCATTTAATTGACTGAAAATAATACTGTCACTTTTTTGATAATATCCTTCTAATGATGCCGAAGATATAAAATTAAATGAATCTTCTTGAATAAATCCAGTATAGAAAATTGAATAATAATGATTGATCCCTATGAAACCAGTAATCTTAAAGTTATCAAAATTGAGCTCATGGATTTCAAATTTAGGTACATATGACTGTTGATACAGAATTAGACTGTCACCATCATTCCTTACAAACTGAACTAATGTTTCACTTTCTTTTCTTAAATCGCTGAAAACTTGTTCAGTCCAATAATTATATATATATCCCAGCTTGTATGAATATTTTTTATAATTTCCATACTGAACAATTTCAGTATTTATTCCATAAATATTAGAATCAGATTTTTGAATTAATAGTCCATTGAATATTGTATCATTTGGAAGAGAAAAATCCATTAAAATTTTATCTTCATTATTGAAATTTATATAATGCAATTTCCCTAATGTGTCAATCCTTGCCCAATCCTTGCTCAATTTGTCTAATTTTGCCTCATAGTATCTTTCACCATTTATGATAGTATCTCTTGAGATCTCAAAATTGACGAACCACGTAGATGGAGGTCCCCCATCATGACGGCGACGCATATATTGATATTTATTTCCAATGGCTAAGGGGAAATATTCAGTTAAACTATCGGACGGCGAATAGGTGAAATTCATATTATCCCCAAAAACATTTACAACGGCTACTAAAATCAGAACAAGTATCTTTTTAAATGAATAGATTTTTTTCATCGTAATACCAATTAGAATTTAAGTTATATGATACTATTTAATAAACAACATTTTTTTTGTTTGATAATTGGAATTTATTTTTAGTCGATAAAGATAAATTCCACTTGAAAGATTAATATTAGCAGTATTAAATTCCACCTCGTGTTCTCCTGCCTCTTTCTCTTCATTTATAATTTCTGCAACTTCGCGCCCTAATAAATCAAATATTTTTATTTCCACATTTCCAGGAACTGGAGAATAAAATTTCAGTTTAGTGGTCGGATTAAAAGGATTTGGATAATTTTGATGTAGCAAAAAATTTTTATTTACAGGCACATCCTTTTCCGCGACAGTTGTTATTCCACCATTCGTGGTATGAAGGATAATTCCATTTGGTCCTGAAATCCACCCTTCATTTTCATTGATAAAAAAAACGGATAACAATTCCTTAGAAGAAGGGCAGTACTGTTCATCCCATGTATTGCCACCATCTGAAGAACGAAAAATTTTACCATTAAGACCAGTCATAGTACAACCAACAGCGATAATATTTTTACCATCAAATAAATAAACGGACGCAAATTGTACTTTTCCATCCCCTGCTCTTTTAATTTCCCAATCCTCCCCACCATTACTCGTAGTTAACACTAGGCCATATGAACCAACAACACATCCATTATTTTTATCCAAAAATCTGGCAGAAGCTAAATAAAAAGTCGGAAAGTCAGTCTTTTTCCAACTAGTACCACCATCCGTTGTTTTTAAAATCGCATCATTTCCAATTGCCAACCCTAAATTTGCATCAAAGAAAGTAATGTAATTTATCGTCGAAGAATAACCGGTATTTAATACTGTCCAATTATCGCCCCCGTTAGTTGTTTTAAGTATAACTCCATTTTCTCCACCAACCCATCCTAGATTTCTGTCAAAAAAATAAACAGAATAATAATAAACATATATATAAGTACTTATAGTTGTCCAGGTTGCTCCACCGTTCGTTGTTTTACGAATCCTTCCCCCATAGTCACCTGCAGACCAGCCATAATCGAGATCTAAAAAGAAGAGGTCTTTTGGGATTAATCGACCATCACTAAATATCTTGGACCAGGTAGAACCACCATTTGTAGTTTTAAGTATTGAATAACTTGCTCCAGCCCACCCAATTTGATTGTTAATAAAAAAGATTTTATAAATCCATTCAGGTGAAGCCGTTTGTAAAACCGACTTCCAGTGACTTCCTGCATCGGAGGTATTTATAATAAGTCCTTTATCGCCAACTATCCAGGCCTTAGTTGTACCTTTAAAGTATATGGAAGATAATGAATTATCGATTCCTAAATCGATAGTATTCCAGACTAACCCCCCAGTGGTTGTTTTAAGAAGCATATGTCCATAAGTTGCGATCCATCCGGTATTATTATCTGAAAAAAAAATCGAATTGAAGGTGTAATATGTTGGGAGAGCATAAGTGATATTCCAACTGTCTCCCCAGTCAGTTGAGCGCAAAACGATCCCACTCTCCCCACAAATAAATCCTTTTCCATTATTTGTAAAGAAAACGGACATTAAGTTCTTATTAGTTACGGAATCTTTAATATTCCATTTATTCCCTGAATCAGTAGTATATAAGATTGTTCCCTGAGAACCGGAAACCCAAACTGTATTACTATTCACGGCAAATATTGAATATAATGCAGCGTTTGTGCTACTAGATTGTTCATTCCAAGTAGTCCCTCCATCGCTGGTAAAAAAAATTTTCCCTGCCTCTCCCACAATCCATCCCATTTCAGGATCGATAAACTTTATACATTTTAAATTATTAGTAGTTAAACCGGGTTGCAAAGCCCAATCATAACCTCCATTTGAAGATTCAAGTATAACGCCATTATCTCCAACAATCCATCCAATATTTTTATCTATAAAAAAAACTGAATTTAGATTGGTCTTTAAATTTGAGGAAATAGTTTTCCATAATGTTCCCCCATTTGTTGAGAGCAATATCGTTCCCTTTGAGCCAATTGACCAACCATTTAGTTCATCAATAAAAAAAACAGACTGCAGACTATTTCCCTGAGGAATTGGATTCTGCCAAGTCCATTGGGCTTTAACTGGGAGTTGTAGCGCCAATAATATTATGATAACAAACTTTTGCATTTTTTCACCTCATCAATACCATTTGACATGATTTACTAAATGAACCCGCTCTAAAATAATAAAAATAAACTCCACTGGAAAGATTAACTGCATTATACTCAACCTCATACATGCCAGGTGCTTTTTCTTCATTTACTAAGGTAGTAACTTCTCTTCCCAAAAAATTAAATATTTTTAAAGTTACATAACTACTAACTGGTAACTGATAACTGATTACTGTACTTGGATTAAATGGATTAGGGAAATTTTGTTTCAGCAAAAAACCGGTGACAGCATTCGCTTCGTTTTCAATTTTTGAAATTGTTGAGATCTCAATTGAATCGGAATACTTAAATGCGCCGTCGTTATCTATCTGCTTTAAACGATAATAATAAATTGCTTGTTGCAGGTTGGTTGAATCTTCATAGTAATAACTTTTCGGCGAGTTGCTGTTCCCGCTTCCGAACACAAAACCCACTTGTTCCCAATTGGTTTGAGGAAGTTTTCGTTCAACATTGAATCCGTAGTTATTTACTTCAGTAGCAGTTCCCCAGAACAAAATTACTTTTCCATCGGCAAAATATCCTTGAAAATATACGAGTTCAACAGGTAAAGTTCCATCAGGTTTTTGAGCTGAGACTACAAAAGTAAATAAGAAAACAAACAGGAAGAGATATCTCATTTAACAATCGCAAGTTTCTGTGTAATTGATTCTGATTTTCCGTTTTTCTTCGCGATCACTTTATACAGATAAACACCGTTTGCAAGTTGATCTCCATCCTGATCTTTCGTATCCCAAAAGATGCGATTGAAATCCATACTAAGTTCTGCAGATGATTTCTTTATTTCTTTAACTAAGCGTCCAGCGATTGTATAAACTCTAATAGTAAGCTCTTCCGGTAATTGTGGAAGTTTAAAAGTAAAGTAAGTATTATCTTTTATCGGATTCGGATAATTGTAACAATTCATAATTGCCAGTTCATTTGAGACAATAAATACGCGCTCAAAACCGGGTTGATTGTCTAACTTTCCATAAACATTATTTCCGAATATCTTAAATTGATGCTCCCCATTAGTCAGTGATGGGACGAATGCAAAAGTTAATGTTCTATTTGCAGAATCGTTTTTTATATTCAGTTGATTGAATGGAATCTTCTCGTTATCAAGTAAAATGGAAAGGGAAGAAGTATCACTTACTGCAAACCAAGTCGGGTATTTCAGATCAATTTTGATATTGGGATTGCTTGAAACGAAGTCACCGTTCAATATTTCAGTGTTGTCAAAAGTAACGTCCACGGTTGATGCGGAAACTGAGACGACATTAGTATCTGGTTTGGTAAAGAATGGAATAGTGAATTCGTTATTGTCTTTGTATAACTCTCTCACACGATTCTCCGGATCGATTTTTATTTTGAATCCCATATTTCCCTTGCCGTCGGTTGTATTTGTCATATAATTAAGTGTGAACAATTTTCTCTGCATTGAATCTAACGAAGCTATAACAGTATCAAGCAGTTGACGTGAAGAATTATCTTCCTTCATCACATCGACTAACACATGAAAACTATCCGCCGGAGATTCACCGACATTATAAACATAAAACATTAGATCAAGACTATCTCCTTGAATAAGCGTATCGCGAGAGACGGAAACAACCTGGTAGTTGGTGGCAAGTTCGGCGGGAGAAGTGAATTCAATTCCAATTGAAGAAATCTCAGGTGAAATTCTATTTGAGGAAACCGTTTCATGTAATTGCAGCTTAAGATATGAGTATTTGTTGTTGTCGACAGCACTCAAGTCAAGAATTGAATCTTGTAGCTCAACTGAAAATAAAGAGTCTTCCAGTGTCTTGTCATCTAATCCGTAGACATTAACAATGATTTTAGAATCTTCGTTATTCAAATGTTTTACTTTCGCATACTTCCATTTTTGTGATGGACCAACTTTCTTTGTTTTCAATAGCCCGCTAAATCTTAAGGGTGAGAAAGAAGTGTCAATAATAATGTTCCCATCATAGGGACCTTTAACAATTTCAATCGCAGATCCTGGTACTCCACCTTTTTCACCAATTATTGCCCATGATCCTCTAAATTGCAATTGATCAATCTGGGTACTTCCCAATGTTTTTATTGCATTCTTCAAATTAGTTGACAAATTATTTCGAGCGTCATCCGCAACACCCATTGCAACAATCTTTCCGTTAGGGATCGAGTTAATAAAATCAGCCAATTTTTGAACAGCGGTAGGATTGCCAAACAATTGATACCAATCAACAGTATCAACTTCTAACGTAGTTTGATCAAAAACTGCTATTCCCATTCCGGCAAAAAATGTATTGGATAAAAGATTTGTCCCATTTTTTGAGAGCAAACATGTGGCTCCGGCATACCAACCAGCTGAAAGTACTGAAATATTTATTGAATCATTTGACAAGGTCACAACCGAATTATGAAATTGCACTCCCTCCATTTCTTGATTTTTAAATGATATGGAATCAGAGACTGAAAATTTTTCAGATTTAGTATTTCTAAAAGATTTGGTGAAGGCATACTGAGCAGTTTCGTTATCAACTTTATAACGGAACCAATATCTGTAATCGGGTAGCAAATTTGGCAATTGAACTTTTGTAATAACCGAATCTTCTGGGATAATAAATTCATTTGGTGATAAGAAATCCTTTGTTTCAGATATTTGATATTTCACATTAAGCTTTTTATAATCCGCGATCACTGGATTTAAAATAAACAAATTTCTGGGTTGAGAATTTTCCACTTCGGAACCAAAGTTGTCTCTTAAAACATTAGAAACGACGGTGAAAAATAAATCTGCTTGATTATCATCTTTATAAATCTCGGAGATTTTATTATCCGGGTCCAAAAAAATGTTTAATGAATGTTCACCAGCTAAATTTTTAGTTTTAATCCATATTGTCACTGTATCTTCTCTCTCGAGTTTTGAAAGAGAAAGAAACTTATTCTCTACAAGTTCATTTTTGTAGTTATGTGTAATCGAAACTGCAAAAGTATCTTCGATTGCTAAACCCAAATTTGAAATTGCAATTCTAAATGCTACTGAGTCGCTTCCGTCATTAAGTTGAGTTGCGGTATACTGTATACTTGCAGGAGTGATTTTTAAATTTGGTTTTGGTGGAATTTTAAGAGAAACGATAGGATCTCCTATTAAAGAATTTGTAAGAGCAAACACCTTAAATACATCAGAACTTCCACTTTGGTTAAACATCTTTATTTTTGCCCCTAAGTGAGATCTGCCAATATTCGCAGTCGAATCCTCGATAAGAGATTGATAAAAGTATTTTGGCACCGCATAAGCTGATGAAGTAAACCCTAAAGAAGAATTCCCAACATATCCTAAAGCTTGACCATTTTCTCCAAGAACAAATCGTTCACCAAAACAAACGATGTCAGGTTCGGCAAACTTATTTGTAGAACAACCAAAGTCGGTTACTAATGGATTTCTATTTAAAGTATTTTTTATTTGAGATACTTCGTTTATACTATTATCCCATGTAGCGGTGCCACTATGACCAATATAAGAGATAAAAACACCACCATTAGAAATAGCTTGCTGAATTTCACTTGAAGTGTAAGGACCAAAGTCAGTTTGGGGTGAAGTTGTTTTATAAAAATGTTTATAAAATCCTGATATTATGGGAGGAGCTATCAGAGTGTTTATCAAGTTATCATTAACGTTTTTTAATTGTGCGATCTCTTCCGGATAATTGGCTCGCCCACCGGAGAAAAACAAATATCGTTTGTTCCAACTATCGTATGGGGCATTTATATTATTTTTGACTTTAGAAAGGTAGTATTGCAATTCTGAACCGGAGTTTATAGGAAGTCTTCCAACAAAAAGCTGGGGAATCGGTAATGCATTCTCATCCCAAACCGCATACCAGTTATCACTCACAGGATCTCCATACGAAGGGACATAATTTCCTCCACCAACCACACCATCATTCTTGAAACGGTACTGTTTATAATCATAATTTGCATCTCCAAGTAAAACTAAATAGGATGGCTTAGGTGCTTGCCAGTTTACAAAAGCTGATTGACAAAACAATCTAATAGCGTGTGGATCAGGATAACCAAATGTAAATTCATCAAAAATGTCTTCAACATTTATTAGTAGAGTAGAAATTGAAAATAAACTTCCTATCTCATTAACATAATTTTGTGCATTATTCCAAAATTTTGGATGGGTAATTGCAATGTATTCTCCTTGCATCGAAGGACTTCGTAGATTCTTAAACTGTTTGAGTCCGTAAAATTTAGGTTTAAGCGGTTTGTCGGGAGTAATTACAACATAAGATTCACCTCCTAAAACAGAATCGGCGAATGTTAATATTCCATTATTAACTTGGTAAGTCTCAATTCTCTTAAGGTCTGGGTTGATTTTGTAAATTAAATACTGCGAAGCATTCGCATTTCCAACTTTAATAACCTTGAGTCCCGGAGAAATCGAATCATCAAGTTTAAAAAGCAAGCTGTCATTAATTAGTTTTAATTGTCTGGGATATTCTATTTCGTACCAATCAACTCCAATTTGATTAGGACTTGTTCCATTTTCATAATTTTGAACTGAAAACTTATTCGATCCGACCAATAATAAATTAGATTGAAACCGACCTTGTAATAAAACTTGATCAAATCGATTTATATGTTGAGAATCTAAGGCCGTTCCATTAAATGATAATGAAAGAGTATGTGCATCAGAACTTAGGTTTGATGCCGTACTTGTTGCCTTGAAGAAGATTTTGGCGGGTTTGTCTAAGTAAATATCGGTTAGGGTAAAAGGAAAATCTCTTTTTTGAACAAACAGCCAATCCCAGTACCAAGTTTTGTTTTTATTCCAATTAGGTGTTTGATTAGCCACCTCATCATTATTCATGTTTTGAAACATTGTATTTTTTTCATAGTGCAAAGTCTGTATATAATATTCTAGAGTATCGGGGATATTTGTTTGGTTGATTAAAAGACTGTCGATTCTGAGCCCTGGAGTTTTCCCCCAAGTTAAAAAATAAAGAGTTGTGTCTGTATACCGATCCAAATATTCGTGGTATTCGTCATTTGAACTGTTTATTAATTTATAATTCTTTTTGCCATAATTCTTTTTCCCATAAAATTCAACATAGTCTGAATCATCGCAAACACCATCATTTTCTCCAGATACATATATTTTTTGTTCAACTCCCGATTCAAATAATTGGATCATATTTGGATTAATCACCGAAGTATTGATCCCGATGTTTTCTAAATCAATTTTACTTAATCTAAAAACCCTATCTTCAGATACCCCGATTTTTAAATAAGTGCTAATATAATTTATCCAGTTGCCGATTGTGTCTGGTAGACTAAAAATACGGTTTGATCTAAAGTGCTCTACAATCGACGAATTCCCTATTAATTTAGACAGCTCATGATCAAAAGATGAAACTATTTTTATCGGTGAGTATTCCTTAAGAATAATAGGTGAGTTAAGAGTTATGTGGATTTCTATATCGGAATACTCAATTATCTTGTTTTCAGATTCATTAAACAGCGCAGTATTAACTTCTATAGCAGCACAATAAAAATCCCTTAACCAGAAATATGATAGAACTTTGACAATATCCCGCGGATTTCTTTTCTCAGAGATTTCAAAATTTTCAAAATCTTTAATACTTAATGTTGAATCATCCATTCTATCAATTGCCGGATTTAACTTTGGAATAGTCGAACCAATTTCATTGATAGTCTTTGATCTTACTTCAGTACTGATTGTAAAATTCGGAGGAATTGAAATAATTATATTTTGTTTTGGAAGCTTCCAATTCCCGGGGTGAGATACATCAGTATATTCAAAGTAATCACGAACTCTGAATTTCCCTTGAATCGTTTCGAAAAACTTAGGGGATACATTTTCAATTTTTAATACAAAACCATTTTCTTCAATTGTCGTAGTAACCGAGCTAGATGTTCCCTGCGCAGTTAATATCGAAGTTAAAAAGAATAGGAGTAGAATTTTTTTCATGATTAAAAAGTACTTTTATTAATGAGAGAGCTACTATTACAACATTATTAATTGTTCTGATTTAATATTAGTTTTTCTTTGATGAAAAAATAGGCTTTTGATGGATTAAATACACCGGAAATAATTAAATAACCAATCCATATCGCATAACCACCATTCAAATATTCGTGCAAACCTTTTCGGTAAAATCTCCATGAAATTAGTTTAATTTTTAGAGTTAAATTTCTAAGGAAATAAAACAATTTGCTTTTTTTATAAATTGATTTTGAACCCAACCCATCACTTATCAAAATATTTTGTTTCTCTAAAATACCATACATATTTTTTGAAGTAAAACTATTCTCATGAATTCTAAACCCGCAATAAATGTCACGAATATTTGCAAGCATCGCGACTTGTCCTACGAAAATAAAAATCCAAATCGGGAACGGGGTGGGCAGATTCCCTATAACCGCCAACCGAATCCAACATTTTTCTTCTAAACATCACAGTAGAGTTAACCATTACGTGTTTTCCCACCTTCAGGGCTTTAGCAATATCTAAAGGATCTTTAGGCATTTTTACAAACCATTTTCTTTTAGAATTTTGCCCTAAGTAAAAAATGGAAGTACCGACTAAACCAATTGAAGGATTTTTCTGCAATAACTCCAGCTGGTATTTGAATCTTTCGGGGTGGCTAATGTCATCTGCATCCATTATCGCAATATACTCAGCAGAACACATCGAAAAACCATAGTTATATGCAAAAATTAATCCTCGGTCGGCGATCTGATATATTTTTACTCTACTATCTGCAATTGATTTTAAATAAACCAATGTACCATCGGATGAACCATTCTCAACTATTACAAGCTCAAAACGGTTCTCAGTCTGTGAAAGAATTGATTCAACGCTTATTGGAAGATATGGCATCCCATTTTTTACTGCTAAAACAACTGAAATGAGCATTTATCACTCCAGAAAAAATAATGGAGATTAATTAACATGGTTTAATTTTCTTCTACCTTTATTAAATAGAATAAACATTTTTCTCTGCTTAAAATCCCACCTTTAAATTT
>Ga0172379_10009188_pt1 | contig 12244 bp, 15 predicted proteins | sample GrowelOW334metaG_FD_119756 | JGI IMG/M metagenome (GOLD analysis project Ga0172379, IMG submission 119756) | Groundwater microbial communities from an aquifer near a municipal landfill in Southern Ontario, Canada - Groundwater well OW334 metaG | ecosystem: Environmental > Aquatic > Deep... | reverse complement strand
TCTCTCTTCCAACGGGCCCTGAAGGGGACAGCAGTCTTGAGCATGTCGAACGATGCCATGGGGTCTGCACTTCTGACCTTCGCGCCAGAACATGTTGAACGCGATAGGGGAGAAGGTATGCCGTCTAGCGATCACCGAAAGGAGGTACTACATCCCACACGTGGACTCCTGAGAGGAGATGACAGGAAAAACATGCAGTTCGGAAAACTAGATGCCCTCCTTTGCAGAATCGGGATTGAAAAAATTGCCGGGGAAGGAAAGGGAAGCCACACCAAATACAGCAATCCCGATTCCGGTAAATCCAGCGTTTTATCCCGCCGCTATACCGGTGGCCACACCGTCACTATTCCTTTGGGAATCGTTGTTGACCTTCTGAAGAGGCTCGCATTATCTGTATCACAACTGGAAGCTTTTTTGCGCGAAACGAACAGCGCGGAATGATTGTGCATTGTTGTTATGTATCGGGAGAGGGATGGTCGAGAAAATCTTTGAAGCGGTCGAGTGTTTCCGGGAAATCCTGCCGCCCATAGCCGACGCGGAAGTGCCGGTTACCATAGTCGTAGACTGTCGAGGGGAGGATCATAATTCCCGCTTCGTTGATCGCACGCTTGCAAAATGAAGAAGCCGTCTCGTCGAGTTCAAGTTTTGGGAAGCACACGCACCCTGCGCGCGGTCGGACCCAGCTGGCGACGTGGGAATATTCGGAAAAAAACCGGTCGAGCTCCGCGATGTTCCTGCGGATTCGCTCGACGTTTTCCGTGATAATTTTCTGTTTTGCGCGCAGCGCTATGAGCGCCAGCACCTCGCTCGGCGCACTGGAACACCCTGTCGTGTAATGTCTGTATGATTGCATGCGTCGTAGCATTTTCCGGTTTTTGGAGACGAGCCAGCCGATGCGCATCCCGGCAAGGCCGAAGGTTTTGGACATGCCGGAGAGCGAGATCGCCTTTTCATCGAGTTCAACGGCGGATGGCAAACGGTCTGCGGGATCCAGTTCGAGGAATCGAAACATCTCATCGGAGAAAACCGTGACCCCGCGTTCCTTTGCCATCGACATCATTTGTTCGTAGTCTTCCTTCCGAGGTAAAGCACCCGTTGGGTTATGAGGAAAATTCACAACAAGAAGTTTGGTATTCGACGTAAGTTTCTCTCCGAGATCATCGAGGTCATATCTCCACCCCTGTTTCTCATCTGGCGTCCAGTGATCAACCTCGCAGCCCATTGATTTTGCAATTTCGAAGAGCGATTGGTAGGCGGGATATGTGGTGACGACGCGGTCTCCCTTGTTCAAGAGCGTCTGCATGGCAATGAAAATTCCCTCTTCGGGCGCAACAACTTGGATATCATCCTGCTCGACGTCCCCGTGGAGTTTCGCAATCTCCTCGCGCAGTTTCGAAAGACCCCGGGATTCCGTGTACCCCAGATGAAGGCATCTCCACATTTCGAGCGTTTCCTCGTCAGCCATATCGAGAATCCCTTGCATGGGCACCCCCTCGCAGTCAGAAGGCGAGAGCTGAAAAGGGGTCGAGAATTCATACCTGGCGAAGTAGCGTTCCAGCTTGAAGGGCGGCATGGGCATAGAGAGCGATCCTAACATAGAGTTCGACTGACATGCCATGATTGTGAATATTGTCCCGTTTGCTCTTCTCCTCAATATTGCTTGAAGAACTAAAAAAACTAAAGAAAGTTGTTGAAAGTCTCTTTTTGTGTATTGTAAAGTCTCACTAGACCCGTATGGTGCACGTAGCTCAATTGGTTAGAGCACTGGATTGTGGATCCAGTGGTTGCGGGTTCGACCCCCGTCGTGCACCCCATTGACCGCCAAGCTCCCTCGGAGCCTGGCGGTCATATTTTTTCTGCCGTCCATTGTTGACTTTTATCCAATATGGATCTCTCATCGGCGCATGAGAGTGCATTTTGTTGCCAATGGATCAGATCTTTCGAGGGGCGTCGCATCCGCCGTTTCCGTGGGGTGTTCGAAAGAACATGTTTCCACAGCTCGTGAGGTTCTTGGGCGATTGAGTAACAGAGATACAATTTTTTCGTGGCGGAGGATCAGGGACGAAGGCCCCAAACCAAAATACGAGCAGATGTTCGCCCTCGCCCCCGCTTCCGCCACAACCATTACGGAGATTTATCAATGTCTGAGATCTGTGATGGGGGCATATATCTGCCGAAAAGGGGAAAAACCAAAGTTGCGTATCTCTTCGGAGGATCCGCGTATTGTTGATGTCGTAAGTTTTGATGGGAATTACAACGAATTACTGGCTTGGAGATATCGGATATCGTGCTGTCTTGGCATTGATTCAGAATCACAGAGGTTGAAAGTCGTCGATGTGCCGGGACCGGAGGGCGACGGCTCATTGGCAGCTACGTGTATCAAATACCATCCACCAAGTGAGACGCCCGTCCTCAACGGAGTGCGAACCGGCATCCTGAAGAGCAAGGGGCCCGAACACTTTCAGGGGTTCGTGCGGGCATGCGTGAGCGATACGACCGTCTTAACGCCCGGCATTTCGGCTACGGATGCTTCTTGTCGGATTGTGCGGAGAGCGATCCGGTTTGTTGTCGATGAATTACTGAAAGATACCTTTGTAATGGAATATTGCAAAACGGCAGGCGGCTAGGGATTTGATGGAGTATGGGTACTCCATAGAGCGCATACAAGATGCGGGATGCGAGTATGTGCTCTCATCTTTCTCCGCATTCGCGTGTCCCATATTCCTTCTCCAGGTTGATTGTGTCAGAAACTGCTCACTTGTACCCTTCTCTTCATGCGCATTGCGTACGTCATGCACACGCGATTTCCCACGGAGAAGGCCCACGGACATCAGGTGGCGCAGGTCTGCGCGGCACTCGTACAGATGGGCCATGACGTGACGATCGTCGCGCCGGATTTGCCGACTCCCATCACCGGATCACCCGCTGCCTATTATGGGACTGCGGACACTCTCACTGTCCGCCGCCTCCCCACGTTCCACGCGCTCGGAAGGTGGTACATCCCCGGGTTTCTCGCGTTTGCCGTTTCCATGTGGTCCTACCGGAGAGCGCTTCGGAAGTATTTCTCGATGGAACGATTCGATCTGCTCTATGTCCGGTCCACCGCGGTCCTTCCGGCACTGATTCCTCTGGGGTCGCCGATCATTCTTGAGTTGCATACCGTTCCCGGGCGCGGCCAGTCCGCGTTCGTCTCCCTGTGCAATCGGGTTTCCCTCGTCGTCTGTCTCACGTCTGCGATGCGCGATCAAGTGCGCGCACTTGGTGTGGATGGTCGACGCCTCCTCGTCGAAGCGGATGCAGTCGATCTGCATCGTTATGCACATCCGCTTCCGCAGGCGGACGCGAAGAGGAAGTGGAGCCTGCCGTCCGATCGCCCCGTTATCGGATATGTCGGTTCTCTGGTCACGTTCGACAATGTTGAGAAGGGAGTATCCATTCTCATCGAGGCGCTCGCGCAGCTGAAGGCCCGCGGCGTCCGGGTGTTCGGCTGGATCGTCGGCGGGCCAAGGGCGTTTGGCGACCGCGCCTGCGCACTCGCGCGCTTCAGAGGGCTTACCGATGCGGATATCAGGATTCAGAACGCCGTTTCCGCCGCAGACGTCCCGTCGGCGATCCATGCGTGCGATGTGTGCGTGTACCCCGCTCCGGCATCGGATCATCCTTACTTCCGGCGTGATGCGTCCCCGCTCAAGCTCTTCGAGTACCTCGCCTCCGGCCGATACGTTGTTTGCGCGGATATCCCGCCGATCCGCGATGTGGTTTCCGCTTCGAGGATTCGTCTGGTGCCTCCCGGCGATGCCGCTTCCCTCGCGGAGGGAATCGAAGATATCCTCAGGCACCCGCAGTCAGCGGCGAAACGTACCGAGGAGGGGCTGCGCATCGTGTCCGAGCACACATGGGAGAAGCGCATGGGGAGAATTCTCCAGATCCTGAAGCAACAAAAGCACTCCTGACGTACAATATGTCCATGGACGACATCGTCCCCGTCACCAAAGATGGCCAGCTCTATGCGCTCTTCTTCAAGCGCAAGATGCCCGTCGACGGGGCCCGGTTCCTGACCCCGCCCGATGCGTCGCTGCAGGTGGGTGTCTTCGAACGGCCCAAAGGGCATCGCGTCCGCGCGCATCGGCACGCTGAGCAGGACAGTGCTCCGACGTTCGGGGAATTCCTCTACTTCGAAAAAGGGAAGGCGAAGGTCACGGTGTTCGATGCGGAGTGGGAGGTGCTCGCGGAGCGGATCGTTCAGGGGGGGGATTTTCTCCTGTTCCTCGCGGGCGGTCATATGCTGGAGATCCTGGAGCCCGCCCGGATCGTCGAGGTGAAGCACGGGCCGTATCCGGGGGAGGACGCAGCCAAAATCTTCCGTGATGTGCCATGAAAGTACCCGTCAATGAACCGGTCATCACGCCGGAGGCCAAGGCGAATGTGCTCGAGGCGCTCGAGACGGGCTGGATTTCCTCTGCGGGGGAATTTCTGCCGGCTTTCGAAGAGTCTTTCGCCGCCTTTCTCGGCGTGAAGCATGCCATTGTCGTCTCAAGTGGGACGGCAGCCCTCCACGTGGCGCTTACGACGCTCGGTATCGGACCCGGGGACGAGGTGATTGTGCCGGATTTCACTATGATCGCTTCCGTCTATGCGGTTCTCTATACCGGGGCGAAGCCGGTCTTCATTGATGCCGAGCCGGATACCTACAACATGGATGTTTCGCAGCTTGCCTCCAAGATCACGCCGCACACGAAGGCGATCATGCCCGTGCACATCTACGGCCACTCTGTGGATATGGATCCCGTCCTGAAGATCGCCAAGAAGCATGGAATTGCCGTGGTGGAGGATGCGGCGGAGGCCCATGGTGCGAAGTACAAGGGGCGGATGTGCGGAGCTATGGGGACGATCAACTGTTTCAGTTTCTATGGGAATAAGATCGTGACCACAGGGGAGGGTGGCATGGTCGTGACGGACGATGATCGTCTCGCGGAACGTGCGCGATCACTTCGGGACCTCGCGCATTCCAAGAGCAAACGTTTCTTCCACGAAGAGCTCGGCTTCAATTACCGCATGACGAATCTGCAGGCGGCCGTGGGCTTCGGCCAGATGCCGCACATCAAAGAATTCATCGAGCACAAGCGCTGGATGGCTCAGGCGTACTCTCAGCAACTCAAGGATGTCCAGGGGCTGAGGCTGCCGATCCAGAAACCCTATGCCGAACACGTGTACTGGATGTACGCCGTTTGCGTGGAAGATGCATTCGGGATCACGCGCTCCGAGTTCAGTGCGGCGCTCAAAGAGCGTGGCATCGATACGCGGGACTTCTTCCTCTCATCCGCAAGTCAGCCGGTCATTCGCAAGCTCTTCCCGTCTTCCGAGCGCTTCCCCGTCACCGAAGATATCGCACGGCGCGGACTCTACCTGCCGTCCGGTCTCGCGCTCACCAAGGAACAGCTTCAGTATGTCTGCGATTCCATTCACACTATCGCCCATGCCGCCCGTTGAATTCGTCTCCGTCATCCTCCCGACCTATAACGAGGTTGAGAATATCGTGCCGCTCCTGCGGGCGATCGATGCGGCGGTCAGCCAGCCGCACGAGCTCATCGTGGTGGATGACAATTCCCCCGACGGGACGGCACGAAAGGTGCGGGAGGTGATGGTGCCGGGCGATCTCCCCTGCGTCCGCCTGGAAGTGCGCACGCACGACCGCGGGCTCACCAAGAGTCTGCAGCGCGGCATCGAGCTGGCCAAGGGCGATACCGTTGTCTGGATGGATTGCGATTTCTCTATGCCACCCGAGAAGATCCCCGAGCTCCTCTCTCAAGTGGAGCGCGGTTGCGATATCGCAGTCGGCTCGCGTTTCATGTCCGGCGGCGCGCAGAAGGGCTACGACCCGGGGGAGTCTCCGCTGGCGATCTTCTTGAGCAGCATGCTCAATCTCACGCTGCGGTGGAGCTTGAGTCCGCGCTTCCATGATTACACGAGCGGCTTCATCGCGATCCGGCGGGATATCTTCAAGGTCATTCGCCTGCGCGGCGACTACGGCGAGTACTTCATGGATCTCATGTTTCGCGCCATCCTGCTTGGTTACAGCTTCGTCGAGCTTCCCTACGTGTGCGTGGCGCGGCGGGCGGGGGAGAGCAAGACCGCTCCCAACATGCGCTTGCTCGTACTACGCGGGCTCAAGTACCTCGCCTGCATTCCGCGGTTGTGGGGAGTGAGGATCAAACACCTATTGGGATTTTCGATTACTGGTTGATTCTGTCCCCTTCTTTCTCTTGTCTGCCCGACAAGAGAAAGAAGCAAAGAGAAGCGCACCGCCGTCAGAGCCCCTCTTCTCGGCCCTGCGCCTCCTCGTCGACCCCTCCAGGGATTCCGGGTCGCCTCGTCGGCAATGCTGCCTACGGCAGCAGGGCCTTCCCCTTCACCCCCCGTGACGGCGGAACCCACCAATGGGAATTCATTATCGTACGATGCTGTTCGCACGTATCGCCTCCGCGATCACCTCGGCGGCTTTCGCGACCGATTCCCTGCTCGGATGCACCGTGTCGCCGGAGAGCATCGACATCTGATTCCCGAAGGTGTCGTAGAGATCGACCACCGAGAAACCGCTATCCTTAGCCATTTCTTTGAGCCTCGGACGGCTCTGTGCGTGCATCAAATTGTCTGGCCAGATCACGAACAATCGGGGGAGGGAATTTGGCAGTGCCGAAGCGAACCCCCGAAGAGCCGATCGGTACTGAGAGAGTTGAGCGTCCGTGACGGGGTCATCGTTGGGATGTTGCATGGAATAGGTACGTTGGGATGCTGTCTCCACGACACCCGAATGCGTGATGACCATCTTCTTTACGAATTTGTAGAACGCGCTGTGGGTGTCGAGCCAGCACTTGCCGGGAAGGAGGCCCAAGATGCCGTCCCAGACGGGCTCGCACTCCTGTATGTGCGGCTTCCATCCCTCCGCGCGCAGGACGCCCAGATCGTCGAGCCATGCGATCGAAAAATCGAAATCATTGAAGTAGAAGACGAGTACGAGGGCCGGAGGATGCAGCGGAGTGATTTTGGTCTCATAGGTCGCCGCTTCCTGCGTGAGATTGTAGCCGGGGACGGCGGCATTCAGCACCTGGACGTCAGGGAGCAGCTCCTGCAGGCGTGCGGGCAGCGTCTCATTGTTCTTAAGTCCGTAGCCGAACGTGACGGAGTCCCCGAGGACGGCGACGAGGGGTTTCCCTTCCGAGATGGGCGGGGAGCGGAATCCCTGAGCGTTCGTCACGATTCTCGCCCGCAGCGCCTTCACATTGAGGTTCGGCTTGAGTTCGTAGCTGATCGAAGGATTGGCATTCGTCCGGTAGATCGGCGGAGGATTCGGAGCGACTGTCTGGATCTTGGTCACGCGCAGGGCAACCTCGATCCCAAAGAAAAACAAGGCGATGCTCGCGAGCAGGAGGCCGATGTTTACGATGGTCTTCCGCATGACTTCATCGTAGCGGTGCGGCTGTGTGTTGTCAGTCGAGCTTGTTAGCTGATTGGCCTCTTAGGGATGGAAGCGGCTCGACACCATGTCCCGCCTGTTCATAAGCTAAGAAGCTAGATAGCTTTCTTTCCCACAAGCACGAAGAGCCCCCCTTCCTTCCCGATGGTGAACATCCATTGAAGTTGCCTCAACACGTGCCCGGCAGGCGTCCCGCGCGGATGGGGGAGGAAAAGGCGTGTCCCGACCTTCGCATCTTCCGGCAGGCTCTCGGCGATCGCGGGGACACCGCTCAAAAATTTCACGCCGGAAGAGTCGAACCACTTGAGCACCTCATCGACGCTGTGCCAGCTCTCGTGGGGATTGAAGTACTGGTCGGCGTACCAGATTTCCTTCTTACTCGCGTCGACATCGCGTCGCCGCATGTGATAGTCGATCCAGCGGAAAGCGCCGCCGGTGCAGTGAAAGAGCACCTTCCGCAGCCCCAGAGGAATACGTGCATAGGTGTTGTAGAGGCCGATGACGATCGTCCCGCCGGGTTTCACGCGCTTGAGGAGTTCCCGGTAGCCGCCCTGAGGATCCGGAGTGTGGTGCAGCACCCCCGAACATATCAGAACATCCACACAGTTCTGCCCGATCGGGAGCGCGAAGATGTTTCCCTGCAGGAAATGGACGTTTTGCATGTGATGTTTACATGCGAAGGCGTCCCCCAACGTCAGCGAGGCGATGCTCATGTCGACGCCGATGAGCGTGCGCGTGCTCACAAGGCTCAAGAAGTTCGTCATCTGTCCGGTGCCGCAGCCGACTTCCAGCACCGTCGCAAACGGGGAAATGGCTTCATCCAGCCAGCGGCCGAACTGGCTTCGCCGCGCTTTCTCGATGAGGACCCCCGGGGAGTCGATCCCGTCATAACCCGGGAATGTGTGCTGTTCGTAGAACCGTTGCATCTTCTCGCGCAGCGCTTCCTCCTGCGCATCCTTCGTCGGAGTCAGCAACCGGGGGATCCCGTTCACGATCGGGTAACGCTGCCCGCTTGCATTCACCAAAGCGTCGCCGTCCAGTGTGAGAGGGGAACCGGACGCTGGACAGCGAAGGAGCGAGGTGAAGTCCATCAATCGAGAGTGAATTTCTTCATGTAGGCGTCGTGCGCCTCCTTACTCACCTGTGACATGTTCTCTTTGGACAGAAGGCAGTTGCCTAAAACCAGATAGTCCATGTGCGTGTGGAGGAAGCAGTTCAAGGCATCCTCGGGAGACCGGACAATCGGTTCGCCGCGGACGTTGAAGGAGGTGTTGATGATCACCGGGCAACCCGTGCGATCCGCGAAGGCCTTGATGAGATCGTAGTACTTCGGATTCTGATCACGGCGGATCGTCTGGATGCGCGCCGAACCGTCCACGTGGGTGACGGCGGGAATTTCCTTGCGCTTATCCGGCTGGACGTCCGCGACGAGGAGCATGTAGGGGCTGGGCCGGTCCAGATCGAAGTAGTCTTTCGTCCGCTCCTCGAGCACTGTCGGCGCGAAGGGGCGGAAGGACTCGCGGAATTTGATTTTCAGATTCACCTTCTGCCAGTTCGCGGCGTTGCGGGCGTCCGCGATGATCGAGCGGTTCCCCAGCGCCCGCGGTCCGTACTCCATGCGTCCCTGGAACCATCCGATGACGTTCTCGCCCTCGAGCAACCCCGACACTCTTTCGATGAGGGCTGCGTCGGAGAGCTTCTCGAAGGCGTACCCCTCCTTCCTGAGGAGCGTCTCGATCTCCTCAGTGGAGAATGCGTCGCCCAGATACACCTGTTCCATTCGCGGCAGGCGCGCCCCGTCATGGAGCCGGTGCCACAGCAGCAGCGCGGAGCCCAGTGCCCCGCCCGCGTCGCCCGCGGCAGGCTGGATGAAGATGTCGTCGAAGAGACCCGTACGCAGGATTTTCCCGTTTGCCACACAGTTCAGGGCTACTCCGCCCGCGAGACAGAGGTACCGCGACGGACAGACCTCCTTCGCGTGCCGCACGATCTTCAGCATGACTTCCTCCGTGATCTCCTGCAGCGATCTGGCGACATCCTTGTGAAATTGTTCGAGCGGCCCCTCACTGTCCCTGCGCGGGTGGCCGAGCAGTCGCTCGAGCTTCCGCCCCGTCATCCTGAGTCCGTACTCGTAGGTGAAGTACTCCATATTCAGCCGGAAGCTGCCGTCCTCTTTGACTTCGATGAGCTTGCGCATCTCCTCCATGTACTTCGGCTGTCCGTATGGCGCGAGACCCATCACTTTGTACTCCGCGCTGTTCACCTTGAAGCCGAGATAGTAGGTGATGGCCGAGTAGAGCAGGCCCAGCGAGTGCGGGAAGTGAATCTCCTTCTTCAAGGAGAGGGTCTTGCCCTCACCCTTTCCGAAGGTGGTCGTCGCCCATTCGCCCACGCCGTCCACGGTGACGATGGTCGCGTCCGGGAATCCTGAGCAGAAGAAGCTCGACGCCGCGTGCGCTTCGTGGTGCGGGATGAAGAAGATCTCCCCCTTGTACTTGAGTTCCTTGCGGATGTGCTGGGGGATCCAGAGCTTGCGTGTCATCCACTCTTGCATGGCGTGGTGGTAGGAGAAAAGCCCGCGCGGCCAGACCTTGAAGTAGGTCGAGAGGATGCGGTCGAAGAACTTGAGGAGCGGTTTCTCATAGAAACCGACCGCGCTCACGTCATTGATGGTGATGCCTGCAAAGGCAAGCGCGGCGCGCACGGCGTGCAGCGGGATGTCCTCGTCATGCTTCTCGCGCGTGTAACGCTCCTCTTGTGCCGCGAAAACGATCTCTCCGTCTTTCAGGAGCACCGCCGCGGAATCGTGGTAGAAAAACGAGAGGCCGAGGATGTAAACGGGTTTGGCCATCTAGAACTGGTGACGAAGGGCGTCGGGCGCTTCGGCAGGCGGGTCCACCCAGTAGCTTGCCTGCGGTTTCTCGGGCCGCAAGAGACTGATGATTTTCTGGATCACTCCGTAGATGCTGAAGAGCACTATCCACACAATGGTGAGGATGATCTTGCTCATGATCAGCCCCAGGAGGTGACTGAATGCCATCCAGCCGTCTCGGATCCAACGCAGCGGAGCGGGGAGTTTCATGGTTCAGAAGATCGTATAGATGAGCGGGGCCAGAGCGGATCCCTGTGCGAAGATGAGGATGAATCCGAGCAGTGTCAGCATGAGAATGATCGGCAGCAGCCACCACTTCTTGCGCACGCGCATGAATTGCCAGATCTCCGCGAAGATCGCAGCCTTGCCGGAGGAAGTCGATGCGGACATGGGAGAGGGGGCAGGGTTACACTATCGTATAGATGAACGGGGCGAGTGCGGAACCTTGCGCGAACATGAGGATGAGGCCGAGAAGCACCGTCAAGATAACGATGGGCAGCAGCCACCACTTCTTGCGCACGCGCATGAAGCGCCAGACTTCCGCGAAGATCTCGAGCTTGCCGAAAGCGTGTTTCCAGTCGGACACGGGGGCAGTGTACCAAGGGGCGGGACAATCACAACCATCCTGCGACCCAACTCATCATCTTTAAGACCGCTTCGGCGATGCCATCCACCCACCAAAACAGCAGCGGCAGCCCCGTAAACCGGTCGGCGATGAGGAGGAAGAGCAGGAGAAACGGTCCGTACTGCATGAAATCGTCATAGGAGCGTTCGGTATGGCGCGGGATGAAGAGACGCAGGATCTTCGATCCGTCGAGCGGTGCGATGGGAAGAAGATTGAATGCCATGAAGCCGAGATTGATGATGATGGAAGTGCGGAAGATCTGTTCGAAGATGAGCAGCACGCCGCGACCGAGGGTCGGCTGCAGTACGCCGCCGATCGACGGGATGAAATGGCTGCCGTCGACGAGCAGGAGACCGATGAAGGCAATCCATGCAAGGAAGAAGTTACTCGCGGGTCCCGCGAGAGAGACGAGAGCCGTGTCGCGCTTGGGGGAGCGAAAATAGAATGGGTTCACCGGGACCGGCTTGCCCCAGCCGAATCCCGCGAAGACGAACATGAGCACACCCAGCGGGTCGAGGTGTGCGAGAGGATTCAAGGTGAGACGCCCCTCCATCTCCGCCGTCGGATCTCCGAGCCGGCGGGCAACCATTCCGTGCGCCCACTCATGCACGCTCAATGCGAGCAGGATAGAGATGATGGCCGGAGGATTGAGGAAGAGTCCGATGAGCCGATTATACTGTGAAGACCGATCATTCGCCACGTCCGGACGGAGGCGATCTCGCGGAACATTTCCGCCTCAGAAAGAGTTGTAAGCGTTTGACGGCCTGCGTTCCAGTCAGTACCCTTGCGCCGATCCATGGCACGCAGATGCGTCAAGACCGGCCGGAAAACAGCCTTCGGGAACACCCGGAGCCACTCCATGCGGCACACCCGCCGGCCCTTCCGCGCGAATATCCAGAAGAAGCGCGTCTTCGATCCCCAAACAGGCAGCTACAAAACGATGAAGGTCTCCGCAGCGTACCTGCGTACGCTCTCCAAGAGGATGCAGAAAGGGTTGAGTGTGTGATTGTCCTACTCTTCCAGCGACTGGTGGAGCAGGTTCACCCGCGTTTCTTTGACGGAGCTCCGGTGATGCTTCTCCTTGAGCATCTGCTCCTTGCCCTTGCGCGTGCGGCGGGCCTTCTGCTTGCGGATCTTGAAGATTTCCTGCGCGCGTTTGGAGGCGGCCCCCCTCACTTTCTCCTCGATCTTGCGGATCAGCAGCCCGTAGGCGGCGATGCGATTTAAGTGCTGCTCGCGGAACCGCTGAACCCGGACGGTGAGGCTGGTCGGA
>Ga0172379_10009186_pt1 | contig 12245 bp, 11 predicted proteins | sample GrowelOW334metaG_FD_119756 | JGI IMG/M metagenome (GOLD analysis project Ga0172379, IMG submission 119756) | Groundwater microbial communities from an aquifer near a municipal landfill in Southern Ontario, Canada - Groundwater well OW334 metaG | ecosystem: Environmental > Aquatic > Deep... | reverse complement strand
TCTTCTTCCATTACTTGTTTCATGATGTCGCTAAGAGGAGGAGTGATTAGTTTTGTTGTCATCTCCATTGATTCGCTCATTACGGCTGGCAGTGCCTGCAAGGTCTTCTTACCGGTCGGAGTTTTGTAGAAGGTGATGATGTCTTGCATTTCAGGTTCGGTAAAATTCTTGTCGTAAACTTGTAAAGCTACTTCTTGCATGACTTTACTGAGATCAATTTTCTGCACAAACAATTGGCGTAAACGTTCCGACGACCTTACACTTTGTTCTTGGGCACTAGCAATCAACTCTTTCTTTTTCTCGTCTGAAAGATTGGGCGTGGCATTAACTGCTTGGGCAAACAAAATTGGATAACGTCTTTGGTGGGAGAGGGTCAATTGATTAATGATCATCTCCACTTGTTTGTCGGCATCAGTCATCTTGAGCAACTCAAGAATCAGTGCTCTCTTGGCCGGAGTAAGAGTGGCAGAAACAGCCGCAGGGGCTGTTGATGCTGTCGTACCAGCAGCGGCAGAACTAGCCGCATCTTTTGTAGGGGCATCAGAAGCAAGCACGGGTGCAACTGCAATCAGAAGTGAAGCCGCTGTTAAAACGACATTGAACAAACGCATAATAATAGAACCTCTTATTTGACGCGACCTAGAGCACTGCGTTTGGCACCACCGACGGTGTTGCGTGTTTTTGCAGCTTCTGTTTTATTTGTTTTATCTTTGAAAATCAAAGCAAACACTTCATCAAGGTGAGCCACTGGAATCAACTCAACTTTATCTTTGACATAGTCAGGAAGATCAGCCAAGTCTTTCTCATTGCTACGAGGCAAAATCACCGTCTTGATGCCGGCCCTGAGAGCCGCTAGAACCTTCTCTTTCAAGCCACCAATTGGCAATACTCGACCGCGCAAAGTAATCTCGCCAGTCATAGCAAGGGATCCGCGGGCTGGTCTTTTCGAAATAGCGGAAACGAGGGCGCAGCACATGGCCACACCAGCTGACGGACCATCTTTGGGTGTAGCACCTTCAGGAATGTGAATGTGTATATCAAGAGTCTCATGGAAGTTTGCCGGAATACCAAGCAACTCAGCGTGACTTCTTATATAGCTAAAAGCTGCTTCTGCTGACTCTTTCATCACGTCGCCGAGCTGACCAGTTAACTGCAGCTTGCCTTTGCCGGGCATGGTATTAACTTCAATTGATAAAGTCTCGCCACCAGTTTCGGTCCAGGCCAAACCCATAACAATGCCGACTTGCGGGCCCTTAACTTCGTTCTCGCGCACAATCTTTGGTGGCCCCAAGAATTTAGGCACCAGATTCGGTTGCAGCTTAACTGTCTCAACTTCTTCTTTGACAACTTGTGAAGCGACTTTGCGGCATACGTTTGCTAAGTTACGCTCTAAGCTGCGCACACCGGCTTCGCGAGTGTACTCTTGAATTATTTTGCGCAGGGTTGCTGCGGGAATTTTAAGTTGCTTCTCGCTCAAACCGTGGCGATAGAGAATCTTCGGCAATATGTGATTTTCAGCAATTGCTACTTTTTCTTCTTCGGTATAACCCGATATAGAAATAATCTCAAGGCGATCAAATAATGGCCTAGGCACTTGCTCTAGGCTATTTGCCGTAGCAACGAAAACTACTTCAGACAATGAAAACGGCGCATCTAAATAGTGATCAGTGAACGAATCGTTTTGATCAGGATCTAAGACTTCTAGCATTGCTGCCATTGGATCGCCCTGATACGAGCGGGTCATCTTCTCAATTTCATCTAGAAGAATTACTGGGTTTTTAGTTCCAGCTTGTTTCACAGCCTGAATAATGCGACCCGGCATGGCGCCAATATAAGTACGTCTGTGACCACGAATCTCAGCTTCGTCACTGACGCCGCCCAAACTAATTCGAGAAAACTGCCGGTTCATGGCCCGGGCGATAGACTTAACCAAACTGGTTTTACCCACACCGGGAGGCCCCACCAAGCAGAGAATGGTTCCGGTTGGTTCTTTGGCCAGTTTGCGCACTGCCAAATACTCTAAGATGCGCTCTTTAACTTTCTCAAGACCATAGTGATCTTCAGTCAAAATTTCTTCGGCCTTGTGCAGATCAATCACTTCGCGCGAACGCTTAGCCCAGGGCAAAGCCACAAGGGTATCTAGATAAGTGCGAATGACACCAGCTTCAGCGCTCTGAGGCATCATTTTTTCAAGCCGACCCAGCTCTTTATTGGCTCGTTCTAGAGCGACGCCGACCATTTTAGACTTTTTAATTTTCTGCTTGTACTCGTTTATTTCACCGAGTTCGCCACCATCTTGATTTAATTCATCTTGAATGATGCGCAGTTTCTCGCGCAGATAATATTCGCGCTGCGTCTTCTCTAAATTGAAACGCACACGGTCATGAATTTGTTGCTCCAAATCAGCTAACTCAAGTTCGCGCGAGAGCAGCTGACCAATGTACTCCAATCTTTCGGTGGCATCGTTTATTTCTAAACACTTTTGCCGCTCAGCTAGACTGAGGCCGAGATAGGTAGCAATAATGTCGGCCAAGCGGCCCGGTTGACCAATGCCTGAGACGGCCAGAAGGCTCTCAGGATTGATTTTCTTAGTCGACTTAACATACTGCTCAAACTTCTCTACTGAGATTTTGATAAGCGTACGAGTGGTCTCGTCATCGACCAAAATTTCACTGCGCTCTTCAACCTTGGCAGTGAAATGCTCAGGGGCATCTTCGGTAACGTCGAGCAGGACACGCATAGAGCCTTCCACCAGCACTTTAACTGTGCCGTCTGGCAGCTTAAGCATCTGCATTACTTCAGCTAAAGTTCCGATCTGATAAAGGTCATCTACTTTCGGATCTTCAGTTTCAGGCTCTTTTTGAGCAACGAGCACCACCAAACGATCATCGCGCATCAAAGCCTGCTCAAGAGCCGCAATCGAGCGCGGTCTCGACACAAACAATGGCGTGACCATTTGGGGGAAGACCACAACGTCCCGAAGCGGGATGAGGGGGAAAACTTCAGTGCTCAAATCCACCATACGGAGTTAATTGGCCTCAACGAGAAAAACTGACGCTATTCAAAGAGTAATCGCCAGCTTTACAAGCTTTAGGCAATCTCCCCCTTCAGTTTAGCCTTTGGTAGCTGAAGTAGCTCTGCTGTCGATCGTTTCTCTACAAGTTCCTTAGTGATATGGCAGACCTTAATGTCAGATCGCGATGGCACTTCATACATGATATCGAGCATAATTTCTTCAACGATAGAACGCAGGGCACGGGCACCGGTCTTACGCTTTAGGGCTTCTTCAGCAACAGCGCGAATAGACTCGGTGTCGAATTTAAGTTCAACTCCATCGAGTGATAGCAACTGCTGATACTGCTTGATGATGGCATTCTTTGGCTCAACCATAATGCGAACCAATGCTTCGACATCTAGTGCTTCAAGCACAGCTGTTACTGGCATACGGCCAACAAATTCTGGAATCAAACCAAACTTAAGCAAGTCATCTGGGGCAGTGTCCATAAGAATCTTGGACGAGCGTTGTTCTCTCTCCCAAGCAGTCAGTGGACGCTCACTACCGAAGCCAATGTTGCGGTTGGAAGATACGCGGGCTTCTACAATCTTGTCTAAGCCAACAAATGCTCCACCACAAATAAATAGAATATTGGCAGTGTTGATTTGGATGAATTCTTGGTGAGGATGCTTGCGGCCGCCCTGTGGTGGTACGTTTGCCAGCGTTCCTTCAATCATTTTGAGCAAGGCCTGCTGCACACCTTCACCTGATACGTCTCTGGTGATACTGGTGTTTTCAGACTTGCGTGAGATTTTGTCGATCTCATCGATGTAAATAATGCCGCGCTCGGCCTTTTTCACGTCATAATCGGCCGATTGATAGAGCCTGAGCAAGATATTTTCGACGTCTTCACCAACATAACCAGCTTCTGTCAAAGTGGTGGCGTCAGCAACGGCAAACGGAACATCAAGTAATTTAGCTAGAGTTTGAGCTAGCAAGGTTTTTCCGCAACCGGTTGGCCCGATCAACAGAATATTTGATTTTGAAATTTCTACTTGATCAGCTAACTCAGCGTTGTGGCTGATGCGCTTGTAGTGGTTGTATACAGCCACTGAAAGAATTTTCTTGGCTCTTGATTGACCGATGATATGCTGATCGAGGAAGGCCTTAATTTCTTGAGGCTTAGGAATATCAACCATTTGCGGAGTTGATGTTTCTGGAGCGGGCTGAGCTGCAGCGCCGCCTTCGAACAGTTCTTCATCAAGGATCTCGTTGCAAAGATCAACACACTCATCGCAGATATATACACCTGGGCCAGCGATCAACTTTTTCACTTGATCCTGACTCTTTCCGCAAAACGAGCACTTGAGTCGATTGTCCGATTGTTTTGGCATTTAGTTTCCCTATCTAGGACCTATAGTTCTACTTAATCACACACTTAGCATTCTACAAAGTTAAATGCCCGGGCGCTCAGTCCCGGGCATCAACCTAGATGAATTAAACAGCTGACAGGTTGGGCGATTGCTCAAGTTTGGTAATAACTTGATCTACCAAACCGTACTCCTTGGCTTCTTCTGCAGTCATGATGTTGTCACGATCTGTGTCTTTCTCGATTGTTTTAACCGATTGACCAGTGTGCTCAGCCATCAATTCATTCAATTGGCGCTTAATGCGAAGAATTTCGCGAGCTTGAATTTCGATATCGGTAGCTTGACCTTGGGCACCACCTAATGGTTGGTGAATCAAGATACGTGAGTGAGGAAGCGATAGACGCTTGCCTTTCTTACCAGCCGATAGAAGGAAAGCACCCATGGAGGCAGCTTGACCCAAACAGATGGTAGATACATCTGAGCGGATATGTTGCATGGTGTCATAGATAGCCAAACCAGCGGTGACGGAGCCACCAGGTGAATTGACGTATAGACGGATATCTTTCTCTGGATCTTCGCCTTCAAGCAATAGCAACTGGGCGACAATAAGATTTGCCACCATGTCATCAATTGCGGTGCCCAGGAAAATAATTCTCTCGCGTAGCAATCTGGAGAAAATGTCGAATGCTCTTTCACCGCGAGCAGTAGTTTCAATTACTGTCGGTGCATAAATGGCGTCTGGGCTCACATATGGAGTCTGGCTCCAGATTTCATATAGTTGCTTAGAGCTGGGTGGCGACTTAATGATGTTGTTGTCACCGAATTTTTGTGTAGTCATTTTGTCTTCCGTTTCCTAGGATGTCTCTTAGCTTTGAGCAATGCTCAGAGGATAGTTTATCGCTCATCTGGCATTCTATCTTACTGAAAAGTGACAAATACACATTAAACGGCCTCTGAACAGAGAAATCTCCCGAGTACGCGTAGTGTATTTGCCACCTCCCGTGTGTCTATTAGGCTGCTTAATGTATTTGGCAGCCTAGAGAAAGCTTACTCAGCTTTCTTGCTAGCTTTCTTACCGGCTTCAGCTTTGGGCTTCTCTTTGCCTTCAGCAGCAGCTTTGGTTTCAGATTTGGCTTCAGCTTTGGCTACAGCTTTACCGCTGTGACCATGGGCTGCGTGATCATGATCTTCGGTGCATTCATCAGGCACGAAGTTGATTTTGGCAGTGCTGACCAATAGTTCTACGACTTTGCCAGTCAAGACTTCTTCAGCAACTTGTCTGCGTACATCTTCGTTGTTGGCAAATTCTTCAAACTGATCTGGACGCAACTGATAGCGCATTGCTAGTTCAGCGTAGTACGGAGCCATTTCTTCATCGTTAACAGTGAGTTTCTCTTCACGGACAACAGCGCCCAACACTAGTGATGTTAGAACTCGCTGACGCGCTTCCTCCAACTTAGTGGTTTGCATTTGGGTATATTCGTCGGTGGCCTCGAACTCTTCCCATGGTTGACCATTCTGCTCAACATAGCGACGCAACTGACCAAGTAATAGGTCGCGCTCACGCTCTACCATTGTTTCTGGAATATCGACTTGGGCGCTAAGAGCCACCGCCTCTACTACCATTCTCTGAGCACGCGACTCATTTTCCTGCTTGACCACTTCGTGCAATTCAGCCTTGATTGACTCTTTCAAGCCATCGAGATTTTCATGACCAACTGATTTAGCCAATTCGTCATTAACGTCAGGAGTAGACTTTTTGCGAATTTCTTTGAGGTTAACTTCAAACTCAGCTTCTTTTCCAGCCACTTCTTTGCGTTTGTAGTTTTCAGGGAAAGTAGCTTTTGCTTTGAACTTCTCTTTGGCATTTTTACCAACAACTTGTTCGCAGAAACCAGGCAAGAATGAGCCCTCGACCAGATCAAGCATCAATGAATCGGCTTTGCCACCTTCAAGCGGTTGACCATCTACAAAGCATTCGAAATCGATAACAGCAGTGTCGCCCATTTCAGCAGCTCTACCTTCTACAGGTGCTAGCGATGCTTTGGTCTCGGCCACATTTGTCAAAGCACGCTCAAGAGCGTCTTCTGGCAAGGCCACTTCAGGAACATTGACTTCGATTTCTTTGTAATTGCCTAGCTTCACTTCTGGGCGAATTTCAAACTTAGCCTCAAACTTAAGCGGTTGGCCAAGCTTGAAATCGAAGTTGGAATATTCAGGAGCAGTGATAATGTCTAGATTTTCTTTTAAAAGAGCCTCGTTGATTAGCTCTGGAACAAGCTTTTCTAGCGCTTCACGCTTGATTGCTTCTTCACCAATTGTCTTTTCAATGATCATTCTTGGTGCTTTGCCCGGTCTAAAACCAGGGATGCGCACTTGATGACTGAGCTGGCGACAGGCCATCTCATAAGCACGGGAAACCTTGTCAGGCTCCAACTCGATGCCCATTTTTACTATGTTCTTGCCTTCCCGTTCGAGGGTGACCTTCATGACTTTCTCTCTCAGTGACTATATACGCCGAAATACAAATTAGATTGTGGATTTTAACATGGCTGAAGGCTCGGCCCTGTGACTAGAGCTGGATTATTTACAGTTACCTCAGACTGACGGCCCAAAGTAAAACTGAAAAGCAGCCAAATTTGCTTGAACATTTTGACAATCAGAGTCTATGGAAGTTCAGCTGGATACATCGCTGACACGCCTAAAGCCACGCCAGCAGCCACGTTCACACAGAGAAAAATACCAAGGAAAATACATCCCATCATAAGCTGCCAGCAAATCAAAGCTTGGCGCTTCCCAAGAGAGGACAAGATTCCAAGACGATAAACCAAAAACATAGTGACAGCCACAGCTAAGACAATGTCTGAAATTGCGATAAAAGCCAAGCGCATGCTAGCCATCGGCGTATATACAAGCGATAGCACTTCGGCGATACAGCAAAGGAGTAGAGCAATGACAGTAATGCGATCTGAGGTGCGCACTTGCACTTCGTCTGTAGCAGAAGCCTGTCCAACATATTGAATGGCAGCCATAGAAGATTGCCAGGGTGAACGTCTCTGAGCGGCACCTTCTAAAGCGGGTGATGATGCTGCCGGTATCGCTGATGAATCTGCACCTGCACCTGCGCTGGCATCGAATGCCGCTTCGCCACTCGCTTTATCTACAACTTCTTGAGCTGAATCATTAGACTCACTCGCTTTATTAGATTCACTAGAGTCTGCGGGCTTTGAAGCATCGTTAGCTGGATCTTGCACTCCGTCAGTCATTCTGATGTCACTCTCCAGATTTATTTTCGCGCTGCTGTTACATGACTAATATAGCTCACGCAAGGCAATCTTTTAAATCAGTTAATAAGAGAACAAAAAAGAAAAGCTGCCCAGGGGGCAGCTTAAAAATGGAGCGGGAGAAGAGATTCGAACTCTCGACATCCTCCTTGGCAAGGAGGCATTCTACCACTGAATTACTCCCGCATTACGGCTTAGAGCCATTAGAGAACCAGCGCAGAAAGAAATTATACACAACTGAAAGATGTTGTGTGAACCTACAAGCAAATCCTAACGGGATGTTGCGATTGCGTTTACACGTCGTGGTCGAGCCGACAAACGCTTTTCAACATCAGATAGAACACGAACCACGTGGTAGGCGTTGTTAGCATCAGTACGAGGACGCTCGCCGCGCAAAATACATTGAAGGAAGTGCTCGCACTCTAACTGTAATGGTTCACCAGTTGGATAATAAGGATACTCAACGACCATGCGTCCCTCTGGGGTAACGCTGTGGAGAGCTAACTTATCTTCTTGCTGCGTATCGTTAAGCACAGCTGTTTTCTTTGTGCCATTGACAGTCAAGCGAACTAATTTTTGGGGATCAATCCAGCTATTGCGAACCTGACCAGGAATACTGCGGTTGCCCATAGGGAAAGTTAAATCGAGATAGGCCACATCGACTAGGCCATCGCCCAATGTGTCCCAACCACCAACACGGCTTACTTCTGGCGATTCGCAATCGAGGAGATAGCTCATCATGGAAATATCGTGCGGTGCCAAATCCCAAAGCACGCTCCAGTCACGGCGCGAGTTGTTGAAATTCATGCGGTCAGAGCGAACAAATAATAGGTCGCCCAATTCGCCCGATGCAATCAGGTCTTTGAGACAGTTAACTGCCGGATGGTAGAGCAACAGGTGGCCAACCATTAATACCAAATTGCGCTCTGTAGCCAGTTCATCTAACTTCTCAGCATGTTTCACATCGCGAGCCAAAGGCTTCTCAACATAGACATGCTTGCCAGCTAGCAAAGCTTTTTCAGCGAGCAAAAAGTGTGTATCAGATGGTGTAGCAATAACAATAGCGCTTACATTAGTGTCAGCCAAAACACTGTCGTAATCGCTGGTAACAGCGATTCCTTTGTGCTCTTTGGCAACATAATCTAAGCGCTTTTGATCGGCATCACAGACGGTCGAGAGGGCACCCAGGTGAGCAAAATTGCGAACCAGGTTCTTGCCCCAGTTTCCGCAACCAATGACTGCAACTCTAGGTAACCCCACTCGAACCTCCTATATGCTTTACCGGGCTTATTTGCCTTTCTTATCTTTGTTTACTGATTCAGCAAACTCTTTACCGACTTTGAAACCGGCAACGCGTTTTGCTGGAATGTGCAATGGCTCATTTGTTTTAGGGTTGCGGCCAGTACGAGCTTTGCGCTGACGGGCTTCAAAAGTACCAAAACCAACCAATGTAACCTTTTCATCGCGAGCAACATGTTTAATGATGGTATCCATCATCTTGTTGATAACTTGCTCTGCGTCTTTTTTTGTCGTTCCTGCTTCTTTAGCTACGATGTCGACTAATTCTGCTTTATTCAAGACTCTCCACCCCTTTGAAGATTAGAACCAAATTCCTAGAAAATTGAACAGTTGAGACTTCTTTATTAGATAGGTCTCGGGCTTCCCAAGAGATTCCAAGCCACCAAGGGCTTCTTAAAAACTGAGTCTCGTTTGAGACAATATGCTTGAACCAATGTTGACAGCAGCTCTTAACGTCACCGTAATTGAACACTAATAAAGCCCTGTACGAGCTTGGGTTTAGTGGAAATAATTATGGCTACCGACAGCAATGCTAGCATAAAGTAAAGCTCTACGAAGAGCTTCAAACACTGAGTATGTCGATAATTTACTAATGCTCCCCACCCGCCAAGCCAACCCTACATCGATTCGCAGAGACGCCTGGCTCGAAGTAGACCTCAACGCCATAGAGCACAACCTCAAGTTTTTGCGGGGCCGAATCAAGCCTAATATAAAAGGTATTGGCGAAACCACAGCTCCACGCCTGATGGCGGTAGTAAAGAGCGACGGTTATGGACACGGTGGGGCTAGCGTTGCCGAACTGTTAGAGGCCTCTAGCGACGGCAGTGACTGGTTAGGCGTAGCTTCTATAGACGAAGGTACTCAGCTGAGAGCTAGCGGCATCAAGCTGCCCGTCTTAATTTTAAGCCCAACTCCATCTTGGGCAATCAAAACCGCCCTTGAAAACAAACTCGACATCACCCTTACAAGCGAAAAACAAATTCGCGACGTAGCAGCCTGCGGCAAAGCGAGAGTGCATCTCAAAGTCGACACAGGTATGCATCGCCTCGGTGTGCCATTTGCCAAGCTCGAGGCCACACTAAAACTGATTAAAAGTTTGCCTAACCTAGAATTGGTAAGCGTTTATAGCCACCTGGCCATGGCCAGCAATGAAGAGGCAGTAGATAGACAAAACCAGCTATTCAGCGAAGCTGTGGCTCTAACTAAAAATTACTTCGCTGATACTTTCTTTCATCTGGCCTCAAGTGAAGCCACAGCCTATCCCCAAGCGCACTATGACTTAGTGAGAGTGGGGCTCTACCTTTATGGCTTGCAACCAAATACGGTATCGCCGACCTTACCATTGCGACCAGCCTTGGCCTTGAGAGCGAGAATCAATCATATTAATACAATAGCGGCCGGCGAATCAGTAGGGTACAGCTGGACATGGACTGCGCAACGCGAAACTCAGCTTGCCTCCATTCCCATTGGCTACGCCGATGGAGTAGACCGAAAACTCTCCAATTGCATGGAAGGTCTCTTGATGGGCAAAAAAGTTAATCAAGTGGGCCGCATTAGCATGGACCAAATGCTATTCGACATCACAAATGTGCCAGAGGCGCAGGAAGGCGACGTGATTACACTGATTGGCAGCGACACTGAAAGTACAAAAGAAAGTGCAAAAGAAACAACAAAAGATTCTGGAGATGGTTCAAACGCCACCCTAACTTTAAGTCAATGGGCTGAAACTCTTGATACCATTACCTATGAGCTGGCCTGCAGGCTTCGCACAAGGCTGCCACGAGTTTACACACGAACAAGACAAAAATGAGTGAAATCGGATTATTCTGCGGCACGTTCAACCCCATTCACCTGGGCCATCTACTCATAGCCGAATGCGCCCGTGACCAGTTCGCTTTAAACAAAGTGTTGTTCGTTACCTCGCCCCACCCACCTCACAGGCAGGTCGGACTTTTAGAGGGCGAAGATCGCCACAAATTAGTCGAGGCGGCCGTAGCCAGCAACCCCTACTTTGAAGCTTCTCGGCTGGAGCTTGAGCGACAGGGCCCGTCATACACTGTAGACACAGTCAAACAAATTATTGCTAGAGGTGCCACCAAGGTCAATTTAATCATTGGCGGAGACAACGTTCCCTTCCTCAAAGACTGGCATAATTCAAAAGAACTGCTTTCACTATGTCGACTTTTGGTTGTGCCCCGACTACGATATCTTTCTGATGCCCACAATGAAAGCGTCATTCAAACAATTGCTCAGACCACACCAGAACAAATCGAAGGTGCTGACGTCAGAATAGTCGATTTCCCAGGAATAGCAATTTCAGCTTCGAACATTCGCAAACGAATTAGCCTCGGAAAAACGGTACTGTATATGGTGCCACCAGAAGTAGACAAATTGATTCAAAGCCATAGTTTTTACAGAACAAGAGAAGACTAAAAACCAGTGCCAAAGACGAAGGAAAAAGCAAAGAAGATACCAGGAATTCCTTCGGGCATTACCCTCGAAGAAGCACGCGCCTGGACGCAGCCGCGGGTGTCGAAAAAACGCTTTGACCATATCTGTGGTGTGGCGCAAGTAGGCGATATGATCGCCAAAAAGGCCGGTGTCAATCGCTTACTAGTCGGACTAGCCTGCTATCTTCACGATTGCTGCAAAGAAGTGAAAGACAAAGAGCTAATTGAAAGAGCCTTAGCTTTTGGCTTAGAACTGTCGGCTATTGACCGAATAAACGGTCACCTGCTGCACGGTCCAGTGGCAGCAATGACAATCAAGCAAGAACTGAAAATTAGCAACAAAGAGGTGTTAGCTGCCATCAGCGAACATACTTTAGGCAATGTGCCCATGTGTGAAGTATCAAAAGTAGTATTTCTAGCTGACTGTTTGGAAGAAAGTCGACCAAAAGACTTTACCGACCCGATTTGGCAAGGCCTATTCAGTTCTGTTGCGGACGACCCAAATAAAAAAGTTAATCTCGACAAAGCTATGTTAATTGCCTGTGACCTCAGTCTCAGCAATCTTATCGACGTGGGTAAACCGATCCATCCCAAAACTGTGGATGTCAGAAACCATTTCCTGGGTATAGTTAGAACTGTTGAAAAATCAATAAATTAGAGGATGTAGGACCAGTTGCATATGAATAATAGATTTATCAGACGCGCTTCGACCGTGGCTTGTGCCGTAACTGCACTTACTTTGAATCTGAACCTCTCAGCTTCAGCCCAAGGTGACGCTTCAAGCAGCTCCTCATCTACCACTAGTTCGGCCTCTAGTTCTGGCTCTAGTTCTGGCTCTAGTTCTAGC
>Ga0172379_10009185_pt1 | contig 12246 bp, 12 predicted proteins | sample GrowelOW334metaG_FD_119756 | JGI IMG/M metagenome (GOLD analysis project Ga0172379, IMG submission 119756) | Groundwater microbial communities from an aquifer near a municipal landfill in Southern Ontario, Canada - Groundwater well OW334 metaG | ecosystem: Environmental > Aquatic > Deep... | reverse complement strand
TATCTTTCTCCGCAGGGGAAGCGGTTACGACAATCCAAAGTCGAACAGCTGGCGCGGAAGTATGATTGGCTCCTTCTGCTCTGCGGGCACTACGAGGGAGTTGATCAGCGCGTTATCGATGATTACATCGATGAAGAGATCAGCATCGGTGACTATGTGCTCACGGGCGGTGAAATTCCGGCGATGGTTCTCGTCGATGCCGTCGCGCGACAAATCCCTGGCGTTCTTGGCAAAGAGGCGTCGTTCGAGGAAGAGAGCTTTTCGAAAGCACTCGGTCGCAAGCGTGAGTACCCGCACTACACGCGCCCGGAGGTTTTCCGCGGGAAGAGTGTCCCCTCAATTCTTCTCTCCGGTAATCACCGACAGATTGAGGAGTGGAGGCGGAAGCAGCTGCGATGATCCATTTCTAAGCGATTGCCAGCGTAATACTCTCCGGCGGTTCCCGCTTTACAGAATCTTGCGTAGCTTGATGCGCTGACTCTGAGACTGCGTTCAGCATCATTAAAAGCTTGGCCGCCTTCTTCTGTTCTTCGGGCGACAGCTCTTTTTCCCACCTCTCAGGGTCATCTGTTCTGCATGCAGCTTTGCTCCAGAGAATGCCCGCGAGATTTACACGGAGTTCGTGAGACTCTTCTTCGGGCAATCGTGCGCCTTGCCTTCCGAGCAATCTTGGATCGGTTTGTTCGAGGAGTGCCTTCAGTTCCCTCAGCGTTCGGATGGTACCGTCGACAACGGTTGCTTGCTCCGCTGCTTGGATTGTTCGGGGTGCCGCTGCCGGTGCCAGTATTCCCAACTTCTCATCCACGGCTGTTGTGAAAATTTGAATGAAACGACTGGCTTGTTTCTGCGTCGTTGCATCCGGTGGATCATCGCGGTTTCTTCCCTGTTCGATGGTCTGTAGTTGGAATAGCAGCACTCGATATTCAGCATCCGCGCTACGCAAACGAACGTGGATGTTGCCGAAAGAATTTTGACAAACACTGAGGAGGAGTTCTCGTAATTCGCCAATCGTATTCGGTACATCGGCGTGAAAAGGTTCCAGTGCCCGAATCTCAGGATCGGCTCTGTCGAGGTAGGCAGGTACATATGCGCGCATGCAGCGAGACTAAGGCAAGGGAAAGCATTATTGAAAGAGTGGGAATGAACACATTTCTTCCGCTGTTTATTTTTTGAACAACACGGAACTGCCCGAGTCCATGCTGTGAATATGTGACGGCCATGTTTCATTGTTTTATCCGCAAACAGCCAAGATGGCTTGCAGCGGAGCGAAAATATGACGATAGTTTTCTGTCGTTTCGCGTAGGATGTTTCCGTGATTGATCACCTCATAAAAGCATTGCACGCGCGTGGAGAGTTGCGGCTCGCGGTGCGTGTCCGTCCCTCCGCCCAGCGCACGTGCATCAAGCGTCTCGGCGCCGACGGTGTCCTACGCGTAGACATTGCTGCCGCGCCGGAAGATGGCAAAGCGAACGAAGAGCTTGTCGAATGTTTAGCGGAAGCATTCGGCATCCGTCGGGCAAGTGTGGAGTTTCTTTCCGGGCATATGTCGCGGACAAAACGTCTTCAATTACGAGTTTCGTAATCCTGCCGATTTTCTTACCGATGGAACTGCTGATGGATTTCGCGGAGCCTCTTGTTCGTCAGGTGCGTGTAGATCTGTGTCGTCGTGATGCTCGCGTGGCCGAGCATCTCTTGGACTGAACGGATATCCGCACCGTTCTTCAGAAGCTCGGTCGCAAATGTGTGGCGAAGAGTGTGTGGTGTCACTTTCTTCACGATCCCGGCGCGTGTTGTCGTTTCTCGCACGATTCGTTCGATTGCCTGTGGCTCGAGCCGGCGATCTTCTCCGGCGAGTGCGTCCGCCCGCGAGCGATTGGAATTGCTGACGAAGAGCGGCTTCCAGTTATCCGTCCGGCTATCGAGGTATCGCTTCACATGGTCGGCAGCCGTTTCGGAGAGGAAGACGATGCGTGCTTTGCGGCCTTTGCCCACTACGCGAAATTCTCGCGAATCCAGATTCACGTCCTTGCGGTTTAAGTTACTGAGCTCACTCACGCGAAGTCCGGTGGAGTAGAGGAGATGGAGAATCGCGAGGTCCCGTAAGCCGTTGCGCTTCGTTACATCAATGGATTCGAACATCCTATCGAGTTCATCGCGGGCGAGGACTTCCACTTGTCGCTCGGGAACCTTAGGGAGCTCGATCTTTTCCGGCGAGAGGGTCGGCACATCATTCTTTTGCAAATGCTTGAGGAGTGCCCTGAGCGCGATGAGATGATACTGCTGCGTTTTGATGTTCAGGGTTACGCCCTGTCCCGCGATGTGCGTGCGGTGCAGGAGCAGCCGATAATCACGGATGGTTTCGGAGGAGATGGTCGCTACGTCTGTTTTTGGTTTTGCAAAACGTTCGAAGCGCTTGAGATAGTGCCGGTAATTCTCCACGGTTTTTTTGCTCTGATATTTGCCGACCTCGCAGTGCGTCAAAAAGTCGTAGATGGCATCCCGGAGCAGCATAACGTAGGTATACTACAGCATAAATTTTGAATATCTCGCCGCAGACCTAAAGACCTGCTCCATTTTTGAAAATTTTTCTACCCAAGGGAGCACCTCTCCGAGGTGCGGCGTATTCATTTTGTACATGACAATATTCTTTAGTCGCCGCGGCCGGGGACGGCCGCTGCTGTGGTGAAAAAATACTTGATGAATCAAAAAAATATTAAAGCAGGTGAGTATGACAAGCTATCAACATAACAGCAGCAGCCCTCCGTGGCTGCGGCGTAGGAGCATTATGTGAACACTGTTATGGCTCGAGAGCCTTTTCCATCTTTTGTTGCAGCTCCTCGCGCGTGAGGACACCGATCCAGGTTTTTCCCTCGAGTACGAATGCCGGGACGCGTTCGATCCCCAGCGTCGCCGCTTTCGCGCGGTGAGCGGCAAGACGATCAAACGTCTTTTTCCAATTCATACATTGCAGAGTTACCTTTTGTCCGAGTTTTACGTTCTTCAGAGCAGGCAGGAGCTCCTTCTCCGTTTGAGCGGGGAGTACCGCGAAACGTCGGTCTAGTTCGCGGAAGCGTTTTGAATCCATCGCGCAGAGTGCGGCGCGTGCCATCATTTCTCCGCTATTTGTGAAGGGAAGAAGCACGCGTTCGATTTTTAGTTGACCTGCGGCAACGTACGTTCGTTCGATCCACGGAAGGTCTTCGATGAGTGTTTTCCGACAGTAGAAGCAATCGTAATCCGAGAAGATTTGGAGAGTTCGCGGAGCCGCCGGGTCACCGATGATGATGGAGGAGCCGCTCCAAGCCACCGACAATGGAGCACCTGTATTCATTTTCGTTGTTTCGAGACTATCAACGGTTTTCGGTGTTTGTTCGTTCGTGAAGTCGAGTGTTGCATCCGAGAGCTCCGTGAGAGATCCCGAGCCGGTGGCAGTCGGTTGCCGGAAAGAATCCGGCGGTTCCTGGAAGGTACAAGCTACGAGGAAGAGAGCCACACATGCGCCGACCTGTCGCAAAGTGCATCGCATCGTGTTTCATTGTGCTAGGGTTTCATCGATAATGGAACTCTCTTTTTCGTTCATGCCTGGACGTATCTCCATTCTCGGCATTCCCATCGATCGTGTCACGCTGACGGAAGCGCGCGATGCCGTGTTGCATTTATTGTCGTTGCCGGGGCAACACCATGTCATGACGCCAAACCCAGAGATGCTCGTGGAAGCACGGAAAAACCCGCCGTTTCGGGAAGTGCTTCTGCGATCTGCGCTCAACGTTCCCGATGGAGCGGGGCTTCTCTTCGCGGCACGCCTTCAGGGGTCATCATTCCCTGAGCGCGTTTCGGGAGTTGATCTTCTGTCTGCGCTCTGTGCGTCTCCGAACGCACCGACGATCTTCCTTCTCGGTGCATCTGCGGGAGTTGCGGAGGATGCGGCTGCAGCACTTCGACAGCGCAATGCGTCTCTGCGTGTTGCGGGTACTTTCGCCGGTTCTCCTTTCGCCGTCGAAGAAACCGCTATTGTGAATCGTATCAACGCTTCCGGAGCATCACTTCTCTTCGTCGCCTATGGCGCCCCGGCACAGGATCTCTGGATTGCGCGAAACTTACAACGTATGCCGAGAGTGAGGGTTGCGATGGGCGTCGGCGGATCATTCGATTTTATCGCGGGAGTGCGTCACCGTGCTCCGTCCTGGATGCGCAAGGTCGGTCTCGAGTGGTTGTGGAGATTTCTTCAAGAACCGCGCCGTCTTCGACGTATAGTCCGCGCCGTCATAGTGTTTCCTCTGCTGGTGTTTCTCGCAGGCGTTCCGCATGAGCCACAGCCCATCGACCGATCTCACGATCGAAGTAGAGCCTGACGAAGTAGTTCCCGAGATCCGATGTACCGACGTGATATGCGTATGTCGGTTTCCCTCCAACTTCTGCTTCCTCCCTCAGAAAGTCGATTTGTGCGACTTTGATATTCTCAGGAAGCGTCGTCTCCATGAGTGCTATCACTGTTATATCCGTTGGTTCCTCTAAGATGAGCGAACCCCGCAGGTTCAGTGTCCCGCGACCGATGAGCGCTGCGAGTGTCACTGCGACTGCAGAGAGAACCATCGCCACGAGTATGGAGAGTCTGTATCCCTGGTGTGTAATTTGTTGGATATCCATTGAATTGTGTATGTATTTCAGAGTATCGCTTGTTTAGCCTCGCAGCCACTGTCCTAATCTGCCGAGCAAGGCACGGATTCCTTTCGTTGTGTCGTTTGTCACGTCGTCTGTGTCTTGAATGACGTTCTGTTTCTCGCCGGTCACAGCAAGTGCTGCACGAAGACTGGCTTCCTCTTCTTTGGTGCAGAGGCGTGTTGCCGTTCGTCCTTCGTTTCCACCAGAGGACATGAAGTGCGTTTCTTGTGGATTAAACGTGAAGTCGTACACATACGGGCGAGAAGGGGAGGGCTCACCCTGCTTTCTGCGCATTTCCTCGAGGAACTTTTCCTCCGTTGCGTGGATGATTTCACCGGTTGCATCGGGGGAGTAACGCACGTCGTGAAATTTTCCCACGGCGATGAATCTGCGGTATGTCTGCGGACTTTCGAGTTTTTCGATATTGCCGTGCGGGTGACCGTGAAGACTGACGCCTTCGTTCGCGATATGCGTATCAAGGTTTCCTTCCTCGACGTAAATGCGAAAGTATCCCGGCTCACCCAGTTTTGGTTCGCTTTCAGAGCGTTGGAGTTCGTCGGTAGACATCAGTCACATTATACAATTTTTGAGCTATTTTCGCAAGGAGCGTGCACGCTGTAAAGAGCGCGACTCATTGCCGCAGTTTCATCTCCCCATGTAGGCTGAGGAAGTTTTCCCCTTCACTCGTATGCGACGATCTTTTTCTTCACTTTTTATTCTCTCACTCCTGCTTCCTTTGCAGGTACTCGCGGAGGGTCCATCCGTGCAGGAGTTGCTTGCCTTGCCTTTTACGGAGGTAAAGCCGGTGAATTTTTCCCTTGCCGTGAAAGAGGATCTTGGCGATGTTCACACGACACTGAAGGTGTCAGGTGCGCGGGAAACTCAGTCGCTCGGCAAGCTTTGGGCGAATATTTCGCTGGAGCGGCGTTCCGGGAGTGCTTCCATGAGAGCGGTTGTGGAGCTTCGTGCAGTGAACGGTACCGCTTACGTACGTCTGAAGAGCGTTGAAGGGGCGGATTCACTTCTCGATATTTCTTCTCTCCGTACTGTGGGGAACAGCTGGTTTACCGTTCCCATGAGCGCTCTTTCTCTCGAGAGTTGGACGATGCCGCCCCTCGATCCTGCGGCGGCAGGCAGTGTGTTCACTGCGGAGCACGTGCGGTTCATCGACGGGAATTCTTACAAGCTTTCTCCGTCATTGTCATTCGATGATGTCGTTTCATTTCTGAAATCCGTTGCTGCGTCTGTTCCTGTCGTCGCACAGGCGGGATCGGATGTCGTTTCATCCAGCCTTCTCTCTTCCGTTGTCCAAATAAAAATAAGTGCGAAAGTCGATACCACACGGCAGGGGGAATTCCGCTTCTTCCAGACCAGCATCCGTGGCGCCTCTCTTTCCATCGATTCCAAAGTTCAGCGCCAGATGTATCCGGTCTACGTCGAAGTACCGAAGAACGTTTTGCCGCTCACTTCGGAGCCGTTCCAAATCCTTCTCGGCGCACGCGCACAAGAAGAGTCCACATTGCCCGACACCGTTTCGGATGAATCTTCCACTGCCGCAATCGACTCCGATGTCAGTAGCGAGCTCTCTTTGCCGTCCGATACCAGTTCCGCTTCCGCACGTCGTGCATGGCGTCTCGCAAAGCGTTATCTCGTCGATGTTTACGGCTCCGACGGAACGGATATCAAACTCACGGTTCGTGTGGCAGATCACCCGGCGACATGGGATTCCCTGAGTGCGTTCCGCGCAGATTTCGGAACGAATAACGGCGTTCTCTTTGTATATTCGACACCCACGATTCCTTCATTCTCCACGAAAGGTGCGTTCGAAGCGCTCGACGTTCTCTTCTTCGATAGCGCAGGAAAATTCGTTTCCGCGGAGTCCATGCAGCGCTGTGAGACGTCTACTTGTCCTGAATTTGCGCCTTCGGTTCCCGTGAGTTACGCACTGGAAGTGCCGTATGGATTCGTCATCGAACACAAGATCGACGCGCTCTCGCGTCTTTCACTCAAGCGGTATCCGCTCACGGTGACGACGTCCGAAGGAAGGGCGGCGGCGGATCGGTTAGCGAGAAAGGCGGCTCAGGATGCGCGACAAGTCGGTTCTCATACGTCGAATATCCCCGTTCCTCCCGAGCCCGGACACGAACGCGTTGTCACTCTCGCGACGCTTCTTTCCGCTCAAATTCGCGCTGCAGATCTTCGCGCTGCCCTGGAGCAAGGAGGCAAAGGTTCAGCCGTTCGCATTCTTTATCGATTGCTTGCAAATGCGCAGCGAGCGTATCCCGAGACTACGTACCTCTACATTCTCCAGCCGACGGATATCCCTGATACGTTCCGACTGGTCGTCGATTCTTACACATTTGCCCCGCTCTCCACATTGGACGTTAATATGAATGGCAAACTTGATGCCGATGAACAACCGTCAACGATCGGTACTGCGTATCTCCATTCGATGTACACATCGGCGCTACTTGGTCCCGTGGTCGATACGACGCTGAGCGATGGAGTCGCGGCCTATGTTCCAGTGCGTGACGAAGAAGGGAAAGCTCTCGCGGTTCTCGCGGTAGTGGAACAGAAAGACAGCAGTACCGCGACGGGGGCAGGAACGCCGGAGAATAATTGATAATGGACAGTGGATAATGGACAATGACGATGGCTGAAGAAGCCTCCGCTCATTATCCATTATCAATTATCCCATTGTTCATTATGTCCAGCATCCTTGTTCTCGTCCGTCATGGCCAATCGCAGTGGAATCTGGAAAATCGTTTCACGGGATGGACTGACGTTTCTCTCACTCCGCAAGGAAGGGCTGATGCCGTGCTCTGCGGGAAGAGTCTTAAAGATTTGCGCTTTGATGCGGTATTTCTCTCTCGTTTGAAGCGTGCGAAGGAAACGTACGAAGGGCTTGTAGAAGGCCACGGACAGCGGTTACCTCTCATTGAGGATTCCGCGCTCAATGAGCGTCACTACGGTGATTTGCAGGGTCTTAATAAGGCCGAGACAGTCGAAAAATTCGGTGCCGATCAAGTGCGTCTCTGGCGACGGAGCTACTCGACGCGGCCTCCCAACGGCGAGAGCATCGAGGATTGCGAGCGTCGCACGTGGCCGTTCTTCCGGCAGTACGTTCTTCCATTGTTAAAGGCTGGCAAGAACGTGCTTATCGTCGCGCATGGCAACAGCATGCGGCCGATCATCAAGAATCTCGATAACCTAACACCGGACGCAACCGCGGCAATGGAAATCGATTGTTCTATTCCCTATACCTACGTCTTCGATGGTGAGCGTGTCATCGAGAAGGAGATCCGCAAAGTTCCCGGTATGGTCGTGAAGGGGACCGCGAAGATATAGGTTATAGCTGATAGGTGTTAGGTTTTAGGTTCAATATTTTCTATCACCTAAAACCTGAAACCTATAACCTATTCGTATGCAGCAAACTTGCCGTCAATGTTCGGTCTCATTCGAAATCACCTCAGACGATCTTGTGTTTCTCGAGAAATTGTCGCCGGTGTTCCATGGAAAAAAAGAACTGATCCCGCCGCCGACACTCTGCCCGGATTGTCGTCAGCAGCGACGACTCTTCTGGAGGAACGAACGCAGCCTCTACAGGCGGATTTGTGATCTGTGCGCCAAGTCTGTTGTTTCGGTCTATCCGGCGAAGAGCCCTTTTCCCGTGTATTGCACGGAGTGTTGGTGGTCGGATCGGTGGGATCCGAAAACGTTCGGTCGCATGGTGGATTTCGGTCGTTCGTTCTTTGATCAGTTGAAGGAGTTGCAGAACAAAGTGCCACGCTTGGCGCTCAACGTCATCAGCAATGAGAACTCGGAATTCATCAATCTCTCCGGTTACAACAAAAATTGTTACCTCATTTTTGCCGCGGAATACAATGAAGACTGTTTGCATGGGTGTCAGGTCATCAAGTCCACAGGATGTGTGGATACGGTGAATTGCACGGAGTCGCAGTACTGCTATGACGTGATCGACGTCGACAAGTGTCACACTCTGTTCTTTTCGCAGAATTGCACCAACTGTTCCTCCTCCGCATTTCTCTTCGATTGCAAAGGATGTACTGAGTGCCTGCTTTGCACGGATCTGCGAAACAAACGCAATTGCATTCGAAATCGCGAGTACTCGAAGGAGGATTATCAGCGCCAGAAAAAGGAAATACTGGAACGCGTGGCGCAGGGGAAGCTATCGGAGGTTTTGCATGAATTTTCCCTTCTCAAGGAGCAGAGCATCCATCGCGCGTGCGAGGTTGTGAATTGCGAGAACGTGACGGGAGATTACCTCAAAGATTCGCGGAATCTCCGCCATTGTTACGATGTATCGTACGGCGAAGATTGTGCGCATATTTTCACCGGATTTCAGATCAAAGATCTCATGGACGTTTGTCATACGACGGATGCGCAGCTCGGGTACGAATCCCTCAGTCTTGGCTACGGTTCCTACAACACGATTTTTACACACGGTTCTTGGGGGAGTAAAAATCTTCTCTACTGCGATATCGTTCAAACAGGGTCGGATATGTGCGGATGTGTGAGTATGAAGCCGAATAAATACTGCATTCTCAATAAGCAGTACTCGAAGGAGGACTATGAAGATCTCGTACCGAAGATCATTGAGCATATGCGGAGAACCCCACTCCGCTCTCCTGATGGGAGCTCCGCGGGGCAAGAGTGGGGTGAGTTCTTTCCGGCGGGGGCTTCTCCGTTTTCCTACCACGAAACGACAGCGCAAGTACATTTCCCCTTAACGGAAGCGGAAGCACGCGAGAAAGGATTTCCCTGGAGGAATGAACAAGAGGAGAAACTTACGGTGACCAAGACGATTCTTGCTTCCAAATTGCCTCCATCTATCGACGACATTCCCGATGACATTCTGAATTGGGCGATTGCTTGCGAAGCAACGGGTCGGTTATTCAGAATCGTGAAGAAGGAACTGGAATTTTACCGCACGTATCGTCTTCCGGTGCCGCATTTCCACCCCGACGAACGGCATCGCCTTCGTATGACGCTCCGGAACCCCCGCAAGCTCTGGAACCGTGCTTGTGCCAAGTGCCAGAAGCCGATTGCCACGAGTTACTCTCCTGAGCGGCCGGAGGTTGTTTATTGTGAGGAATGCTATCTCAAAGAGGTCTATTAGGTCGGTGTCAGGTGTAAGGTTTTTTCTGTCACCTAAAACCTATAACCTATAACCTATTCGTATGCAGCAAACTTGCCGTCAATGTTCGGTCTCATTTGAAATCACCCCCGATGATCTTCAGTTTTACGATCAAATTTCACCGGTGTTTCAGGGCAAGAAAGAGCCGATTCCACCGCCGACAACGTGTCCCGAATGTCGTTTTCGCGAGCGTCTGATCTGGCGTGCCGAACTGCATCTCTTCCAGCGCAAAAGTGCTTTTTCCGGGAAACCAATGCTTTCCTATTTTCCTCCTGAAGCGCCTCAGAAGGTTGTGACGGTGGAAGAATGGCACGGTGATACATGGCAGGGGCTCGACGCGGGACGTCCCTTCGATTTTTCGCGGCCGTTTTTCGCACAATTCGAGGAATTATCCCGTGCGGTACCTCTTCCCGCGGTATCCGTCGATTACAGCGAGAATTGTGACTATGTGAACTCGGCGAGCTGGAACAAAAATTGCTACCTCATCGCCGGGGCGAATCACAACGAAGATTGTTACTACGGGAACTTCGTGAATGACTGTCGCAGTTGCGTGGATTGCAGCTTCCTGGATCGCTCCGAACTGTGTTACGAGTGCGTGGATTGCACGAAGTGTTACGACGTCCGGTATTCCCAAAACTGTTCCAATTGCACCGAGTCGTCGTTTCTCTATGCCTGTCGCAACTGCAGCAATTGTTTCGGTTCCGTGAATATAGCGGGCAAGCAGTTTGTATTTTTCAACGAGCAACTGACGAAACAGGAGTATGAGCGGAAGCTTAAAGACGTAGGTCTGCATCAGCGGAGTCGCATCGAAGAGGCGAAGAATTTTTTTGAGAAGCACCGTTTAAAATTCCCGCATCGATTCATGATTGGTGAGATGAATGAGGATGTGACGGGGAACGGCATCCTGCGTTCGAGGCGTGCTCACAACTGTTTCGACGTGAGCGATCTGGAGGATTGCCGGAATTGCGGATGGCTTCATCAAGCGAAGAATTGCCACGATTGCTATGCCTGGGGATTTACAGCCGAAGAATCCTATCGGTGCATGGAAGTGGGTGCCGGCAGTTATCACGTCCTTTTCAGTTTGATGACCTACAACGGTGCCGATGTTCTGTATTCCTGGAATTGTCGCTTGGGATGCAAGAATGTTTTTGGCTGCGTGTCGCTCAAGCACAATCAATATTGCATTCTCAATAAGCAGTACACGAAGGAGGAGTATGAAGAACTCGTACCGAAGATTATTGAGCATATGCGGAGAACCCCACTTCGCTCCCCTAACGGGAGCTCCGCGGGGCAAGAGTGGGGCGAATTCTTTCCGTTTGCCGTTTGCCCCCTTGCCTACAACCAGACCATTGCGCAGGATTATTTTCCTCTCACAAAGGCGCAGGCGACGATGCTCGGAGCGCGATGGAAAGATGAGGAGCCGATGCCACAACGCCAGGATTTGGCCGTGCCGCCGGATTCCATCGAGGAAGTTCAGGACGATGTGTGCGGGCAGACATTTCGCTGCGAAAGCACCGGGAAACCCTTCAAAATCATTCCTCAGGAATTGCGATTTCTCCGGGAGCGCGGTATTCCGTTGCCGGCAAAGAGCTTTACGGCGCGGCACCGTAATCGTTTCCTTCAGAGGAATCCCCGCAAGCTCTGGAACCGTGCTTGTGCCAAGTGCCAGAAGCCGATTGCAACGAGCTATTCACCTGAGCGACCGGAAATTGTCTATTGCGAGGAATGTTTTCTGAAGGAGGTTTATTAGGTTCTAGCTGTTAGGTGTCAGGTGTGAGGTTTGTCTATCACCTAAAACCTATAACCTAAAACCTTTTTGTAGGCAGCATACAGAGGCGCAAAACTCCTCTTGCATTTCCTCCTTGTCACGTGTACCGTTGTACCAGTACATCAGCATTTTATGCTTCGCAATTACGCGTTTCAGGTACGGCATCCGGATGGCGAAACGTCTGCGCAGGGCGTCTCGGTCGTCTCTCTGGACACGCAGCTCGCTGCGCGTCAGGGGCTTGTTGATCAGGTCGATGGAGTCGCTTCGCATCTCAGGAGGGAGTACTGCGAGCAGATCCGTGCGGCGATCGCGAGTAACAATGCCATCAACGGCAAACCACTGACTATCCAGCTCGATAGTGATATCACCGTTCGCATTTTCGCTCGCAAAATTCCCGGCGTGACCGATCCGATTGGATTCGATGTCGGGATTCAGGATGTCCTTCCGACGGGTGCAGGGGCGTCGTTTCAATGATTCTCTTTTCTCGTATGGCGTTGCACTGCGGATCAGCCCGCTGATCGCTCATGCACCCTCCTGTGTTCTGCAGCGCATAAATGTTCTACACTCTTCTTTGAATGGAGCAGATCACCTATGCGCGGCCGGATTTTCTGGATGATGTAGCCAAATGGCCGCAGGAGGCCGTGCACCTCATCCTGAT
>Ga0172379_10009184_pt1 | contig 12248 bp, 11 predicted proteins | sample GrowelOW334metaG_FD_119756 | JGI IMG/M metagenome (GOLD analysis project Ga0172379, IMG submission 119756) | Groundwater microbial communities from an aquifer near a municipal landfill in Southern Ontario, Canada - Groundwater well OW334 metaG | ecosystem: Environmental > Aquatic > Deep... | reverse complement strand
GATGCAGCGGTGACAGCGATAATAAGAACAAACAGGAAAGCTCGGGGATGGTTCATGAGATTGAATTCCTTTCTATGTTGGATTGAGTGTACGAATAGCTTGTTGCTTTGTCAATGACAAAGTGGAACGATATAAAGATTGCAGGGCAACCCGACCTGCCGGATCGTTCAGGTTCAATCGTTGATAAATTTACTATTACGATAAAATTGATTCTTTGCAAACTTTCTGGTACACTGTTTCAGAGATCTATGAAGAAAGACATCATTATTTTATATTCGATATTGTTTTTGTGGAACGCCGGTATCATTGCGGCGCCGGTTGCCGCAATTCTTACCGGAGCACAAAGTCTTGTTTCGGAAATTCTCTATTCGTTCTACCATCCCGTCTGCCATCAGTTCGCATCCCATTCATTTTCGATCGCCGGGAATAAATTCGCGGTATGCGAACGCTGCACGGCAATTTATTTTTCATTTTTTTTCGGAGTCGCGGCGGCAGGATTTTTTCCGATGAACAGACTGCGGCAAATACCGCCGATCTGGATACTCATGTGTGCATCCCTTCCGATGATGCTCGATGGGGTATTACCGTGGGTAACAGTCTATGAACCGGAGGCATTGTCGCGTACTGCATCCGGAGCGCTTTTCGGGTTCGGACTATCGCTGCTGCTTCGCCAATCGCTTATAGAAATTATTTCATACATCGGATCAACGTCACGTAAAAGACTCTATGGAATCAAATCGAGATAAATTGATGCCGTCATTGTACGGCGGACTGCTTATTGCAACACTGTGGGCTATTCCCGGGTTGAATTTGATCAATTGCTTATGCTGTGCGGGCGTGTTGATGGGAGGATTTCTCGCAGTGCTCCTCTATCAAAAAGACCAATCACCGGAATCGATCCAGTTGACACAGAGAGATTGTATCGATCTTGGAATATATACCGGGATCGTTGCTTCGGTCGCTGCAGTGATCATTCAGGTTGTGGTGACGATGGTGTTCGGCGATGTTGCCTTGGAGATGATGCTCCGGCTTATCGAAAGGATGCAGGTCGATCTTCCGCCGGAATTTTCAGAAATGGTCGAGCAGGCACGGGGACAGCATCCCACGTTCATCGGGTCGATCTTTTCGATCATGGTGTATCTTATTCCGAATACGTTGTTTTCGGTTCTTGGCGCGTTGATCGGCTGGAATGTGTTTAAACCAAGGAATCCGGCACCGTAAATGCAGGAGCGCTACTTCAGAATAATTCTGAATGTCGTTCCTCTTCCGATGCCGCTCTCTTTAACGGTAAGTTTTCCCTTGTGGTAGATTTCAATGATCCTTTTTGAAAGAGAAAGCCCTAAGCCCCATCCCCGTTTTTTTGTGCTGAATCCGGGACGGAAAATATCTTTTTGATACGCCGGATCGATCCCTTTGCCGGAATCTTTCACATCGATGATCGTTTTATTCCCTTCGCGGAACACATGCAGGTTGATCTCTCCTTTTCCTTCTTCCATGGCGTCCAGCGCATTCTTGATCAGATTCTCGATGACCCATTCGAACAGTTCGGCATTGATCCTCACCGGCACCGTTCCTTCTGCGGAGAGCGTCAGCGAAACCTTTTTTCCCATTTGCGGGATCCGTTTTTCAAAATAGCGGACAACATGCTGCAGTATCTCCGTCAGGTTCTCTTCTTTCACGTCCGGTTTCGATCCGATCTTGGAAAAACGCTCGGCGACTTTTGTCAGCCGGCGCGCATCGTTCTCGAATTCCGATACCGTCTCCAGGACTTTCGGATTGAGTTCAGACTGATGTTTCAGCAGCTCGATCCATCCCATCATGCTGGTAAGGGGAGTGCCGAGCTGGTGCGCCGTTTCACGCGCCATGCCGACCCAGATATTGCTTTGTTCACTCCGTTTGATGTAACTGAATCCGATGTAACCGACAAGGACAAAGAGGGCGCCGATGGAGACTTCGATGTAGGGGAGCCACCGCAGCCGGACAATCAGCGGCGATTCTCCGTAGTGGACAAGATTGAGAACAATGGAATCCTGAAATGTGACACGGATCGGCTTGTTCTTCCGATCCATTTCCGGGATAAGGGTAAAAAGGTATTTGTCCCGTTCTTCCTTGCTGAGCGTTGAATCGAACGGAATATTTTTTGGAGTGAAAATTTCCGTATTGCTGCCGTTCGTCAGTATCACCGGGAAATCGATCGTCGTGATCACCTCATCAAAGATGAATGTATAATCGGTTCCGGGTCCGTTGTTATTGGCGACATACTCTAACGATTTCGCATATAATGCCGCGGTATCCCGCTGTTTTTTCTGCAATTGGGAGACAAGATCGTGCGTATAGAGGAGGATGGGAATGACAATACAGACCGCAGCGATGAGCAGCGCTATTTTGATCCTGCCTGATTTTGGACTGCGGGTATTGAGTGTCATATTGTTTTTTAAAAAAAGTGATGGCATGAATGTAATTCATGCCATCACTGATCATTCTTATCGAACTATCGTCTGATCGCGTCGTGCGCCGACCGAAACAATGGAGACTTTGACGTCGGAAAGTTTTTCGATCGTTTCAACATATCTCATCGTATTCTTCGGCAGATGTTTCCATTTTCGGTACCCGGAGATCTTTTCGTTCCAGCCGCGATATGATTTATAGACTGGTTCTACCTGTTCCAGTGTTCTGACATCTGTCGGGAATGATTTCAAAATCTTTCCCTCTTTCTTGTAAGCGACACAGATCTTGATTTCATCAAATTCATCCAGCACATCAAGCTTCGTCAATGCGATCTCCGTGATGCCGTTGACCATGATGGAATACTTGAGCGCAACCATGTCCAGCCAGCCGCACCGGCGCGGACGTCCGGTCGTTGCTCCGAATTCATGCCCGATCTTTCTGATCTTCCCGCCTGTCTCATCCAGCAGTTCGCTCGGATACGGACCATTACCCACCCGTGTAGAATACGCCTTGGCAATGCCGATAATTCTTTTCACCGCAGTCGGCGGAATGCCGAGTCCCGTGCAGGCGCCGCCGCTCGTCGGACTGGAAGAGGTGACGAACGGGTAGGTGCCGTGATCGACATCGAGCAGCGCTCCCTGTGCCCCTTCGGCAAGGATCTTTTTTTTCTTTTTGAGCGCCTCATTCAGATAGAGCGATGTGTCCGTAACGAACGGATCGATCTTCTTGTCGAACTCCTGATATTCATTGATGATCGCATCGAGATCGATTTCGGCGGAGCCGTACACCTTTTTCAGCAGCTGATTCTTTTCATCGATGTTCAATTTCAATTTTTCGGCGAGGACTTTTCTGTCCAGCAGATCGACCACGCGGATTCCGGTTCGCGTGTACTTGTCGATGTACGCCGGACCGATGCCCCGTCCCGTCGTGCCGATCTTCTGCGATCCTGATTCACGGATCTTATCGAGCAATTTATGGTACGGCATGATGAGGTGGGCGTTATGGCTGATGAACAGCCTCCCGTCGATCTTGATGCCGAACGATTTCACCATTGCGATCTCTTCCATTAACGCCACCGGATCGATGACAACACCGTTGCCGATCACGCATTTGACATTTTTATGGAATATCCCCGACGGGATGAGGTGCAGAACGTAATTCTTATCGCCGATGCAGACGGTGTGTCCGGCATTGGCTCCTCCCTGATACCGTGCAACGATATCGAGGTCATCGCTGAGCATGTCAACGATCTTACCTTTCCCCTCATCCCCCCATTGGGCGCCGACTAAGATGGTAACTGACATAATGTTTCTTTCAGGTTGAAATTCAAAAGGAAGTTTACTACGGACGCTCTAAGTATAACAAGAAAAGAGACAAATATAAAGTGTACACTACCGGTTCTTTCCCCGTCTTGCAACTCCTTCCATTTTTACCTAATTTCCTGTAGTACACATCAGCAGACAAAAATATCCAATGCCTCAAAACAAGAAGACTTCCTCGCATACGACCGTTGTTCCAGTTGCCAAAACAAGAGAGGAAGTTCTCGCCCAGCGCAGACTTGAATCCCGTTCCGAAGATTCCAAATTGATCAAGGCCGCATTGAAAGGGAATCAGACCTCGTACCGCGCCATCATGAAAAAATATCATGATCAGGTGTACAATCTGCTGTACCGCATGGTGCATGACAAGAAAGAGGTGGAGGACCTGACACAGGAAGCGTTCATCAAAGCATTCCAGTCGCTCCAGAATTTCAACGAAGAATTCGCTTTTTCCACATGGCTCTACAAGATCGCGACCAATAATTGCATCGATTATATCCGGAAGAAAAAGCTGGCGACATTTTCCATCGATAAACCGATCGAATCGAAGGATGGTGAATACGGATTCGAAATACCGGACAGTTCGTTTGCCCCCGATCGGTCGCTCATTGAAGGACAGCGGACGAGAGCGTTAGAAGAAGCCGTAAACTCCCTTCCTGAAAAGTACCGTCAGGTCATTTTGATGCGTCACACCGAAGATAAGGATTACCAGGAAATTGCCGATGAGCTCGATCTGCCGCTCGGCACGGTAAAAGCGCACATTTTTCGGGCACGCGAGATTTTGTACAAAAAATTGAAGAAAAAGATTCATCACTATTGACTGTAACTCTTTTTCCCGCTTTTCCGTAAGAATGTGCTAGCCCCGCTGGAAATAAGAGAACCATTATGAAAAATCGATATTTCGCCACATTTACGATCATTACGATCCTCACGACCCAGCATTTTCTTTTCGGGCAGGCTGTCCACAGCGAAGTTGCGCGATCGTCGGAAAAGGAAGTGAATGTCAAGATCAGTTCATCCTTCGGATCGGTGAATATTGAAAAAGGAGGGACCGATAAAATTGTCGAGGTTTTCTATCGGACGAAAAAGGATGAAGATGATCCGAAGTTATCCATGAATTATAAGCTGCGGGGCGATATCGGCGATCTGCGTCTTGAAATGCACCCGAAAGATTCCGAACGGGATGAATCGGGGGGCGTACACGTCAAGACCGATTTGAATTTTAAAACCGACGAGTGGTACGTTAAACTTGTGGAAGGAATTCCGCTCTCCATTTCTGCAGAACTCGGAGCAGGGAAAAGCGATTTTGATTTTTCGGGACTGATGCTCAAGGATGTGTCGATCTCGACAGGGGCAAGTTCTTCCAGCATCCAGTTCGACGAACCGAACAGAAGCGAGATGGATGAGCTGCACATCGAAACCGGCGTCAGTAAATTTTCCGCGAACAATCTGAACAACGCAAATTTTAAACGGATGTCATTCGAAGGGGGCGTCGGTTCGTACTTTCTTGATTTTGGCGGAGATCTCAGCCGCTCCGCCGATGTTGATGTGAATGTCGGCCTCGGAGTGGTGACGCTTGTCATTCCGCGAAGCGTCGGGGTGAGGATTCGGTATGAGGACAGCTGGCTTTCCAATTTATCGATGGACGATGAATTTGTCCGAAAACGAAAAGGGATCTACGAATCGGAAAACTATTCCGATGCGAAGGGAAGATTGAATATCTATATTGAATCGGGACTCGGGAGCGTAAAAGTGCGTCGATCAAAATAATATGCCGGACAAAATTGTTTTCGCCGTTTTCATCACATTGTCTGTTGTTTCCGTTACATTCGGATTACTGGCGGCATATTTCGCATACAGGAATTCTCACAAAGTTGAGAATGAACTAAAAATGGTCTTCTGGGGAATCGGCGCCATTGCGGGGCTGGTGTTCGGCGGATTATGCTGGGCTTGGTTCTTGATCCCGATCATTTTGAATCATCTATAATAAAATATTTGCCGGTTGTTGTTTTTCATTGCGTCGAAGCGTTCTGCTTCGACGTTTTTATTTTAAAATCCGTTGTAATAATACGATGCCGCCTGACCGGTATTCCCAAACTCAAGCACGGCGCTGCGGTATGCCTGATACGGAGTTGTCTTTGGGAGCGCGGCGTAAAAGTTCTCTTCGAATAATTTTCCTGTCCTTGAATCGATCGGAAATTCGGTCGTGATCACCGCAGAGGCGCCGTTCATCATCCAGTAGAGCGTATGGGCAATATCGATATTGTTTGCTTTCGATTGGACATCCGACAGGTACACGGCGTTGAAAGGATAGAGGGACGCAAACATCGAGATCGGCACGGTGACGCCCGCAGGAGAAAAACTGCCGTCGGAGAGTGTGACGAAGAAATCGTTATCGGCTGTTGAGCGGAAGGGGGAGGAAAGCTGTAACAGGTCCCCGGTCGCTGTTTCAAGATTTTTCTGCGTTGCATTTTGATTCAACGCGATCTCCGTATTCCGAAAGAAACTCCGGATATCCCTCAGCTCAAATTCCAAACCCCACCGCGAATCGGAAGGGAAACCAAAGGCAGCGACCGTGTCGATGGTGCGGACCGGTGCCGACCCGGTGCGGAGCATTGACGGCGACGGGAGATACGAGATCTCTATCATATCAAGAAGCGGCCTGCCGTTCTTTGTGAGCGTGTGGAACGGAAATTTTTCAATCCCTTCGAACGGAATAATGACAAATCGTTGTTTCCCGTACTGTTCGACCGGGAGGAGAAGGATGGAATATAATTGATCCGAAAGTCCGCTCAGCGTGTTCTCATCTGTTTTCTTCGCAGCGATGAGGGAGATGTACCGTTCCATTTTTTTCTTCAATTCGTAACCGTTCACGGCAAGAAGGTGAGCGCTGATACCTCCTTCACTGTTCATGACCGTCACCCAGCATTCGCCTTCGATCATTTGATACTGCAGCACCGTTAGTGCCGGATCCATCAATCGCCAGAGCGTCGATGCACTGTTTCCGGTTTTCACGTACCATGGAATGGGGGGCTGCGGCTGGGCGTTGAGCTGTTTTTCCAGCTCTGCCCGCTGGTGCGCAAGCTGATCGCCGTACACTTTATTCTTTGCCGATGCAGCGTAGTATTGTTCCAGCAGCACGGTACGGATTTTTTTTTGAACCGAAAGGAACTGATCGAGCGAATGCTGCCGGTCGGACTGCCGGAATGCGACCTCGTCGAGTGAGATCTTATCCGTAAGATCGTACGATGAACGAAGCATGGAGTATTTCATTGCTTCCTCGGCGCGATGGTAGTGCAGAAGGAGGCGGATCAGCTGGCCGGTGAACCAGTCGGCAGCCGATTTCCACCCGCGGGAATTTGATATCAGTGGCGTAAGATCGACCGTCGCTGAAAGGTATTTCAGCGGAATGTCGTTGCCGGAAAATTTTTCGACCGCCCGTTTATAATATGTGATCGCGGCATTATCATCGCCGATGATCTCCTTTAACATCCCGATCCGGTGCAGGGCAATTGCTTCTCCGATTCCCAGATGCATTCGGGAAAAGACCGACAGGGCATTTTCGTACAGCTGGTTTGCGCGGATCGCGGCATCCTGAGGTTTGGTCACGGCGTACTGCATACGGTTGCAATCGGCGATACGAATCAGGGTATAAGCCTCGACGGCATTTTCGGTCAAACTTTTTTGCAGATTGTACGCAATGATATACTCCCGCTGGGCGTCGGCAAAGTCGTACGCATCATAATAGATCTCTCCTATGCCGATGTGTGCACTCAGGGCTGCACGTTTTGACCGCTCAGAGGTACTCAGCTCTGCCGTAGTGAGAGCATTGGCAAACAGGGCGCGGGCAAATTCCGTCTGCCCGCTCTTTCTGAAGGAAGAACCGCATTGAGAAAATGCTTCCGCCGTATATTCCGCTCGGAGATTTTTCATCAGGAGCGGCTCGAGCGATTTGTAGATCTCCCTCGCTTCGAAGATTTTTTTCGATTGGATCAGCGATGTAATTTTCCCCGCCAGTGCCTGCACGATCTTTGCGGTATCGCGGAGCTCCAGGAATTCTTTTGCTGACTGCGTAAAATATGAATGCGACCGCTGTGATTTCCCCGTTTTTCGGTAGATCGTTCCCAGCGCGAGCGACGCTTCGGCATGCAGTTTTGTAAATTGGTACAACTGCGAAGCAAGGAGGGCTTCTTCAAGTATTCGCACCGCATCGGATGCCATGCCGAGCTGAAAATACAACCGTCCGATTTCGATCATCATCGGAATCTCCGAATTCCTGTCCGCACCCTGCGCATACAGGTTCCGCACCATGGTGTAGCTGGAAAGTGCTGCGGAGGGTTTTCCCAGTGATACCTGGACCGATGCGAGCGTCGTGTATGCTTCGATAAGTTTCGGTTTATTGTTGACTGCCGCAAGCAATTCGACTGATTGCTGCAATGCTTGTTCCGCTTTGTTCAGATCGCGGTCATGGATGGAGACAGAGGCCTGCTGCAATTGTTTTTCTGCCTGTTTCAGCATTGTCGTATCGGACTTACCGCCGCATCCGGCGGAAGCGAGAACAATGATGAAGAGGTATGGAAGAAATGATCTCATAGGGGATTACCAGATTATTCTAATATACCAAAGAGGGCTTTAAAATGAAAAAGCCGGTCTTATTCGGACCGGCTTTTGTTTGAAATAAAACTCAGTTATTATTAGATCGCAAAGAAAACACCCCCGGTGAACGAATTATACTTACCGATGTTATAATCAGCGTTAATATTTATGATCAACAATCGAAGGCTTAAGCCGACGACGAGTCTTGAAGTATTTTTCCCTTCAATTTCGAAATTTACGGTTGGTGGTGTTACTCCAGGACCGAAATCTGCAATTGGCGGCGTGTAATTGACGGTAAATTTTGAACTTTCTAACATGAAACCGGCATAGGGTGTAGCATTTAAGAATCCGAATCCAAACTGTTTGCTGACATTGAGGCCGAATGATGTCCCGCTTAACTCAAACAACGGGTCAATTTTAATTTTTTGAGTGTAGAAGGATGCGGCAACATCAACCACCGGGATTGGCAGCCAATACCCGAGATTGTGTTGAATACCAAAGCCGGTCCAACTGAGATCTCCAAAATTTTCAACTTTATATTTTGGCATATAGCGAACCGTCACCTGTGTTCCAAAAACAGTACCGAAGGTAATTTGTGGTGCAGCAAACGGAACCATGCTTAAATCTGAAATCGCTTTCACCCCGCCTAATCCCGTATTTACTTTTTTACCGCCGACAGCGACTGTTTGATCGACAGTCCCATTGCCGTCGACATCGACATCAATTGAAGGAGTAGTAATTTCGAGGATTACTTCTGATGCAGGATCAGCAGGATCATATGGTTTTCCCGTTACGGATGGGCCGCTGATATTAATATCGGTAAGAGTGCTCTGAAGTTTTTCGCTGATTGCGGCACGGATCTGAGCCTGGTTTGTGCCAGAATATGCTTGCGCTGCGATATCATCAGCTTGAATTTTATTAAATGTAAACTGATTAGAATTTGAGAAAGATTTTTCATCATCTTTAAACGGTGTACCCATGACAGCTACACCAATTTCAAGATCAAGCCCGAACAATTTTGTCTGCGGTGCTTTATGAAATAGTCCGCCATTGACATTGGTCAGCAGCGCCTGGCTCACCGGAGCGATGTATCCTTCAGCCGCTTTTCCGGCGAGTTGATTCAAGGTGCTTTGTAAATCTGATTGGGAAAAACCGGTACTAATCCCAACGATGAATAGTAGAGAAACGAGAAGATTTTTTTTCATACAAATTACCCCTTTATGGTGAATATTTAGTGAATGAATGATGATACGAAAAACGAATTTCGTTTGTATGGGGAGGATGTATTTTCGGTAGACATAGTGTCGAAAAGGCAGTACAAATATACTTAATAATTATCGAAACGCAACAGTTTTTTATTGCTAATAGACGGCATTTTTTTTAACATTGTAACAATACCAAGAGAGAATCTATGAAATCGATCGGCATTAAAAAATTGTATTATTCGATCAGCGAGGTGGCGAAGATCACCGACCTTGAGCAGTATGTTCTCCGGTACTGGGAGTCGGAATTTGAGCAATTGAAGCCCCAGAAGAACCGCGCCGGGAACAGAGTCTATACGAATAAAGAGATAAAGCTGATTCTCTTCATCAAAAAACTTTTGCGTGAAGAACGGTATACGATCGAAGGGGCGAAGCAGGTGCTGCAAACATGGGAATCGGAAGATACTGGAGAACAAACAGTGCTGCCGTTCGGAGAAACGAGCGACAGTCCCGTGCCGGTGCTTCAACAACCGGTAACACGTATCACCGATTCGAAATTGAAGGAAGACCTGCGCGAAATGAAGAACGTATTAGAAGATCTCCTGACCAAAATCCGTTGATGACAATCGGTATGAAAACAAAAAAAGTCTTTCGGTGCACGAAAGACTTTTTTTGTTTTGAGAAGATGAAATTAATCCTGATGATCCGTTGATACGGAGTGAACGTATTGTCGGAACGTTCCAAAGGGATCTCATGAGCGGGATTCCCCCAACGGGGTCCCTTCGGGAGAACCAGCGATCCATGCTAAGGGAATAAAATATTGTAAAAATATTATTTGTCGGAACGGCGGGATTCCCCCAACGGGGTCCCTTCGGGAGAATCCGCGACTCCTATCGTTTTTTATTTTTGGCGTTTGATGGATAGAAGTTCATTCCAGCCGGCCGGTGATTTTAAGAAATGTTCGCGTTGAATAGCTTCGGTTCGGGTGGTGAATGTCTCAGAATGGATTATTGTCCACGGGATAAAAGGTTTGGTCGAAAAGACTTTTCGTGAATTATGTTCATTTAACCGATTTTGAAGATCTGATGTTTGTCCGATGTAATAACGGTCAAAATTATCGCTCTTCAGTATGTAAACGAAATAATTCATAAATTAAAAAGTCTCTGTTTTACCAGAGACTTTTCTTTTAAGTCGGAACGGCGGGATTCGAACCCGCGACCCCTACCACCCCAAGGTAGTGCGCTAGCCGGGCTGCGCTACGTTCCGATTCTGAACAGACTAATTTACAAAAAAGAGACTCATATTCCAAAATAGTTTTTAGGAAAGATCCCGATGCTCAAAAAAACATTGATCATAGTTTCCCTTTTCGCCGCAGCGCAGTATTCCCTGTCGCAGATTGAGCAGGCACAAAAGCTTGTTGTCACCGTTTCCGCCGAGTGGGACTCATCGTCCGGAGCGATGTATCTGTTTGATAAGATCGATTCAAAGTGGGTTGCGGCGCGGGCGAACGTACCGGTCTGCTTCGGGAGATCGGGACTTGCCTGGGGAGATGGACTGTTTGAAAAGCGGGATGGGATGCATGTAAAAAAAGAAGGAGATAAGAGGTCTCCCGCAGGGGTGTTTGAATTCGGCTCATTGTATGGACTCGACAGCCTCCCTCCTGAAGGTGTTCAGTATCCGTATCATCAAATTACGAAGCTCACACGGTGCGTCGATGATGGAATGTCGAAAGTCTACAATCAAATCATCGAAGAAGATTCATCTTCGAAAGATTGGAACAGCGCCGAAAACATGCATCGGGTATATCCGGATTACAAGTATGTGCTGATGGTTGATCACAATCCGAAGCATATTCCCGGAGAAGGAAGCTGTATTTTTTTCCATATCAACAGAACGCCCACCACGGGATGTACTTCCATGGACGAACCGGACATGCGCATATTCCTTCAATGGCTCGATCCGCATGTTAAAACAGTGCTGATTCAACTGCCGAAGAAAGAATACGAACAATTTCAGAAGCAGTATATGCTTCCCGCCATCACTATCAATCAATAACAATGCGAAAAATAAAAATCATCTTTGGTGTTGTCGCTTCTCTGGTGGTGATCGCCGGAGTCATCTTCTTCGCTCTCCGTTATCTTGTCACAAAATCATTTCCTCAATACTCGGGTACCATTACTGTTTCGGGGCTCCGCCATGAAGTGACTGTTGCCAGAGATGAATTCGGTGTACCTCATATCGCCGCCGAAAATGACTATGATATGTTCTTCGCGCAGGGATATGTTCATGCTCAGGATCGTTTATGGCAGATGGATATAGCGCGGCGGGCCGGCGAAGGAAGACTATCGGAAGTGCTCGGAAGTTCCACGATCAAATTCGATAAGATGCTGAGGACGATCGGATTTGAAGCGACCGCTCAGAAATTGGAACGGCAGATCAGCCCGAAATCGAAAGAAATTTTGCAGGCGTATGCGGACGGGGTCAACGAATTTATCCGGACACATAAAGGAAAGTATCCCGTGGAATTCGACATGCTCAACTATGAGCCGGAGAAGTGGACGCCGGTTCACAGCCTGATGATCTCCCGGTTGATGGCGTGGGAATTGAACATTTCATGGCATGTCGATATCGTGCTCGGCGAACTCGTTGCGAAACTGGGAGAGGCAAAAGCACAACAGGTATT
>Ga0172379_10009183_pt1 | contig 12249 bp, 8 predicted proteins | sample GrowelOW334metaG_FD_119756 | JGI IMG/M metagenome (GOLD analysis project Ga0172379, IMG submission 119756) | Groundwater microbial communities from an aquifer near a municipal landfill in Southern Ontario, Canada - Groundwater well OW334 metaG | ecosystem: Environmental > Aquatic > Deep... | reverse complement strand
CTCCCACTTTTAGGTTACAACAAAACCCCTCTGCTCATCAACTATGTTGATTCGCTAAAGGTGTGGGGCCTCCGCCCCCACGCCCCACCACTGACTACGTCAGTGGATTAGTTTAAGATTTAACGCTAAATATTCAATATGCACGAACAACGCACTATTCAATTCAAAGAAAGGCGAGGGAAGCATGCCCAAGAATGAAAACATCGCCAAAGGCCAAGCGTTTGTCAAACGACTATACTTACCCCGTATCATTGGGTTGGGCTTAGGATTCTTCTGTGTGGCTTCGGTACTCTTTCAAAAAGAAACCCATGCCCTGGTGTGGCTGGGCCTGGCGGCCAATGGTTTTCTTTGGCCCCACATTGCCTATTTCGTAGCGAAAAACAGCCGTAATCCCTACAAAGCCGAAACACGGAATCTGTTGATTGATTCGTTTTTGGGTGGCTTATGGGTTCCTTTGATGTCGTTTAATATACTCCCAAGCGTCATTGTCATTGTCATGATGAGCATGGATAATATCTCTGCCGGTGGAATCCGCCTATTCATAAAAGGTTTTTTTGCACAACTGCTGGGTTGCTTTTTGGCCATACTCTTTGTGGGGTTTAATATCCGACCAGAGTCTAACATGCTGAATGTCCTCGCCTGCATGCCGATGTTGTCCGTTTTCCCCCTGAGTATTGGAATAATTACCTATCGTCTGGCAATAAAGCTAAGCCAACAAAAGATGGAAATGAAGCAGATTGATACCGAGCTCAAGGATGCCAATACGAACCTGACTGCGGCTTATGAAGGGTTGCGAGAAAGCGAAAAGAGATATCGTGAGCTGAGTATTGTCGATGACCTCACCCAGCTTTACAATTGCAGGCATTTTTTTGATCAGCTTAGAACGGAAATCGAACGGGCAGACCGCTATGAACAGCCATTAACCCTGCTCCTTCTCGATCTGGATAATTTCAAGGAATTCAACGACACTTACGGCCATGTCGAAGGAAACCATGTCTTATTAAGGCTCGGTCAGGCGGTCAGAAGATGTCTGCGCCAAACGGATTCCGCCTATCGTTATGGCGGCGAAGAATTTACCATCCTCCTGCCCATGACGACAAGCGCGGACAGTACCGTTTCGGCGGAAAGAATCCGTTCAGAATTCAAGGAAGAGATTTTTTTCCCGGCGCCGTATAAAGAGGTTCATATGACAATGAGTATCGGAATTGCTCAGCATAAGCCACAGGAAAGCATGGAGGCCTTCATTCACCGGGTTGACCAGCTCATGTATCAAGCGAAGAAGCAAGGGAAAGACAGGGTTTACTCTGAGACAACCTGAGAGACAATCCCTACCGGATGTGCCGCTGACATACCCACATGTAGGATCGTCACAGCGGTTGTTGCGGGTTTCATGGATATCGCTCTACAATCTAATGATGTAATTTCCCCGATAATTATGATATAGACGCAGCAACGTGAGAGCCGGATATGCAAGGGTATCGGTACAAAACGGCCTATGCAACTGTAGAGTACTAACCATAAAATGACGGGATGAAGGGAGTGGAGGATGAAAAAGATAGACGGATGGAAAAAAGCTGCTGGATCGGGCGCACTTTGTACGGTGCTCTTCCTAGGCGCCGGCTGTGCGACTATGGACAAGTCCGAGATGGGGGCGCTGGGCGGCGCCGGTGTGGGAGCGCTCGTGGGGCAGGCAATCGGGCACAACACGGCAGGAACCCTGATCGGCGCGGGAGTTGGTCTTGGGCTCGGCTACATCATCGGCAACGAAGTCGACAAATCTGACACCAGCAAACGCCGGAAGGCAACCAGCGAGGAATTGCAGCCCCTTGCAAATACAACATGGCAAGTGGTGAGCGTCACACCGCGCCCCAAGAAGCATTACCAGTCAATGATTGCGCGCTTTAATCAGGATGGGACGGTTACCACAACAAAGACGCTTGCAAATGGCAAGGTGGAGACAGATACGGAGAGTTACCGCGTCGTAGGCTCCACGCTGGTAATCAACGATCCCGGCTATATTATCAATTCCCGCTACCGCATCGATGGTAATAAGATGTACATGGACACGGGAAACCATAGCATCGTTCTCCAGCGCGTCGGCTCTTAGGGGTTGGTAAAGTTTTCCCCCTGGCGGAGTAAGTCAAGAATAAGCATCTGTTCGTCAAGGGTTTGACATTCGGTGTCGTCCAGTATGCCGGACGTGGGAATGTTCATCTGTTGGAAAAGGATCTTCAAGGCCTTGAACATCTGAATCGGGGGAAAGGCACCCGCTGAGAGTTCGTGAATCAGTTTCAGGGTTTTGAAACCGTCGAACCAGCCATGGAATTGTCTCGTCAAATATTCGTGACGGCGGTTGGCGCCTCTGATCCGTTCCCATAGGGCAGCAAATTTGTGGTGATCAAGAAAAGAGTGAAGCTGGGGTGAAATCGCCGAGGCCCTAGCCAACAGGTCATTGCCGGCACTGTCTGTTTCCCGGGTAAATTCCTCCAGCCATGCCTTCAAGACAGAAAAGACCCTTGGATCATAGACAAGATACTCGTCATGGCCACCCTCCAGGAAACGCAGCATGCGCCGCCCCGTCCCGAAAGGCACCCGGCCTGAAGGCCGGGCGGAGGGATAAACGGTTGTGTCGCGGACATCGCCCAGGGAACCGAGTTTTGCCAATTTATTCATAAAATAGAAATCTTCTCCCGCCTGCCGGCAGGGCATCCCGCGGACAGCAGTGTATGCTGCTGCGGTGCAGGCCATCGTGGATCCAATGGCGTGAAAGGCATAGGGTGAACCGGCCCAACCAAGTCCGAGGACATAATACCTGAGAAAGATCTCATAACAGCAGATACCAGCCGCAAGGCGCCGATCCTCAGGCATGCGGTGGGAAAAGGCAACGACCGCCCCCGGTGGCGAGAAACGCTCAAAGTGGTTCCGAAGCGAAGATAGATAGTTCGAATCTACAAGGGTGTCGGCATCCAGGCAGAATATCATTTTCTTTTCATGATGATGTGGATCTAATAAAGTTAGTGCCCTGTCCATCCCGATCTTTCTTGCATGGCCGACGCCGCCCTTGGGAGGTAATTCATGACCCGGTGAGGAGGCGTCGACAAAGGCGAGGCGGAGCGGGCTTGCCAGTATTTCCCGGACAAGGGCCGTGATATTCGCATCGGCAAGATGATGATCGGGCAGATCTCCCTTGATCATATCTTCCATGATCATCATGGTTTCCAGATTATCCCGGATATCTTCCGGGGCGGCATATGGGGAGGGACGATTATTGATAACGCAGATGATCAGGCTATGCCTTAATTCATCTTCCCCGTTTCGGGCCAGGCCGGCCAAAGTGTGAAAGAGGCCATCTTTTTCTGCCAAAGCGGGAATGACGACGATCTGGTCGAGATCGTCGGTTGCGCCCCCGTAAAAGGGATAGGCATCATAAACGCTATAGCGTCGGAGATATTTTTCCAGATGGTAGGTATACATTATCCGGTCAGGCGATCCTCCACAAGTGATCGCAAGGCGGCGTAATCGTCTCCCGGAATCCAGTGGATAACGACACCCAGCCTTTCCATCCTGCGGAACCACGTGTCCTGCCTTTTGGCAAACTGATGGATGCGGGTATTCAGGGTCTTCGCCATGTCGTCATAGCTTATTATATCCTGAAGATATTGGCTGATATAGCGGTATTCCAAACCGAAATGATACAGTCTCTCCCAACTGACACCCCTTTGGTGCAGGGCAACGACTTCCTCCACCATTCCTGACTGGAGGCGGGCGCGGAGTCTGTCCGTTATGCGCTGGCGCAGGGTGGCCCGATCCCACCGTACACCCACGACCAGGGGCCGGAGACCGGAAGCCGGAGGCCCGGTGCCGGAGGCATGAGGATTAATGTCAGGCGTACCGTCTGCCGATTGCCCCCTTTTAACCCTTGTTGCTTCAGCAATTTCGATCGCCCGCAACAGGCGATCCCGATCCAGGAGATCAGTCTTGTTGTGGAGTTCGGGTTGGATAGCCTGCAAACGTCCGGCTAAGGCATCCATATCCAGATTGTCCAGTTCACGGCGCAAGTATTTGTTTTCAGGAACCTCCCGCAGATCATAGGAACGGATAACGGCCTCCAGGTACATCCCGCTGCCGCCCACAAGCACCGGAAGCGCGCCTCGTGCCGTGATGTCTTTGAAACAGCGGTAAAAAAGGCGCTGATAGGCAAAGAGGTGAAACTCTTCCATGGGCTCCACTATATCGACAAGATGGAAGGGAACGGCGACACCTTCTAAAGTATAGTCGAGGAGATCCTTGCCCGTACCGAGGTCCATGCCCCGGTAAACCTGCCGGGAGTCGGCGGAAATGATTTCACCGCCTCGATCCTTTGCCAGACGGACGGCCAAAAGCGTCTTCCCGGATGCGGTAGGACCGAGGATAACAACCATGTTGTATTTATTCTTCACAACCCCCTCCTATACGGTAAAACGGCGCCCTGTCAAGAGCGGCGAAATGAAAACAACGGCATTGAAAATTTGACGAAACATCCAATCTCCGATATAGAATTGGGCAGCGGCCGCTATGGTACGTTAAGGAGAAAAAAATGTCAGCAACAAATGATTGCCCGAGGGCAATCTTGAGAGCCGGTGAAACACAGCTTGGTTTTTTCGTAAAGCGGATTAAGCAGATCCCCGAAATCCGTGTGACAGCTTATGAACTGGAACATATCGTCACCGGGGCAAAGGTCCTCCACCTGCATTGCGATGACCGGGAAAATCTTTACGCCATCGCCTTCCGTACGCCTCCCAAAGATTCCACCGGTCTTCCCCACATCCTGGAACACGCCGTTCTCGCCGGTTCGAAAAACTATCCTGTTAAAGACGCCTTCAATGAGCTCTTGAGGGGAACATTGCAGACCTTCATTAACGCCTTTACCTATCCCGATAAAACCATTTATCCCATTGCCAGCCAGGTCAAAGTCGATTTCTTCAATCTGGCCCGCGTCTATACGGATCTGGTCTTTCGCCCCCGGCTCCTCAGAGAGACATTCCTCCAGGAGGGGCATCACCTGGAATGGGCCGCCAACGCCGACGGGCAAGAAAATCTGACCATCTCCGGAATCGTCTACAACGAGATGAAGGGGGCCTATTCATCTCCCGACAACCTTATGTACAAGGCCATTCAGGAAAACCTCTTTCCCGACACCATCTACCGTTTCGACTCCGGGGGAAACCCGGCTGATATTCCCAAACTGACCTATGAGCAGTTTAAGGAATTTCATCAGGCCTACTATTCACCAAGCAACGCCCGGATTTTTATCTACGGGGATATTCCCACGGGAGAGCACCTGCTGTTTCTTCAGGAGATGCTGAAGGATTTTAATCGGATATCACTGGATTCTTCAATTCCCACTCAGGAGAGATGGTCATCCCCGCGGGCGGTTCAAGACGTCTTTCCCATCGGCAGGGAAGATGATCCCCATGGCAAGGCAATTGTCAATATGGCCTGGTTGCTCACGGAGAACACCGATGAAGAAACAGTGATTCTGCTACAGGTCATTAGCGGGGTCCTGGTGGGCAGCGCTGCCGGCGCATTGCGCAAGGCCCTCATTGACTCCGGACTGGGTCAGGATCTCTCACCGGTCACGGGCTTTGAGCGGGATTATAAACAGGTGGTATTTGCCGTAGGCCTCCGGGGCACGGAAGTGCAAAAGGGGGAAGCTATTGAATCTCTGATCCTGGACATCCTGGCCAGAGTGGTCCGGGAAGGGGTGGACAGGGAGCTTGTTGAAGGAATCCTTCATCAGATCGAGTTCCGGGGCCGGGAGATTGTACGCCAGAACTATCCCTATGGCATCGTTCTCATGAACCGGGTCTTTCACACCTGGATGTATGAAGGAGATCCCCTCCATAGTCTGAACTTCCCCGTCCTTATCGATATGATCCGCCGCAAGTGGCAGAAAAATCCATCCCTATTTGAGGAACTGATCCAGAAGTGGTTGATTGACAACCCTCATCGTATCCTCTCGGTAATGGAACCGAGTCCGACCTGTATGGAGACATGGGAAGGGGATTTCAGGAAATACATGGCCGGGATCAAGGATTCCCTGACAAAAAATGAGCAGGAGAGTATACATCAGGAGGTCCGGAAGCTAAAAGCATTCCAGACGGAACCGGATCCAACCACCGCTTTAGCAATGTTGCCGAGACTGAAAATCACCGATATCGGCGGGCATACGGAAAATATTCCCGGGGAACGTATTTCCATAGACAACACCTTGGGGATGACTCATGATCTTTTTACCAATGGCATCTCCTACCTGGATTTGGCCTTTGATATTTCCGCAGTCCCCGATGACCTGCAACCATATCTTCCGCTCCTGGGTAAATTCATCACCCAGATGGGAGCCGCCGGGATGGGTTATGAGGATATGTCCAAGCGCATCGCCCTGAAAACGGGAGGAATAAGGTGCTCTCTCAATGCCGGTTTGATCATGAATCAAGGGACGTCCTGGCAGGAAATGGTCTTTCGCCTCAAAACCCTGAACAGGCATATCCCGGATGCGACCAACATCCTTTCGGATCTTCTCTGCGCGGGCGACCTGACGGATCAACGCCGCATGCAGGATCTCCTGATGGAAAAGAAGAACCGTTTTCATGCTTCCATTGTCCCTTCGGGCCATCTTTTTGCCCGGCGTCTGGCAGCTTCGTCCCTGTCCGTATCGGCATGGCGTGACGAACAGTGGCACGGCAAAACACAGCTCCGCTCCCTGAAGCAGATGACAGACGAATTCGACGAAAACCGGGAGGTTTTTTTGGAAAAACTGCTGCGCCTGAAAAGGGAAGTTTTCAGAAAAGACAGGCTGACCTTCAACCTGACGGCAGAGGAAGGGGGACTGACAACAATGCTCGAAAACCTTACTCCCCTTGTTGCAAGATTCCCGTCCGGCAGCCTTGCGGAGACCATCGATCCGCCAAGGTTAGAGCCTGTTGACCGGGGGGTCGTCATCCCGGCTCAGGTGTCCTATGTGGCTCGAGCCCTCCCGGCGCCATCATACGGTCACAGCGATACGGCCGCCCTCATGGTTGCATCAAGGTATTTATCGAACGGCTATCTCTACAAACAGATCCGCGTACAGGGGGGCGCGTACGGGGGACTGTCGTCCTACGATCCCATGGTCGGGGTCTTCTCGTTTTTGTCATATCGTGATCCCCACATTCTCCGCACTTTGAAGGTTTACGATGACGCCATTACGGCATTGAATCGACAAAACATCTCCCAGGAGGATCTCGATAAGGCCGTCATCGGAACCATCGGCATAATGGACCGGCCAATGGATCCATCAAACAAGGGGTTTACAGCCATGATCCGCCATTTCTCAGGGCTTACCGACGCCTACCGGCAGACCCTCAGGGACGATATCCTGGCAATGACCATCAAAAAATTAGGGGAGGCGTCAGTAAGTTTTTTAGACAAATCAAGAGAATCAAGCTCCATAGCAGTTTTCAGCTCAGAAGAACATTTGCAGAGTGTGAACACTGCCTTGGAGGGCAACAAACTGCTTCTGGAATCGCTTGAATAGGCACTAACATCCATGCCCGAAGGCGGGCACAACGAAGCATGAAAATCCCCCCATCCTCCCCTTTGGCAAAAGGGGGAATGGGGGGGCGAGGATTATTACACAAAGAATTGAGGAGGTATGAAGGTCATGTATTGGAAACGTAAAGTGGGATTAACGATGATTTTGTTGATGGTCTTCCTCATGGCGGGGTGTTTGGAAGGCAGGTACGGAAACATCTTTCCCGATGGACAGGTCTCCAAGGATTTCGACTCTTTCAAGATTGATCCGGGGATGAATTATTATTACAGCGGGCCGGATCTTTACCCCAACGCCCTGATCGGCTTGAAGAAACAGTATGTCCTTGACTCCGACCTCTGGAAACCTATTAAACCGACCCCCGAAAGTTTCCGGGACATGATCATCCACATGCAGGATAAGGCACGGGAATATCGAGAATTCCAGCATGGGTTCCTCATGTACGACGACAAGGGGCAACCGATCGGCGTCTGGTACTCCATCCTCAAAGCCCGGACCTTCACGCAGATGGGAGAGGGAAACAAGGTCAGAGTTTATACGCCGGATCTGATGATCTATGAGACAGGACCGGGCGGGATAGCATCACAGCAGGATAAAAGATAACTGCTGACAGCTTCGCAAAAAAAGTCCGGATACTGCGTTGCGCGGCATCCCTCGTCACTGATCACGTTAAAAAAAGGGCGTATCCGTTGTTTCCACAATGGATACGCCCTTTTCCTTGTAATCCGGAGCTGTTTTTTAAATCAATTCTTCCAACTTGGCTAATGCCTTATCCAGATTTTCGGGATGCGGTCCCCCCGCTTGGGCCATATCCGGCCTACCGCCGCCGCTGCCGCCCACAACCGGGGCCACGGCCTTGATGATGTTTCCCGCGTGGTACCGACTTGCCAGATCCTTGGTAACCATACACAGGAGCATCGCCTTGCCTTCAACCTTGCTGCCCAGGAGAATGACGCCTGTGTGCATCTTATCGCGCAGCTTGTCTCCGAAGTCACGCAGGGTCTTAACATCGGGGGCTTCGACCACCGCCGCCAGCACATTGACCCCTTTAATTTCTTTCGCCTTGCCGATCAGATCCGCCGAATCCTTGGCCGCCAGTTTGCCCTTGAGGGCATCGATTTCTCTTTCCAGTTCCTTCTGGTGTTTCTGAATCTTCTCGATTCGTTCGGCGAGTTCCATCGGATTGGCCTTGAGGAGATCCGCCGCCCTCCTTAGCTCCGATTCGACGGCCTTAAAGTATTTAATGGCCTCGGCGCCGGTCACGGCTTCAATCCGCCGGACACCTGCCGCCACGGCCGATTCGCCGATAACCTTGAGAGCGCCGATGTCACCGGTGCGGCTTACATGGGTTCCACCGCAGAGTTCCATGCTGAAATCTCCCATTTTCACCACCCGGACATTATCACTGTACTTTTCATCAAAGACCGCCGCCGCCCCGGTTTTCATGGCCTCTTCCTTGGGAAGGACCCGGGTGTCCACATCGGCGTTCCGGCGGATATAGTCGTTCGCAATGGTTTCGATAGTATCCAGTTCCTCGGACTCAATCCGGGCAAAGTGGGTAAAGTCGAAACGGAGGCGCTCCGGCGTCACCGACGAACCCGCCTGCTTGATGTGATCCCCCAAAGTTTTCTTCAGGGCCGCATTAAGGACATGGGTGCCGGAATGATGGGCCTCCGTAGCCCGCCGGGAGGATTCGTCCACCTTGAGATTCACGACATCGCCGACCCTGATGGTTCCCTGCTTCATCTTGCCAATATGTGTGATCAGGGTATCGGTGGGGCATTGAGCATCCCATACCTCAAAGAGGTATCCGTCGCCGGAGATAACCCCCGTATCTCCCACCTGGCCACCTTTCTCACCGTAGAACGGCGTCTCTTCCAAGAAGATTTCGGCGTTGTCCCCCGCTGAAACCTCATCGACTTCGGCGTCTTTTTTCAGAATTGCCGTGACCCTTGACGTGGCTTCCGTAATGCCGTGATAACCGATGAACGTCGTGGCAATCCCCCGGACCGAAAGTCTTTTATAGCTGTCGGCGAATGCCTGTTCGCCGCTCCCTTTCCATGATTCCCGGGCCTTCTCCCGTTGAGCCTCCATGGCCTTTTCAAAGCCTTCCATATCAAGAGAAAGGCCATCCTTGCGGACGATATCCGCCGTCAGGTCTACGGGAAAGCCGTAGGTGTCATAGAGCTTGAAGACAACCCCTCCGGGAATAATTTTTTCACCCCTATCCATGAGGATAGCCACTTCCTCGCTCAAGATCCGTAGTCCCGTATCCAGGGTTTCGATGAAGCGCTGCTCTTCATTAATCATAACCTTTCGGATAAATGATTCTTTTTCGATAAGATCGGGATAGGCATCCTTCATTGTGTCAACCACGATGGAAACAACTTCGTGGAGGAAGGGCCGGTCGAGGCCAAGAAGTTTCCCATGCCTGGCCGCCCGCCGGAGTATCCGCCGGAGTACGTAGCCTCGCCCCTCATTGCTGGGCAGGACGCCGTCGCCAATCAGAAAGGTAACGGCCCGGCTATGATCGGCAATCACCCGCATGGACGCATCCGCCTCCGCGTTGGCTCCATGAACCCGACCGCTGATCCTGGCGATCCCTTGAATAATCGGGGTGAACAGATCCGTATCATAGTTGCTCTGCACACCCTGAACAATGGCAGCCAGCCGTTCAAGACCCATACCGGTGTCTATGTTAGGCCTCGGAAGGGGATTGAGATTACCATCCTTATCCCGGTCAAACTGGGTGAAGACATGATTCCAGATCTCGAGGTGGCGGTCGCAGTCGCACTCGACGGAACATTCCGGACGGCCGCAACCCACAGACGAGCCCTGATCATAGAGGATCTCCGAACAGGGACCGCAGGGACCGGTCTCTCCCATCATCCAGAAATTACTTTCCATTCCCATCCGGACAATGCGTTCCGCCGGGACCCCCATCTCCTTGTTCCAGATCTCGAAGGCTTCATCGTCATCCTCATAAATCGTGATCCAGAGCTTCTCTTTGGGAAGGGCCATTGTTTCGGTCAGAAACTCCCATCCCCAGGCGATGGACTCCTTCTTGAAATAGTCGCCAAAGGAAAAATTACCCAGCATCTCGAAGAAGGTATGGTGACGAGCCGTATAACCGACATTTTCGAGATCGTTGTGCTTGCCTCCGGCCCGAACGGATTTCTGTGAGCTTGTGGCCCGCGTGTAGCCTCTGTCCTCCAACCCCAGGAAACAGTCCTTGAACTGGACCATCCCCGAATTGGTAAACAAAAGGGTCGGATCGTCCTTAGGGATAAGGCTGGAACTCGGAACGACAGTATGTCCATAGGCCTCGAAAAATTTCAAAAATTTATCCCTGATTTCACTTGCCGTCATCGTCATACCCGTCTTCCTCCTCCGCTCGGTTAATCATCTCGAAAATCAATCCCGGGGGAAATCCCTTACCCATGAGATAGCGGGCAAGCTTTTGCTTCCCCTTCAGATCGTTCCGGATGTTCCCGCTGGTTGTTTTCTTTCTGATTAAAGATGTTAATGCCTGCGCTTCGCTCCACTCTTTACGGCCGGTGATGAGCGCTTCCGCTACAATGGCTTCGGAAAGTCCTTTTTCAAGGAGGAAAGAGGCAATCTTACGATTCCCGTACCCTTTTACCGTCGCCAGTCTCCGCACCTGGTTTGATGCAAAGACCTGGTCGTTTAAATACCCCAGTTCGCGAAAATAATCAATCGCCTCCGTGATGATCTCGACCTCAAACCCTTTATTTTTTAGTTTCCCTGCCAGCTCCCGTTCCCCGTGATCCCGCAGGGCCAGAAGGCGCCAGCAGCTCTTTTTCGCCTTGTTAAGCTCCGGACGCTCCTCCATGGATCTTCATTATTCCGGAGTTCTGGTTTTCAGTCCAAACTTGTCCAGCACCCCTGCCTCTATCTCCTTAAGGATTTCGGGATGCTCTTTCAGGAATATCCGCGTATTGTCCCTCCCCTGCCCCAGGCGATCACCCTTGTAGGAATACCAGGCGCCGCTCTTTTCGATAATGGCGTTTTCCGCCGCCAGATCAAGAAGATCTCCTTCCCGGGAAATGCCTTCGCCAAAGATGATATCGAATTCCGTCTCTCGAAATGGCGGGGCAACCTTGTTTTTGACTACCTTGACACGGGTGCGCATGCCGATGACATCCTGCCCCTGCTTGAGGGAAGTGACTTTCCGGATATCCAGGCGCATGGAAGCGTAAAACTTGAGGGCGTTGCCACCGGTCGTGGTTTCGGGGTTGCCAAAGAAGACACCTATCTTCATGCGTAACTGGTTGATGAAAATGACGGTCGTTCTCGATTTACTGATACTGGCGGTCAGCTTCCTCAAGGCCTGAGACATGAGCCGCGCCTGAAGGCCCATCTGGGCATCTCCCATCTCCCCCTCCAGCTCCGCCCGGGGCACCAGGGCGGCAACTGAATCCACAACCAAGACATCGAGGGCGCCACTCCTCACCAATGTTTCAGTGATCTCCAGGGCCTGCTCTCCTGAGTCCGGCTGGGCAATCAGAAGATCATCGGTATTGACGCCGATTTTCCGGGCATAGGTTATATCCAGGGCGTGTTCTGCATCGATGAAGGCCGCCAGACCGTTCTGTTTCTGGGCTTCGGCGACGATGTGGAGGGCTAACGTCGTTTTGCCGCCCGATTCGGGGCCATAT
>Ga0172379_10009182_pt1 | contig 12249 bp, 9 predicted proteins | sample GrowelOW334metaG_FD_119756 | JGI IMG/M metagenome (GOLD analysis project Ga0172379, IMG submission 119756) | Groundwater microbial communities from an aquifer near a municipal landfill in Southern Ontario, Canada - Groundwater well OW334 metaG | ecosystem: Environmental > Aquatic > Deep... | reverse complement strand
TTCGCCGCCGTTCGCGAGCCTCACGCCGCCTACCCGGTCGGCGCGCTTGACGCGAGTGCCGCCGCCGGCGTTTCCCGCCCCGCTAGCCTCCGCCGCGCGGCCCGCGCCACCTCGCTTGCCCGAGACGGCCGGAAGCAAGCCCTCGACCCTTGCTCCGTAGCGGATCGCTCCGCCCGCCTTTTCCACGGCCTTTTCGAGCCGCGCCGCGAGGGACATGGCGGAGCCCGCTGGGTAATACGAGCCTCCGACATGGTTGTCGGAGAACATCGTGGCCGCTAGGATGGCGGGGGTCTCCTCGAGCGTCGTGTAGCAATACGTGGAAGTTAGCTTGTCGAAGAAGCGCCGCGCCTTTTCCTTGCGCACATAGGGCCGCATCATGGATTCGGCGTTCCGGAAAAGGAGGCTGATCATGCGGAACTGGGGCAGGGGATCGGCGAGGATTCGCTCTCGCATAACCTTCGAAGGTATCTCGGTGGGCGACTCGAAGACGGCGACCCGCGAGATCACTCGTTCGTACAACTCGCCGATATAGTCATAGAACTCGCGGATTTCGTCGGCGCTTTCGGGGAAGAGCTCGGCCAGCTCGGCGACGAAGCGCTCGATCTGTGGCCAGAAAACGATGGGCTCGTCGCCGTAATTGAGGCGATAGAGAGCATCGTGGCGATAGACGTCTATCGGTTCCTCGAGCTCGTTCATGAGCCAGCGGTGGGGGTTGAAGCCTCGCTCGCCGAAGCCGAAAAGCATGGCCGCGCCGACGTCGTAGGTGACGCCCTCGCGCCTGAAGGCCGAGCACGAACCCCCCGGCCTGTCTCCCGCTTCCAGTACGAGAACCTCGAGGCCGCGCTTCGCGAGGAGGGCGGCGGCGCTCAATCCCGAAAGCCCGGCGCCCACGATGACGATTTTCTTGCTCATGGCGGGAATCATATTAGTGGTTGAAGCGTCTGGCAAGCTCGCGCATCGCTCCCTTGTCCCTCCGTGCCGCTTTCGCCATACTCTGTTTCGGAGGTGGAGATGCCCGGTGCCCTTTCCCTCGCGCTTCTCGTGGAGCGCGGCGGCGTCTACTACAATATTTCTGGCTCTAATCCCGTGGAAGTCCTTGCGGAAGCCTGCAAAACCCTGAGCCCGCCCAAAGGGGTCGATCGCGATCAGCTACTGCGCGCGATACTCGAGCGCGAAGCCCTAATGCCGACGGCGATCGGCAAGGGCGTGGCCATTCCCCATCCCCGCCATCCCATACTCTCCGACGATTCCGTTCAGCGGGTCTACGTGTTTTTTCTTAAAAGCCCCGTGCCCTACAACGCCCTGGACCGGAAGCCGGTATCGGTGCTCTTCATGATTCTATCGGCCAACGCGAAAAGTCATCTGGCCGTCCTCGCGGAGCTGTCGCATCTCGCGCAGCGCAAGGACTTCCTCGAATTTCTCGAGAGCCGTCCCTCGACCGAGGAGCTCGTCGCTTTCATAGCGGCCGCGGAAGCCTCGTGGGCCTCGGAGTCCTGAAAGGCGTTTATCGGGCGAAGCGGTAACCCATGCCCCACACGGTCTCGATGCGCCGAGGGTCCGAGGGATCGTCCTCGATCTTTTCGCGCAGCCGCCGCACGTGGACGGTGATGGTGCCCAAGTCCCCATAGGCTCCCTCGCCCCGTATCCGTTCGAAAATCTCCTCCTTGCTGAATATCTTCCCGGGCTCCTTGGCCAGGAGGAGGAGAATCGCGAACTCCGTCGCCGTGAGCTGCGCGGGCTTCCCGCCGACCAGGACGCTCTTCTTTTCGTTGTCGATGCTCAAACCGCCGGCGGAGAGCACCGTCTCGGCCCTGCCCCCCGATAAGCGCGCATAACGTTCGAGATGGGCTCGCACCCTGGCCGCGAGCTCCGCGGGGCTGAAGGGCTTGGTCACGTAGTCGTCGGCGCCGAGACCGAAGGCGCGTATCTTATCCTCGTCCGAAGCGCGAGCCGAGACCACGACGATGGGTTTTTCGGAGGCCGCGCGCAGGCCCTTGCACAGAGTGAAGCCGTCGCCGCCCGGCAGCATCAGATCCACTATGAAGAGGTCGAAGCCGCCCGAGGCGGCCGCCGCGAGGGCCTGGAAGCCGTTCGCGGCGATCTGCGTCCTGTGACCGTCAGCGGCGAGATAGTCGCTCTCGAGCTCGGCTATCGCGGCGTCGTCCTCCGCGATCAATACGCGCGCCATGCTAGGCCTTCGCCAAGGGCAGCCGGAGTAGTATGGCGTTGCCGCCATTCCCGGCGCCAAGGCCTTTTCCAAGGCCGTCGCCCTTGCCCGCGCCGCCCTCAGTCCCGCCCGCGTTCCCGGCGCCGCTCCCTATCGCGCGGCCATCGTTCCCCGCGGCTTCGGCGCGAATCGAGCCGCCATGCCCCTCGGCGATGCGCCGCGCGATCGCGAGGCCCAGCCCCGTGCCGCCCGCCGGCCTTTCCTGGCCGCCGCGATAGAAGCGCTCGAAGACTCGCTCGCGGGACTCGGGCGGAATGCCCGCGCCGTCGTCCTCGACCCTGAGCAGGGCCTCGCCATTTTCGAGCGCGAGTTTGATCCGGATCGAGACTGGGCGCTTGCCGGAATGCTTGCGCGCGTTGTCCACGAGGTTTTCCACGAGGCGCCTCAGCTCGCGGGGATCGCCGCGGATGAATACGGGCGGTCCCTCGAGCCCCTCGCCCAGTATAGAAGCCTCATCCTCCGGTATCGCGAGGCGCAGTTCCTCGACGCCCGAGGCGAGGAAGGCCCTGAAATCCATGGAAGCCAGCTCCGAGCGCGCGCCTCCCGAGTCGAGCGTCGCGAGGTGGAGTATTTCGCCTATCATGCGATCGAGCGTGCCTATTTTCGCGGTCGCGGTATCGAGGTAGCGTTTGCGCTTTTCCTCGGTATCGGCCACGCCGTCGCGCAAGCCCTCGACATAGCCGCGCACGGCAGCCAGGGGTGTGCGCAGGTCGTGCGAGAGATTCGCGATGAGTTCGCGTCGGCCTTCCTCGGCCTCGCGCTCGCGGGCCCTGAGTTCCGCGATGCGCGATCTCATTCGCTCGAAGGCTTCGAAGACCCGCGCCAGCTCGAGGAAGCGCCCATTGCCGCTCCGGGGCGCGTCGAGGGGGGTCTCGAGGTCGCCCGCGCTCATGCGTGCCGCCGCGTTTTCGAGCTCCTTGAGCGGACCCGTGACCCTGATGATAAAGTACACGCCCGCGGCCCCGTCGGCGGCGAGGAGGAGGAGCGAGGCGATCAGGACGAGTTGGCGGGTATAGGGCTGCTGCGGGCGCGCCGGCCTGGGCGGCCTGAGCACGAAAAAGGACGCCGCCGCGCCTTCGCCGTCGATGAAATCGAGCTGTCGCACCGCCAACGCGCGCTCGGCCAAGGCTCCCTCGCTGAACGGCTCCTCCGGCTCGAGCGCGCCGAAGGAGGGAAGGGCGGCCGTCTCGAGCGCGTCGAGAGCCGGCAGGGAGAAATCGACGCTCTCGCCGCGCCGAACCGCGATCCCTAAAGGCGCCGCGTCTTTCGCGAGCTCGGCCAGGAATGCGGGGTCCACCGCCCTGGAGGGCCGCTCGAGGAGGGCCACGTTGAAGCGTCGCGCGGCGAGATCCGCGTTGCGATAGGCCCGTGCCGAGGAGACGGGCGTTTTGAACAACCCGCCGAAAAGCGCCGATTCGCCGCGGAGCCAGCTCGAGACGGCGGCCTCATAGCCGAAAAGAAGAGCCAAGGAGGTCCCGAGCGAGAGGGCGAAGAGCGCGAGCACGACTCGCCGTATGGAGCGGCCGCCGCCGATCATCGATTTCCGCCCTCGGTGTCGCGGTTTTTTTCCGTAAGCATGCTTCGATAGTAGCCGCTCGGGCATACGCGGCGGAAGATAGGCTCGATGGGGATTTGCCGCCATTCGCCGTCTTTGGCGGAGGCACGCGCCGGGAACCGCGCGGTCGGCGTTGACGAGGAGCGCGGGCGGGGCTAGGATTCGACCTCGCCGCCGCGGTGCTTCGTTCGCCAGCTGGCGGGGGAGTTCTCATGCGCGACGCGTTTCTCCTGGACCCTTCGATAACGTTCTTGAACCACGGCTCCTTCGGCGCGATGCCCAAGGAAGTATTCGAGGCCTATATAGGCATAGTTCGAGAGCTCGAGGCCGAGCCCGTCGAGTTCCTCGGCCGGCGCTCCGGCGCCCTTCTCGAGGCGGCTCTGGTCGAGTTGGGCATTTACCTGGGCGCGGAACCCGGCAACCTCGCCTTCGTGGACAACGCGACCACGGGTATCGGCATCGCCGCCGCGTCCATCGCGCTTTCCGAGGGCGACGAGGTGCTGGGCACGGACCACGAGTACGGCGCCTGCGCGATGGCTTGGAAGCGCGCCGCGGCAAGGCGAGGCGCCGCCTATCGCGCTTTTTCGGTGCCGCTTCCGTATCGGGGCGACGAGGATTTCCTGCGCCGCCTGTTCGAAGCCGTCGGGCCGCGCACCCGCGCGCTCTTTATTTCGCACATCACGAGCCCCACCGCGCTTCGCTTCCCGGTGGAAGCCGCCGCCTCTTTCGCGCGCTCGCGCGGCCTCGTTCTCGTCGTCGACGGAGCCCACGCGCCCGGCCAGATAGGGCTCGGGCTCGAGGCTCTCGGCGCCGATTATTATACGGGCAATTGCCATAAATGGATGTGCGCGCCCAAGGGATCGGCCTTCCTCTACGTCAAGCCCGAGCGCCACGCGGAAGTGGAGCCGCCCGTCGCGAGCTGGGGCCTCGTCGCCGAGGCCGAGGGCGGAACCGCCCACGACGCCTACGCGGGGAAAACGACCCTCGCTCGCCGCCTCCGCTGGCTGGGCACCCGCAACCCCGCGGCCTTCCTCGCTCTGCCCGCCGCCCTGCGCTTTCTCGCCCTGCGCGACGGCGCGCCCGAGCGGGCGCGTTGCGCGGCGCTCGCGGAAGAGGCCGCCGCGCGCGGAGCCGCCGCCCTCGGCCTGGAACCGATCCATCCGGCGCCGGGGCTTCGCATGTGCCTCGTCCCCCTGCCGCCCCGCGACGCAGCGGCCGTCAAGGCGAGGATGTTCGACGAGTTCAGGATAGAGGCGCCCATCGTGTCCCACGAAGGCCGTATCTTCTTGCGCCTATCGTTCCATATTTATAACGGCGAGGCCGACATCGAGGCCCTCACGGAGTGCCTCCGGACGATTTTCGGCCGAGGCTCCGCGCGCGGAAAAGAGATAGGGGGCGACCATGGACTTTGAAATCAGGCTCGAGACGAAGGACGACTATTCGAAGGTGGAGGAAATGACTCGGGAGGCGTTCTGGAATCTATACGTGCCCGGATGCGATGAGCACTACCTCGTCAATACGATGAGAAGTCATCCGGATTTTATCCAAGATTTGGATTATGTCGCGGTAAAGGAAAACCAGATCGTCGGCAGCATACTGTACACGAAATCCCATGTGGTAAATGAGAATGGTGATAGGAGGGAAACCGCGACCTTCGGGCCTCTCTGCGTTCATCCTAAGTATCAGAGAGTCGGGATCGGAAGCGCCTTGATCGAGCATACGAAAAGGCTGGTCGTGGAAAAGGGTTTTCCGGCGATCGTGATATTGGGCGACCCGCATAATTATTGCAAACATGGATTCAAGAACGGTCGGGATTACAATATTAGCACAATTAATGGGAAATTTCCCCTGGGATTGCTGGTGCTGGAATTGAAGGAAGGCGCATTCGCGAATCATAGCTGGAAATTCAAGGAGAGCGAGGTCTACGAAATCGATAGGGAAAAGGTGGATGAATACGATGGAAGGTTCGCTCCCAAGGAGAAAAAGCGCCAATATAGCCAAGAGTTATTCTCGATGCTGATTAGGTCATCCCTGGAATAGCCGAAGACGGCCGGAAGTCGCTCCGGTCGGACGCTCCGGCGTACCGCGCCCCGAGCCTATCCTTTGAAACCGCTCGCCACGAGGTAAATCTCGAAGGAATTGCTTCTGCAAGCCTTGGGCTTGAAGCTGCGGGCGGTCGAGAAGCGGGTCTTGAGGCGGTCGATGAGTTCGCGCTCGGCCCCGCCTTGGAAGAGCTTCGCGACGAAGGAGCCGCCCGGCGCGAGCGATTCCTCGGCATAGGAGATCACCGCGTCGACGATGGCTTCCGAGCCGCCCTGGTCGACTACGCGATTGCCGGTGGTGCCGGGGGCCGCGTCGGAGGCTACGAGGTTATAGGGGCCTTTCGCGATCAGTTGCGAGCGAACCGCCGGGTCGTAGAGGTCGCCTCGGACAAAGAAGAAATTCGAATGGGGCGAATTCATCGTGAGGGGCTGTAGGTCGACAGCGGAAAGGAAGCCCGTTCCCGCGAGGCGCTTGAGCAGCCATTGGCTCCAGGAGCCGGGCGCGGCGCCTATATCGATAATCCTCATGCCCGCTTTGATGAGGTGGAATTTCTCGTCTATTTCCTGAAGCTTATAGACCGAGCGGGCGGGGTAGCCTTCTTTTTTCGCTTTTAGAGCCCAGAAATCCGGCTTATCGTAACTCGACGTGGACACCGCCCGCCTCCCGCACTACTGTATGAGCATGCGCCATGAGTATACGAAGATCCTTCAGGATATAGAAGCGGATATCGGCCGTCTCCTTCCCGTCCTTCCCGATAAGCTCTGGTTCGAGGGCATTTTCGGCCCTCTTCCGGTTTTTCCGGCCGAGGACGTGCGCAAAGCGCTCAACGCGCCCGCACTCGATTTGCTGCGCCGAGGGGGCAAGCGTTGGCGGCCCCTTTTGCTCGTTCTCTGCGCGCGAGCCTTCGGTCGCGATGATGGCGCGGCCTGCCTCGCGCCCCTTGTCGAGATCGTCCACGGCGGGACCCTCATCGTCGACGATATCGAGGACGGCGCCGACACGCGGCGCGGCGGTCCCGCGATCCATCTAGTCCACGGCGTCGACGCGGCCGTCAACGCGGGCAATCTACTGTACTTCCTGCCCCTCGTCCTCATCGACCGCCTCGAAGCGCCTCCGGCGGTGCGCCTTCTCTTGCATTCGCGCTACGCTCTCCATATGCGCCGCCTTCATCTTGGCCAGGCTATGGACATCACCTGGCATCGCTCGCACGGATCCCTGCCCTCCCAAGAGCAGTACCTCGCTATGTGCGCCCTAAAGACGGGTGTCCTCGCCAGGGCTGCGGCGGAGTTCGGCGTCATAGCCGCGGGCGCGGACCTTGCGATGGCCGAATCGCTGGGCGGGGTCTTCGAGGAAGCGGGGGTCGCCTTTCAGATTATTGACGATGTCAAAAACCTCAAGAGCGGCAACCCCGGCAAAAAGCGAGGTGACGACATCGTGGAGGGCAAAAAGAGTCTTCCGGTCATCGTCGCCTGCGCGCGGGAACCCCGTCTGGCCGCCGATTTGGCGCGCTGTTTCGACATGGCTCGCTCAGGCGGTCCCGAGGCGCCCGAGGTCGAGGAGGCCATCGGCCTGATAACGCGGACGGGCGCCATTGACGAAGCCGAACGCATCGCGAGGTCGCTTATCGCGAATGTCGAGGCCAAGCTGAAAGACTTGGCGCCGCCGGGTCCCGCGGGCGATTCGCTTGCCGGAATTCTTCCTCTTTTAGCCGGACATTAGCCGATAGATCATAGAGAAAAGCGGGAGGGGTCATGTCCTCGGAAACCTTCGTCGAGGCGGATATCTGGACGGTCGCTCAGACCGATCAGGGCAATGTGGTTCTCATTAGGCCCAAGGGCTCGGATCTCGCCGTGCCCATTTTCATCGGCCAACTCGAGACGCAAGCCATTCTCATCGGCTTGGGCGGCGTGGATGTGCCGCGGCCGCTCACCCACGACCTCGTTCTTTCCATTTTTCGCTCGATGGGAGCCGAGCTAAAGCGGATCGAGATCAACGATCTGCGCGAGGGGACTTTTTTCGCTCGGCTCGTGATCACGGTGCCGCCCCTTGACGAGGAAACCGTCGTGGATGCCCGTCCCTCCGATGCCGTGGGTATCGCCGTCCGCGCGGGCTGTCCCGTTTTCATCGCCGAATCCGTGGTCGAAGAATCGGGAATCTCGGTTAATCTCGTGAACGAGGCCGCCTCTACGGTCGGTACGGCGCACGAAACGAACTCCGATTCCTCGGATGTCGCGGGTAAGAGCCTTGGCGCGGCCGTCGAACTCACCAAGACCGAGGAGCCCTCGGGACCCAATGCCGAAGAGAAAAAAAAGCTGAAAGCGGAGTTGGAAGAAGCTATCGAAGAGGAAGAATACGAGCGCGCGGCCCGTATTCGGGATCGCTTAAAGGAGCTTGACGACTGAGTTCTCGCCGCCTTCCGCCTTCTGCCTTGGCGCTCGCGGCCGACCAAGGGCCGCGCGGCGGGGCTGAGCGACTCAGGCGGTCCCATCGCCTCCCCGATTCCACCGTGGCTCAATCGACCGGGGCCGAGTTCCTATTTTCAAAGCCGCCGTGGGGGTGTAAACTAATCTCAGATAGTAGGCTTCGAGCCGTCTCCGACGGCGGTCGCGAGGCCGACTATCCGTCCTCGAGGCCGCGCGGCCGAGCGGGCGAACCGATTTTGCGAGGTCGTCCGTGTTCACGAGGATAAAGCGCTCACTTTTCTGCGTAGCATCGCTCCTTTATCTCGTTTTTTCGGCTTCCGCCGAGGTTCGCGATATCGACCTGACGGCCCGCGATGCCTGGGTCCGCAAGGGTTTCGCCTTCGAGTGGACATATTATCAACCGGAAGCCGGTGATTCGGCATGGACTCGCATTCCCGCCAAACCGGGAAATCGCCCGCTGATAATGCGCGATCTGGATTTGGTCGGGGGGACGACGCGCAAGTTTTTGCGTTTCGGACCGGGAAAAATCGAAAATTACTGCGTAATTATTCCCTTCGAGGCGGGAGCCGACCTCGTGGAATCCTCGACAGGAATAGGTCTTTATCTTTCCTATGTCGGTCAGAACTGGGATGTCTATTTGAACGGCTCGATTATCCATAACGAAAGCTTCATAGACCGTAATGGTCGAATAGCCCGCGATCGATCGCTGCGCGGAGCCCTGGTAAGCGTGGACCGTCGTTACTTGAAGGCCGGGCAAAATATCCTGGCCTTTCAAATCTACGGCGATCCGAGCGACGACCGCACCGGGTTCTCCTCGGGCGGCCCCTATATTCTCGGCGATTATCAGAGGCTTCTCGAACGAAGAGTCGAGTACGCGGACCTCATGCTGATCGGCATTTACTTTTTTTTCGGCTTATACCACGTGTTTCTTTTCCTGCTTAGAAGGAAAAACCAGAGCTATCTGCTTTACGGCGTGGGTACGCTATTGCTCTCGATTTATCTCTTCACGCGCACGGTCCTCGTCTTTTCCATCTTTCCCAACGCGGCGACGGCGAAGGCTCTCGAGCTTTTTTCGCTCTTTCTCCTCCTTCCCGTGTTCCTCGGGTTTTTCGACGTGCTGTCGAGGGGCAAGATTAGCCTATTTACCTGGATCTATTCGGCCCTGTTCGGCTTCGCGGCTTTCTGCGTGCCGTTTTTCTGGCAAGAACCCCTGCTTATGGCCTGGCAATATACGACCCCAGTCCCCTTGGTTTATCTTCTCGTTTTCGATCTCGGCATACCCATAGCGAAGGCCTTCGCGGCGGCCTGGAACGGAGCTCTCGCCGGGAAATCCCGAGTTTTCGCGGGGTTGAGAGCGGCGTTTATCGACTCCGACGAGGGCAAGCTATTTCTCGGCGCCCTCGTCATGGCGGGGACGATCGCCCTCGACATAGCCGCGGCCAATTCGGGAAGCCTGAATTCCTATTCGAAATACGGTTTCCTCGTAATCGTGTTCGGCATCGCATCGGTTCTCGCCTCCCAGCTTGAGCGCGTCTATCGCGAGATCGAGAATTTTACGACCGGGCTGGAGGGCAAGGTCAGGGGCCGGACGGCCGAGCTCGACAAGACGCTCGAAGTTCAATCCGAACTCACGGGCCGATTGGCCGAGGCTCACGACCGCCTCGAGCGCATGCTCGAGGTGACCGCGCGCGATACTCGAATCGCGGTGCAAGTTCAGCAAGGATTTTTCCCGCGAGAGGCTCCCGCGACCATCGACTGGGACGCGGCCTTCGTATTCCTGCCCGCATCGGGCGTCTCCGGCGATTTTTACGACTTCTACCTGGACGGCTTGAGCTTGAAGGGCGTGGCCTTGGGCGATGTCTCCGGCCACGGCGTGGCCTCGGGCTTGATCACCGTGCTGACGCGGTCGGTTTTCCTCCGCCATTTTCGCGAACTCGAAAAAAAGCCCCTCGGGCTCGTGATCGAATCGGCGAACGCCGAACTCCAGCACGAGTTGGCGGCTGTCGAAAACTATCTTACGGCCGCGCTGCTCCGTTTTTCCGGCGATACGGTGGAATACGCCAACGCAGCCCATCCCGATATCGCCTTTCGGAGAGACGGGAAGGCGCGCGCCAATCTCATAAAACCCCCCGCCGAGAGCTACAAGGCTTCGCCGCTGGGGCGCGAAGGGATCGGCGGCTCCTGCAAATCGATGAAGTTCGCCCTGCGTTCTGGCGACAGCATTCTCATGTACACTGATTTTCTGATCGCCGCTCCGGACGACGAGGGCAAGCCCTTCGGCATCGATGGAATGCTGGACGCTTATGGTCGCGCTCCCGAGGGGCGGGCAGCGGACATGCTGCAGTTCATAATGGAGGAATGGCGCTTTCACCGACACGGCGCCCCGCAGACCGACGATTTTTCCGCGATTTTGCTTCGAAGGAAATAGCGTCCGCGCTTTTTTCTTCCCGGTCCGTCTATACCCGGATATCAAGCGCTAAAACAAGAGCGGTCCTTTTAAAAGAGGTCTTTTTGATACTCCTCATAGTAAAAAAATTGACAGTTGTATTGTTTTGCTGTATCCTGCTTTGGGAATATAGTAATGTCGTTTTTTAGAATGCCTGTCTTGTTTTTTGATTCATTTGTATAAATAAATATCTAAAATAACCGGTTTAGGTTATTGGGAGGTTAAAGCCTTCGCATCCGCATGACTTGGCTAAAACGGAGTCAGGTTATCTTTCCATAGTGCGCGGTTAGCGCGAAGGAGGGGCTTTTTTCGGTATCAAGATCACCGGTCCGTGGCGCGAAAAAGCTTTGATTCGGTTTAGCTGACAGTCGCCGCTTTAAGATAATTTTCACCTGATATTTTCGATTCTTGCGATAGTTTTCAAGTCTATTTCTTACAAAGAAGGGGAAGGTCGATGAAACGCTTTGGTCTTTTTATAGCAACGCTCCTAATGTTAGCTGTCCTTTTTTCATGCGATCAGCTACTTGGGAGCACCAAGTTTACCATTACCCTTACGCAATCCGCGGGAGGGACGATTACGCTCGATCCCGTCAAGGAGAGCTACGCCAATGGCGATACGGTAAAGGTCACCGCCACGGCGGATGAGGGCTTCGTCTTCGGTAGCTGGACTTCCGGCCTGACCGGTACCGACAATCCCGGCACCCTGACGGTCAGCGCCAATACGACCATATCGGCCACATTTACCGCGAAAGTCGCCGACCCGACCTTTTCGGTGGCTGCCGGTACGTATACCGAGCCGAAAAAGCTCGAACTGGCTTCGGTGACTGCCGGCGCCGCGATTCGCTATACCCTCGACGGCAGCGAACCCAGCAGCACCGCGGGTACGCTTTACGAAGCGCCAATCACCGTCGACGCGAACCTTACGGTCAAAGCGATCGCGTACAAGGCCGACTTGGTCAACTCGGCGATCGTATCCGCCGACTACGTGATTACGCTTGGCAGCGCGAGCATGACGGTCACGAATCCCTGGACCCCGACGATCACCTTCGCCGGTAATCAGAGTAGCATCAATGTCGGTACGACCATGACGGTGACGGCGACGGTCGATCCGACCCCCGACTCCTATGCCTGGTATTTCGACGCTACCGAGCTCGTCGGCCAGACGACGAATACCTTGGCGATCCCGAATACGGTCGCGGCCGGAACTCACGTCGTGACGCTGATGGTCAAAAAGGATAAGAGTTTCGCTTCTGAGCGATTCACGTTCACGGCGGTTGTCCTGGCTCCCGGTACCATCGCGGGAACGGTCAAGGACGCGGTATCCAATTCCGGCATCGCCTCGGTTTCGGTCACCGCTTCTTCCGGCACGACGACGGTCGCCACGACGACCTCCGACGCGACGGGCGCCTATTCGCTTTCCGTACCGGCGAACGCCACGGTTCAAGTTCAGTTCGCGAAGACCGGATTCATGTCAGCGACATATACCGGGGTATCGGCCGAGTCGGCGACGACGACCTACCTCGAAACGATTCTGCAGATCGCCTCGACCTATACG
>Ga0172379_10009181_pt1 | contig 12250 bp, 12 predicted proteins | sample GrowelOW334metaG_FD_119756 | JGI IMG/M metagenome (GOLD analysis project Ga0172379, IMG submission 119756) | Groundwater microbial communities from an aquifer near a municipal landfill in Southern Ontario, Canada - Groundwater well OW334 metaG | ecosystem: Environmental > Aquatic > Deep... | reverse complement strand
TCTAAACAGTAATTATAATACTTGGCTAAATGATTGGAATAAATTATTTAATCTTAATTAATAAATTCTGGTTTTCTTTATGGCAGAGCTGCCTAGTAGTTATTATTAGTCTACTAGCGGGCGGCGGTTTGGCTTGGTTGGAAAATAAATTTAAAATCCAGGCAAATAAATTTTTTAGCAGCTTAATGACATTGCCAATTTTTTTACCTGGTTTAATTATTGCCACGGGTTTTATCATGCTCTATGGCAATAACGGTTTATTGAATAATTTTTTAGTTCTGCTTCATCTCCCAACTTTACAAATTTTGTATAGACCTGCTGCTATTATTATGGCCCATTGCTATTATAATATTCCCTTAGCCTATTTAGCACTACAAGCCAGACTGGCCAGTGTGCATCCATATCTAGAAGAAGCCGGGACAGTAGCTGGGGGATCGGTATGGCAAGTTTTTCTCAATATAACTTGGCCGCGCATAAAAAATACGGTTATTGGCGCGGCTTTACTAATATTTCTTTACTGTTTTTTAAGTTTTTCCGTGCCCTTAATATTAGGCGGCATGAAATACCAAACCTTGGAAGTTTATATTTATTCACTGATCACCCAACAGTTAAATTTCTCCGGCGCTTTATTTATCGCTTTGTTGCAAAGTTTATTTTTAATTATCTTAGTTATATTTCTTTATAAATATTTAAAAAATATTCATGAACCTCATATACAAATAATCGCTCACAAAAAAAATAAAATCACCATCACTTTCATTAGACTAATTTTAGCCGCCTATATCTTGGCTCCGTTACTCTTGATTATTTTTAAGGGCATGATTTATGGTAACTTTATTAAATTAATTCGCCTGGGATATTTTATTGCTGCAGCCAGAAGTTTAGGGCTAACTGTCATCAGCTTAATCATCGCTTTTATTATCATAATACTGATATTGAATAAACAAAATATAGGAAAATTTTTTATTGTTCTTTTAACGCTATCGCCAGTAACCGGCGGTTTAATATTTTTAATACTTTTCGGTAAATCTTTTATGGCTATCTTGCTGGCTTATTTAATTTTAATTTTACCTTTATCTTATTATCTAATACATGCCGCCTGGGAAGCCAGGCCAAAATTTTTTATTGAAACTGTTTATTTGTTGGGCGCTACTCCCTGGCAGCATACCCAAGCGCAAATAAAATATTTACTGCCAACGATTTTTAAAGCGGCTGCTCTGAGCTCGGCATTAATTTTAGGAGATATCGCCACTATTAGCCTGTTAGGACCATATTTGCAACCAACAGCGATGAGCTTAAGCTATAGTTTAATGGGCAGCTATCGTTTTACTCTGGCTACGAGTAGCCTGGCTTTACTTTTACTCACAATCTTTCTAATTATTATCATCTGGCTTTTACTAGCCAAACACTATGATCCTACAAATAAAAAATCTTTCTGTTCAAATTAACAAAAAAATAATTCTCACAAATATTAATTTCTCCACTACCACCAGTATTGTTAGTATTATGGGGCCATCAGGCTCTGGCAAAACCACACTGCTACGCTGCATCGCTGGTTTGCAAGAATATAATGGAGAAATATATTTTGATCAAAAAAAAATAAACAACATTCCTACCGCCAAAAGAAATATTGGTTTGGTAACCCAAAACAATACTTTATTTCCGCATTTGACCATTGCTGAAAATTTAGCTTTTCCACTAAAAATAAGAAAAATAAAACCAGTGCAAATACAAAAAAAAATAACCCAGCTGCTTACTGAACTTAAGCTAACCGCCTTGGCCCAACAATTACCGCAGAATATTAGCGGCGGCGAACAACAGCGTGTGGCTATTGCCCGCAGCTTAATTTATCACCCGCAGTTATTGCTGCTAGACGAACCCTTTGCCCAACTTGATGCAAAATTACGCGATGTTTTATTGCCTTGGTTAAAACAGTTAGTAACTCAAGAAAAAATACTCACTTTGTTTGTTACTCATAATTTATCAGAGGCGCATTTCATGAGTCAATATTTATTAAACATTGATCATGGCATGTTAAAATGATATAATTATTTCATGAAAATATTATTCTTCGGCGACATTGTTGGCCGTTTAGGCCGAGAAGCAATAAAAAAACATTTACCTGATATTCAAAAAAAACTCCGGCCAGATTTTATTTTAGCTAATGCTGAAAATTTAGCGCATGGCTCTGGAATTTCAGAAAAAACCATCCGAGAAATGCAAGCAGCTGGGATTGATTTTTTTACCTCTGGTAATCATATTTTAGACAATCAAAATGGCCTAGACTATTTAAAAAAAACGGATGTGCCAATTATCATACCGGCAAATCTGGATATGAAATGTCCTGGTAAAATCTATCAAATTATTACAATTAATGGAACAAAAATTTTAATCATGAATTTATTAGGCCAAGTTTTTATAAATAAAAAAACTACTTCACCTTTTAAAACCGCCGATCTAATTCTAGCGGCCGCTAAAAAAGAAAAACCAAATATTATTCTAGTGGACATCCATGCCGAAGCCACTAGCGAAAAACAAGCCCTATGGTATTATTTAGATGGCCGAGTTAGCGCTGTTTTTGGAACACACACGCACGTTGCCACGGCCAATCCTCGTATTTCTAAAAAAGGCACAGCCTTAGTGGAGGATATTGGCATGGTTGGTGCGCAAGATGCTGTGCTAGGCGATAAAAAGGAAAATGTTTTAGAAAGATTTCTTACCGGCCAAAAGGTAGCATTAGAACCAGCAGAAAAGGGGCCAATCATAATAAATGGGGTATTGTTAGACATTAGTAATCGCACTGGTCGCGTTACTAGCATTATCAGAGTGGACCAAGTAATCAAATAATTATTTAAAAAATATTATGAACAAAGCCACTTTAATAGAAGCATTAGCTACTCAAAATAATCTACCAAAAAAAGAGGTAGAAACTATTTTAAATGCTTTCGAAGCTATGGTAATAAGTACTTTAAAAGCCGGCGAAGAAGTAGTGCTTACTGGTTTTGGTACTTTTACGGCAAAAAAACGCAGCGCCAGAATGGGCGTAAATCCGCAAAAACCAACGGAAAAAATCCAAATTCCAGAAGTGGTTGTGCCCAAATTCAAAGCTGGCAAAAATTTGAAAAATGGCCTAAAAAATATCTAGGCTCTTGACTATCAAAGCAATATTTGCTAATCTATTTTTACTATAATAATTAATACTCACTCTAATTAACCCAAGTTTTAAAGGCTGAAACATCATCAACGCTTTCTGGCCATTAAAACGAGTGAGTAATCAAGAAAGGAATCTATCATGTTAGAACACTATGAATTAATGTTCATTGTGCCTGGCTCGGTTGACGAACCCCAGGTTAGTTCGGTGAAAGAAAAAGTTATCGCATTGCTCAATAAAGCCGGAGCAAAAATTTCGTTGCAAGAAAGCCAGGAACGAAAAAAATTGGCTTATGATATTAAGCATGAAACTTATGGTTATTATCAATTAGTACAATTTGATTTGGAAAAAAGCCAAATGAAAGAATTGGAACAAAAATTACAGCTCGACACTGACATCCTGCGTTTTTTGTTAACCAAGGCTGTTGTTAAAACTGCCGCTGATTTAGCAGAAGAAGAAAAAATTAAAGAAAAAATTCGCGCCAAACAAGCTGAATCTGTTAAACAGGAATTAAAAGAAGCTGAAGCTAAAGCCGCTGATGAGAAAAAAATTGAAATTAAAAAAGAGGAAGACATCACCAAAGGTAAACTTTCCATGGAAGATTTGGATAAAAAATTAGATGAAATTCTTGGTGATAATCTAAAAGTATAATTATTAACATGGTAAGGACAACTCTAGAGTTGTCCTTACAAAAAATATATGGACCTAAATAAAGTAATGCTCATCGGACGCTTAACCCGCGATCCAGAAGTGCGCACAACGCCTACTGGTCAATCTGTGGCTAGCTTTGCCATTGCCACTAATCGCGCCTGGAAAGATAAACAAGGCGCAAAACAGGAAAAAGTGGAATATCATAATATTGTAGCCTGGCGCAAACTAGCGGAAATAATCCAACAGTATGTGAAAAAAGGCAGCCGCTTATATATAGAAGGCCGTTTAGAAACCAGAAGCTGGAACGACCAAACCGGCGTAAAAAAATACCGTACAGAAATTGTGGCTGACAACATGATTATGTTAGACACCAAAGGTGGTAGTTCGTCTTTGCCTCGTCCGGCTCCGTCGACAGCTGTGCCTGAGCCTAGCGTGAACAACCCAGACGAAGAAATCAGCGTCGAAGATATTCCCTTTTAAATTAATTATTAATATTGTAGGGGCGGCTCTAGAGCCGCCCCTACCTAATACAATATGGCTTATAAGAAAAAAATGGTTCGCAAACCCGAAGATCGTTTCTGCTATTTTTGCGTTAATAATTTTAAAGACATCGATTATAAAAAGGGTGATTTATTAATTAAATTCGTATCTAATTACGCTAAAATTTTACCTCGCCACCGCATGGGCACCTGTTCAAAACACCAACGACAATTGTCTAATGCTGTTAAAAGAGCCAGATATATGGCTCTATTGCCCTATACAAAATAATCTATTGATCAAACAGTAGGGAACGCATATATGCGTTCCCTACTGTTTTTTTTTATGGTATAATCACCCATATGAAAAGAACTAAAATTATCTGCACCATCGGCCCTTCATCTCAAACAAAAGAGACTCTAAAAAAAATGATCAAAGCCGGCATGGATGTAGCCCGCCTGAATTTTTCTCATGGCGATTATTCCGAGCAAAAAAAATTAATCAACAGTATCAAATCAGCTGCAAAAGAATGCGGACAAGCTGTAGCTATTATGCAAGATTTGCAGGGTCCGCGTATTCGCGTTGGCACTGTAATTAAAGACGGCATTGATCTGTCGCGTCATGATCAAGTTGTTTTACTTTATGAAAAAAAAATCACCCCTGCTTTCGTTGCACGCTCCTACAAAAATCAAATAAAAACTTTGCCAGTGCAATTTAAAAACTTGTTTCATTACGCTAAAAAAAATACCCATATTTTAATCAACGACGGTCTGATTGATATTAAAGTAACACGCGTGTATCAAGAAATGATTTTTGGCATTGTTATTAAGCCGGGTATTGTTTTTAGCCATAAGGGTATAAATATTCCTTCGCAAAAAATTATTACTTCTGCCATTACCAAGAAAGATAAAGAGGATTTATTATTTGGCCTTAAACAAAATATTGATTTTGTCGCTCTATCTTTTGTCAACAGTGCGAATGATGTTAAACAGTTAAAAAAAATCATCAAACCTCACCATAATGTAAAAATTATTGCCAAAATTGAAACTAAAGAAGGAGTAAAAAACTTTAAAGATATTTTAAAAAACTCAGATGGTATTATGGTGGCCAGAGGCGATCTGGGCATTGAAGTGCCGCCAGATAAAGTACCATTACTACAAAAAGATATGATCCGCGCCTGCTTAAAAACTGCCAAACCAGTAATTGTCGCCACCCAAATGCTCGATTCCATGATTTTAAACCCCCGCCCCACTCGGGCTGAAGTATCTGATGTAGCTAACGCCGTCATCGATCACACCGATGCCGTTATGCTTTCTGGCGAAAGTGCTTTTGGCAAATACCCGGTAGAATCCGTTCATATGATGAGCGAAATTATTAAAGAAACAGAGCATTCGCCTTATGACGACGTTAGCACTCATTTTTTAGCAACGACGCCTTATCAAATCGCTGAATCTATCTCCGCCAATGTTTTTGATTTGGCCACAGAAAATAAAGCCAAAGCTATTGTGATTAATTCTATTTCCGGGCTCAGTGCCAGACTTATCAGCCGTTTCCGTCCTGAAACAAATATTATCGTGCTCACAAGCGTAAAAAAAACCATGTATCAATTAGCCTTAAGCTGGGGTGTTTATGCCTATTTTTTACCCACTTATTATAATCTCGACGAATTACTAAAAAAGTCAGTTGCTTTAGTAAAGGAAAAAAAGATCGTTAATGCGGGAGATAAAATTATCATGGTAACTGGTCATCCCGTGGGCATCAAGCGTGGTATGAATTTAATAAAAGTCCAAGAAATAATTTAATAACTATGAATAAAAAAAATAAATTCATTTTGTGGTTCAATGAATTGGGAATCAAAGATGTGCCTTTAGTTGGCGGTAAAAATGCCTCCTTAGGAGAAATGTATAACAATCTTACGCAAAAATGCATCCGCGTACCAAATGGTTTTGCTATTACCGCTTATGCTTATAACTATTTTATAGAAAAAGCAGGGCTGGGCAATAAAATTAAAAAAATACTGGAGAATTTAGATACACATAATATGCACCAATTAGCAGAAAAAGGTTACCGCGTCCGAGAAACCATTTTAGGAGCCGATCTGCCAAAAGAATTGGAAAAAGAAATTATTACTGCTTATCATCAGCTAAGCAAAGAAGCTCGTCGCACCGATTTAGATGTAGCCGTACGCAGTTCAGCCACAGCGGAAGACTTACCCGATGCCTCTTTTGCTGGCCAGCAAGAAACATTTTTAAACATTCGCGGTGAATATGAAGTAATACTAGCGGCCAAACGCTGCATGGCTTCTTTGTTTACTAATCGCGCTATTTCTTATCGCGAAGACAAAAACTTCGACCACTTTGATATTGCTCTTTCCGTTGGTGTGCAACGCATGGTACGGTCCGATGAAGCAATTTCTGGTGTGATGTTTTCTATTGATACTGAATCTGGTTTCAAGAATGCCGTTTTAATAAACGGCTCTTATGGTTTGGGTGAAATGGTTGTACAAGGCAAAGTAGACCCCGATGAATTTTATGTCTTCAAACCGACATTGATGACCGGAATAAATTTTAAAAATAAAAAAACCTGCCAATATTGGTTTAAACATGCACCGATTATCGGAAAAACTTTAGGTAGTAAAAAAATAAAAATGATTTACTCGCCGGAAAGCGCTGAAAATGTTCGCGAGGTACCGGTGCTACCAGATGAAAGAAAAATTTTCTGTTTAAAAGAAAGAGAAGTGTTGAATCTAGCATATTGGGCTTGTCTTATCGAAGACCACTATAAGAAACCTATGGATATTGAATGGGCCAAAGACGGTGTAACTAACGAATTTTATATTGTTCAAGCTCGGCCAGAAACCGTGCATTCGCAAGCCAACAAAAAAGTGCTGGAAGAATATAAATTATCTCATCGCGGTAAAATTATAGCCGAGGGCGTGAGTGTTGGCTCTAAAATCGGCCAGGGCAAAGTAAATTTTCTTAAAAATGCTTCGGATATTAGCCACTTTAAACCCGGTGAAATATTAGTAACAGAAATTACCGACCCAGATTGGGAACCAATCATGAAAATCGCTTCGGCCATTGTTACCAATTCCGGAGGCCGCACTTCGCATGCTGCTATCGTCTCTAGAGAATTAGGAATTCCTTGTGTTGTCGGTACACAAAATGCCACGCAAACAATTAAATCTGGACAAATGGTCACTGTCTCTTGCGCTGAAGGTGAACGTGGCTATGTTTATGAAGGTAAAATCCCATTTATTATAAAACGTACCGATCTAACAAAATTAGAAACTCCCAAGGTGAAACTCATGCATATCGTCGCTGACCCTTCCATGGTATTTGATTATTCACAAATCCCCAATAGCGGCGTCGGCCTAGCGCGGGAAGAATTGATTATTTTAAATCATATTAAAATCCATCCTTTGGCTTTATTGCATTTTGACCAAGTAACCGATGAAGCCACAAGAAGACAGATCAACGATATGACTTATGGCTGGAAAAACAAAGAAGAATTTTTTGTAAAAAAATTAGCCGAGGGTATTGGCCGCATCGTAGCTGCTTATTGGCCAAACCCGGTTATCGTCCGGATGTCTGATTTCAAAAGCAACGAATATGCTAACTTAATCGGCGGAAAATATTTTGAACCGCACGAAGAAAATCCCATGATCGGCTGGCGCGGTGCTTCTCGTTATTATTCAGAAAAATATACCGAGGCTTTTTCCTTGGAATGCCAAGCTTTACGTATTGTCCGCGAAGACATGGGCTTAACCAATATGTGGATTATGATCCCATTCTGTCGCACACCTCTTGAGGGTAAAAAAGTATTAAGTTTGCTGGCCAAAAACGGTTTGAAAAAAGGCTCGGGCCAAGGAAAAAATAAATTAAAAATTATTGCCATGTGTGAGGTTCCTTCTAATGTTATCTTAGCTGATGAATTCTTAAAAATCTTTGATGGTTTTTCGATTGGTTCTAACGATCTAACGCAATTAACTCTTGGCCTGGATCGAGACTCCGGTTTAGTTTCACATATTTATGATGAACGCAATCCAGCTTTAAAATACATGTTTAAAAAAGCTATCCAAGCGGCTAAGAAAGCAAAAAAATATATTGGCATTTGTGGCCAGGCTCCTTCAGACTTCCCAGAGATTGCCCGCTTTTTGGTAGATTGCGGCATTGATAGTATCTCTCTCACCCCCGACAGCGTGATGAAGACGATGATTAATATCGCTAAATACGAACGCCGGAAAAAGAAAAAATAGCCAAGGTTATGAAATATCGTATTGCCATGGTGAATGATCCTATTTCTGACATTGTTAACGGCTGTGTTATTTCCACCATGCGTTTTGCTAACATTTTGAGAGACCGAGGTTATACAATCATTTTTATTGCGGCTAAATCTCGTAAAAATCGACAGAACAACGAATATCAAGGTTTCAAAGTCTACCGTTCTTCTTCTTTGTTATTGCCTAAATCAGAGGGCCAGTTCCATATCTCTCTACCGACCATTAGAAAAATAAAAAAGATTTTAAAAGAAGAGCGGATTGATATTGTTCATCTTTTTGATCCTACGCCAGCGGCTTACGCGTCTTTAAAAGCCGGACGGGCTTTGGGAAAAAAAATAGTGATCCATTCACACACCCAACCAGAAAATATATTCCTGCATTTTCCTAAAATTATCGCTTATGGCAGTATCAACAAAGTTTTTTATCACTATCTGAATTGGTTGTACAAAAAAGCTGATGCCATTATTTACCCGACAGAATTCGCCCAAAAATTATTTAGTTCTCTTAATAAAAAAGTATTCCATCAAGTTGTCAGCAATGGTATTAATTGCGCGCATTTCCAAAAACAAGAAACAAAAACTTTTTTTACTAAATATCATCTTGATGCAAATAAAAAAAATATTTTATTTGTTGGCCGCTGGCACCCGGAAAAAGATATTCCCACCATTATTCATGCCTTCACTTATATCTTGAAAAAACGCCAAGATATTAATCTCTGGTTAGTTGGTTTTGGCCATTTAGAAAAAAAACTGCGTAAACTAGTAAAAAAATTAAACCTTGAGGATTATATTATTTTTGTCGGCCGCGTTAGCAATCTAGAATTAATACAGGCTTATCATGCTTGCGACGTTTTTACTCTGCCTTCTTTGGCAGAATTGGAAGGTATGGTGGTTTTAGAAGCTATGGCTTGTGGTAAACCGATTATCATTGCTGATTCTCCGAACAGCGCCTCACCTTATTTAGTGAAAAATAATGGCCTACTATTTAAAGCCGGAGATCCTGAAGATTTTGCTAAGCAGGCTTTGCTAATTTTAAACGATGCTAAACTCTGCAAAAAAATGGGGGAGGCTAGCCTACGCTTAAGCCAACAATACGATGTGGCTAAAAGCGTTGACCAAATTGAAAATATTTATCAGACAGTAATGGCTTCTTCATGAAAGAATATTATTTTAAAGAACGCGAAATCTTTTATAAAACAAACAAGTTAGAAAAAAACAGGCTAACCCTTTTGTTTGTTCATGGTCTTTCCGGCAGTTCTTCAGCTTGGATTAAATATGAAGAAAAATTTCAACAAAATTATAATATTGTTTCTCTAGATCTACGCGGACACGGAAAATCGGCTAAAAAAAGAAAGCTCATAGATTACGCTCTGCCAGAATTTTCTCAAGATATTTACTTATTAATAAAATTCTTGCATCTCAACAATATTATTTTCATCAGCCATTCTTTCGGCACTTTAATAGCACAACATTTTTTATCCCGTTACCCTGATATTGTCCAGGCGGCAATTTTTCTTAGCCCTAATTTTAATGTTGGCAAGGAACCACGGACTAAAGCATTAAAATATTTTTTAAAACTCTTCTTTTTTTTAGAATGGCTGCCATGGCCCATGCCCAAAGGCAAGCATCTGGATTACAACCGCTACTTACATACCGGCGATTGGAATATCAGGCGGCTATTAGCTGATACAAAAAATACTGGCGTGCGTGTTTTTTATTATTGCACGCGGCAGTCATATGAATTGCATACTGAAAAAATATTATCTACATTGCGCCTGCCCGCGCTTGTCATTCATGGCAAAAAAGATTCTATTTTTCCAGTAGCGAATTCTTTAGCTATGAGTAAAATGTTAAAAAATGCCGATCTAAAAATACTAGATCAGGCTGATCATATTTTAGTACTAAATTATTTCGCCGAAGTTTCTAGCGCTATAGAAAAATTTTTACAGGAGAAAATTTAATTTTGTGGGCGCAGAGGGATTTGAACCCACGACCTTGTCCTTAAGAGGGACCTGCTCTACCAGCTGAGCTATGCGCCCTTATATTTTTGTGAGTGCGCTCGGAAGGACTCGAACCTTCAACCTCTTGGTCCGAAGCCAAGCACTCTATCCAATTGAGCTACGAGCGCCTTGTCTTATGCTAAATCTGGATGAGATGCATAAGCTTGAAAAGTTTCGTCAGTGATCAAGCCTTCTTTGAATAATCGCTTGAGATCTTGATCCAAAGATACCATACCGCTTTCTGCACCGGTTTGCAAGACAGAACGAATTTGCGGAATTTTATTTTCCCGAATTAAGTTGGCTACGGCCGGAGTATTGATCAATATTTCCCTAGCAGCCACGCGATGCCCCTGAGTTCCGGGAATTAATTGCTGGGAAATTACGCCGCGCAATTCCATAGAAAGCTGCAAACGAATTTGTTCTTGCTGGTGCGGCGGAAACACATCGATAATTCTATCAATAGTTTGCGCGGCATTCAAGGTATGCAAAGTAGCCAATACTAAATGTCCGGTTTCAGCCACGGTAATGGCCGTAGCAATAGTTTCTAAATCTCTGATTTCACCAACCATGATAACATTAGGATCTTGGCGCACTACATGTTTCAAAGCTTGATCAAATGATAGAAAATCACTATTTAATTGACGTTGGCGGATATAGCTTTGTTTAGATGTAAAAACATACTCAATGGGGTCTTCTAAAGTAATAATGTGCGTTTTCCGCTCGCTGTTGATTAAATCAATCATGGCTGCTAAAGAAGTAGATTTGCCGCAGCCAGTGGGCCCGGTAACTAATATCAATCCTTGTTTTAAGCGCAATAAATTATATACCACTTGTGGCATCATGACTTGTTCCATTGTAGGAATATTACTACTAATAACTCTGGCCACTAAACCAACATTGCCCTTTTCCCAAAGCACATTCACGCGATAGCGAGAAATGCCTGGTATTTCATAGGAAAAATCTATTTCTTTATCATTAAAAAAGGTCTGCTGTTGGGTTCTGTCTAAAATACTATATGCTAAGTCTTGAGCGTCTTTGGGAATTAATATGGGGTATTCATTCAATTCCATTAATTCGCCTTCTATTCTTAGAATAGGGGGTTTACCCACTAAAATGTGCAAATCCGAAGCCTTGCGCTCGCAAGCCAAAGTTAATAATTTATTCATGTAATCAGCATTGGAAGAAAAAAAACTCGCCGCCATATATTTTGCTTTTTTTGTTATTTATACTATAATTATAGCATGAAAAAACAATCTTGTCAATTAATTTCATTGTCTAAACTTCCTATTTTTGCAAAAAAAATATTATTCACTCTTAATAATACGCGCTGCTTAACATTATCCGGCGAGTTAGGCAGTGGTAAAACAACTTTTACTCAACAAATAGGCAAATTATTAAGAATAAAAAATAAAATTACCAGCCCCACTTTTGTGCTGCTTAAAGTTTATTCGTTGCCTAAAAATAATTACCAGCTACGCAGCCTATGCCATGTGGATTTATACCGCGCGCAAAAAGGATCTTATTTGTTTCTACAGGAATATTTAAATAATCCAGAAGTATTAACTGTTATTGAATGGCCAAATAAAATAAAAAAGCTACCTCTACCAAGAATAGACATAAAATTTCAAATTATTTCTCATCACACCAGGAAGATTAGTGTGAATCTGAAATCCGGGAAAAAGAAACTGGC
>Ga0172379_10009180_pt1 | contig 12250 bp, 15 predicted proteins | sample GrowelOW334metaG_FD_119756 | JGI IMG/M metagenome (GOLD analysis project Ga0172379, IMG submission 119756) | Groundwater microbial communities from an aquifer near a municipal landfill in Southern Ontario, Canada - Groundwater well OW334 metaG | ecosystem: Environmental > Aquatic > Deep... | reverse complement strand
TCTGCGTCGGAGTGTTCGTGAAGATTACGTCGTGTGGCCACCACTTGCGATTTCTCCGCGTAGCGGCTTCGTCCAACCCTGCGGTCCACACGGACCTTGCGCATAAAGCCGCGCAAGGCCGGTGATCTTGAACGTTATGCCTCTAAACCAGGTGGCCGGCCGTGTATCAACTTGAAGTGAAGCAGTGGCTTGTCTCGTACCGCTTCCCACCAAGCGAGGGCTGGCGCGTTTGCGTGGATATCGACGCAATGGAACGAGCGAAGGGTGGCCAACACAAACCCGAAAAGGCCGGGCGCGCTCGTGTCGCCGAGGCAGCGCTACTGAGCATGGGTGTAACCATCGGCGCGCACCCAGAGTTTGGCCGCGCAGACATCGTGGCGGAACATCCAAAGCATGGGCTGTTCGTTGTCGAGGTGGAAGGCAACTCTTCGCGCCAAAAAGAGCAAGCCATGTATTCGGCACTCGGGCAACTTGTCCTTAAAATGCAGGGCACAAAACACGGTTTTGTCTTAGCCGTTCCCGACGAACCGTCGTGGGAGAAACAGCTCCTGAAAATCCCACAGCACGCCCGCGCAACGCTCGGCCTGTCGTGCGTCCTCGTCTCAGAGCAAGGTGTCCGTGCGGCATGAGGCATAACCCGGCGCTCGACCCCGTTCCCTTCGGTCACTGGACGCTGCGCGATGAAGCGGCGCAGCGCCGGTCAGCTCTACGTTAGCCGTTACCAATTAGGTTACTCCATGTCATGAGCAAGAAAATCGTCGCATATTGGTATGAAACAGATCATGGCCCAGAGACTGAAGAGCTAGCATCACTCGCTCTTGCAGTCGATGAGATAGTTACTCCTCAGCCTGTAACCAGAGCATCTTTTTTCACCGATCCACGGACGATCACATCCCCCATCGCACAAAAGACCCTGCCGTCTCCGATGATCGGCAGTCTCGCAAATATTGTCGTTGAAGGGGGGGCTGTACCGAGGCAGTTCGCATCACTGGAGAGGGTCTCGCTACTCTTCAAAAGTCAAAATCAACCTTGCGTGGGAGAGGCGGACGGGGAAGCTTCTCTTCTGGCATTTTCCGAATATCGAGCCGCTCAATATTGCTTGGAATTTTTTATTGAGCACGCAGCTTCCAACGGCGGAATACTAATCGGTAAGCGAGCATTACCTGGGCTAAATCTGTTTGCTGATAAAGGGGATGAAGGCCGAGCCAGAAACTCTCTGGATACATGGCTTGCGGTTCTGGCGATGACATCCATAAGAATCGCGCTTCCAAGAGCCCATGCAACTTCTCTCGAAGACTTGGAGGATTTTCGTGAGAAATCAGCCCCTGAGAGAGAAGAGTACTTGTCTTACCTCAGAGAATTGCTATTTGATGGGCGCTCGTTTCTGTTGTCGAATCCATCTTTGGTAGAGCTAGAAAGATGGGCTAGATTCACGTCTGAGACGAAGATTATTCCCGCAGTTACACGGATCGAAAGATCAATTCAAAGCCACATCTCGAAAGAGCTGCCAGAACGAATTGGTATGGCACTATTAGAGAAAGCCCCATCGTTCACTGAGTCATTTTCCAAGAATGGCGCGACTACATCTGTCTTTGCCGAGGTAGCACTACAGTCACTTTCAGTTATTGCGCCAAAAGTTTTCGCTACACTTTTGGAGCGAAATGAACTCCGTAAAGCATATGGTCTCGGCTATCTTTACAAACTGAGGAAACATGCAACTAACGGCTAACCCGGCAGTCGAGAGGGACTGCGCAAAAGCGCGCAGCCCCTCACTTTTACGTTCGGCGTCTTCTTGATGATCGACTACTCCGCCGCCTCAACAACCTACGATCACACTCGGTCACATTCCGATGTGATCCTTGACCGCTTTGTTGCGCGACTATCCCTCGACCAGTCAGTGGCCGTCCTCGACTTCGGTTGCGGCACGGGCAACTATCTTCTCCAACTCCATCAACGTTACGGTTGCCAATGTTTCGGAGTCGAGCCCTCCGACGGTATGCGTACTCGGGCTCTCTCTAAGTCCAAGCACTTGACCGTCGAGAATGGCAGCCATCTGGCAATTCCATTTGGTCCCTCAATGTTTGACTTCGCCTACATGACCGACGTCATCCATCATGTGCCAGACACTGACGCAATGTTCGCTGAGCTGGCTCGTGTTCTCCGCGCCAAGGCTCCGCTCTGCGTTGTTACAGAGTCACACTCACAAATTGACGGTCGCTTCTACAACCGCTTCTTCCCCTCGCTGGCCAAGATAGAGAAGAGCCGCTACCCTGATATTCAATCCATCATTGCCAGCGCCAACGCAGCCGGCTTTTCTTCTCTCGCCTGCGAGTCCATCCCCGCACCGCCTCGCACGATTTCCGAGGAGTTCATCCGCAATGCGCACGAGAAGAATTGGTCGATGTTCCGACTCTTGTCCAACACGGAGTTTGATGCTGGCCTCTCAGCCTTGGCTGCCCACATCGACCAAAGTATCGAGTCGCCCCGTGCCGGAACAACACTGCTGTGGCTTTCCAAAGACGCCGAACCCCTCGATCCAGGGGACGCCCGAGAAGCTGCGCTTCTCGGTTCCCTCGCTTCGCTCGGTCACCCCTGATCTCGAACGTTCGGCGTCAGATTGCGTTTATCCCAAGCAGTGGAGTACCATTCCAACATGCAAATCGCTTCGGGAACCATAGTTGGCGGCAAGGTTGTCGTAGAGGGTCTCTCTCTGCCAGAGGGAACGGTCGTGACCGTCCTCGCTCGGGGCGATGAAATCGCTGTGCGACTCCCACCACAACAAGAAGCCGAGCTACTTGATGCCCTTGACGAAGCTGACCGCGAAGAAGGCATTTCTGCCGACGAACTGTTCGCACGGCTCCGCCGTTTTGGCTGATCTTGGCTCTTGTTGTCCGGATCAAGCCCCGCGCACTACGGGAACTTGAACGGGTAGCAGAATGGTGGGCCGAAAACAGGCCTGCCGCACTTGGAGCCGTTCGCAAGGATGTTGAGGCTGCCTTGGCCTTACTCGTTGAAGAACCCGGTATCGGCACCAAGATTGAAACAGCGCGCTCTGACTCAGTTCGCAGGCTGTACCTCGCCCGAATTCGCTACTTCGTTTACTACCGCGTCAGCGGGCAGTTTCTTGATGTTGTCGCATTTTGGCACTCTAGCCGCGAAGCAGGGCCGTCGCTATGACGCCAACCTGTCGATCCAGGGGACGCCCGAGAAGTTGCGCTTCTCGGTTCCCTTGCTTCGCTCGGTCGCCCCTGATCTCGAGCGTGCGGCCCCACGGACGTCAGCGCACTTGACATGTGTAGCACATAGGCTACACTGGGCCTATGCTTGTTCGGACTACGGAGGACTATCGAGACTGGATTAAAGATCGATTTCGGGCCAGGCTATCGGGTTTACTACACCCAACGGGGTAGCGAAATCATCGTTCTTCTTGCTGGCGGCGATAAGTCTAGCCAACAGCAAGACGTTAAGACAGCGATTGCATTAGCAAGGAATCTGTAGGAGGAACTGAAATGCCCAAGACTTCCCATAAGCCATCCGCCAAAACAAAGACTGTGCCATACGATGTGGCGGAACAACTGCGCACGCCTGAAGAGATGGCTGAGTACCTTGACGCTTGGCTCACCGAAGCGCCTGAGGATGCAGCGGGTATTGCTCGCGCTCTCGGTGACATTGCTCGCGCCAAAGGAATGTCACAGGTGGCACGCGATGCTGGCCTTAGCCGCGAGAGTCTATACAAAGCCCTGAGCGAAAGTGGAAACCCGAGCTTTGCAACTGTTCTCAAAGTTGCTCATGCTCTTGGCGTGCGGCTCCACGCCGAAGCAGCCTGAAACAATGGCATCTCGTAGCTCGGTGGGGCCGAACCCATCATTCCACCGGACGCTACGCGATAAAGCCGCGTAGGCCGGTGAATTCATTCCTGAGGTCGAGAAACCAAAGGGCCTTGTGAATCGCCGAATCCTTCTTCTTGCTGCTCTCGCCATCGCACAGCTTGCCCCGCCGAGGCATCCCCGTCGATGTCGATTGCAGGGCACTGGGTTGGCGATGCGCGACTCTTTGACAAGGCCGTTCGAGCCAAAACCACGCCGCTCCCTATTGAGATTCGAATCGAGGAAGACCTTGCTATGAGCGGCAGCATTGGGAATGCCAGAATTCCAAGATCGGTGCCAGTCTCGGTCAAACCGCCGCGTATCGAATACCACGTAGCGCTCGAGGGATCTATCAGAGATCTGCCTCAATTGAAGAAGTCGCACATGATCGTCATCGTGACTCGGAATGCTAAGGACGATCTCGATGCAGACTTTCATCTGAAGTCCCGATTCGGCTTCGATCCAACGATGCAAGTAGGTCACATGGAGGTCAAGCGTGCGAAAGAGTAGCACCGCATCGGGGCTCAGTGGTAGCTCCGCCGTTTCGCCATCGCGGCCTAACGCGCTTCGAGGGGACCGCCGGCAAGCAGAGCTTGCCGGTTCCCCGTCTGCTCTGCGGCCGGGCGGCCCCTCAAGCTGAACGTTGGGCCTTGGAATTCGATGTTCGGATGAATCGGTCATGAAAGTCTTGCTTGTTCAGCCTCCAAGCAGCGATCCGCTGACTGACCGCATATTTCTGTTTGAACCATTGGGGCTGGAGTACTTGGGCGCCGGGTTGAAACTGGATGGACACGTGGTGGAACTCCTGGATGCGCGCCTGACGCCTGACATCGAGTCGGCCTGCCGACGCTTTCAACCGCAAGTCGTCGGACTTACTGGCTATACCAGCCAACTCAATATCGTCAAGGACATCGCGGCGCGCCTCAAGGCGACTTTCCCCAATGTGCGCGTCGTGGTGGGAGGACATCACGCCACCGTGCAACCCAACGACCTCAACACACCAGCCATCGACGCGGTAGTCATCGGGGAAGGCGTCTTCGCCTTGCGGGAGACGGTGCACGCCATCGAGGCCGGAGATAGTTTCCTGGACATCAAGGGTGTCGCCGTTCCTACCCCGGAAGGCATGCGCTTCGGCCCACCACGGCGCTATACCGATCTTAACGAATTACCCTTCCCGGACCGATCACTGACCGCCAACCACCGGCAATGCTATTTCAGCGAATGGTTTAGCCCCCTGGCGTCAGTCCGAACTTCTTTGGGATGCACCGCACGCTGTAACTTCTGCGCACTTTGGTCGATTACCGGTGGCAAGTACCTGCGACGCCGTCCCGAATCCGTGGTGGAAGAACTCAAGTCGGTTGCCGAGCCGAACGTATTCTTCTGCGACGACGAATCCATGCTCGATAGCAAACGCATGGACAGGCTGGCGGATCTGATCGCGGCGGCGGGAATCAAGAAGAATTATTTCCTCTATGGGCGGGTCGATACCATCGTCGAGCACCCGGAGTTGTTCGCCAAATGGGCGAGCATCGGCTTATCCCAGGTGTTCGTGGGCATGGAGGATTATTCGGACGCGCGCCTTGAGGCCATGCACAAGGGCATCACGTCCGCTCAACAGGTCGAGGCGGTGCGAATACTCGACGATCTTGGAATCATGATGTACGCATCGTACATTGTGGATCCTGCTTACACGCATGCGGACTTCCGTAATCTCCTGAGCTATGTGCGGCGGATGAAGCACAAGTACGCCACGTTCACGGTATTGACGCCCTTGCCCGGCACCCAGCTCTATGCTGAAAGAGAGCTGGAGTTGCTCAGCCAAAAGCCGGAGTTGTTCGACATGGTTCACACATTATTGCCGACGAAGCTGCCCCTGAAAGAGTTCTATGCGGAATATGCGAAGCTCTGGACCAAGGCCGTTCCCTTCTATCGGGTCATTCCTACACTTGCCCGGTTCGGAATTCACGGCATGCTCCAGCGGATTCGTCTGTTTGGCATATTCTTGAAGAAGGTACGCACGGCGCACTTGGACTACTCATCGGATGCCGCCGCGAAAGGAGTGCGATAGATGGTTCGCGGCATAACCCGGCAGTCGATGCGGACGCTGCGCGATAAGGCCGCGCAACGCCGGTGACTACTACATTGGACTGAAAATACGTGAACAATTCGGGTATTACAGGTTCTTTGGTGCTCGCTACGCAGTTATTGCTTTTGGCGCCCGTGGGTCTCTCGCAAACGCAGTTTGCGTCGGACGGTGGCCGCTGCGGCGAGGTGATGACGATTCAGACCCGCGCCAACAGCACCTCGCGTTATGCATTCGTGCCGCCGCCGAAACCGGAAGAGCAAGATAGCCCGATCACCATGGTGCTGCTTCCCGGTGGCTCGGGTCATGTCAATCTCGACGATAACGGTTGTCCGCGCGGGCTGAAAGGCAATTCACTTGTCCGGTCGATCCCGATTTTCAATGCAGCGGGTTTCGGTACCGCGCTGGTCGATGCACCATCGGACTTTCATGGTGAAGACGGCCTCGGAGGATTCAGGACCGCCGCCCAACATGCGGAAGATCTTGGAAAGGTGATTGCCGATCTGCGCACACGCACACGCGGCGTTGTCTGGGTTGTGGGTACTAGCCGAGGATCGATTTCCGCGGCAAACGCCGCCACCCGACTATCCGGCCCCTCGGCGCCCGATGGCATCGTGCTTACATCCGCTTTGATGTCCGGCCAAAGTGCCGCGAGGAAGGCATGGGTCGCGCAGACCGTCTTTGATCTGCCGCTTGAAGACTTTCACCTCCCCCTGCTCGTGATTGGTCACGCCGCGGACAAGTGCGTCCGCTCGCCTCCGGATGTTATGGACAGGATCGTAGCCCGGACTCGGGCGATACGCCAACAGGTCGTCACCGTTGTCGGTGGTCCGGGTTACGATGGTCCGCCGGGCCTCGATGCTTGCGAGGGACGCGCGCCACACGGCTTTGTTGACCAGGAGGCCGAAGTTGCGGCCGGAATCGCTCGGTTTATCCGCGGCGGAAAGTACTAGGCGCACTGCGAGTGGGGATGTCGTCCAACCCATCCATCAACACGGGCGCCAGCGATAAGGCCGCTGGCGCCGGTTATGTCAATCACTGGGCCTCCCAATCATGAACCACACTCACCAAACCGTTATCGTCACTGGCGGGGCCACCGGAATTGGTTTCGCCCTTGCCGGGAAGTTTCATGCCGCCGGCAATCGCGTCATCCTGGTCGGCCGTTCGGAAGCGTCGCTTGCCAAGGCGGCCGGCGCGCTCACCGGCGCCGAATCATTCGCCGCTGACGTTTCCATCGCTCAAGACAGGGCGCGTCTGGTGAGCCGGTTTCCGGATGTTTCCATCTTGGTCAACAACGCGGGCATACAGGTCAACACGCCAATCGCGGAGTCCGCGCCCGAGGATATTGAACGCGAACTCTCCATCAATTTCCTGGCCCCCGCCCTTTTGTGTCGCGCTTTCCTTCCGGTTCTTGTGCAGCGGCCCACGGCGGCGATTGTGAACGTATCGTCGGGGCTGGCCTTGGTGCCCAAGGAAACAGCCGCGATGTATTGCGCGTCGAAGGCAGCCATGCGCAGCTTTTCCAAGGCCTTGCGCTGGCAACTGGAGGGTACCAATGTCCGCGTATTTGAGGTACTCCCGCCTCTCGTCGAAACCGCCATGACCGCAGGCCGCGGAAAGGGAAAGATATCCGCGGCCCAACTCGCGGAGGAGTTTTGGGAAGGATTCAAGGCCGACCGATATGAAATGCTGATTGGCAAGACCAAGCTTCTCTCCTTGGTCAATCGCCTTGCGCCATCCATTGCCGAAAGGATCATGCGCCGTGGCCTATGAGCGAGGGCCGCCCATGATTCGAGCGGAGCTGCGCAAAAGGCCGCGCAGGTTTTTCAATTCATACGCTGGGGATCACTATGCTGAAAGGAAGTTGCCTCTGTGGGGCAGTGAGATATGAAATTCATGGAAGGCTCTCCGGCGCATTGAACTGCCATTGTTCCATGTGCAGGAAAGCTCAGGGTTCCGCGTTCCGCACGCGTGCTCGCGTGAACGCCAGTGACTTCAGGCTCGTTTGCGGCGCTGAGATGATTACTTACTTCGAGTCGTCACCCGGCAATCATCGCGGGTTCTGCAAGAGATGCGGCTCCCCAATCCATTCAAAATTCGACCAACACCCCGAAGTCTTCGGACTACCTCTTGGTACTCTCGACGACGATCCTGGGGTAAAGCCCAAATTCCACGTCTACGTCGGAAGCAAGGCGCCGTGGTACGAAATCACCGACTCCCTGCCACAATTCGAAGCGCTGCCACCCTGATGATTTCAGTCGGCCAAGCGAAGACGAAGGTTTCCTCGTAAACTCCAATCCCGGAACACGGAGACTCAAATGAGAAAGCTCAAAATCATCGAACACATCTCGTTGGACGGCGTGATCCAGCATTCCGCCGATGACGGCGATTTCCCCTATAGCGACTGGACCGCGCCCTATCGGACCCCCGCTGGCCGGGATGCGATGCTCGCGGCGTACGGCGGGAGCTTCGATCTGCTGCTGGGCCGCCGCACCTACGATATCTGGTCGGGCTTCTGGCCAAAGGCTCCGAGGAGCCCGATGGCGGACGGTCTCAATGCGGCAACAAAATATATCGCGACCCACCGGCCGGAGAGTCTTGAATGGGGTCCGTTCGAGGGCCTTGGACCGGACCTCGTCGAGGGCGTTCGCCGCATCAAGTCGCGGGATGGCCCGGACCTTATCCTCTCGGGTAGCTCCACGCTGACCTCGACGTTGCTCGAACATGGGCTGACGGATGAAGTTCTGCTGGCCGTCTATCCGGTACTGTTGGGCACGGGGAAGCGCTTCTTTGCGGAGGGAACGCCGCCGCGCGCATTCGATCTCGTCAGCACGAACGCATTCCCGTCCGGCATCATCTTCACTACTTACAAGGTCGCGGGGCCATTGAAGACCGGATAGTCCGACGACGTGACATCTTCGGTAAAATGCCGGAACGCCGCAATCTACAAGGCTATCTTCCAAATGCTCTTTCCGTTGGGAAATACCCCTGGGCTGGATGATGACCAGTCACAGACCACCAATCCGGTCAATGCACTCGGACGGTGCCACAAGCGGCACCGCCTGTGATTTCCAAAGTTCGGCTGCATCAAGCAATCACAATAACTTTCGCGAGATACATTATGATTTTTGCAAAGCGCGTCTTCTTTTGGTCCGGCATCTATGGGATTCTCGTCCTGCTTCCGATGTTCTTTCTGGAGCACAAGCTTGGGGTTGATTTTCCGCCGGCTACCAATCACCCGGAGCAATATTACGCATTCATCGGTGTCGGCTTGGCGTGGCAGTTCGCGTTCCTGCAAATCGCGAGCGACGTGCATCGCTATCGTCCGCTCATGTTGCCCGCGATGGCCGAGAAGTTTCTGGCCGCGGCTGCCGCGATATGGCTATTCGCACTCGGTCGCATTGACACGATGACGCTTGCGCCATTTCTGGTCGATGTCATCCTTGGCTTCCTTTTCGTCGCCAGCTATATCCGCAGTTCTGAGCGTTCCGCTTAGCGAATGGCCGGATTGGTACACGGATGAAATGCGACACGATCCGCCATTGCGCCGGGCCTGCGCGAATAGGCGCGCAGAATGGTGAATTCGGACGTAGGGCGCATCATCGCCTCGTCTCCAACCTCAGCGGAGTAACACATGACGAAGTCCACCGCCACATACTGGAACGCACTGGGTTCACAAGCACGGGAACGCTGGGCACCTGTCAAAGGGCTGGAGGGTATGGCGGAGGAATTGACCCTGAGCGCCGACGGAGAGTCGGGTGAGTATACAAAATTGACCCGCTTCCTTCCGGGGGCGGATACGGCCGCCTTCGGCGGCAAGACGCATCTCTACCCTGAAGAAGTATTTGTCGTGAGTGGACGCCTCTATGACAAGGCGTTTGAGATGTGGCTGGAGACGGGACACTACGCCAGCCGGCCGCCAGGAGAACTCCACGGGCCATTCAGGACCGATGTTGGGTGCGTTGTTCTGGAAGTATCGTTTCCCAACCGCACCGGTTAGCCGATATCGCCCACTCAGGCGGAAAAAGCCGGGTGCCTGGCGAGTCCAAGAAAGGATGGGCGCCGGTGACTGCTACATTGAAGCTCCCGACAACCGAAGACATGTGCGGGACGTTCCCACGTATACTGGATGCGCCCAGTTCAACTCCCAGGAGGAATGATGACCAACCCCATCACCGGCGGCTGCCTGTGCGGCAAGATTCGCTACGCCATCAACCAGCCCGTCGACAAGATCATTGCCTGCCACTGCACCCATTGCCAGCGGGCCTCCGGCGCGGGTGCCAGCTACAACACGCCGGTCGCGGCCAGCGCGTTCCAGATTACCGCCGGCAGCCCGAGGTGTTTTGCCGACACGCCCGATAGCGGCAATATCATGAACCGCTATTTTTGCGGCGATTGCGGTTCGTCGCTCTACAGCCAAAGAACCAAGACGCCGGAAATGGTGGTCGTCAAGGTGGGCACCCTGGATGATTCCAATCACATGAAGCTCATCATGAACATCTGGACGAGGAGCGCCCGGCCCTGGATGTACATCGATCCGGCGACAGAACTTCATCCTGAAAACCGGCCGGTGAAATCTTAACGCCCGTTGCTACGCCAAGCTGCACGTCATCATTTCGCCAGATGTTTCGCCTGGCGTGGCTGGAGCGCTGAATTGACGGGTTCAGGCCGCTTGACCTGCATCCTCGATGCCTGGCCGGCATAGTCGCTGGCCAGCAGCGTCTCCGCTGTTTCCCTGGAACAACCGCGGTTCTGGAGCCATTGCGCCAGCAGCCTGGCGAGGCGATCCAGGGAGATTCCCGAGGTGGCTTCGGCGGTGGCATAGAGCCAGTCGGACCAGGCCATGAAGTTGTCGAAAGGCGCGTCGCCCAGCAGCACCGGCAAGGTGTTGGCGAAGCGCCCGGAATTGGCGACCAGATCCCAGTAGCGGGCAAAGCGCTGCAAGCGCTGCATGCCATGAAAATCGATGCGATCGGTGGTCAGAACCGAGTAGGGCGGATTCGGGTCGAACACCAGACCGTAGCTGTCGGTGTGCCGGATGATAGGTGTGCCGCGCAGCCGTTTCAGGATGCCGAGCTGGATCTCGTGAGGGCCCAGCGCCCACAGGCGATCGAAACCGCGGGCAAAACTTTCGGCATCCTCCCCCGGTAATCCGGCGATCAGATCCACATGCAGGTGCACATGGGTCTGTTGGCGCAGCCAGCGGATGTTCTCGGCCGACTGGCCGTTGTCCTGCCTGCGGCTCACCAGGGCCTGTACTTCGGGATTCCAGCTTTGGATGCCGATTTCGAATTGCAGGGTGCCCGGCGGAAATCTGGCTATGATTTCCTTCAAGGCTTCCGGCAGGTGATCGGGCACCACTTCGAAATGCGCAAACACCGGGTCATCCGGCGTCGCTTCGATCTTATCCAGAAAGAATTTCAGGATCCGCAGGCTGGCCTGGATATTCAGGTTGAAGGTGCGATCGACGAATTTGAAGCGCCGCGCTCCGCGCGCATGGAGCGCTGCCATTTCGCCGAGGAAAATATCCAGGTCGAAGGGCCAGGCGGTCTTGTCCAGCGCCGACAAACAGAACTCGCACTTGAACGGACAGCCGCGCGAAGCCTCGACGTAGAGCGTGCGCTGGGCGATGTCCTGGTCAGTGTAGAACGCATAGGGCAGCGCCAGACTGTCCAGCGGCGCTTGGACCCCCGGCTGAATTTTCGGCAAGTTTCCGGCCGGTGCTTCGCCGGAAAGAATCCGGCGGCAGAGCGGCGGCAGGCTGGTCTCTCCCCAGCCGGTGATCACATAGTCCGCCTGGGCGACGATTGCCTGTTCGGCTGTTTCGTGCGACACCTCGGGGCCGCCCAGGATGATGGTGATATCCGGGGCCAGGCGCTTGAGCATGGCGACCACCCGGGTGGTTTCCGCCACGTTCCAGATATACACGCCGAAGCCGATGATGCGGGGGCGGGGCAGAGTGTCCAGTAATTTCTCGACGACTTCGCTCGTCTTGAGCCCGATCACGAACTCCAGGATGCGCGTCCGCTCCCGCAATTCGCCCAGATTGGCGAGCAGGTAGCGCAGCCCGAGCGAAGCGTGGGTATAGCGCGCGTTGAGGGTGGACAGGACGATGGACATGAGATGTGACCATGCGGCGGGAGTCCCATTTTACGGTCTACTTCGACAGCGTGCGCTGGCCTTTTGAGTCTGTAGCCAGCGATTGATTTGCCGTGGTGGATGGGCCAATGGGCATGGCCGCATGCCGTGCGCAGATTGATCGCCGTCGTTCGGCCCATATGCTATATTTTGAATAATGCTA
>Ga0172379_10009178_pt1 | contig 12251 bp, 10 predicted proteins | sample GrowelOW334metaG_FD_119756 | JGI IMG/M metagenome (GOLD analysis project Ga0172379, IMG submission 119756) | Groundwater microbial communities from an aquifer near a municipal landfill in Southern Ontario, Canada - Groundwater well OW334 metaG | ecosystem: Environmental > Aquatic > Deep... | reverse complement strand
TCAAAATACAATCTGAAAGCTCAAGAGATGGAAAGGTTATTGATTCTTCTATCTCCACTTCTACTTCCTACTATGATGAAGTAGTTGCTGAGTGCTATATTGACGTAAGTGCTCGCTGGCATACAGTTAAAATCTCTGGAAACTACGACTTGACTGGTTTGGAAGTTCGCTCTAAACTGGCTGGAAGACGTTAAAGATTCCCAGTCACATCTCTCAACAGAGAAGGAAAGAATATCATGGCCTCACGAAACGAAGCAGCTTCAGCAACTCCAGCAAGTAAAGGCGTAGTCCTTACTGCTCCTACTATCGCAGGAACCCGTAGTGGTGGAGAGGAAAGTTCTTCTACATCACAGTTTGCAGGGATAGATAATCCAGAAGCTCTTGGCATTCTGATGGACTTCATTAGGCAGACTACTGAAGGTGGTACAGAAGAGCAGAAGAGGCAGAGAGCTGAAAGGAATACGGAAATCCAAAGGACTCGTGCTCTTGGTGGGGATTATAGTAAGAACGCAGCTTTCACTGATGCTGCTAATCTTATGGCCCAGCAACTTCAGAAATCCCTTGAAGCTAATATGCCTGCTATCTCCAAGAGTATTCAAGGAGCTGGCACTAGTGCGAGTAGTATGCAAGGATTGTTGGCTCAGAAACTTGCAACTGAGAGTGCTCAAGCAGCTGGTGCTCTTGGTGCTGAACAGGCTAAAAGCTATGGGAATATCAGTGCACAACTTCAAGGAGTTCTAGAAGCTCTTACTCGTATTGATCCCTCCATTGAAACAAGTCTGTTGAAAGCTTTAGAACTTACTAAAGTGTCTAAACAAGAACAACGAGGTACTAAACAAGGCATAACAGAAACAGGACAAAGTGGTGGTGGTAGTTACTTCCAGCCAATAGAAGATAACAACTATGGAGACTACGGCTTCGCAGGAGCTGGTATGAGTTCCTCAGGAAGTAATAGTGGTGGCCCTGGTTATGGTTTCGTACAGAACAATGATACAGGAAAAGGTACAGTCTTTCAGAATGGTGGAAGTCAGACCTTTGACTATGGTAATGCTTTTGCTTCTTCTGATAATCTTCTAAGCGATCTCGATCAACAGTATGCAGAAGGTTGGGGATACGGAGACTAATATGGCTGATCTTACTTTCAAGAGTCAAGCAGATATGGAAGCTTTTGCTTTATCTCCTGCGCAGAAAACAGAATCTCCAAAACTCAAGGCTTCTGTTCCTACTACTTCCCCTACTTCAGTTCCTGCTGCTACTGATCTTCTGTCTTCCATTGATGAGCAACTCAAGCAAGCAGTAGCAGAACCTGATGCAATGAAAGCTGCTCAACATCTCTCAACTGTGAGGGGAGCAATCGCAGCTGAGGATGCTAGGTTCTTTAAGGAAGCACAAGCCACAGCATATGCAGAGTTCGGCGTTCAGCGTCTCTCAGAAACACTGCAACAGAATATGCAAATGGACAGAGCAACCCCTGCTTACTATCAAAAGTATGGTGATGCTGACAGTGATGAAACTGCGGCTGTTCGCAAACAACTTATGACAGCAAAGGCAGCAGCAGATGGATCTATTCCTGAAAGACTAAAGGGAAATCCCACTTATACCAGCCTGATAGCTAAGGCAAAGACCACAGAAGCTCTTATCACGGATACTGTTACCAAAGGTCTCAGTAAGGAAGCAGACTTGGATAGGAAGGCATCTGAGTTCTATTACAGTATGCCAGGAGATCAGAAGATTCTCTTCGACAAAGCTATTGGAAATACTGATAGCGATCCTCGTATGGCTATGGCTAATGTTGCTCGTTTCGCAAGAGTTCCATGGCAGATGCAACAACTTGAACAAGTCCTACAAGGAGGAGAAAGAGCAGTTCCTTCTCTTGCTCTTGCAGGAAATATCTTTGCGAAGAAGATTGCACTTGATGCAGAGACGAAGATCTTCGGAGATAAGGAAGTGGCTGCAAAGAAACTTCGTGAAGTTGAGAAGATTGCAATGGACAGCAATGAAGCTGCTGCTGCATGGAAACAACTTAAGATGGACAAAGGCTTCTCAGCAAGAGTAGGTCCTGAGAAAATCAAAGCACAGGATACTGCTGTCAGTATGATGATTGCTAAGGCTGGTAGTGGTGGCAAGCAAGCACAGCAGGAGTATGCTTCTCTTAGGGCTTCTATCGCTGAAGACTTTGCTAATATCAAAGCGCAGACGGATTTCGATGGAGATATCCTTGCTCTTCGAAATGACAAGGGAATCCAAGCACCTTCTTGGCTTGCAGAAGCTGGTAAAGATCCTGCAGTAGGAAAGATTGACAAGGTGAAAGCGATGGCCTTAGTTAACAAAGCTCCTACTATGCAGGAGAAACAAAGCAGAATGAACCAGTTGGTTGAATTCTATGGAGCAGCTGCTGAACGTCAACAAGGGTCTCTCTTCTTCCGTGTCAATCCTCTCGTCAAAGAGCAACTTAAAGTTGAAATATCTCTATTTAGTGTAGTAGGAGATTTCTTTAGCAGAACTGGCTTACCAGATCTAGGAGCTGCTGTTAGTACTATTACACCACCGGCTGGTTATTATGAGCCACGTCCTGCAACTCCTCAGCAGTTATATGAATATAACGGAGAGATGCTTAGTTATGCAGAATACCAGAAACGATCTGGTGAAGATTATTACAAACCCCTAAAGGGAGTTAAGTAAATCATGGGACTTCTCACAGAAAACCAAGACTTCGCACCTCTTGATAAGTATCTCCCTCATGCTGCTGCTTCTGCATCCTCTCTTTCTTTCCCAGAAACTCTTGTTCATGGAGCAGTTGCTACTGTTGCAGATATAGGAGTTACTTACTGGAACTCTCTTACTCCTGAGAAGTATGAAGCATCTACCTCTGACCTTCTTTCCAGGATCGACCAAGATGCTCTGCAAGTATATAATGAACATCCCGATGCAATCAAATTTGCTTCTTTCTTTGGTGGTTTGATACTTCCTGTTGGTCTTTCTATGAAGGGCATGGGAATGCTCCGTGCTGGTACTAAAGGCATGAGTTGGTTTTCTACAGCAGGACAGGCCTCTCAGCTGGCAAAAGTGGAAAGTGCTTTCGCTGCTTCTAATGGAGCAATAGATGCTGCTTTCATCAAAGCTAAGTGGGAACTCTATCGTGGTGTTGCTTACAATGCAGTAGCAGATAACGTAGCAGCAGAAGTTGCTATCATGGGAACTCTTTCTGCTCATCCTTACATGGAAGATTATTACAAGAATTTTGGTACTAACTTCCTCAAGAGTATTGCTTATGGTGTTGGTATCCAAGGGACTCTCGGAAGTATCATTGCTAACAAACAGATCAAGGGAGCAATGGCGGGTATAGAGAAGGAAGGAAACGCTCTTATTGTTAAGACTCTTTGGGAGCCTTGGGCAGAAGCTAAGATAAGTGATTTCTCCCATCTTGGAGAGGTTGCTGGCATTCACATGCAGAATCTTGATAATCTCAAGAGTATAATTGCCAAAGCAGAAGATGCAACAGATGCCTTCACTCTCAAACCTTATACGATTGCTAGAGTAAAGGATACTATCATGCGAGAAGAAGCTCGTATGGTTGAACGTTTGACAGAAGCAGCACAGGGAGACTTGCAAGTTTATCTTGAGAAGGCTCCTAAAGAATACAAGGAGACACTTCTTCATTTGATAGGAAGTCCTGAGATTGCTGGTACTGATAGGATCTTCTGGCCTGAAGTTAAAGGTACTACAAAGATGCTTGCTGAAGGAGCCGCAAGTGCGAAGCTCACAGACTCTCCTTCCTTGTTTGAAACCATCGTCAAGACTTTCAAGAAGACTGGTGAGACTAAGGAAGTAATGCAGAAGACAGATGCTATCCTTACACAGTTTGGTGGATATGTAGGTAAAGGAGATGCTCCTTATTATCTTACTATTGCTGATCTCGGACAGACTGTTGAGCAGTTGCAGAAAGGCATAGACAAGCGTTGGGGAGTTGTACCTCTCTCAGACTGGTCTATAGAAGCAGCAGTACATCCTACCGCAAGAATGGATGCAGAATATGCTCAAGCTGTTCTGTGGGTTGAGAGTCTGGATGCTGCTAAGTTTAATAAGGTAGTGGTAGATCCTGACCATCTTCCTCTTCTTAAAGCTCTCTCAGTAAGAGCACAACAATTGATGAAGGAAGATCCCGCTGCGGTCCTTACTGTCAAGTTGACGAAAGAAGCTCCTTCCTTCGGTGCTATACAGAAGGCTGCAATTGCTAGGAAAGGTGGAGTTGCTGAGGACTATGTGGAACAACTTGCCTCTTTGTCGAAGAGATGGGATGACTTTTCGCTTTATCATCCTAACAAGACAACAGGAAAAGTATCTCCTGAAGCGGAGAATGCTCTTGATGAATGGGTGCATGGAGAGTATCGTGATCTTCGTCTAGGAGCTGCCGTATACAAGAATATTGTACATTCTGATACTCTTTCAGAAGCAGTACGCCCTAAGGCTCTAAGAGCAAAGACTATTCTCGAGGAATTATATAACTCTAAGACATCTATTGCAGTACGGGATGAGTTTCGTCAACGAGCTGACGTAGATGGTAATGTCTGGCTCTATCGTGGTATGAGACAGGATCCTAAAGGACATAGGACTCTAGAATCTTATACTACTCTTCCAGAGAAAGCTGCTGAGTTTGGTATAAGTAATCCTGATGCTGTTAAGATGTACAAGATTCATGTAGATGATATAGTAGCAACGATGCATGACTTTGGTAATGGATACAAACCTGAGATCCTAGCCTTTCCTCCTACGCGTGACTGGGCTCAGATCTCCAAGACTAATCTCAGGGAGCTTCCTGACGAACTTGTTATCAAGATGCCAGAGGTTGTCAATGTAGCAGATCAAAAGACTGCCATAATCAGTGGAGTTTCTGAGATTGAAAAGGCAATTCTTGCTTCCACAGATACTCTCATATCTGACCTGCAAAGGAAAGGTTTCGGTATTGAGACTATTGCTTTGAAAACTGGTATGTCTGTTGAGAATGTAACTGCTTGGATCTCAAAGGAACCAGCAGTTCGAGAAGGGGCTGGTCTTATTCGTTATGCATCCCAAGCGGATATTACAGAGGCCATTGATATTGGTAAGAGAGCAATTGGTTTCTCTACTAATATGACAAAAGTCCCTCATGCTGAGATGCTTTCCAAACTCAATAGTATGAATCTCGATGCTACCTCCAAGGGTATTGTTGAGATGAGCCTGCTTACATCTCCTTCCGAGTTCGTACAGAAGATAGCACAAGCACTTCTCTCTGATGATGTGAAGATTCTTATTCAAGATATCCACACACATCTCGGAGAAGTTACTGGAGCAAGTCTGAAGAATAGTATGCTCGCTTCTACCAATCAAGTTCTTGAAGCCCTTGGTCCTGTAGGAGTTTCTATAAATACGATCGGCAAAGAAGTAATTGCTATCAATAATGCTCTCAAGGAAGCATTCGAAGAACCTATTGCTGCTCTCATGGGACAGATAATCAAAGAGGGTGAGGCTACTCTCATAGAAGCAAATACTGCTTTGACTGTCAATGCTTCCATATCTGGGAGAAGGTTCTATAAGGCTGGGAGTTTCTGGACACTTTCTGAGAAATTGAGTCTTAAGGATCTTCGTGATCTTATCAAAATGCCTGATGATATCTTTCAGCAGATTTCAGGAAGTGTTGATGAGATAGGTGGTGCACTCTTCACCAAGGCACAGTATGCTGGTAAGGATTTTGATATAGCAAGTCCTGCTGTAAGAGAGATGATGGAACGGCTACAGGGTTATGGCCGTGAGATGTACGAGTTCAATAACGCTGCCATGCGTGCAGTAGGAAAAGCAGACCTTGGTGACATTGGTTTCTGGACTCCTTCTTTCAACCCAAGAAATAAGAGTATTGCCTACGTCCATGATCTCATAACAGATTCCACCTCAATGCTTTATGCAGATAGTGATGAGCTCCTTGCTTCTGGTATCAAGAGTTATGAAGATACTATGTTCAAGAAGCATGGAAGTGGATGGAATAAGAATATCCGCATAGTTCCCAAGAGCCAGCAGGATGCATACAATATGCTGGCTGGCCGTCATGATTCTCTCTACATGCAGGCTGCTGATCTTAGCAAACAGCATGGAGGTTCCTCAGCTTCTACTGTTGTTTCCACAGACACTAGCATGTTCAGGGATATTCTTCAAGGTTATCAGAATCATGTAAGTGATGGTGTAGAGAAGATAGTAGAGATCCAGCTTAATGAGACACTCAATCATCTTAAGAATCTCAGTGATATGAGTCAGGGTCTCTATTCTCCTGCTACCAAAGGCGTGCTGCAGAAATTAAGTAGCAAGCCAGTTGATCCTGGTCAGACTATCAGAAATATTCTCTTAGGTCGTCCTCTTCTCTCTGAGCACAAAGCATGGTCAGAGTTGCAGCAGAGAGGTCAAGTGTATACTGACTTAGCTCTGAAGACTATCACTGAGATATTCCAGCCTCTTCTTGCTCCTGTTGTTGGGAAAGTAAGTGGTACGAAAGCTAGGACAGCTGAAGAATGGACGAAAGTTCTTAGTGATATGGAGAACAAAGGAATCGTTAATCCTTTCGATGGACTTGATAAGGCATTCGGTCTTGGGAAGTATCTCGAAGAAGGTAAGGGTGGAGCAGAAGCTCTTACCCCACGTGTCGTAGCTCTAGGAAATGGTTTGGCTGCTACTACTCTTCTACGAGTTCTTGAACTTGCCCAGCCTCTTGTCAATGCTCTTTCCCTTCCTATTCTTACAAGTGGTGCTGTTAACAGGAAGATGGCTGGAAGTTTTATGGGAACTGCCATTGATCCGATGGCTAAGTTCTCAACCGCAGAAGCAATGTATGATGGTATTCGTCTTATGAACCATCCTACGTTAGGAACTAAATGGAGTAAGATAGGAGAAGCGAAGGGCATTTTCAACATTGAACTTCGGAATGTCACAGAGCTTCTTGAACACCAGAGAAGTCTTGATAGTGGGGTTCTCACAGCAGTAGAGAAAGGAATGGAGAGTTCTCTTGTTAAAATGTTAAGCAAACCAGCGGATATGTCTGAGAGTTTCGTTCGCCGTAGTAGTTTCTTCACTGGAGTTGGTATTGCTAAGAAAGCATACCCAGGTCTTTCTGATACTGGTATCTACACCTTCGCCCGTTCCTTTATGGATGAAGCAGTTGGTAACTATACAGCTGCACAACGTCCTGCTATGTTCCAAGGTACCTTCGGTGTAGCTATGGGACTCTTTCAGACGTATATGCTTACACTTGCACAGACTATGTACAGGCAGGTGGAGCATAGGGATTGGAGTTCTCTCGGGAAACTTCTTCTTACTCAGAGTACAATCTTTGGTACTGCCTCTCTTCCAGGATTCCATATAGTAAGCGAACAGATTGGTAAGAGTTTCTCTGACCAGCATGTGGACTTGCAGACTGGGAGTATTCGAGCAGTAGGAGATGAAGCAGCCTCTCTTATTCTCTACGGACTTCCTTCTTCCATCGGCCCTGGCATTGTTACTCGTGGTGATATCCAACCTCGTATTCCTAATCCTTTCCAAGTGGATACCCTGGCACTTGTTAACATAACAAAGCAAGCGTACAATGGAATGGAACGAGTTGCTCAAGCTGCGTATCATGCGGATGAAAATGCCGGCAAAGCTATGCTGGAAGCGATATCACTCCAATCTATATCTCGTCCAATTGCTCGTCTCTCAGAACTTGCCTCTGGTCAGAGTATTACCAGTAGGGGGGATATTGTTACTGACAGCAGTAGGATGTATACTACACAAGGTATCATCTCTAGGATCATGGCCACTCGTCCTCTTGAGGAAATCAAAGCAAGAGAAGCACTTCATCTTAATACAGTCTATGGGCAGTTTGATAGTGACAAGAGAAAGGGTGTAACTGCAAGACTTAAGAGCCATATTAGGAATGGAGATATGGATGGAGAGAAATTGGATGTCCTAGCTAGTGAATATCTTCGTAGTGGTAGTCCTACTGGATGGCGTAGTGCTGTCAATGATGCAGTTATGCAGGCTGCTCAAGGGGGGAATGTTACTACACTAGGGAAACTCAAACCTGGAAGTCCTCTCAATTTGATGATAGAAGATATAGACTAAGGTAGGAAAGTAGACAAAGAAAAACCCGCTACCTCTCACGAAGTAGCGGGTTTTTCTTTGTTTCCTGAAAATCAGAGAACTTCCAACAACAGACGTGCATGTGCGGCCTGATAGATAGCATCCTCAAGAGCATGATGCTTTACACTCTGACGGGGTGGAGCCTTGACATGAGGAAGAAGTCTTCCTTTAAAAGTTCTGTAACAGCAGCCATTCCAAGGAGACCAAGGCACTGGTCTGTCTACTGCTTTATAAGCAGCTTTCAGGATAGGCAAGTCAAAGTCTGCGCCATTCCCCCATACGTAAGTATTCTTGTAGTCTTTGTTATTCAAGTTTCTGAACCACTCATAGAAAGCATCAAGCACTTGTACAAGATCTTTTGTACCTCCAAAAGCTTCCTCTCGCATTCTTGCGTCCTGCTTCTGCCACCAGCGCATTGTTTCTATATCTTCAACAAGATAAAGTCTTGAGCTTTGTACGCTGATGCGTTCATAGAATTTCTCCTTCTCGTCAAAGGTACAAGCTCCAATAGAAAGAACAATACAGCCAGGATCTGTTCCACAAGTCTCTAGATCAAGCATAACATCTTCTATACTCTTTCCATTACCATCAATTTGACTCATGATATCCCTCCTCTCCTGCTTCATCTCCGTCTGCTACGATAACACCACGAGCTAGTGTCTCTTCTATTTCTTGTGGAAGCTGTCGTGTACCTTGTACTCCACGATCTCCGTTATACCTTCCTTTGGTAGCATAAGAGTGTTCAGGTTTTACTGCTTTATGTTTGAAGAAGCACATTTGGCCAATCTTATCCAGATACTCAAGAGTGATAACATGATACCTTGTGATATTTTTGAGTTCAAGAGTCAGAGAAGAACCATTCCAGCCTGCATCACACCATCCTGCATTGAGATGTTCCAGACCGATCCTTGCCATAGAGCTTTTCAGAGCATAGGAAGCAGAGATATGGTTCGGAAGGTTGAAGACTTCCACACTGTGAGCAAGAATAAACTCCCCAGGATATAGTTTGAAAGGGCCATGATCTTTGAGATTATGACCTATCATATTCAGAGGGTTCCTGTTCTTCAAAGAAACTTCTACCAATCCATCTTGAGGAGATGTAGGAGTCCATAGAGGTGCGGGACGTTCTACAAGAATCTCCATACCAAGACGGATATCCAAGGAAGCTGAGTTGATAAGTGCCTTCTCAGCGTATTCGACTATCTCCAAGTCGATAAGATCTTCTATTTCATCGTGAGCCAACAGCATTATATTCTCCTAAAGTTAAGATAAAAATCAGTGTACACCATTTGCAGCTTCCATGATTCTCTGCTGTATTCCTTTGTACTCCTGTGCGATGAATAGCACATTCTCTATTGCAAATACTTCCATGTATGCCTTCATGAAACCTTCTTGATCCTTGTCATTTCCATGTGCTCGTAGATCTCCAAGAGTCCAGATCTCCCACTCATGACTTATCTTATTATGACGGATACCAGAGAACTCCATCTTCTTAAGCTCAGAGGAGTCTTTGAAGTCAGGATGATCTGGACGATTGAACTCCATACTCTCTGCCTTTTTGTACTTCCTTATTACAGGAAAGTTCTTTGCATCATTCTTATCGCTGGCCATGTTAGTAGCACTCCTCTTGTGTAAGATACTTCTCATCAATCAATTCTGCAGCCCATTGCTTTCCTTCTGTAAACTTGCTCATATACCCTTGCTTTCCTTTTATCGTCTGCACTTGAACTCTGTCGGAATAGAGGAGGTTCTTCATGATATCTGCCAACTCCGTCATCTTAGAGAGATCTCTTCCTACCTTCTTCCAAAGATCATTCATGCTATAAGGCATTACGGCCTTACTTAAGATATCTAGGATATTCGAAGAAACTTCTTGATACTTCCCTTTGCCAAACTCTCCCAAAGCCTTTGGCATTTTCCTTTCAGCAGCAACAAGGATAGTGTTAGCTTCAATAACAATATCAGGGGTAATGACGATAGACAGGCGCGAAGCAGCAAGTAACATACTGAGCTTAAGTAGGTGAATAAAGCGCCTTGTTCCATAGTGCTTGAAACGAACGTCATCAACCTCAATTGCTTCTTTATAGATTCGATCGAGTATTGTAGTAGTTTCTGGAGCATAGCAAAGTTCTCCTTTGAATGTTTCTTTTATCTCCTTGAGATGATCAATGAGATCATTCCTGATGTCAGTGTCTACTGGATGTGGAAATGTTATCTTCTTTCCTGTAGGTTCTGCATGAACAAAGATGACACGAGATAGAAAACCATTGCCTAGGGCTTCAGGAGGTATAGCAAGAGCAAGTCCTTGTACAGTATTCCCACCGAATATATTCACTGTAGGCTTCTCAACTACTACACTTCTACCATGTATCTTAGGATGTTCATATCTGTTCATGTTATCCCATAGTTTGGTAAGCATAGTCATGAATTCCATGCCACCTTGTCCTACAAGATCTGTGAACTCTTCTGCGAAAGCATAGATCTCAGAAGGCTTGTCCATTACCAAGGTGGTAAGATCAGCATCTATTAGAAACTCTTCTTGGTCGTAAGGTTTTAGTTCCATAAGGAACTTCTCTTTGCTAAGTTTGTCAGGACAGAAACGACTATAGCCGGCACCCTGTAAGAGTTTCCGGCCTATGTTCATAGCAGTTCCTTTTCTAGTACCAGGACTTCCCATTAGCATTACGTACTGATTAGGATAGATTGTCCCATGTCCGAAAGGGAGACTAATTTGTCTCCCTAGTAAAGCTCCTAGTATAGAGATAGCAGTCCATCGGTGGTAACACATTGGAGCTTCTGTAGTGCCAACGTACTTGAAATACTCTTTGAAGAAGTCCACATTGCAACCCTCATTTATGAAACCTCAGAAGTCCGTCTAATTCTCTTAGATCGGAATTATCATTTTCTTCATCTTCATCTAGTCTGCATGCTTCATAGAGGTCTTTTGATATGAGTCTGCGTTCTGGACTTACTGTTTCATACATCCAGATTATATATTGTGGATCATGCTCTGCTATCCAACAAGGAGTCTGTCCTTGGTACTTACCATAAGGTAAGGGATTTTCATCGAGAGAAGCTGACTTGTTGAGTTCAGCAGTGAGATCTATCTTAGGAATCTTTCTTGGCTTGACCATAATACTTCCTAGTGAGTGCGTTGTTCAGGGCTGTCTCTGCTATGTGTGCATTCTTCATGGCTTCTTTGTGTGCTTCGAAAGCATTCATACGAAGTCGTTCTGCGTAGTGGAGGTTGGCTTTGAGGGCTGCGACCGAAAGAGGTTCTTCTACATCACATCCTTTAAGGGTATGTATCATTTCTTGATAAGCATCCATCACTTGTACCTCCTACCGCAGCATACACACTGAGACCAACCCTTCCTTGTTACTAAATCAATATAAGTCCTGTACTGATGTATACAGAGATGAGTTGGAGTTGGTATTAAGATATTGTAGAACATCACTTGGGCTCCTCTTTATATTAGATCAATATGACCACAGACCATGCAATGTCTCTCATTGTAGATGAAACTAACTATATCATAGCAATAAGGATGGTCACAGGTTCTTTGTAATCCGAGAAGAGCTTTTCTAGAAGTCTCGTAGGCATTTGTTAAGTCTTTTAGATTCTTCTCAGCTTCTATAGCTTTTTCTATTTCTGATGGACTCAGGAGTCTGTACTTGCCAGAAGGAAGTTCTTGAATGAAAGTCCTAAGATCTTTCTTATCATTACTCATCACTTGTACTCCTTCATATTTCCCCAGTCCTTGCCTAGCTTGTAGTCAACAGGAATAGAGAGCATACGTTTGTGGATTTCAATAGGATTGTTCATCCTTGTTAAGATCTCTTGAACGAAGTCTATGTTAAACCATTGGTCATTGTATTGCATAAGAGCTGAGTCATGGATTTGAGCTTTCATCCGCATGTCTTTAGGGCGTGCTTTCTGCATCTTCCAGATCTTCCAAAAGCCTTTGTTAAGAACTGCTCCTGTAAGATGTTGAGGACCATGAGCTACTGCACTGCTGAAGATCTGGTACTTCTTCTCGATATCTCCAAAGAAGAATCTTGTATGTCCTGAAGGACTCTTGAGAAGTTTCGTCTGTTTAACTTCTGCTTTA
>Ga0172379_10009177_pt1 | contig 12251 bp, 10 predicted proteins | sample GrowelOW334metaG_FD_119756 | JGI IMG/M metagenome (GOLD analysis project Ga0172379, IMG submission 119756) | Groundwater microbial communities from an aquifer near a municipal landfill in Southern Ontario, Canada - Groundwater well OW334 metaG | ecosystem: Environmental > Aquatic > Deep... | reverse complement strand
GATTCGGAAATTATGTCTGTTTTACCTATATGTACACACGGCTCAAGCGTTCAAAAGCTTTTTTCAGCTTTGTTAAAATCTAATTGAACGGAAATGGTAAAGGGCTTCTAAATTTATAAAAAACACTTCACTACTTCAAAATGCTTCTGGCTTTACCACTCAAGCCCAGAAACATCGAATTCAAATACTCTTGTGCCTTCTTGAAAAAATTTTGCTTCGATATACACTTTATTTGCTTTCCGTAAACCGGCAATCATTCTGTTGTAATCTCTAATGAAAAGAGCTGTTGTGCTATAGTCATCTGGTTCAACTGCATTGAATGATTGTGCATCACCTTCGTCAAAACGAACCGCTACTTTGCAGCTATCTATATCGCAAAGAAACTGCCCATTCTCAATGAACAATATAACGTCATGCCCATACTTTGGATGAATACGAAGTTGAAGTGTTGCACGTTGTTCTTCCTGATAAGGAAAATTAAAGTGAAATTGATTTGACGAATGTACGGTTGCTGACTTTATTTTGCCTCTTCCCATTTCGTCATCTGTCTCACTGTAATTCCATTTAAGTTCAGCAGCCTGAAATTCAGCGACTTTATTTGCAAGCTCAGTATCATTTTCAGTTTGCGCTGATGTATTCGAATATGTATCGCTTGATGGTGTGGTAGTTTTGTATGAATTACATCCATAAATAATGCAAGCTATTAAGATGCCAATAGCAAACAACACGCCCCAACCAGTCACTTGTGTGTTTTTATTAGGTTCCATAAAGCACCAACTTTCTCTATTAAATTGTGTCTATCTTCAAAAATATTTAATGAGGTGCCGACCGAAAGGGCGACCTCAGCTTGCCTACAACCCCATAACCGAACAGAGTTACGTGTGACTGAGGCCGCCCTAAAAAGCGGACGGTTCTCTGTCCGGAAACTGAAGTTGTAGGCACTTCGAGTATATCACTTCTGAAAAAAAACAGCAATATGGCTTATATGAAGTATATTTCTGTCCGTCAAAATGATATAATGGGTAGAGGCCAGTGAATAAAATGAACAAGGACTTTCTTGAAAATTATGAGAGGGCTGTACATCCGCATAATAAAACAACCTTAGAATACTTGGACGCCAATAACTTAAATAGCATAGTAATTAGAGAAATAATTATACCTCGCCTCGTGTTGTTACGAGTTTTTCCTCGTTCTATTTTAAGAATTACTGATCCAGATCATCAATTTGAATTTGACCAGATAGACAAATCAAGTTGGTCGCGAATAAGAGCAGCTATTGAAACATTAAAAGAAGATATAAAAAATGAAGCAGAAAGATTGGGGTATGACGGGCAAGGCAACCTTATTAAGGAAGGATTGGATAAAAATGAATTTGAACAATGGAGAGAAAGCATAGTAATATTATGTGGTTCATTTGAAGAAGCAAATGAAATGATTGGCCCCGTTAAAATAGACGATGAAGGATACTATTTTAGGGATTTTACTAAGGATTTTAATTTTTTAAGAGACTTATATATTTCACTTGTTAAATATGAAGAAAAAAGGAACCACCATAAAGATATTTTATGTCCCGATGGAAATAACAGGAATTACAACCTCTTAATTACATACATTAAAGACAGTCTTGTAAAACATTTGATAAATGTGAAAAATCTTTCACGCAGGAAAACGGGTTTTGTAGTTTCCAGAATATTTAGTAATGAATATGGAATAATTATTGATCCGGAAAACATCAGAACAAATATTAATAATACACTGATAAAATCTGATATATTTCCATTGTAAACCGTCCAATACCCATCCCTGTGTAAAATTGCAATCAACTAATTATCGGTTTACACATGGGTAAAATATATTCAGTTAAACCCGCGTTTACACTCAAGACAGCACAATATCGGCGTGTTATATTCGAATCACACCGGTTATTTTTTTGGTTGACGGATGAATAAAACGAAAAGAGGTAACGATCATGTCGAATGGAATTGACCTGAAGGTGACGACCATCAGGCGCGGACTAAAGATCAATGCGGTCGCGGCGTCGATGGGCTGGAGTCCGCAGAAGCTGTCCGGCCTGCTGAACACTTTCACAGAGGTTCCGCCTAACGGAGCAAGCGCGATCAGGCAAGCGATTATCAGCATTACGAGCGTCGGGTTGTCGGAAGGGGGTGACGATAATGGGTGAGGCTCGAAATGGCTTTATTGCATATCCCCGTGACCTTCCGGTTTTAGGCGGCCTGTCCGCGCAGCAACGCGGCATTGTTGTGGACATCCTTTGTGACTTCAATTATCGCGAATCCTATATATTCATAGCTTGGGTAAATATGAATGTCGCTCCCGGAGAAGCTATATTTTCGACTGTGAAAAAAGCAGAAAAATTGAAAGTCACAGAAAAAGCGATACGTGGGGCGATAGAAAAGATGATAAAACGCGGACTTTGGGAGAAAGATAGGGCGAACAAAAAAATTACAAAACTCAAGCTAAAACCGGAATATTTGAACATTGTTTGTTATGACGGGGCGAACGGAAGGGCGACGTCAGAACCATATAACCAAAAGGAAAACAAAAATTACTCTTCTGTTCTTAATACATTCCCCAATACAGGGAATCACCCGGATGTTGCGGCACGTCTTGCGCAGCTCGCGCGGAAAGAGGCGAAAGCGGCAACGACGGCGGAGGAAGGACAGTTCAAAACCAATGATTAACAGCGAAGTTACGCGTTATGTAGAAAGCAAAGGTTGGAAAAGCAAGATCAAGGGCAAGGAAATCAAAATTGAAATCTGCCCCATTGGTGGGTGCAATAATTATCACTTCTATATGCAAGGTTCAGACGGCGCATTTTTCTGCCACAAGTGCGGCGCGTCCGGCTCGCTTTGGAAGCTCAAAAAGGAATTGGGCGACTTGCCGCCGGTCGTGAAATACGGCGACGCGGACGCGAAACGAAAGCCCCCTGTAATCAATGTAGAACAGCAGATGGACGCGCGGCGCGGGAACAGAGCGGCGACGGAATTTTTACAGGCTCGCGGCTTCACGGAAGAAACGCTCGATCACTTCCGCGTCGGTTATTCGGAGTCAGGCGGAACGGGCGGCGTGACGCTTCACTTCATGGATGAAAAAGTAAATCCGGTAAATTCAAAGTGGCGCGGGATTACTGAAAAGAACTTCCGGCTTGTTCCCGACTGCCCCAAGCCGCTTTTCAACGGCCATGCGATAGATAAGACGCGGCCCGTGATAATCACAGAAGGAGAATTTGACGCAATGAGTTTTTTTCAATTGGGATTTGATAATGTCTGCTCGCTTCCGAACGGGGCGCGAAGTCTCGACGCCGTGACCGTGCTTGATTGCAAAGAAATCCCGAAAATCATCATTGCTACAGATAACGACGAGGCTGGCGACCGGGCGGCGGAAAATATCGCAGCTTTAATTTCTCGGCCTTGCAGTCGCCTGAAATTTCCGGACGGCATAAAGGACGGTAATGACGCTTTACTCGCCGGAATGAACGGTGAAGACATCCAACGTCTTATAGATGCCGCAGAATCCATGAGGCGCGGAGATATAGCAGACTCCGCAGAAATTCACGACCGGCTTGTCGCGTCATTGGGAAATATATCTCCGGCGATCAAAACGGGATGGAAATATTTTGATCTTCTTTTAGGAGGCATGCGTCCCGGCGAACTCACGACAGTTAGCGCGGACACGGGAATAGGTAAAACATCGTGGGCCGCTAACTTGATATATCAGATTATCAAACAGAATTACCCCGGCTTGATCGTGACCGCAGAGGATTCCCCCGAACAGTTTTATAGTAAGCTCTGTTCAATTCACACCGGGCTTTGTTTTGAAACGCTACATGATGAAAATTTGCGCGACAATCCACAGTATTTATTTACCAAAAATAATTTCCAAGATTGTCGGAATTACTTTTCCAATCGCGACGTTTATTATTGGAACGGACGCGGTTCACTATCCGGCGATCAAGTAAGTAATCTTATTCGATATTGCGGACTCGCTTATGACGTCCGGCTTGCCGTTGTGGATAATCTGCATCATTTCATATCGGCGTCCAATATCGAACAGGAACGGCATGCAATCGAACAGTTTACGCGCGGCCTTGCTCGGTGCGCAATCGAAACCGGCGTTCATATTTTGCTTGTGTGTCACCCGACAAAAGAAACGGGTATAACCGGGCGCGTTCACATGAACTATCTTAAAGGCTCCGCGTCGATCAAACAGGACTCACACAACATTATCACACTCTACCGGAACCGCGAACACTTCCAGACGGAAACCGAAGCATGGATTCAGAAATGCCGGTCGGCGTCGGCGCGTGAGGGGAAAGTTATTTTCTCGTTCAATGAGTTTAATCAGCGGTATGAATGTACGAACAAAACTTCTTTAACCAATGAGACAGAGGATTGAATTTCAAGGCAATATGAAATCACGTTTCGGAAAATCAATTCTCACAGCGGCGGACGTTGCCGAACATGTCGGGTGTTCGCACTCGAAAGGAATTGATATTGTCCGGAACTTGAACGGCTCGAAAGATATTTGCGGTAAATGGACGGTAGATGCAAAAATATTCTTTTCGTGGTATTCTAACCCCGCCAGACTTCACGCGGTCGGGGGAGGTGAATACGAAATGAGAATGATTGACAAGCTTGTCTGTGACATTCGCACTTTTGCCGGAAGTGACGCCGTAACGCTCACTATGATGAAACGGCGCCGGTCTCCAAACTGGTGTTTGAGGGTTTTGGCGCCCGGTCGGGATAGACTTTTATCCATGAAAACACAGGATAAAAAAATCGCGGCTGTTTATGTTGATGAAGTTAAAGCGCGACTCCGTGAACAGGCTCTATCCGGCGTTACTCCGATTCGCACAGCGGACTTGATTGATGAGTGGCTTATGTTTAAAGAAAAATCGGTGCGGTCTTCATCCTATTGCCGCTATCGTGCGGTGACAGATAAGGCGGCGCCATTCCTTCCAGAACAGGCTCACATGACGACAGCGGCTAATATCGAGCGTTACAAAATATGGTTGATGAAGGAAAAGTATCATCCGACTTCGATCATTTATGAATTGCAAGTATTGCGCGACTTGTTCAGATTCGCGACGCGGCTCGAATATGTCCGGTCGAATCCAGCTGAAAGCGTGGAGTATCCGAAAAAACCTATATCGGAGATCACGCATTACACTACGGATGAACTTGAAGTGATATTTGCGGAGTGCGAGCGGCGAACGCTGGAAGGTCGCGAAAAGCAAAGGCTCGAAGCGTGGGAAGCTTACGCGGAAGTTTTTCATTGCCTGAACTATACGGGGATGAGAATATCGGACGTGCTTGCTTTGCAATGGGATAGCGTTAACCTTGCGTTCGGAACGATCACCTTGAATCAGGAAAAGACCGGGCGAACGGTTTATATCCGAATCCCCACAGCTTACAAGGAGCGGTTGATAAGGCTTGCGGAAACACACGGCGCGACAGGCTATGTATATACCAATATGGCGGGGAATCCTATTCTATACGCTCATATTGACCGAGCTGTCCGCAAAGTGCTGAAATCGTGTGGAATGATTAAGAAGTCTCCAATTCACAGCTTCCGACACACGACGGCGCAACGGCTCTTGTCGGCAGGCGTCTCGGTTGATGCGGTCGCGGGACAGTTGGGCGACACGGTTGAAACCGTTGTAAGAACCTATGTCCGACCGACGACAGCTTCACAGGACGCCATTGATAAGGCTTATGGCGCGGCCCCGGAGGGCGGTGGAAACGCTTTCGAATCGCAAGTGTCACAGAAGTGTCACAAGAATATCGAAGAAATAGCGGTATTCAAAGGTAACAAAGACAATTCTGATAAGCGGCCAATTCTTCAAAAAGCCCAATAGCAAAAGCGTTTATTACTAAAACCATACAAGCCCCTGAAATTAATTACTTGCTAATCGGAGAGAGAGGGATTCGAACCCCCGGTGACGTTGCCGCCACGCCGGTTTTCAAGACCGGTGCGATCAACCAGCTCTGCCATCTCTCCAAATCAATTGTATTTTAGGGTAAGAGCCGCGAAAAAACAATAATATGCCGCGACTAACGCGTTGGTTTGACTAATGAATGTAATATTCAAACTCTTATATATACTCATTGCGCTTCCAAAGTTTCACGAGTCGCCTTGACACAAAAGACTCATTTGGGAGTAGAATTAGCAGAACAACATGCGATCCCGCCGCGACTCTGAACGGCGGCGGGAGAGAATACGGAGGCCGTCATGGCCGGTGTGGCATTTCAAAATGTGAATAAGTCTTTCGGCGACGTTCACGTCGTCAAGGATCTGAATCTTGAGATAGCGGACAAGGAATTTCTCGTTCTTGTCGGACCGTCGGGTTGCGGCAAGTCAACTACTCTGCGGATGCTTGCGGGGCTCGAGGAGATCACGAGCGGCGAGGTTAGCATCGGCGGCCGCGTCATCAACGACGTCGCGCCGAAAGACCGGAACATCGCCATGGTGTTCCAGAATTACGCGCTTTACCCACACATGACGGTTTACGAAAATATGGCGTTCGGCCTGAAGCTTCGCAAGATGCCGCGCGAGGAGATCGATTCCCGCGTTCGCGACGCCGCAGGCATTCTCGGCATCGATCAGCTTCTGAAACGCCGCCCTCGCGAGCTTTCCGGCGGACAGAGGCAGCGCGTTGCTGTCGGCCGCGCCATCGTTCGCCGGCCCGATGTTTTCCTCTTCGACGAACCGCTCAGCAACCTCGACGCCAAGTTCCGCGTTCAGATGCGCGCCGAACTTTCCAAACTTTATCAAACCCTTCAGACGACTATCGTTTACGTTACGCACGATCAGGTTGAAGCGATGACAATGGGCTCTCAGATCGCCATCATGAATGAAGGCAGGCTGATGCAGGTCGGCGCGCCGATGGATGTTTACAACAAACCTAAGAACAAATTCGTCGCGTCTTTCATCGGTAGCCCATCCATGAATTTCTTCGACGGCGTTATTGAAGGCGGCGCTTTCAAATGCCCCGCTTTCACTCTTCAGGTTCCTGAGAACAATAAACCCGGCGCCGGCTCTAACAGCGCGAAGCTCATTCTCGGAATCAGGCCTGAAGACATTCTCGACGCGAAGTACGCTTCTGAAACTGTCAACGCCATGAAACTGACGGCTGACGTCGAAGTCGTGGAACCGCTCGGCGCCCAGACAATTCTTAACTTATCCGCCGGCGGCGCGAATTTTACCGCGGTCGTCGATCCGCGCACCGCCGCCTCGCCGGGCAGGAAAACCGATTTGCTTTTCAACTGCGATAAAATTCATTTCTTCGACGGCGATTCAGGCGCCGCCATTTAAAATCGCTACGGCATATCTCTCTCTGCGCGCAAATCAGTCAAATTGCAAGATATTCAATTCGATCATCAGTCATATTAAAAATGCTCGATAATCAATCGTTGTTTTTATTGCGAGATTATTACTTTTGCGTTTTTGTCGAACGGATTTGTCCTGATCGCGAGCGAGAACAAATACGGGTAGCTGGTCTTCAGATATTTCATATAGACGAGCCATTCGCGAATCGCGAGATCGTAGGCCCTCCTGATATCGCCTTCGAGATGCTTTCTGTCACTCTCCGGAAGACTGTTGAAATCCTGCCTGTTCGCGAACTCGTCCGCAAGATGGAACACCGCCATAAGCAGTTCGGTGAATGTTTCGTGTTCGAGCAGAATCGGGTTTTCGAGCAGCCGCAGTAGAAAGTCGCGTTCTCCTATCAGAAAACCGCTGATTTCCTCAAGATCGGCCGGACTGATTTGTAGTTCGTATTTATAATTCAAAATCTTTTTGCCGGCTTCGGCGAAACTCATGTCATTCCATTTTCCCGTTACATGCAGTTCGCCGCGCATCGAATCCAGACTCTTGTCCAATTTCGAAAAATATAAAAGGAGTTTTGAACCAGCCTCATTGAAGAACACGCCTATCACCATGTTCAGCTTTTCCATCTTGTTCTTCTTCTCATTCTTTTGAAGCAACGTTTCTATGACTAAAGCGGCGAGAAATATGTATATGAACACAAAAGCGACGTTGTCGAGCAGCGAACTCATTATATGCCGCCAGCTTCCGGTGAAAATGTAATCTATCATGTAAAAAAATGCCGATAAGCTCAAAAGGCATATCGCCGCTATGCTGCGCCACGAAAGTTTTTTCATTGCCGACTCCTAAATCTTTCATCTATCGCGTTGTATATATCAAAGGCAAACGCCGCAAATATTTCCTGAAACGTCTATGTATTAATCGCATTGCATCGCAAAATAGCGTGGAAATAAGATGCAATATTATTAACATTCAGAAAAATGAAGCATTCAGCCCCGCACGATCCGTTTACTCCGCGCGTTTTGCGCAAACGTAACACAGCGCCGGAAACTAACTCTGTTGCGTTCCGCATTCGTTGCAGAATTTCGAACCGGAAGGAAGTTCGGTGCCGCATAGAATGCATTTATTGACGACAGAGACAGGAGCGCCGCAATTCAGGCAGAACTTGCTGTTCGGCGGAAGCTCGTTTGCGCAATTTTTGCAGGCGATTCCGGCGGAAGGCGGCTGCGCAGTTGCCGGCGTAGGCGGCGCAGACGGCGCTGCGGGTTCCGGATCCGGATCGGCGATGGCGTCGATAACGGACATAACATCCGGATGAATCGCTTTCGCTGCGGGAGCGGCTTTCGCGGTCTGGGAAGGCGCGGGAGCGGGCTCCGGTTCGGGCGCCGCAGCTGTTTCTTCAGCGCGCGATTCGTCCGCCGTCGCTTCGTCCGGGTCCTGCTGTTCATCCATGCCGCCCTGCATGCCTTCAGTCGGCTCGGGCCCTCCGCCCTCTCCGCCTTTGAATTTCAAAAGCGGCACGTATGCGTTGAAGAATTGCCGGAGAAGCGAATCCGCAATCCTGTTGACGGTCGGGATCGGATAGCCCGCTATCGATCTGATTCCGTTTCCGAACAGGTGCGAAAGAATGTGCTTGATATAATGTTCCCGGAAAGCGCGTTGTTTGACGAGCGCGCTGCAGTGAGTCGGGAAAATCGCCCAGAGCGGCTTCTTGCTCATCGCCTTTTTCTTGCTTCCTATCACAGCGAATCCGACGCCCTGCTGGTCGAAAATGTTTTTCGGAGAGTCGATCCACAATGCGTATCTGAAGTCGGCGACTGCCGAAAGCATCTGGTCGAGCGGCGTCATCCTCGGCGGACAGTACTCCGGAACTATAATCAGATTGTTTATATAGTCGTAGGAAGAAAGCCCCTCGCCCTGAACCATTAGAATATTCGGTTTCTTGCGGATGCCTATGCAGTCGAGATAAACGTCGAGATCGAGATGCCCTCCGAACACGTAAATGTCGTACTTTGAGATTTCGTTGACGAGTTCCACCGCTTTTTCCGCGGTGATGCGGTCGCGATGGCGCGCGAAATCAGTCACCTTTGAGGGATCGAAACGCTCTATTTTCTCCGCGGGCGGCGCATCGGCCACAGACTTGTCCTGATCGTCGTCGGCAAACATTCGCTGTATGTGATAGAACACATTGAAAAAGTAGTCCGTGTTCACCTTCTTCGCGCCCATCGCAAGCGTCTGGCTGAGCAGCGATATATCGCCGACCATTTTTTTCGAGATAATCGTCGGATCCATGAAATATACTTCAGCGGAAATCATTCCGCTGTCCGCGGTGACTATTTCGCCGTTCTTCTCCTGAAACTTGATTCTCTTGGTTCTGTAGCCGCCTGTTTCTTTTCGCTCAATGTCCAGCGGCTTGTATGTTGCGCGCCGCAGCGCCTTGTATTTAAATTCGAAAAACTGCGACATCGACCGGAAACAGTACTGGTCTACCATTTCCTCTTTAACCCGGTTCGGCTTGACTATGTCGCCGACATCGAGCGGCTTTTTCGTCCCAGAGAAATCGCCGACCCGTTCGATGCCGAATTCCCGCTCGATTTTTTCCCGTATCTGTTTGCGCAGCGGTTCCTCGTAATTCTCATCGATCACCTCGCCGCCGCGAACTAATTGCCTTTTGTCAATATCGCCTATCCGCATCGTCACGATCATCTCGGGCGGCGGCGGAGCGCCTGTCGTAAACGGAATGTCTATTCCCTGCATCTGGTCCAGAAACAGTTTCTCCTGCTCGGTAAACGCCAGTTCGAGGTCCATTTTCTCTATTGGCATGTTGCTGTCCCGATAGAGCTTCAGCTTCAGCAGCAGCGCCGTGATCCGGAAATATCCGCGCGACATCTCCTCGGCGTTTTGCTGGTCGACCGCCGCAGATGTTTCCGTGTTTATCTTCCCGAGTTCGACGTAACTCTCGAAAATGTGGCGCTTGTACGGCGTCAACTTGCGCTTCCATTCTATTATGGCGTCCCGCGTTTCCTTTTCCTTCTTCGTCTTCAATTTCGCCATTTCGCCGATCAATACCGGCGCGCTCGCCACTTCCTCGCCCTGCGGCATCTTCGCGTTTACGAAGTATGTTTTTATCAAATATTCCAATATAGGCAGTATCTTTGTTTTGTGCGGCGTTGCTGGTTGTTCGGACATAGATTTCTCCTTATAACATTTTCACAAACAGTTATTATGATAAATAGAACATATATTTGCGGTAACTCTTAAATCCCCGCAAAATCCTAACTATTATAAGTCCAGCCGATTTTTTTGGAAAGACCCGCAGTAAAAACAGAAAACGCTGCTATTATAGGAAACAAAATTATTTCGTGATTCCCAAACGCCGGACAGACGGCAAATCCGAATATAAATTGAAAAACACTTTATTCAAAACTGGCGATATGCCGCCTATTTTTTCAGTTCCTTCAATTTCCCGGTCGCTATGTCATAAACAACGACATTAATTAGCAGGCGCTCTTTTTTCACCGCGTCGCGCACAAATGAATAGCGCAGCAGATGTTCGCGCTGCACACGCAGATTTTCCTCCACGAGCAGTCGCAGCGCCTTCGCTTCAGAAAGCTTTTCAATGCCTTCCATAGCGCGAACGCGCCTCAACGCCGCGTTTCCGTTCTTCAGCCAGTCGGCTACGATCGTTCCCTTCTCCGGCCCTTTCCAGAGCGCGTTCATCCCGCCGCATCCGTAATGCCCGCACAGAACAATCTGCCCGACCTTCAGGTGTTCGACCGCATATTCCAGAACGGCGCCTACCGCCGTATCGTTCGGCGGCACTATGTTCGCAATATTCCGGTGAACGAACAGTTCCCCCGCCATGGTTCCTGTTATCAGGCCCGACGGAACGCGCGAGTCAGAGCATCCGATCCAGCACGTGTGCGGCTTTTGCCCATCCTTCAACTTCGCGAGATTCTCCGGCCCGAACACTTTCTGCACAAACTGTTTATTGCCTTCAAGCAAAACCTTGGACATGTCTCACCCTCCGCTCGTTTTTACAATCCGCCTATTATACCACAACATACGGAACATTTTTATAGCATATGACACAAGCCTCGATTGTGTTACACTTTCAGAATGGCTGACGTTGAACAGACCACAAGCCGCGCTGACAACGCAAAGGCGGCAAAATTTCTCGCGGGCAGTTCGGCCCTTCTCATAGCGTCCCTGACGTCCGGCGTTCTTTCTTTCGCATGGACAGTGCTGATGTCGCGCCTGTTGGGGCCGAAAGGCTACGGGCTCGCCGGGCCGTTCATGACGGCCTTCTGGATGCTCGCCATGGTCCTCTCTCTCGGGATTCCCCAGGCAATGGCCACCTTCATTTCCGACAGGCATTACGAAAACCCTGCCCACGCCAAACTCGTTATGGCTCAGGGCACGCGATTGATGTTCGTCATAGGCGCCATCTTCGTCATCGCCGCCGCCGCAGGCGTCAATGCCGCATCGGCATTCCTGAAAATTAAGCCCGTATTCATTTCTCTGTCGTGGCTGATGATCGCGGCGCTTATCGGCCGCCAGCTATACTTCGGCATGTTCGCTGTCATAAGCGGAGTTCAGCGCTTGGGCGTGCTCGCGATCTGCAACTCCTCCTATCCCGTTACGATGCTTATCTGCTCCGTAATTTTTGTCATTGCCGCGCAGCATTACTTTCCCGGAGACGTCGACAAATATTTGATAGCCGGCGCCGGCGGCGTCGCAGCGGCTTCAATAATGCAATACTTTATTTCCCTGATCGCCGTCAAATTCGCAAAAGTTTCTCTGTCTGAAATATACGCATGGCGCGGCGCCGGCGGCGGTGCGCGAAAGCTTCTTTTCTTCGGCCTTCCCGCCGCGATCGCATCGATTGCCGCCTCGCTGTTTTC
>Ga0172379_10009176_pt1 | contig 12252 bp, 11 predicted proteins | sample GrowelOW334metaG_FD_119756 | JGI IMG/M metagenome (GOLD analysis project Ga0172379, IMG submission 119756) | Groundwater microbial communities from an aquifer near a municipal landfill in Southern Ontario, Canada - Groundwater well OW334 metaG | ecosystem: Environmental > Aquatic > Deep... | reverse complement strand
TTGCAGCCCCGCCAATTACCTCGTCCAGATTAATTTCTTCTTTCTTGTTCACGACAACCTCCCAAAATAATATTTACTATGCCCTGATTATACAACCAAATTGTGGAGAAAACATGGAGGTTTGCGTAAAAACATAAAATTCATTTCTAATCATCGTCACACAGAAGTAAACTTCTTCATACTCTCTCCACAATCTTGCAGTATAATATCGGTAAAGAACAAACTCAAAACAGGAGGCAGACATGAAAAAACGAAGCGTTAAGAAAACCATTCCGATGCCAGACCTCGAAAAAGTCGTTGGCGGTGCTGACCCTACCTTGGTCAATCCACAAATTACCGATGCTGTGCGTCAGGTCAATGTTAAAACCGTAGGCGAATCGCCTTGGGAATCTCTGGCTACAGCTTATCAAAGCTTGGCACACTCAACAGCGCTGGCAATGGAAAACGCCATGAACACACAGAGTAACATGCAAACAATTAGTACTGCTGCAACAAATGCACTCACCGCCAAGCTCCTTAAAGTTGAGCCACCGAAAAAAAATTAGATTGAACATCAAGAAAACTTTCCATATTCCGCGCTGAATTCGCCGAAGGGCGAACAACCAAAAATGTATAAAAGCACAAACAAACGCCGCCCATGCGATTAATTTCGTCTGGACGGCGTTTTAATAGTTTTGCTTTTAGCGGCATATGTTTATTTCATATAGTTCAGCACGATTACCGCTTTTTCTTCTTGTTTCCAATGCCTTACCACATTAATATCCTTCGACAATTATTTCATGTCAATTTCTGCCGGGGGTGCTGCGGAAATATGCCGTCGGCAAGCAATCCACCGACAACAAGGCTGACGGCGGTCATCATCATCATCAACCCCGTTTCCATACCGCTTTCCATATTGGTTGACAGCATAGAGATAACGCCATTGAATCCCACGCTTCCCGGCACCAGCACCATTATACAGGGAACCTTAATTATCGCTGCACCGCATTTGCGCCATCGGGCATAGCCATTTCCCAAAATGATCAGAACAAAGGTGGCTGCTCCGGCACCAAGATAACAGCCTCCGACTTTGCCGCCGTAAATCATTGTAAGTGTTGCCAGAATACCTACAACTACTATTGCCCCAAAACGCTTACAGGACACATTGAACATTATTCCCAAGGAAATCATGACTATCGCTGTCGCTATAACAATAACTTCCCACGAGCCGGGCGTTACCGAAAAAGTACCCGGCTGGATACTGCTGTATATACCAACAACTTTATAGCCTATAAATACACCAACGGCCAGCATTAATAATGTAATTAGCGCGCTCATCAACCGGGCTGAACCGGAAACGATATGGCTGTGAGCAATTTCCGATATCCCCTGAGTTAACGAGAACCCGGGCATCAATGTTATAAGCCCGCAAACAATTACCAACGGTACAGAATAATTACCGAAAACATCAGTCAATCCCACGGCGATAATTACCGCGAAGAAGGCAGCCAGCGGGTTACCCAGCACTTTTAATTTGTCAATATTGTTAAGATTTATCATTGCAGCGACAACACTTATCACCGTCGCCACAATCGCTCCCTGCCAATTACTGCCGAAAATGATTGCCACGCCGAACGATGACATTGCCCAGCCAAAAACTGTCAGTAGTTTCCCGTATAAAGGTTTCTTTGCGTCGACAATACTCAGTTCTATCAGGCCTTCAACGGAAGAACATTCACCATCGGCAACTTTCTCTACCACTCCAGTAAGCTCTTGTAGCTTGGATACATTTAGTTCACTATTAGTCAAAGGTACCATAACGGTTTTGTGATTGAATCGTACACCGTAATTAATACAAAACGCTCCGCTCATAACCAAATATTCGCCGTCTTTCAAAAACCGCAGCATCAGTCTGGAGGCAGTTTTTTGCAGCTCGATTACTGATGCTCCGTATTTGGCCAGCAACGAAATGGCTTTAGTAGTGAAATCCAAGTCATTATTATCAGACCGCTCAGTAATCATAAAAACCTGCCCTAATTATTTCAGCTTACTCCCGAAGGCTTCAGCTAATGTGTTCCGCCTGCGTCAGGTGGTTTTATAGATTTTCCCGGCTTTCATTACAAAACTGACTTTTTCCATCACAGAAATATCGGCAAAAGGATTCCCCGGTACCGCGATGATATCAGCAGCTTTTCCAGCCGCGATTACTCCGAGCTCGTCACGTTGCAGCAATTCGGCTGCGACGCTGGTGGCAGACCGTAACGCCCGAATCGGCGTAATGCCGTTCATTACCAGCTCGGCAAACTCCACCGCTCCGTTTACGCTGTAAGAAAGAATTCCCAAGTCGGTGCCAAAGGCAATTTTAACATTACTATTCGCCAAATATTCGGCACCATCAAGAAGTTCTTTACGATACTTCCGCACTTTCGTTTTGGCAAAAGGCGTCATGCCACTTGACGCCCAGTAATCTTCGTCATCTGCAAACCGCGCCGACCTTAGACCGGCGTAAGTGGTCGGCACGACGAAAGCGCCTTTGTCTTCAACAATCTTGTAGGTTTCTTTTTTTGCCATAACCGCGTGCTCAAGGGAACGAGCACCGGCAAGCGCCACCATACGTACCCCTTCGTTACCCATAACATGAGCACTAACCGGACGGCCTAGCTGCGCAGCGGCAGCTACGAGTGTATTCATCTCTTCCTGATTATAAGTTATCTGGACAGGATCATCAGATGGTGTGGAAAAACCACCGGAAGGAGCGAACTTGATCCATTCCGCCCCCCACTTAATTTCTTCACGAACGACCCGGCGAATTTCGTCCGGGCCATCGGCAAGGCAGTTCATACCGGAATGACATTCAGGCGAAAGCATCGGTGTAGCATCCATATGTCCGCCTCTGGCAGAAATCATGTGGCCTGAAATAATCAATCGCGACCCATCAATTATCCCTTTTGCCAAAGCCATTTTAACATCTCTGACGGTGTAACCATGAATATCCATGTCACCACAGTCACGAACTGTAGTAAAGCCGTTCATTAAATGGTTATTCAGCGCTTGCGCGCTGAGGAGCGCTTTGTAACCTGCGCTCATACCCCAGAAATTAGCTGTAATTTCCGGACGGCAGGTGATATGTACATGGCAATCAATCAACCCGGGCATTACCATCCCTTCAGCAAGCTCGATACGCTGAGCATCCGGCGGTGCTGCAACGGTTGCTGCAACCTCCTGGATAACTCCGTCCCGGACAAGAATTTCCACAGGACCAAGCGGAGCATCGGCAACTCCATCCCAATAATTGCTGGCAACGATTACAATTGTAGTCATAAATTTCCTCCTAATAGACACTCAATCTGATCATAGATTGCAATTTGATTATAACACAGAAACAACAATAGTTTCGCCAAAAGCAGATGATAATCAATATTCACGGTATCACAGAACTCTTGCTTTTGCTATAGCAAATATATTTGAATATTTTTCAAACATAAGCTGTGTATGACATTGCCCTATTATTAGCTAATAAAGTATTTATAGCAAAAGAACCTGCGCCTTGACATATTTTTTTGCTAGGTGTAGCATTGCTTGCCATAGAGGGGGAAGTTATGAAAAAAATTAGTTTGTTAATCATTGTTCTATTCTTGTTGTCGGGCAGCGCATTTGCCTGCAGCGACATCTTCATCAATCAACCGGTTGGCCACATCGAAGCCCGCACAATGGACTTCGGGTCGAACATGGGTGAAAAGGCAGTTTTGGGCTACATCGGACAGAACAATGTCAGCGATATTATTGTCGATGTAGATAAAATACCAGAACAGAGCGTAGCCAAATGGACCGTTGCTTATGGCTATTGGGGGCGTACTGCTTTTAACACACCCAAAGTTTTAGACGGAATGAATACCGAAGGCTTGACGTATAGCTTACTATATTTGAATGGCCTGACCCAGTATCCGGCATATGATTCGGCCGATAAACGCCAGGTAATCGGAATATATGACCTTGGCTCATACTTGCTCGGCAGTTGCCGTAATGTCAGCGAAGCGGTGTCGCTGTTAAAAAAATCACAAGTTGTAAGTCAGGGTGTCGAAGCTGCAAAAGGCATCTATGTAAGGGATATACCGATACATATTATTATGCGCGATGCCACCGGCCGTTCAGCGGTTATTGAATTCATCGGCGGAAAAACTGTTGTCTACGAAAATGCCGGCAATGTTCTTACTAACCAACCGACTTATCCGGAACAGTTGGCGCTTGCCAAAAACTTTGACGGGCTAACCGTCAAGAGCACTGATGGTAAAATGGATGGATTGCCAGGCGGATATTCCAGCGAGGAACGATTTGCCCACGCTTATATTCTCACCCGCAATATGCCGCAACCATTATCGCATCAGGAAGCGATATATCAGGCGGATAACATCATTATGTCGCTTACCCGTCCGTATTTGGCCAATAACAGCGGTTATAATTCCTGCACAATATGGACAATAATCAAAGACGTCGATGAAAAAGTTATATATTTGAAGACTAATTTGAGTTATCAGGGTGGTAAAACGATTTTACCGGGTAACATCAAAAACGGATATGAAATAATCGACCTTAAGGCGTTTAACTGGAAAGTAGCGCCACGCGACGCAGTTGTTACTATGCCGACACCAAAAGAACAGATATTGAAGCTGCTTACACCAGATCAATTATTCCATTAAATAGTGCTTAAAAAGAAGACGCGGATAACGCGTCTTCTTTTTAATTATTCTAACGATTATAAACTCAGTATCACATATCGCGCATTGCGATGAGTTATCTATTGTCTTGAATACAAAAAACACTTATTTCCGTCACCATTTAGATTGTTTCCTCAAGAACTTCTCGGCAGCAAAATCCACTCATTGCTCGTGTTGAAACTGTTGAACGATATTGCTATAATAAACTGAAAAATATCAGAGGTGCATAAAAATCATGACGGAGCTTGTTTTTCGAACACCCACCCTGCAAGATTCTGACAAGCTGTCCGATTTAATAACACAACTGGGCTATCCAATCACACCAGAGCTGATGCGCAAAAGATTGGAAACCTATTTGGCTTCAAATTGCAATTATGCTATTCTAGCCATTTCAGATGACAACGTGGTCGGGCTTGCTTCTTTCACAATAATTGACTGCTTTCACATGGACAGGAAATTTGCTCGAATTACTTCGCTAGTTGTTGATGAGCACCAGCGAAATCACGGAATTGGCAAAGCACTGATAAAACACGCTGAGAAAATTATTAACAGCGCTGGCTGCACTTCAATCGAAGTGAGCAGTAATATTAATCGTGCAGCGAGTGGCACTCACGACTTTTATTCATCAGCGGGATACAATGATGTCAGAGCCGAGATAGTTTACTTTAGAAAGACCACTACTTAACTGTTAATTCCAAAAACAAAAAATCCCGCCAACACGTTTTCACGCAGTGCGGGTTGGTTTCCTTTGTTGCTTTAAAGCTTTGAGGCTTTATTGTTTTCCGGCAAAGTACGCACCAAGCATAACCAGTAAAAACAGCGCCAGCACAACCGCCATCGTAATTAACGGCGCAACCGGCGACAACGATACCAGAATTATGCTTAGACAAGCTGTTCCGACATTAATAAAGCTCATCGCAGCGGCGCAGTAGGCCTTGTCATGAATATTAGCCATCGCCAGCGTCGTCGCGCTGGAATAGAGCAACGCAATACCCAAAAAAGCAATAAACCCTGCCGAGAAAATTGTAAGCAAATTGATTATTCCCAGACAAGTGCAGGCAACAAACCAGATAATCCCGGCACTAAGGGTACACACGCCGATTTTTATCAGCGTTGCCGGTTTAATCTTACCCGCGACCTGCAAAACGATTATATTCCCGATAATCAACCCAAAAGTCAAAATCAAATTGAGCATTCCATAAATATCCGGCCGCACCCCCAGCATATTGATTACGATTGCCGGCGTTACCGATAGAAACACATACAATACCGCCGACGTGGCGCCAACCAAAATTGAAAAAGCCATCAGCTGCTTATTAGTAAAGGCGATTTTGTAGTCAGCAAATATTTTTGTGAAATTCACCGGCGCCCGCTGCCCGGCCGAAAATGTCTCCGGCAATTTGACGCAGAGCGCAATTATCAACAATCCGTATAGTGCCAGAAACCAAAAACAATATTGCCAGCCCAAATGAGCTACAAGAATACCGCCAATGGTCGAAGATATTCCCGGTGAAATCGCAAAAGCAATCGCTGCCCAAGCAGTGATTTTCACGGCCTGCTCTGGCAAATAGTAATCGTTAATAATAATGAATGTTAACGCCAATCCAACCCCGGCGCCAAGCGCCTCGATAAACCGCCCGGCGAGCAGCAGCCCAAACGAATACAACCAACCGGACAGGATACACAAGGCCGTACCGAAAACTCCGGTAAGCAAGCCGCCGTAGATGGTTATTTTCCGGCCAAAACGGTTGGATAGAATTCCATAAAACAGTTGCCCGACAGAGTAGGCAACCAAAAAGGCCACAACTGCAAACTGAATCGATGCCGCAGAAACTGCAAAAAACACACTCATATCCGGTAACCCCGGAGCGAATAGCACCGCCGATACCGTCGCATAAGAAATAAGCATCAACAATGTAACCGTGTTCGGTTTTTTCAGGGATAGTTTAGCTATCATCTTCACTCCGCTATGGAATTGTTCGGCCTTCAATGGTTAAGCAATCTGCTCTCTATTAACTTACCGCTCTAAATTCAATTGCCAGCATTGAAACAACTCATTCCAATACAACGGCTATCGCTATTATAATTTCCTCGGTCATTTTTTGACGAACCACTTGTCATAAATAGTTTTCAACTCACCACTCTTCTCCATCTCAATCAGCGCTTTATTCAGCTTATCAGCCAACTGGGTATTGCCTTTTTTCAGTACCATGGCAAATTTTTCATTTGACAGCATATTTACAATTTTCAGTCGCTTCATATTACGTTCTTTCAAGTAATATTCAGCGGCCATCCTGTCCATAACAATTGCGTCGATATCTCCGTTATACAAACCAACAAACATTTCCTGCTGGTTTTGATAGCCTTTTAGCTTAATATCTTTAATGACGTTCGATTGCGAGACCATCGTAGTATTAAGCTCCGCACCAACGATTTTTCCGGCCAAATCAGTTAAAGTGTTAATATTATCACCTTTAAATACCACAATACACGCGCCACCCCTAGCATAAGGAATTGTAAAATCTACATGCTTCTTGCGCGCGTCGGTAATTGATACGCCGCCAATCGCCACATCAATGTTTTTGCCCTGCTCAATCTGCTCGAACATTTTTCCAAAGGCGATATCACGAAATTCAATAGTTAGTCCAGCTTTTTTTGCCGCAGCTGTAATAACATCAATGTCAAACCCTTGATATTGCGAATCTTTGGCATAAGGAATAATCTCAATACCGCTTCCGTCGGGCATTACCACAAGCGGCTGATTAGCGAACGTGTAAGGCGGATTATTATCCACACCGACGATTATTTTATTTGTATCACTGTTGCCGCAACCACCGACAAAGACTGCCGTCATTAATGATACTACAATTGCTAACGAAATTAAAAATTTCCTGGTCATCTTCCCCCCCCACTGTCTCAAAAATCAAAGTAATAGAAGTTTTCGCCCGACGTGAATTCACGCTACGTGACAAATTCACAACAGGTGCCATTTTTTCAACATCTGCTTAGCCAATCCGTTCAAACTTTCGAGTTCCTCAAGTAAATTATTGCTTTTTGGCACTCGATCACTTAACGGTTGAATCAGTTTCTGCAACTACTATTGAAATAATTTTTTGTTGCAGTAGCGGTTTACTATAGGAAAATCCATCCAGTGTCAGTGTCTTCACTACAGCGCAGTTGCCAATAGCATCGACAACTTTTTCTCCCGATACAACTTCGCCAATTATCGTGTAGTTCATATTCAGGCGCTCTACAGGCCGCAAGGTAATAAACAGCTCGGTATTATTGGAATGATCATTCCCCTGATTTCCATAAGCCAGGATATATGGCCGGTCAAACTTGACGTCTGGACGCACCTCAATGCTAAAGTCTTTACCCCACATCGAAGCACCGCCTTGCAGATTGGCGTTAACGTCACCAAATTGCAGAACGAAGTTTGGTTCAACTCTGTTAAAACAGGTTCCGTTATAAAACCCCTTCTTAATCAACGCGATAAAATTTTCCACACCCTTAGGCGCTATTTCCGGCCACAGAACAAAACTAATAATACCTTTATCAGTTTTCATATTAACATAAACGGTGTTTGCCGCGTTACTAAATGAAGCCGCTGAAATTATTAAAATCAGTGCCAGCAAAAAAATCGAGATTGTACGTTTCATAACTCCTCCTGATAGTGCGTTAACAATAAGACCCAGCAACACGGACTGCGGATCCATCGCGCTTATGTAATTTATATTCGTCAAAAAACCGAATAGTCCTGCAGATTCATAAAACAAAAATGCAGCGCACGTTAAAACGGCGCTGCAAAAATTCGTATGACTTCCAATACTGGTTCCAATAATTATTTAATTACTTTTCTTAACGTCGCAATGTCCAGGTTCGGGTTATCCAACGCACTTAGCGATCCACTATACTTTTCCAGACTGCATTTACTCTCGCTCAAATCATTAAAAGTCTGAACAGCAATTTTTTTGAGATTTTTCTCCTGTGTGTCAGTCAGACCATCCGTCGCCTTAGCGGCTTCAACTTCTTTCCAAACTTCCTCCCAATTTGTCGTTAGTGAAGAATGCCCACCGATAAATTCAAACCCGCAACCGTTTGTACTGAAATTGAAATAATCCGCTCCGCCGATTACCTTCTCCAAGTCTTCCAAGTTAAGTTGTTTCATTTCATTCTCCTCTTCGACAACTATGTTGCCATATTTTAGTTTGTAGTCCGTTGATTGTCATATTAACATAAAATTATGTGCAAATTATGAAGAAACTGCTTTTATGCGTCTGATAACACAAAAAATCCCGCCAACACTCACGTATCGCGGGTTCCTGAACTGCGGCAAATTGCCGGGATGAGTCACAACGCAGGAATTTTTTTCGTCACCTGCCGCTGGCTAAACCAATTTACTCCGCCAGCGATTACGAACATAATTATTATCACAGTAATCCATTTTTTCATGGCAATACCTCAAAATACTTGTAATAAATAGTTCGACATAAACCCCTAATCACTTGCCTGCTGCCGTCAGAATTACTGATAATAACAGCCCGCTATCTGGCAACAAAGTTTACAGATTCGCCACGCTTACGTAATATATATTCGTCACAAAACCAAATAATCCTGCACACTTAAACACAAGCAGCGGCGTCGCAAAACGCCGCTGCTAAAATCAATGTATGCTTTTAACACTGGAATCATAGCCAAATGCCTAAGGTTCAGTTTTACGCGCATTATATCATAATTTTCGAGACCAAAAAAAGACTCTTGGCTATTTCACTGCTTTATTCAGCAAATCATTGAAATACACAACTTGGCCATCAACCATAGTCATCAAAACTCTATTGTTATGAATATCGTCGTCTTTTTGTTCAAATAAATTTTTCTCGACAACTATCATATCCGCAAGTTTTCCGACTTCAATCGAACCGATTTCGTCTTCCACTCCAAGTTGAAAGGCTCCATTTATCGTATATCCTCTCAACAATGTGTCTATCGGCAGTTTCTCCGATTCCGGCGGCAAATAGTTGCTGTCACTTTCGCCGATGTTGCGACGAGTGTGACCAGTTTCTATCTCATTAAAAGGATTCAGGCCTTCAAATCCCGAGCTCACGGGATAGTCGCTGCCAAAGGTAACTTTTACCCCAGCCTCGTCGAGACTGTTGAATAGCATTTGCCGCTCATAGGATTCCTTACCAGCAACTGCAAGCGTATTACTGTCCGGCGTCATCCAAACCGGTGTAGTCTGGGCAACAACATCGCGTAGCGCCTTGAATCGTGCAACTGTATCAGGCATAAAAAATTGGGTATGACAAATTGTTTTTCGGGTCTTGGTATAGCCTTTTTTGCTTTTCAGTTTTTCAAACGCGGCAAGCGCATCGCTTATTGCCCGGTCGCCTATTGCGTGAATATGTATATTGTAACCGGCGTTATCGGATTCTTCGACAATTGAAGCCAGCACAGCAGGTGAAAAAAGTTCAAATCCCTTGTTACCCTTGTCATTTCTAAAGTCTTCAAACATCGCGCAGCTTTGCGCTTCCAGTGTTCCGTCATAAAGAATTTTTACAGTGTTGAGTTTAAATAGTGGAGTATTGTATTTTTCACTGTACTGTTTCAGCTTCACCAAAGACTCAGACAACTTTTTCTCGTCACTAACCATATAAGAGCTAAACACCCGGAAAGGCAGTTGTCCGGATTTTTGCATTCGCGCATACGATTCATACATCTCAACCTGCATTATCCCGCCAGCATCAAACAAAGTAGTGAAACCGTAAGCCGATATCGTCGGAAAAAGTTTTTTCTCGCCTTCTATCACGTCGTCAATTTTTATACCGATTTTGTAAACAATTGGCATAAAAGACATCGGTTCGATACACCAGCCGGTAGGATTGCCAGCTTTGTCCCGCTTGTAAAAATGCGCACCCGGAATCGGATCCGGAGTGTTTTTATTAATTCCGCCAATTTGCAACGCCTTGCTATTCACCCACGCCGAATGACCGCCGTAATCAAGAATGATTACCGGTTTTTCTTTTTCAATTGCGTCTAGCTCTGCGCTAGTAGGACCCATCGGACCAAACATCGCCGCTTTAAATCCCATCATGCCGATGATGTCGTCCTGCTGATGTTCCTTGACAGCTTTCTTGATATCAGCAAGTAATTGTTCCTTCGTTGCGTCCTGATTAAGAATAACTACTCCGTCAAACAAGCTGCCGAACGACGGATGAATATGGCTTTCAATGAACCCCGGCAATACCATACGTCCCCGAAGGTCGAATATTTCAACGCTATCATCAATATATTTTTCGGCACCAGACTTATTGCCAACATAAATAAACTTATTACCTTCCACGACCACAGTATCAGCCCAGGGATTGCTCTTATTCATAGTATAAACCTTCGCGTTTGTAAACATCTTGCGTGCTTCCCTGGCGAAAACCTGATTACCGACAACCGACATGATCACAAAAAAAGCAATAAATAATAACCAAACCATCCTCATTTTTTCTCCTAACTCATCATTATGATGACAGCTTTTGCAATTCACATTGTATCATATAACTGTGTAGAAATTATGCAGATAAAAAAACATAAATACCAGTGATTTTGTGGGCGCTAACACTCAAATAAAAATGAAGAACCCGCCTCAGCCTCTCATCGCACTATGCAGGTCCTTGTTGATCTACGGCACTGCCTATATACCAGCTTCATGCAAAATATACATCAACTTTAAACTATTTTTTCTTGCCCGTCTCCAACAATATCTGCACCAGTCTTTCCGGCATTGACGCCATCGGCACATGCCCGGTAGGTAACTCAAAGTAGTCACCCCATCCTTTTCCGGTTGCAGCGATTCTTTTCCTGGCTTCATCGGAAATAATCACAAACTCGCTTTCCATACAGCGAATATAGGTTTTGGGTAAAGATATTAATTTTTCCGAACAAAATTGCAGCTTTTCCAAATAAGGCGGTACTGCCTCCAAACCGGCAAAAGACAAGGGATCATAGCCGCCGGCAACAATGATATCAAAAAGTGATTGTCCCGGTTCAGGCAACGCCGCATCAACAAATACCAAATGATTAATCCTGTCCGCCATTTTGGCAGCAACTCCGGTGATTATCATTCCGCCATAACTATGTCCGACCAAGACCACCTTTCTCAAATCGTTTTCAGCTATAAGCGTACATATCTGCTCAACATGATCAGTCAAGTTATATTTATATTCATCTTTAAGATCCGGCGAAAAAGTTCTATGATTACTCTCCTCAAGTGCCGGAATAACAGGCTCCCATATCTTGCCACCCATTTTACCGTCTTGAGTGCAAATATGGTTTCCAACAGTAAGCCTGTTCCAAGTTTCTACCGACATGTTACCACCATGAACTAAAACATAATTGACCATCTTTAAAACTCCTCAACTTAATATTACCTTATTATAACTCTTTTAAAGGGTGTGTGAAATAAACTCTGTAAATAGCAAGAAGTAACAAATGGAAGATAGGATTGATGCTATTCGATTCTGTCGCCGTGCATAATTGTTAGTTCACCATACACTTTCGACCAGTCTTT
>Ga0172379_10009175_pt1 | contig 12253 bp, 8 predicted proteins | sample GrowelOW334metaG_FD_119756 | JGI IMG/M metagenome (GOLD analysis project Ga0172379, IMG submission 119756) | Groundwater microbial communities from an aquifer near a municipal landfill in Southern Ontario, Canada - Groundwater well OW334 metaG | ecosystem: Environmental > Aquatic > Deep... | reverse complement strand
CCAGCTGAAGTAAAGCCAGCCGAAGTAAAGCCCGCTGAAGAACCTGCCAAGCCCGTTGAAGAGCCGAAAGCGCCAACTGAAGAGCCGAAGCCTACCGTTGAAAAACAAGGTGAAATTTATAAAATAACGTATCAAGGGAAAACATATTTGATGCCAAATAAAGTTTTTTCCTCAGATTCATACGAAGTCCCGTCAGGTTATAAATTGATTGATCCTACTCCTGTTAATTCCGATTTTGCTCGAGAATTATTCAAAAATTCCCTTATAAAGAAGAATACTTCTTTTGGCTGGACCCCTTTGATTAAGACTTCGGATCCCAATCAATGGATTGATTCAACTGATCATTTCAAAATTTCACCATCCAGTCGTTTTGATTTTACAATGGCCCCCAATTTCCTGGTCATTTTTGAACCGGGATCTGTAGCTCCAGTCGTTGAAAAACCCGCTGTTTCTGCTGCCCCTGCCGAGGCTCCAAATCCCCTCCCTGAAACCATTCCTAAGAATTGGCTTGATGTTTTTGAGGATTATACTCCAGGTGATCGAAATGATATTATTAATAATTGGGCTCAAATAAGAGAATCTTCGGCTAGTGCTCCTTTTAGGGGCAGTGTTGGCACCTACGCAGCTCAGGGAGAACAGGTTTTTAGGAATTTAACTCCTGATACGTTTAATCTTTGGTGGGAAATAAGAGAATTAAGTACAGAGAATCGTTATGTTTTTTTTGAAAATCGTTTGCAAAAGGTGCATGGAGTGGATTCGCCTAATATAGGTGAATCTTTTTCTCTTTTCCAAATCGATGGGAATGAGAGTGAGCTTTTTAATCGACGCGGTTATCCCATGAAAAAAGAGGGGGATTTATGGGTTAATGAAAATCCGAAAAATCCCGGTGAGAAAAAATATTACAAAAAAGAGGGTGAAAAGATCGTTGAATGTTCCTCTGTCGGGATTCTTTTGAACCCCCTTCCCGAAGTAACGGAGGAACAAGAATCTTCCTATGCTCGGATGCTTAAATTAGAGGAAGAATGCGCCAGTATTTTTTCCGGTTATGACAAAGAACCTTTTGCTTCTTGTCGTCCGTCAAATGGAGGATTCACCGTAACGCCCGAAGGTGCCCATTATAGAGGAGATTATACGGTTATTTTAAATGACGTGGACGGTGAGCCTCGTTTCTTTGTTTTATCAGTGACTGTTCCGTCAACAGGGCCTATCGAGGCCGGGACAGACGCACAATTTTCCAGGAATGCGGATTTGTTGCAAAAAGTTAAGGATGCGTTGCCTCAATGGCTGGAACGGGAAAATGAAAATTTAATTGTTGAAGATGGGCTTTTACAAGATATCTCTCAATTGAAAGAACAAAGTCTTGAAATCATTAACACGTATTCGCCCTTAAAGGATTATCTTGTTGGGGAGCAAGTTGCTTTTCAATCTCTGGGTTTATCGGGTAATTCTTATTATGGATTTTTGCATGTTTATTTGAAGGTGAATGGGAAAAAGCTTGATTTAAGTTTCGGGGAGGCGCTTCCTATGGCCGAGGTTAACGTTCCTCCTTCCGCTACACTTATTCAAACAGCACGCTTAATTAAGAAAATGTTGTGGGCAAAAGCTCAAAAAAGCCTTTCTGAGAATCTTGAAATGTCTAATGATAAGTTAAGACAAGAACTGGAAAAAGAAGAGGCTCGTAAAAATAGAGAAAAAGAATTAAAAAAACTAGTTGCAGATTTAGGTGAAGGCTCTGTGGAGCTTGATAATCCTGCTTTGTCTGAGAAAGAAGAAAAAGCGGAAGAAGGAGGATTAGATGAAGAAGCGCCGATTTTGATTGAAGGTGAACCAAAAGATGTTCCAGAGGCAGTAGATGACAAGGGTGAAGATGAGGACCTTGAGCGGCCAGTTCATTTTGATGATTCAGAATCCGTATTACCAGAAGCCTCTGTTGTTTTAGATCATTTTACGGAAAAAACAAATTATTATGAGTTTGGCTACCAAGGGCAAACGTTTCAAATGATGAAAAGCGTCACTGCTTATGATGCTCCGGCCCCGAGTCCTGCGCCGGGTCGTTATACATGGGTTTCTCCTGAGGATGCCCAACTTGTTCGGACTTTATTTGGCGCGGCTCAATTGAGAGTGGCTGCTATTGATAAAAAGGGAGGGTTTGTAAGAACAAATGTAGAGGGGAAATTCATTGACCCTGAAACAGGCGAAGTTATTGAGGTTAAACCGGGAAGTACGAATAAACCTTCGGTTATTACTCTTTTTAAGAAAATAGAAAAACCAAAATAGCTTTCTTCAGATGATGATAAAAAGGGTTCCTTAGGGGGCCCTTTTTGAGTTGAATTTTTTCGTGTTTCGTGCTTTGATCAGGCCCGTAGTGTTTTTATTCAAAATTCATCATTTCTAATTTTTAATTTCCTTAAAAATGGCTCATCGAATTGAAGTGTTTTCTCGTGTGCCCGATACCCGTGCTTCCGTGCGCAGGCGCAAATTGAGTGGATTCGGGTATGGTGCTCGGATTAAAGAGGTTTTTATTGTGGATGTGTATACGCTGGATAAAGATTTCTCTCCCGAAGAATTACAAAAAATAGGCGAGGCGTTGTCCAATCCGGTGACGCAAGGATTTGCAGTGGATAAGCCTGCCGAGATGCCGGCTTTTGATTTTGCGCTGGAAATTGGGTATCACCCTGGGGTTACGGACAATGTTGGACACACGGCCAAAGAGATTATTCAAGACTTGTTGAAGATCAAATTTGTGGATCCCGAAGCGGTTTATACGTCTCAGGTGACATTCATTCAGGGGTCCCTCACCAAAGAAGAAGTGCAAACCATTGGTGAATCCATGGCCAATTCGCTCATTCAACGTATTTATGTGAAAAATGCGGAAGAGTTTGCCAAAGAAGGGGGCATGGGGCTCCGTGTTCCTCGTGTGAAATTGCCGCATGAACCTTCTGTGGATGAGGTGAATCTGGATGTTTCGGATGAAGAATTACAGGCCATTGGAAAAGCCGGGGTTCCGAATAAAGATGGCACGCATCGCGGGCCACTCGCGCTTGATTTGGCGTCTGTGAAAGTGATTAAAGATTATTTTGAAAAAGAAGGCCGCAAACCTACGGATGTGGAAGTTGAATCTCTTGCTCAAACATGGTCCGAGCATTGCAAACACACGATTTTTGCCGCGTCCATGGATGAAATTCAAGATGGGATTTACGACCATTACATCAAACGTGCGACCAATGAAATTCGTAAAGAACGAGGAGGAAAAGATTTTTGTGTCTCGGTTTTTAAAGACAATTCCGGAGGGATTGCTTTTGACGATCAATGGTTGGTTACCGATAAGGTTGAGACACACAACAGTCCGTCGGCGCTGGATCCGTTTGGAGGTTCCATCACCGGGATTGTGGGGGTGAATCGTGATGCCATTGGATTTGGGAAAGGCGCGAAGCCGATCGCCAATCGCTATGGTTTTTGTTTTGCCGATCCTAAGGATGATAAGCCGCTTTATAAAGGCGCGAACAAGACGCAAAAGATGCTTTCCCCCAAACGTATTATGGATGGAGTGATTGATGGAGTGAATGCCGGAGGCAATTGTTCCGGGATTCCGACGCCGCAAGGATTTATGTATTTTGATGCGAAATATAAAGGAAAACCGCTGGTTTTTGTGGGCACGTTGGGTTTGATCCCGCGAAAAGTGTGTGGTCAAAATGGATGGGAGAAGAAAGCCAATGCCGGAGATAAAATTGTGATTATCGGCGGACGCGTGGGGTTGGATGGAATTCATGGCGCGACTTTTTCGTCCGAGGCCATGGACAGCGGAAGTCCCTCAACTGCGGTTCAAATTGGCGATCCGATCACTCAGAAAAAATTGAGCGATGCGGTGGTGAAAGAAGCGCGCGATCTGGATCTTTATACCAGTATTACTGACAATGGCGCCGGAGGATTGTCTTGTTCGGTTGCGGAAATGGCGAAAGAATGCGGAGGTTGTGACGTGAATCTCGACGATGTTCCGTTGAAATATCCGGGACTCGATCCGTGGCAAATTTGGATCAGTGAATCACAAGAACGCATGACGCTTTCGGTCCCGCCGGCCAAACTTGCTGCGTTTATTGATTTGATGGAACGCCGTGGAGTGGAGACCGTGGTGATTGGAGATTTTAATGATTCGGGTCGATGCACGGTGACGTATCATGGTCAAAAAGTGATGGACATTGATTTGATATTTTTGCACGATGGACTTCCCTCAAAGCATCTTGATACCACTTACACCAAGATGGTTTATCCCGAGCCCGAAGGTGCTTGCCCCAATGATTTGACCGAAACATTGAACACGATTTTGGCTCGTCCCAATGTGTGCAGTTATGATTTTATTTCTCATCAATACGACCATATTGTTCAGGCCGCTACGATCCTTGGGCCGGTGCAGGGCAAGGGTCGTGTGAACAGCCGTGCGTCCGTGATCGCTCCGGTGCTTTCTTCGGAAAAAGGCGTTGTTCTTTCTCAAGGGTTGTATCCGCGCTACAGCGAAATCGACACCTACCATATGGCGGCGTGTTCGATCGATACTGCGATTCGCAATGCGGTTTCTGTAGGTGGAGATCTTGATGAGCTCGCGTTGCTCGACAATTTTTGTTGGTGCAGTTCGGATGAAAAAGAACGCCTCGGCCAACTCAAGGAAGCGGCAAAGGCGTGTTACGATTATGCGACGGTTTATAAAACGCCGTTTGTGTCCGGGAAAGACAGTATGTTCAATGATTTTAAAGGCTATGATGAAGAAGGAAATAAAGTGAAAATTTCCGTTCCGCCCACGTTGCTCATTTCTTCATTTGGCGTGATTCCGGATTATCGAAAATGCGTGACCCTAGATGTGAAAATCCCCGGGGATTTGGTTTACGTCCTCGGTGAAACCGGAGAAGAATTGGGAGGGAGTGAATATTTTGATCACTTGGGCTTTTTGGGAAATCATGTGCCGCAAGTGGATGCGAAAAAGGCGCTTGAAATGTATCGAGTTTTGCAGTCCGCGATCCGAAAAGGATTGGTTGCTTCTGCGGAAAGTGTTGCCATGGGAGGGCTGGGAGTTTCTTTTGCCCGTATGGCCATCGCCGGCCAGCTTGGGTTGGAGATTTCCTTGCGTAATGTGCCGCTCAAAGACGTGAAAGACGGGTTGATTCGTCCCGATCATTTGTTGTTTTCCGAATCGCAAAGTCGTCTCATTGTGACTGTAAATCCCAAAAAACAAAAAGCGTTTGAAACGTTGTTTGAGGGATTGTCGTTTGGCCTTGTGGGAGAAGTGCGTGAGGACAAACGATTTATTGTAAAAGGCGTGCGCGACAATATTGTGGTGAACACGGATGTAGCTTTGTTGGATCGTGCGTATCGGAGCACGTTTAAAGGATACTAAGAGGAAATGATGAATGACGGAATGACCCATGAAAAATGAAATGTCTAATGTCTAAATGTTTACTTTTTAATTCTAAACAATGACAACTCAACCTTCAGTTCTCGTGCTTGCCGGTTACGGCATCAATTGCGAAGAAGAAACCAAATTTATTTCCGAAAAAGTCGGGGCCAAGGCCTCGGTGGTTCATATCAATGATTTGATCGCCAATCCCAAGCAAATGGAAGCGCATCAAATCATGGTTTTCCCCGGAGGATTTTCTTACGGGGACGATGTGGGTTCTGGAATTGCGTACGCGAATAAAGTAAAAAATAATATTTGGGAGGATGTGGCCAAATTCGTGAAAGAAGATAAGTTGGTGATTGGGATTTGTAACGGATGTCAGATTATGGCGAATTTAGGGTTGGTTCCCGGATTCAATGGCGAATATGGCAAACGTGAAATTGCGTTGTGTTGGAATGCTTCGGCTCGTTATGAATGTCGTTGGATTGATTTAAAAACCGTGAGTCAAAAGTGTGTGTGGATGAAAGGGATTGAACGTTTGCATTGTCCGGTGTCTCATGGAGAAGGGAGATTTTATATGGAGAAAGAGGTGCTTGAGGCACTCAAAGCCGGAGATCAAATTGTGGCGAAATACGTGAAGCCGGACGGAGATCCTGCGAACGGAGAATTTCCTTACAATCCGAATGGCGCGATGGAGGATATTGCCGGAGTTTGTGATCCGACCGGGCGTGTGTTCGCGCTCATGCCGCATCCGGAACGCAATTGGAATTTTTACAACGAAGACGATTGGACTTTGCTCCGCGAACAAGCGGATCGCGACGGTGAAAAATTACCCGAAGAAGGTCCGGGCATGCAGATTTTTAGGAATGCCGTGGAGTATTTTAAATAATTTTTAATTTTTACTCTTATGACCACTTATGCTGATTCGGGGGTGAACATTGAATTGGGCGATGATGCCTCAAAGGTTATGTATGAAGCCGCTAAATTGACTTGGGAGAATCGTAAAGGGCGGATCGGAGAAGTGGTGGCACCGAAAGATGATTTTTCCGGAGTGCGCGTGATCGATGTGTCGCAATTGCCTGCGGGGAGCGTGATGTGTATGGGGTTTGATGGAGTGGGGACCAAGGTGGAGCTCGCGGAACGGCTTGAGAAACACGATACCGTGGCGTTTGATTTGTTCGCTATGGTGTGTGATGACGCGGTGGTTTATGGCGGGGAGGCGGTATTGATTGGTTCGATTTTGGATGTGAATTCGCTTGGGAAAGAGGGGGCGTCGTATTTGAATTTTATGAAGCAACTCGCGACCGGTTATGTGACCGCAGCTAAGGCGGCTCGCGTGGCGGTGATCAATGGCGAAATTGCCGAGCTTGGGGCGCGAATTTCTGGGTATGGCGCGTTCAATTACAATTGGGGTTCGGCTGCGATTTGGTTTGCGAAAAAGGATCGACTCTTTACCGGTGCCGAGATTAAAGTGGGGGACAAAGTCGTGACGCTTCGGGAAAAAGGGTTTCGATCGAACGGGTTTTCGTTGTTGCGAAAAGTGATGAAAGACAATTATGGAGAACAATGGCATGCGGAAAAACTCGATGGAAAATCAATGGGCGAACTCGCCCTGGAGCCGTCGCAACTTTATTGTGCTGCGGTGTGCGATATGTTTGGTGGATTTGCGGATGAAAAACAATGTGAAGTTCATGGCGTGGCGCACATCACCGGAGGCGGGATTGTTGGCAAATTGGGGCGCGTGTTGAAACGGGCTGGGCTTGGGGCAAAATTGCCGACTCTTTTTGAGCCGTGCGCGTTGATGCAGCACGCGATCAAGATTGGGAATGTGGCTCGCGACGAGGCGTATCGTTCCTGGAATATGGGAAATGGAATGGTGGTGATTGTGGCTCCCGGGGAAGAACAAAAGGCGATCGCGATTGCGGCACAGCATGGGATCGAGGCCAAGGTGTGCGGAGAAATTGTGAAGGAGCCCGGGATTGTGCTATAAATAGTGCACCCCATGATTCATTTTAAAGGAAAATCCATTTTGTCTGCGGCTCAGTTTTCCAAGCGGGAAATCGAGCGTGTTTTGGAGGTGGCAAAGCAAATGGAGCCTTTTGCGCGAAAAGAAAAAACATCGGATTTATTGAAGGGAAAAGTGTTGGCCACGTTATTTTTTGAGCCGTCTACGCGCACGCGATTCAGTTTTGAAACCGCGATGCTGCGACTCGGCGGCAAAGTGATTTCGAATTATATGATGATGGAAACGTCGTCCGTAAAAAAGCGTGAAACCTTGCAGGATACCGGGCGCGTGGTGAGTGCTTTTGTGGATGTGATTGCCATGCGGCATCCGGTTGCCGGATCGGTGGCGGAGTTGGCTCAAGGAGCAACGGTGCCGGTGCTCAATGCTGGGGACGGACCTGCGGATCATCCCACGCAAGGGTTGTTGGATTTATTTACGATTCATAAGGAATTTGGGCATTTTGGCGGGTTGACGTACGGGTTGGTGGGAGATCTTAAAAACAGTCGGGTGGTGCATGCGCAGTGCGAATTGCTTAAGCATTTTGGTCCGACTGGGTTTAAGCCGGCGTTTATTTGTGTGGCGCCTCGCGGGTTGGAATTGCCTGCAATGATCAAAAAAGAATTGAAAGAAATGGGTTGTTCGATTCGCGAAACTGATAATCTAGAAAAAGTGATTGGTGAGCTGGATGTGCTTTCCAATACGCGCATTCAGGAGGAGCGTTTTGCCACGAAAAAAGAGTTTGAAAAATTCCGGGGGGCGTATTCGATTTCACAAAAATTGATGAAAAAAGCCAAAAAGAAAATGGTTTTAATTGATCCCTTGCCGCGAGTGGATGGGCAGTTGAAAACCGAAGTGGATTCCGATCCGCGCGCTAAGTATTTTGAGCAAGTGACGAATGGAGTGGCGGTGAGGATGGCGCTCATGGCGTTGGTGCTGGGCACGCACGAAGCGTAGCGAAGTGCGCTTTCCCGCATTTATTTCAGATATTTTCGATAAATCAGTAGATTCGCGAGAAATCACGTAAATCGATCTGTTCATTCAGCTGGTTTTTTGGTATAATATTAAGATTTATTTTTAATTATTTTTGTTATGTCACCCGAAACAACTGAATATAAAGATGGAGATGCAGTTCTTTTTGGAGATCAATTATATAAAGCTTTAAGAGTAGATCCTGATGCAAAAACTCTTCAAGTGGTGGATCCTGACGGAGCGGTTCTTCCTTTTGCTTTTAGTTTTCAGGATTCTAATCTTAGAAAAATTGATTTACCCCAATCTCAAGAGGTTTTAGTGGGGGTGGATTCAAGTGACGGAGCCCCTCCGGTTTGTAATTTATTGAGAACCGGTGCGACTCATCGGCTCCCTCATAGTACGGTTTTTATTGGATCCGATCGCGGAATCCCGAAACAAGATAAACAAGGGCCTAATGAAGATCGAGCTTGCGTTAGCCCGGAAACTGGATGGGCTTTTGCCATTGATGGAATGGGTGGGTATGGAGGAGGGGATGTGGCTGCCACTATTTTGGGTTATGATTTATCGCATGAATTGAAAGAGGGATCTTCTCGAGACTTAGATCGTGTTTTGGGCTTTTCTGGGAATCGTTTACAAGAAGCTCTTTTACATGCTCCTGAGCAGGTTGATCTTAAGGCAGGTGCGGTTTTTGCCGGATGTCGCATCCTTCCTCATCCTGAAGATTTTAATAAAAGAATTGCCCAGGTGGTTTCACGTGGGGATTGTAGGGTAACTTTGGTTAGAAATGGGCAGGCTTTTTCTCTTACTACTCCAGATGAAAATTCAATAACAAAAAATCCGACTAAAGTTTGGCCTCTTCATAATAATGAACCTTTAAAAGTGAATGAATGGGAAGTGATGCCAGGAGACATTATCCTTGCTTATACGGATGGGATTGGAAATTGTTTTACTCCTGAACAAATCGTTTCTTATTTTGTTGGAAGAAGCATGGAAGCAGGGATTGCACTTTTGGATGCAGCGGTGTTGATGCAAATGCAGCTTGGTCATTTTGATAATCGTGGACTTGCGGCGGTTTTGGTGGAATAAACATGGCCCCTTCTTTTTGCCTGTGTTATTTTGAGGTCGTCTGTTTTTTAAAATTATTTTTATGACTTCATTGCTTTTTAAAGGAGGGGTTTTGGTCACGTCAAAAGGCCAAGACAAGATGGATATTTTAGTGAAGGAGGGGAAAGTGCAGGCGATTGAGCCGCCTGATGTGATGGCTGAGGCGATTACGAAAAGCGCTCAAGTTGTGGACTGTACTGGTCTTTTTATTTTCTCGAATGTCACGGATGGGCATGTGCATTTTCGGGAGCCGGGTGGCACGCATAAAGAAGATTTTGAGACCGGGAGTCGGGCTGCGGCAGCAGGGGGGATTACCACGATTTTGGATATGCCGAATAATCAGCCCTCGATTGCGTCACGCGAGGCGTTGGCGGAAAAGCGTAAGTTGATTGCTCCAAAGGCGTATGTGAATTATGGGCTTTATATGGGCGCAACGTTTGATTCGGCGACGGGCCATACCAACATTGATGAATATTTGGCATCGGATGCCGTGGCGTTTAAGGTTTACATGGGGAGTTCAACCGGAAATTTACTCGTGGATCAGCCGTCGTATTTGGAAGAAATTTTCAAAAAAGCCGCAGAAAAGGATCGACTCATTGTGGTGCATGCTGAGGATGAGGCGTTGATGAAGGAAAATTTAAAACGGTTTGCGGGATTGGAAGACCCCACGCTTCATTCCAAGATTCGAGATGGGGAAGTGGCGTATCGATCGGTGAAATTGGCGCTTCATTTGGCGAAAAAGTATGGGACGCGCACACACATTGCGCACTTAAGTACGGCGCGAGAATTGGAGGAATTTGCGAAATTTAAAAATGATAAAATTTCATGTGAAGTGGCGCCGCATCATTTGTTTTTGACTGAGGCGGAACTGGCTCGACAAGGGAATTTTGCAAAAATGAATCCACCGTTGCGCACCGAGGCGGATTGCAAAGCGCTGTTGGAAGGGATTCGGTCCGGGTTGGTGGATATGGTGGCCACGGATCATGCGCCGCACACGATGGAGGAAAAGAAACAGCCTTATTCAAAGGCGCCATCCGGGGTTCCGGGGGAAGAGACGATGTTGCCGTTGTTGTTGGATGTTGTTCATCATGGCGATTTGACGCTCGAGCAGGTGGCGCGCGTGGTGTCTGAGGGCCCGGCACGGGTATTCCGGTTGAAGTCCGGCGGAGAGTTGAAGGTCGCAAGCGCGGCGAATTTTACAGGAGTGGATATGACGGTTGAGCGCACGGTGGAAAATGGCGGATTTGGCGCGCGTTACACCAAATGCGGGTGGAGCGTTTATGCGGGTCGCTTGTTGCGTGGTTGGCCGGTTTTGACGGTGGTGAACGGGGAAATTGTCTTGCAAAATGATCAAATTTCAAATATAAAAGTGGGCCTGGAAAGATAAAATTTATTTTTAATTTTGTATGGGAATAGAAGGTGGGCATGAAGATCAAGAAGGTCCCAATGGAGAGCTTGTCGTATTTGTTCCAAGCAGATCGTTTGTTGTTTATGAAAGGGAAGGGCATCGTTTTTTGAATGACGATTCAGAGGATTTTGATCTTAGGCCCCCATTTCAAGGAAAACCCAGAAGTTATCCTTATGCCGGGATCGGGGAAGGTGACGATGATCCTTCCTTGCCCCCTAGTCCTCCTTCTCGTCTGAATAGAAGCGAAGACGATCTTCCTCCTGCAGCTTGATTTTCGCTTCCCTCTGCGGCTTTATGGACTTTTTGGCTTGTTTGTTGTAGGATGAGGACAGGCTCATTCTTTAACCTTTCTACTTATGGCAGACGATAAAAATGTGGATGTTTACGATGATCAAGGCCCGGATTCTTCAAATTCAGATGCACGACCTTCTCGGGAAACTAAGAAAGTTCTTAAATTTGAGAAAAAACCTGAGCCTTATGAAGGTGATAATTTGCCTGATGATGGAGAACCTTCCAACGAAGACAGTGAATCTTCAGAAGAAAAAGACGCATCTCTTGGTGAATTGTTGGCAGCATTGAAATCGGTTTTGGCAGGATCAAAAGAACTTGGCTCGGAAGAGGCGGTTGAGGCTGTGGCGGATGTGGTGGAGGGGTTAAAAAAGAATTCCATTGTTTTAAAATTTGCTGAAAAATGGAATGCATTGCCTCAAGAAGAACAAGTTCGAATTGCGAGTGATTTTACGTTATTTGAAAATTTTATAATAACGGTTTTGCCGTTGGGACCCCTTGCAAAAATGCCTTATGATGCACGGTCCGCTTTTTTAAAAGCGTTGTTGTACTATGGTGTTTTAAAATTCAATTCATCGGATCATGTTGCCAATGAAAAATTGATTAAAAAATTACAAGGTTCAGCTAAAACACGAGAGACGGTGGGATTGGCGTTGGTGAGGGGAGCTGCGTTTTTGATGGGGCAGGGAGAATTGGGGGAAATTGCACACGCTTTGGTTGAGATTTTTACACGAAATCGTACGTTGGCTGCGAAAGTTAGAGTGCATCTTCATAATCGAATGATGGAAGAAATAAATGAACAGGAAAGACAAAATCAAAATCGTTCAATTCCGCCTGCGGCGAATAATAACGAATTTTTCGAGAAAGAGCTGTCCTCTCGTATTCGTCTTGAGGGAGATAAAACAGCTTAGGATTTAAGTTCATTCCCTCTTTTCCGTGCCTTTCCGTTGTTATATACTGAGTCCCGGTTTTACTATTCTCAAATTTTTCCTATGGATTCTTCTATTTCATTCTGTAATGTGATGTTTCCCAATCCTGTGGTTTTGGCATCCGGGATCTTGGGCGTGACCGGGAATTCGCTTAAAAATGTGGT
>Ga0172379_10009174_pt1 | contig 12255 bp, 13 predicted proteins | sample GrowelOW334metaG_FD_119756 | JGI IMG/M metagenome (GOLD analysis project Ga0172379, IMG submission 119756) | Groundwater microbial communities from an aquifer near a municipal landfill in Southern Ontario, Canada - Groundwater well OW334 metaG | ecosystem: Environmental > Aquatic > Deep... | reverse complement strand
CAGAATACGAACCAAACTTCAAAATCTTCGCAATCTATACGCAATTTTAAGTTTTATAGAGTACTAGTTCAGCAGAAGCTGCGGAACCCATCTTTTCTCTATTAAATCAAGCGAGCCGTCTTTCTTCATCTGCTCAAGGCACTTGTTCATGGTGTCAAGAAGGGTCTTGTCGTTTTTCCTGACAGCCCAGCCGAGATATTCTTCAGTAAGAGGATCGAGAAGTGCTGTGAGTTTGCGGTTTGACATATCCCATACGACGGGGGCATCGATTATGAAGACGTCTATTTTTCCGTCGGTAAGCGCTTTTATGCCGTCCGAAGTCCTGGCAAAAGATATTTTTTCAGCCTTGGCGCATTTTGCAGTGACAAAGAAGTTTCCTGTTGTTCCACTGATAAACCCGACTTTTTTATCTGTGTTAATGACCTTGCCGGCAGATGAAAACTCTTTTATGTTGTCAGTCCTCACTATGGCCATCTGTCCGACTTTTATATAGGGGTAGGTGAAATTGACCTTCTTCTTTCTTTCCTCGGTGATTGTCATCCCGGACATGATAATATCTATCTTTCCAGTCTCGAGCGCCGGTATCAGATCGTTCCATGGAATTTCTGTCACCACCATCTTTGCGCCCGTAATACTGCCGATTTTAGCCGTAAGATCCGGCTCTAACCCTTTAATAATCTTTCCGTCCTTGAAAATGAGGGGCTTGAAATTCGCCTCAACTCCGACTCTGATTTCTTTCCTGTTGAGCATTTTTGAGATTGCGGCATTCTTTTCAGAAGCGCAACCGGCGGTGAAAACCGCCAGAACCGCAGTAAAAACTGTCAGTTTGATTAATCTCATAGTCATTCTTACTCCTGTGTTTTTTTTATACTGGAAACTAACGTCTTGTTTTAATATTTTCAAATTTCAAAAGGCTTTCAATCCAAAAAGCTTGTGATATATTCAGCCTGTTGTTTAACCGGGAGTCAAGGAAATGCCCAAATATAAAGTACTGGTGATTGACGATGAATATTCCCTGCTCAGGCTGGTGCAGATGCTTCTCACGCGGAAAGGCTATGAAGTCAGCGTTGCGCTGTCGTCACAGGATGGAAGAAACCACCTTTTGAAAAACGGGGCGACCGACGCAATTGTCCTCGACCTCATGATGCCGAAAGAGAGCGGTTTTGCATTTCTCGAATGGAAGGATCTTCAGTCGGAGGAAATAAAAAAAATACCTGTGATTATTGATACGGCCAAGAACCTCAAGGAAGAGGAGTTGAGTTTCCTCGCACCAAGATGTGCGCGGATTGTTCTGAAGGAAATGAATTTCACTGAAAACCTCACTGCGCAGATTGATGCCATCTTCAAAGACAAGCCCGCCGCCGCGCCCTCATGAGTTTGCCCGTGGTCCCTATTGCATTTGCTTGTAGCACATGTTTTGGTAGTGGGCGGATTTTATACGCTGTTCTTAAAGGCAACGCGCAATAAATTGCGCTACTGCTAACTGTTTTTCAAATCCGGCAACCTCCAACGTCCGCCCCGCTTTACACTCCGCACGGGCGGGGTATGCTTCAGCAGCATCGGGATGTGCTTCTTCATGCTTCTGAAGCCGAGACTGCCGTAGAACTTTTCAGTGCCGGGTTCTGCGACAAGCGCAATCCAGTCAATGCCGTCTGATTGCAGATGTTCCACTATTTCCCTTATGATTCCGGCGCCGATGCCGTGTCCGCGGTATTTTTTCAGGACAACGACATCCTGAATATAGGCGTCGCTGCAGCCGTCCGAAATTCCGCGCCCCATTCCAATCATTTTATTCTTGTGGAACGCTCCGGCAAAGCAGTATGTTTTTTTTACAATGCGGTCGATGAATGAAGTGTCTTTGGAATAATCGGGCTTCCACCAGCCGGCTTCCTTGTAGAGGGCTATAATCTCTGCGCGGCCGGCTTTGCGGACGATTCTGATTTCAACTGGAATTTCATTTTTCACTTACCGGCAGGTTTCAGCTCCCCTGCCAGAAGTCCGTTGATTGAATTTGCGGCGCGTCTGCCTTCCCCCATCGCGAGAATTACGGTCGCAGCACCGAGAACAATATCACCGCCGGCAAATACACGGTCTATCGAGGTCTTCTGGTTTTCATCGACAATTATATTCCCCCATTTCGTGGTGTTGAGGCCGTTCGTAGTCTGCTTGATGAGGGGATTGGAATCGTTGCCGATTGCGACGATGACAGTGTCGAATTCGCGCATGAATTCGCTGCCTTTTATCTCGACCGGTTTCCGGCGGCCGGAACTGTCAGGTTCACCGAGTTCATAGCGGAGGCATTCCATATGCGTGACACAGCCGTATTCGTCTCCAGTCAGGCGTTTCGCGTTCTCAAGCATGTGGAAAATAACGCCTTCCTCTTTCGCGTGTCCGACTTCCTCGACTCGCGCGGGCATTTCCTTTTCGGTGCGCCTGTAGATAAGATGAACTTCTTCCGCACCGAGCCTGACGGCTGTCCTTGCGGCGTCCATCGCCACATTTCCGCCGCCGAGAACCGCAACCTTCTTTGAAGCGTAAATAGGCGTATGCGCCTTTTCCCTGTTGTAGGCCTTCATCAGGTTTGATCTTGTCAGATATTCATTTGCGGAGAAAACTCCGACCAGGTTTTCACCTTCGATGTTCATGAATTTCGGAAGGCCTGCGCCGGTGCCTACGAAAACCGCGCTGTATCCGTCCTTGTCTATCAGATCCTGCAGCTTGCGTGTCCTGCCGATGACGAAATTCGTCTTGATTTCAACGCCCATCGCGGTAAGCGTGTCAATTTCCGTCTGCACTATTTTCTTCGGCAGGCGGAATTCAGGAATGCCGTAAATCATGACTCCCCCGGGCTTGTGGAAGGCCTCGAAAATCGTGACGGCATGTCCTTCCCTTCTAACGTCGGCCGCGACGACAAGACTCGCCGGGCCGCTTCCGATGACGGCGACCTTCTTGCCTGTTTCAGGCTTGACTTCCGGCGCCTTCGTCTTCCCGTTTTCGCGTTACCAGTCGGCCACAAATCTTTCGAGACGGCCGATTGAGACTGATTTTTCAACGTCCTTCAGCGATCTTCCGACGGTGCATTTTTCCTGGCACTGGATCTCCTGCGGGCATACGCGTCCGCAGACGGACGGCAGAAGGCTGTTGCGTTTGATTATGTCGATCGCCTTCTGAAAGTCGTTTTGCGCAATGGCATCTACGAATCCCGGAATGTCAATTCTGACGGGACACCCGTCCACGCACTGTGCGTTCTTGCATTTCAGGCAGCGCATTGCCTCCACTCTTGCCTGTTCAATGCCGTACCCCAGGGCGACTTCGGACATGTTTGTCCTTCTCACATCGGGATCCTGCGTGGGCATTTCCTGGGCGGGGATGGCAAGCCTGTCCTTCGGTTTAAGAGGTTCAGTCCTGGAGTTTATGGCATCGAGTTCCTTTTTTGCGAGATTCGCAAGTTCTTCGGCGGAATGATGTTTGTGCGTGTCAGTACTCACTGGCGGCTCCTCGCGTTTTCGATCTGCTGATCAAGCTTGCATCCCTTCTCATCAAGGTGTTTCTCCTGTTTCTTATAGGAATTGAGCCTCTTTATCATATTGTCGAAATCAACGAGGTGCCCGTCGAATTCCGGGCCGTCTACGCAGACAAATTTTATTTCTTTTCCTACGGTCACCCTGCATCCGCCGCACATTCCGGTGCCGTCAATCATGATGGTGTTGAGGGATACCACTGTCGGAACATTATAGGGCTTTGTGGTGGCGGCGCAGAATTTCATCATGACCGGAGGTCCGATGGCGACCGCCAGATCCGGCTTCGGATTTCGCCCGCAGAGTTCCTTCAGAGGTTCAGTGACAAGAGACTTCCTGCCGTATGAACCATCGTCGGTGCAGATGATAAGCTCATCGGCAATTGCACGCATTTCATCTTCCATTATGACGAGATCCCTTGTTCTCGCGCCGATAATCACAATCAGCCTGTTGCCGGCTTTTTTCATTCCCTGGGCAATGGGATACATTGGTGCGACTCCGATTCCGCCGCCTACGCACACGACAGTTCCGAATTTCTCAATATGCGTGGGGCTGCCGAGGGGGCCGACTAGATTTGCTATCCTGTCTCCGGCATTGAGCTTTGCCAGATCCTTTGTTGTTTTGCCCACCGCCTGGAAAATAATTGTTATTGAGCCTTTTTCTGTATCCGCATCCGCAATGGTCAACGGTATCCTTTCCGCGTATTCATCTCTGAGAGACAGAATGATGAACTGCCCCGGGTGTCTTTCCGAAGCGATCAGGGGCGCCTCGATCCGCATCCTGAAAACATTTTCCGAAAGCTGTTCCCTGCTTAATATCCTATTCATTTTCCTTTAGTTCCCTTATTGTTTCGATTTCATTCCGGCCGTAGCGCTGGGCGATATACCCGGGACCGCCCTCGTCCGGCTGTTCAAGGATAATCTCAAGATTGTTCTGCTGACGGATCTTGCCGCGCATTTCCCTGCCGTTCTTCAATTTCACATATGTGTCCGCAATCCACATGGTTATCGGTTTTGGCCTGGTGATTTGCCCCTTTGTAACTTTTACTTTAATCTCTTTTTCAGTCGGGACTGCGCGTTTGTGCGCGATTTTTATTGTATGCTCCTGGCTGGAGAGACTGCGGATTTCAAACACCTTGGATGTCAGCTTGTCCTCTCCCTCCGCGGAAACCCCGAGTTTTCTTCCGTCAATATAGATTGTTACGCCGGGAGGATTTGCAACGAGGTCGATTCCGCCCCAGTTGCTGTCAAGGCTGATCAACACGTCGGAGGTTTCGCCTGCGGTTATCTTGACATCCTTTTCCACGGGATCACGACCTTCTTTTTCAACTTTGAGTTTATAGTCGCCGGGTTGGAGGTCTTTTATTTCAACAGGGCTGTTCTGATATTGCCGGTCATTCAGTGTGACAGATGCGCCCGGAGGATTTGTCTTGACATTGAGATTTCCGGGAAGAAGCTGAAGCGTGACGGCGACATCCTTTTTTGCGTCCTTTGTCACGACAATGTTCTGTTCGTGGGTGTTATATCCTTTCAGTTCGACACGTATCTTGCGTTCACCCTGTTCTATTTTCTCCGAAAACGGAGTTTTCCCCCGGGGTTTACCGTCAAGGAAAACATTTGCACCGTTCGGGATGCTTTGGATTTCAAGAGTCCCCATGTTGGAAAAGAGATTTGCGGATGCAACCTGTGGCCGGGCGTCTTCCACGTTCCATGCAACTTCTTGGGTTATGCAGCCGGGTTTGCTTAGTCTTGCGGAGTGTTTCCCTGTTGTCTGGTCGTGAAGGATGATAGGAGTCTGCCCGACCTGTTTGCCGTCTATTTCGACAATGGCCCCTTCCGGTTTTGATTCAATGAGCACTGATGAAGTTATTGGCGCAAGGTCTATTTCAATGTTTTTCCTGTCTCCGGCATTCGAGACTATTTTCTGCCAGTCAGACCTGTAATGCGGCTTGGACACTTCCATTATATGGGCGCCAGGGGCGATCTTGACGCTTTTCGGCGTCAGTCCGACATCCTTGCCGTTGATGGTTATTTTAGCCTCGTCCGGTTTGCTGGCGATGTAGAATTCACCTCTGTTGTCAACCGTTTTCTTGGGAGCGCATCCGGCCGCGAAAACAAAAACAAGGGAGAACATTGCTGTTCCGAGCATATTGAATGTCTTCTTCATGTCAAATCACTTCTTCTTTCGTTGTCTTAACAGGTCTTCAATGGCGATTATTTTCTTTCTTGCAAACTCGTAATCGGGTTTTTCAGGATTGATTTTGGCTTTTATTTTCTGGTAATTCTCCTTGGCGTCCGCCCATTTCGAAAGACGCAGATTTCTCTCCGCATCGCTCTTTAGCGATTTGATCTCGTCGTCAAGTATCTTTGTCGCCTCCTGGGAGTGCTGATAAGCCATGTCATACATATCCGGTTTCGGCTCGAAGCATTCAAGGTAATCAATGACAAGGCCGTATTTTTGGATGGACAGCCGCAGGTTTTCATCTTTGGACTGATAGTTTTTGAAGAGCATTTCGGCATTTCTGAATTCTTCCGCAGCCTTGTTTTTCATTTCGTCGGCGGTGAGGGATACGGTTGGAATGCTGAGGGTGTTTTTTGAAAAGTCCTCGAGGATGTTCACGGCCTCCTTGAAGGAAGTGGGTTCAAACGTGTTTTTTATTCTTATGCTGTTGAGGTTGTTTCCGAAGGCGATTGTCAGCATTTTCAACTCGTCGGTTCCGTCCGAGGAGATACCGGACTGCTGCTCTGCGAGGTTCATGAAGTCGGTTTCCTTCAGTTCCTGCTCAAGCTTCTGCAGCGATTCGCGGTCAATCTTTTTTTCCCTTGTGAACCTGATCTGGTGCTTCAGGTCGTCCCTTGTCACGGAGATGGTGTCGTCCCGTATTTTAAGTTCATATCTGAATATGTTGTCGGAGGTTGATATCTGTTTTTCATAGCTGACCATGAGGGAGGCGACATTTGATTTTACGGCTGTCTGCGGTTTTTTGTTCTTCTCGGCTTCGTTCTGGATTTTGTCGAAAAGCAGGAAGATGAGAACCAGAAGTACGGCGGCCCCTATTACAATAATGTAAAAGAGCATGCTGGCATGTCGCTTGCGTTCCCCCTTGTCCTCTTTTTTTTTCGCGAAAAAATCAGTTCTGTTGACGATTCCGTCCTCTTTCGGTTTCTCCGGGGGCTTTGTTTTCTCATCTCCCGCGTTTTTTTCGGAATCTTTAGACGAGAAGAAATTCAGGAAGGATTTTTTCTCTTCCCGGACTGATTCGGATTTAGCGGATTCGACGGTGGTTTTTTCAGGCGGGACGACCTCGTGTTTTTCCTGTGCCGGGGAGACCGGGGGAGGGGAAATGTCAGGCACAGTCATTTTGGCATTTGGGGAGGTTCCGAAAAGCAGAATCTCCTTGCCGATCCTTATACTGTCTCCTTCTCTGAGCTGGACTTCGGCGCTTATTTTCACGTCATTGAGTTTTGTGCCGTTTGTGCTTCCGAGATCCCTGAGAAACCATTCACCGTCTTTGAATTCGAGTTTTGAGTTGTACCGGGAAGACGCTTCGGAGTCGAGAATGATGTCGTTGTCGGTCTCTCGTCCGATACTTACACCCGGAGGGATAAGCTCATAAGACGAGCCCTTTTTGTTGCCTTCTATGTAAAAGAGTTTCATGCTTGTTCCGACATTTCCCTTATTTGAAATTTAAAAAACCTCCTAACTATACCATCCCCCGAATATTTTTCTTCCTTCGATATATAAAAAATTAACGCTTTGATTTTTTTGTCCTTTGGCTTAGATTATGATTTTAATTCAAAGTCAATCAAGGAAAACTCTGGAAATTGACATGCGGCGTGCGAAAGTAGATTATTGAAAATCTCTTTGCGGGTGTAGCATAGTGGTAATGTTCCAGCTTCCCAAGCTGGCCACGAGGGTTCGATTCCCTTCACCCGCTCCATTTTTTTTACGGTCGTTTCGCAGATCCGGGGAATCGGGCCGAATGGTTTTCCGATCCCGTGCGATCCCTGTCGGAACTCCAGTCTCACTCCACAACCCGGCGTAGCCGGGACGCTTTGACACTATAACACAAACGATTTAGATGGATACGGGAAAACCTTGCGCTGAAAACACAAAATTCAACTGTTTAGGAGTCGTGCAGAAATAACTTTTACATTTGGCGGAAAATACAGGTGCTTGGATTCGAGGCGCAAGCCCCGCGCGTATGGGACATACGTAAGGGGTGAAGCAACGAAGAAGACAAACACATGGAATTCCGCCCCGAAGGGCTGGCGTTCTTCTGGCCGCTTATCACGCTGTTTGCTCGTTGCATATCTTCAGATATGCTCCTCGCAAACATCATGATAATCAATCCAAAATCCCGGACAGCAAATGTAAAAGTTATTTCTGTACGGCTCCTTAGTGTGTTTTTTTTATTCTATCACCCTTGATTTTAGCTCCAGTATGGACTATGCTTACGGCATTATGAAAGTCAAAATCCCTTTCACCGGAAAGGTTGAAAGCAGTCGGATGTTTGCGCGGATACCGTAGTGTTTTATATAAAACAAAAAAGTAGAAAGGGGTCTGAAAGATGAATGAAATAATGGCGATAGCGGGGGGTACTTGGAGAAGGATTCTCAGAATGCGCGTGGTTTATTTTCTGATCGTGTGCGTTCTGATCCTGATTGGAAGCGCCTACAATTACGATGTCTTTTCGATGGGGATGCACAAACAGCTGATGGTTGACGTGTCTCTTGTGCTGAACATGATCGCGGCAATCCTGATCGCCGTGTCAATCACGTTTGAAATTCCGAAGGAACTGAAGGAGGGGGTTGCGTCAACCCTGCTCTCAAAGCCGCTCGGCAGAACGCAGTATCTTGTCGGCAAGCTTGTCGGAATAATTGTCACAGGCATTGTGATAACAGGTCTGATAACTCTCGGTTTCGTATTTGTCTTCAACTCCGCTTTCGGGGGAGTGACTTCCTCGATGGTGAAAGGGCACATGCTCATAATGGCGAGCGTGATACCCATGTCCGCCATCGCAGTTCTTTTTTCGGTGTTCGCCTCCGAGTTCCTCGCAGCAACGGCCACGGTGGTCGCAATCTGGTTCGCACATGCTACATCATCAATGTCCGGCGTGAAATTCCTGTATGGCGGAATACTTCCCGACCTGAACCTCTATAATCTCCGCGCCGAAGCGGTTTACGGCGGAATCAGTTCGGGGTATATCCTTGTCGCACTTGTGTGGGGCATCCTTTTCAGCGTTTTCGCAACAACCCTGGCAAGTCTTATATTCAGCTACAAGGATCTTAAATAATCTAAATCAAAAGGAGATATGCGAAATGAAGAAATCACTTGTTGTTCATATTCTTGTAATGGTAATAGCAGCGGCCGCCGGATCTTTCATAGCATCAACCCTGCTCATGGATCAGAATAAGCTGTCTTCAGCCAGAATCAAGGTTGGACAGAAATCAGCCTGCGGCTTCAATAAATTCATCGCCGACGTGCAGTGGATGCTCTTCATCAACTACTGCGGCTCGGTAGGTTCAATAAAAAAAGACAATGTCAATGAAGTCTACACAAGGCTGGCGTCAATAATCAGGAATGATCCGGATTTTGAGAAGGCCTATGAAGTCGGAACCCTGATGATATCCATAGAGGCTTCGGAGAAGGCTCTTGAACTCCTGAAAATAGGATGCGACAACCCCAGGCTGAGCGCAAACTGGAAAATCCCGTTCCTTGCAGGATTTACCCTTTCCCGCAATGTCAATGCCAAGGATCTCCCTGCGGTCACTAAAAAACTGAAAACAGATGCGGAGGGATTCTTCGAAATGGCCGCAAAAAGAAGCCCTTCGACACCGGAGAGGTATGTGATTTCCTATCTCATGAGGGCAAAAGCCGCAAAGCTTGGCAAAACATGGAAGGCGAAAGGCTCAAAAGACGCAATCCAGATTGTCAACGATAAGCATGCGCTTCTCTGCGCATGGATAAATGAGGCGAACAGCGGCTATAGGGGCGGCAGAGTCGAAGACGACATGGCCTCCTATTCCATCGTCCAAAGTTCCACAAAGGATATGACCCGGAAGGTGCTTTCACTTGCGTCTTTTCTGAAGGAAGAACATCCCGATGACCCGAATATTGCAAAAACATTGAATGAACTGAAAACAAGTATCCTTAAGGGGCAGAATTTCTGCGGCAAATGCCTGACGGTCTATGCCGCCGGGGACAAGTATTGCTCGTCCTGCGGCGAGAAGGTTGTTGTTTACGGCGCATGCGATAAATGCGGCGTTGTGAAAAAGGGCGCCTATTGCTCCGAATGCGGAGACCCGAAGACTGAAAAAAAACAATAACTGTGAGGGCTGTTTTTCCTGAAGCTATGGAAAAACGAAGGTGAAAGATCTTTTAGATAGCAAATAAAGACAGCTTGATGTATGAGGATAAGACCCGTATCGCAAGGTACGGGTCTTGTTTTTTGCCGTGGTTGCCGCCCGCCCTGGCATTCCTGCCGGACTTTTAACTGTTACGTCTTATAATTCTTCAGAAACGCCTTCACTTCGCCGCGTTTTATATGTGCGAAATCGTGTCGGCTGTAATATGGCTGGCTGAACGCGGCGTTTTCCCGGGCAACGGATATTGATTGGTCTTCTGGATGAAGTCGGAAGCCTGCTCGTCCGGCTCAAGCACTTCCTGCATGATCAGCCAGTTGGCGCCGATAATCGAGCCGCGCAATGGAAATCCGCCGTGCGTGAAACAATTCCCGCCATCGGCATAGAGATGATGTGCACCCGCATATTCCGCCCAGGACTGCAGGATCGGAGCCCATGAACCGTCCCCGACCGGAACCGTTGGCGCTCGCAAGGGCTGTTCCCGGGAATCTTTTCGGGCAACGTCTGCCTGGCGGGGCAGGGAGGGGGGGGCCGGTAGGGAAATTATCATTTGAATCCCCTTGCGGCTTCGACGGCTTTCTTCCATTTTGAAATGCGGAGTTCGCGTTCATAGGAGGTGATTTCAGGTTTGAATGTTTTGTCGGCGCGCCAGTTTTTCCTGATGTCCTTCTTGCTTTTCCAGTATCCGCAGCTTAAACCTGCGAGACACGCAACCCCGAGCGCCGTCGTCTCCGGAACCGCAGTGCGCACAACTGGAATCCCGAGGATGTCGGACTGGAACTGCATGAGGAAATTGTTCACGCAGGCGCCGCCGTCAACCTTCAGGGATTTGATTTTGATCCCCAAATCCTCCTGAAGGCATTCAATAAGATCCCTTGACTGGAATGCAATGCTTTCAAGTGCGGCTCTGGCGATGTTGTACGGAGATGTCCCGCTTGTTATTCCGAAAACAGTTCCCCTGACATCCGGCTCCCAGTATGGCGCGCCGAGTCCGGCAAATGCCGGAACAAAATAAACTCCCCCGTTGTCGGAAACGCGTTCCGCCATGTCTTCGGATTCAGAGGCGGACTTCATTATTTTCAGCGAATCCCGCAGCCATTTTATCACTTCGCCGCCTGTGAAGACAGAACCTTCAAGCGCGTACTCGATTCCGTCTCCGATGTCCCACGCAATTGTTGTAAGCAGGTGGTTTTCAGAGAACACCGGCTTTTCCCCCGTATTCACAAGCATGAAACAGCCTGTTCCGTATGTGTTTTTCGCCGAACCTCTTTCAAAACACGCCTGTCCGAACAGGGCCGCCTGCTGGTCTCCGGCAATCCCCCCGACGGAAATTTCTTTTCCGAAGATTTCTTTTTTTGTTTTCCCGAAATATCCGGATGACGGTTTTATCCCGGGCAGAATCTTTTCCGGTACTCCGAAAATCTCAAGGAGCTCCTTGTCCCATTTTCCTGTTTTTATATTTAGCAGCATTGTTCTGGAGGCGTTGGATACATCGGTCAGATGTTCGCCGGTGAGCTTGAAGAGAAGCCATGAGTCAACGGTGCCGAAACATATTTCCCCGGCTTCGGCTTTTCTGCGGAGGCCCGGCACCTTGTCCAGAATCCATTTTATTTTTGTGGCGGAAAAGTATGCGTCAAGAAGAAGGCCGGTTTTCCTGCGTATGATTTCGCCTTTGCCGTCGGCTTCAATTGATTTGCAGATGTCCGATGTGCGGCGGCATTGCCAGACAATCGCATTGTAGGCAGGTCTGCCGGTATTCCTGTCCCATAGAACTGTTGTTTCGCGCTGGTTTGCAATTCCGATGGATGCGATCTGTTCCGGTTTGATTCCGGCTTTCCGGATCGCCATGCACGCGACACTTTTCTGGGACTCCCATATTTCCAGGGGATCGTGTTCAACCCAGCCGGGCTTCGGGAATATCTGCCTGAATTCCTTGCGTGCCGAGGAGATGGGGATTCCTCCCTTGTCGAAAATTATCGCCCTCGAACTTGTGGTTCCCTGATCCAATGCCATGATATAGGTTTTCATGAACTCAATCCTCAGAAGTTGTTATACTCCACACGGGTGAAAATTTAACTTTTGGCTGCGATCTTTCGAGTTTGGATTCGCATTCATCAAGGGCTTCCGATACCCCGGTATCGAAAGCCTCTCCGAATGCAAACCAATCCTCAAAATCTTCGCAACCAAAAGTTAAATTTTCACCCGTGTGGAGTATAAAATATGAACGTCCAACATTCAACATTCAACTTTAGAAAATTCCAAATTTCAAACAGATTCATAAAACAAAGAAAAGAACAGCCCTTGCGGGCTTAACTACCAACAAAAACGAATCTTAATTTGTTCGTAGTCAATGCCGCAAGGCATGTTCTTAT
>Ga0172379_10009173_pt1 | contig 12256 bp, 9 predicted proteins | sample GrowelOW334metaG_FD_119756 | JGI IMG/M metagenome (GOLD analysis project Ga0172379, IMG submission 119756) | Groundwater microbial communities from an aquifer near a municipal landfill in Southern Ontario, Canada - Groundwater well OW334 metaG | ecosystem: Environmental > Aquatic > Deep... | reverse complement strand
GGTAATTTCAAAACTAGGAATTCAGTAGTCAGAATTCAGGAGACAGAATTGAATTTGAACTCAAATTCGGTTTTATTCTGAATCCTGACTTCTGAATCCTGACTACTTTTGAAATTGGCTCAGGCATTTGTATTTTAGGCGCAAGCCCTGAGCGTATCGGGCATACGCGAAGGGTGAAGCAACGAAGAAGACAAATGCATGGATTTCCCGTCCCGGAGGGCTGGCGTTCTTCCGGCCGCTTATCACGTTGCTCAATCGTCAAATGTCTTCAGATATCCTCCTCTTTCGCACCATGACAATCAATCCGAAATATTCGCCAGCAAATGCCAAAGTTATTTTTTAGCGGACCCTTAATCAGCCAGTTCAGGGAAGCGCCTTGAATCCGGGTATTTCTAATTGAAGAAATCCATCGGAGATGTCGGCGAAGCTTTTCCAATTGCGGACGGGGGGGCGGCTTTTATCGCCTTTTCCGCGGCGGTTACAGCCATGATGAACGCTTCAGCCATGAGAGCCGGATCCCCGGCGGCTGCGATTGCAGTATTGACAAGTATTGCGTCGGCCCCCATCTCAATGGCGGCTGCGGCGTGGGAAGGAAGGCCTATGCCGGCGTCAATCACGACAGGAACAAGAGTCTGTTCTATTATGATCCTGAGCATGGTTTCAGTTTTCAAACCCTGATTGCTTCCGATTGGCGAGCCGAGGGGCATGACAGCATGGACTCCGACATCCTCCAGTCTTTTTGCAAGAACGGGATCGGCATTGATATATGGAAGGACAATGAATCCTTTTTTGACAAGGATTTCTGCGGCCTTCAGGGTTTCAATGGGATCTGGCAGCAGGTAGTGAGGATCCGGATGAATCTCCAGTTTTATCCATTTATAACCTGCGGCCTTGCCGAAGTCGGCAATTCTTACAGCTTCTTCGGCGTTCCTGGCTCCACTGGTGTTGAGCATTACCGTAATTGAACTGTCTATTGCGGAAAGTATATTGTCCTTGCGTTTGCCCGGCTCGACCCTGCGGAGGGCCACCGTAACAAGTTCTGTTTTCGAGGCTTTTATGGCTGAACGCAGTTCTTTTGAGGACGAGAATTTACCAGTGCCGAGAAAAAGCCTGGTCTTAAATTTTTTTCCGGCGATGACAAGTTCTTTCATATAATCAAATCTGTGTTTAAATTTTAAATTTCCGGATTAGTTTACTTTAGAATAACATATTTGCAACCCTTGGATTTTATGGAAAGAATTTATCTGGATTACAATGCAACGACTCCTGTAAAGCCGGAAGTGCTGGAGGAGATGCTCCCTTATTTTTCGGAGGAGTTCGGAAACCCTTCAAGTCTGCACATGCACGGACAGCGCGCAAGGATTGCGATTGACACCGCCAGGGAAAAGGTCGCCGCCGCCCTCGGCTGTGCAAGCCATGAAATAATCTTCACCAGCGGCGGCACGGAATCGGATAACCTTGCGATTTACGGGTATCTCGGGAAATTGGCGGAATCTGGAAACCGGAAACCGCATATCATAACGAGCGTAATTGAGCACAATGCCGTTCTCAGGGTATGTCGGCATCTTGAGGGCAGGGGAGTTGAAGTCACATATCTTCCGGTAAGCGGGGAAGGGGTAGTTGACACCGGAGCCCTCGAATCATCAATTAAGAAGAACACAAGCCTTGTCAGCATAATGGCGGCCAACAATGAAATTGGAACTATTCAGCCGCTTGGAGATATTGTGCGGATATCCCATGAAAAAGGTGTCCCTGTCCATGTGGACGCAGTTCAGGCCTTTGGGAAAATCCCTTTGAATGTCAAAGAGCTTGGAATTGACATGCTGTCAATTTCAGGGCACAAATTCTACGGGCCTAAGGGATCCGGAGCCCTTTATGTGGGGCGGGGGATGCAGTTGGAAGCTTTTGTACGCGGCGGCACCCAGGAGAGGGGAATGCGCGGCGGCACGGAAAACATGCCGGCCATTGTAGGTCTTGGAAAAGCCTGTGAAACCGCCGTATCAGGCCTTCAGGAGAATTTCATAAGGGAAAGAATGCTTCGAGACAAACTTCAGTTGTTCATATTGAAGAATATCAAGAATGTCAGGATAAACGGCGACTCTGAAAAGAGAATTCCAAACACGCTAAGTGCCGGCTTCTCGGGAATCGAAGCCGAAGCTCTGGCCGTACGGCTCGATATTGAGGGTATTTCAGTGTCTACCGGATCGGCCTGCAGTTCGGGAGCCTCGCAGGTATCACATGTCCTTAAGGCTCTAAGGGTTCCGGCGGAATTCCTCGGGAGCGCCATACGCTTCTCTCTTGGGCAGAAAAACACACCCGAGCAAATTGACCATGCCGCCTCAGTCACAGCAGCCATAGTTGCGGACATGAGGAAAAAAGAAGCCTGAACCTATTTGGTCAGCGTGTTCGCATATTTCAGAAGTTTGATTCTGGATCTGCGTGACATTTTCTGGTAAAGGTCAAACATTCTGACAAGTTCTTTCCCCTTGTTTTTTTCAAGATATTTTGTGATTGCGTCCCTTGCGGAGTCAGTCTCATATTTGCTGAGATCAATTTCCTCTTTCTTTGCAAGTTCGAAGAGCTTCTGTTTTGCAAAGATTCCAGGATTTCTTGTCCTGTTTTTCCAGTTTGAAATGCTCTGCTGGCTTACCCTGCAGCGTTCAGCAAGATCCTGCTGGGAAAGGAACAGGCCTTCAAGAAGTTCTCTCACAAGAAGATGCCAGTCAATTTTTTTCACAGTAACCCCCGTTTTAGTTTTTCTTACCGTTTTCATTTACACCTCTTTCCATACTTAAGTTATTATGTTTATGATTTTATATGCAGCATTTCGTATTTAAGCTCTGCGACACAAAATCCCAGCCTTGTACTGTACATTATATCATAAAGTCCCGCTAAATGCAATAGTTTGCGGCTGTATTTTTGCAATTACCTCAACTGATTGTAAAGGTGCTGAAGACAGGACGGCTGTACCCGATGCCTTTCAAACGGGGTGGGATCGTACGTTACTTTTAAACACAGGCATGTAAATCGGCGTAATTTCGTCCCGAAGGACGAAGGGGGTAAAATATCTCAATTCCCGACAAGTCCCCTGAATTCACGAAACGGCAACGGCCGGAAAATTTTCAGTCGCCTTGAACAACATCAGTTATTATTACATTTTCGACTGGAACGTCATCGTGCATCCCCTTTGAAGATGTTTTGACTTTTGCGATTTTGTCAACCACGTCCATTCCCGCAGTCACTTTCCCAAAGGCGCAGTATCCGAATCCGTTGGAGCTGTCGTCGCGGTGATCAAGGAAAGCATTGTCGGCAAGATTGATGAAAAACTGGGAGGTCGCGCTGTTAATGTCCGAGGTTCTCGCCATCGCGATGGTACCTCTCTCGTTTTTAAGTGCGGCTGCGGCCTCGTTCTTGATTGGAGGCAATCCTTTGGGCTGGTTGAACGATGTATCAAAACCTCCGCCCTGGATCATGAATCCGTTGATTACCCTGTGAAAGATGGTTCCCTTGAAATGTCCGCTGGTTACATATTGGAGGAAGTTCTTGACTGTGACCGGAGCATCTTTTTCAAAAAGTTCCAGAACGATGTCGCCTACGGAAGTTTTTATTGTTATCATGCAGAAGTCCTTTTATTTTAAATTATTTGGAGCGAACTTTAATTCTATACTTTGCGACTTTCAAATACAATCCCGAGGTAATTGCAAAAGAAAGCCAGCCCCTCGGGGCGGAATTCCATAGTATTTGTCTTCTTCGTTGCTTCACCCCTTATTCGCCGCGGCGGATAAGGGGCTTGCGCCTCGAATCCAAACACCTGTATTTTCCGCCAAATGTAAAAGTTATTTCTGCACGACTCCTAAGACACTAAACGGATGAGTTTTGCAATTACCTCCCCAGCAGGAATTCGATATCTTCGCCGCTGAGGTGGCTTAGGGTTGAAGATGTGCTGTCCATCAGGTTTGTGAACATTCTCTGTTTTTTCCGCTGCAGTGTTAGCATTTTCTCTTCGACCGAGTCCTTGACCACAAGTTTCATGCTGCATACTTTCTTGTCCTGTCCGATACGGTGTGTGCGGTCGGTAGCCTGCATTTCTACCGCCGGATTCCACCAGGGATCGTAGATTATCACCCTGTCGGCGGCAGTCAGATTGAGTCCGCTGCCTCCGGCTTTCAGACTGAGCAGGAAGACCGGAATATCCGGGCTGTTGTTGAAATTCACGACCCTGTCCATCCTGTCGGTGGTGCTCCCGTCCAGGTATTCATATTTTATAGACTGCTCATCGAGCCAGGTTCTCACTATTTTCAGAAGAGATGTGAACTGGCTGAAAAGCAGGAGCCTGTGTCCGCTGTCGATTGATTCGAGCAGCAACTCCTGCATAAGTTCGGTTTTTGCGGATTTCGCATTTCTCATTGCGAAATTCGCAGGGAGAAGCGCCGGATTGCAGCAGAACTGCCTGAGCCTGAGCAGACATGTCAGCATGTCGAACTTGGTGATCTTCCCTTTGATGAAATCTGCACACTCGTCGCGTCCTTTTTCCAGAAGCTCATTGTAAAAACGCCTCTGTTCCTCATCCATTTCACAGTAGACGATCTGTTCGAGCTTTTCAGGAAGCTCGGTTGCGACCTCGAGTTTTTTCCTGCGCAGGATGAAAGGTGCGACCCTCACCGCAAGCTCCCTCTGTATTCCCTCGTCATCCCCTATCCCGGCATAGCGCATCTTGAAGCTCCGGTAGCTTCCGAGCATCCCGGGATGCAGGAAATCGAAAATAGACCACAGTTCCTCCGCTGAATTCTCAAGGGGTGTTCCGGTCAGGACAAGCTTGTGTTCCGCCGAGATTGACTTGCATGTGCGCGCATTTGCCGTGTCCGGATTCTTAATGTGCTGCGCCTCATCGAGAATAAGGTGGCTGAAACTGAAATTGCCGTACATCTCAAGATCCCTTTGGGCGAGGGCGTATGAACTTATGACAATGTCGGATTTGTTTATTTCATCTGCAAGAAGTGAGCGGTCCGCCCCTCTCAGGACAAGAACTTTCAGGGAGGGTGTGAACTTTTGCGCCTCCAGTTCCCAGTTTTCGACAAGACTGCTCGGGCAGAGTATCAGGGTCGGCAGGCAAGCATCCGCATTTTTTCTTTTGTAGGACGCGATTACCGCCAGAGCCTGTATGGTTTTGCCAAGCCCCATTTCATCTGCAAGAATGGTGTTCAACCCGTTTTCAGACATTTTATTGATCCAGCCGAAGCCGTCTTTCTGGTAGTGCCTGAGGGTTCCGGTGAAAATATCGGGTTCGTTTTCCGGATTGTGCGTGGAGTTTTCAAGTCTGTTTTTCAGGTCTGTGAATTCAGGGGGGATTTCGCCCAGGAGGGCCTTGGCGGTGTCGGACCAGTAGAGCGCCGAGGCTCTGGATATCCTGATGATGTCGTCGTGTTCCGGGTCGGTATGGACAAAATCGTGAACCGCCATTACAAAATCACAGAGGTTTTCACCTGTTTTTCCAAAATGCCCGTTCCTGGTTTCTATGAAATTCCTGCCGTTTTTGACGGCATCAAGCAGTGTCTTCCATTTGATTTCACATGTGCTTGTGCAAATCCGGTATTTGATTTCATAAAAACCGCCGTTTTCATTGACGGATTCGAATCTGAAGGCGAACTCCTCAAGAGCTCCTGTTTTTATGAATGGCGCACATTCCGGGGATATGAAAATCTCCCTTTTTCCGTCAATCCATCTTTTGAGGATTTTTTCAAAGAAAAGACCCGCAGCTTCAGTGTCGCCTAAGGAGTAAATTCCATTTAGCCCCGGTTTTTTATTGAATCCGGCAAGAAGAATCTCGTTCTCATATTCTCTTTCACGTTCCAGGTTTCTTTTCCAGTAGGTGCCGGCTGATTCCGTGAGTCTTTTCTCGCTGGGTGAAACAAGAGTTCCCGCGTAATCGAATTTCAGTTCAAGCTGGAGGGATTTGTCTTTTGCGATTTTCGCATAGTAAACGGGATTGAAATCACGGTAGCGAAGGCTCAGCGGCTGAACTGCAGAGGTTTTCAGGGAATATCTTGAGAATTCGGCGAATATTTTTTCCGCTTTCATTTTTTCGCAGTGCTGCTCTTTCGCATGGAGGAAATTTCTCAGCCAGACCAGGTCAAACGTGGCGGGGATCCACCAGTAATCTCCTGCAAGGCCGGCCCAGCATCCCGACTTCCCCATAATGATCCTGGGATCCTTCAGGGGAATCAGCCCCTTGTCGGTTTCAATCCCGGGCCTGAGGAGACACGAGTCTCCGCTTTTCAGCGATGAAAGCACGGGGACGGCGGGAATTTTATGAACGGTGATTTTTTCTTTCCCGCAGTAGAAATTATCGAATCCCGAAAGACAGTGGAAGAAATCGGCGGCGGCTTCCGAACTGAGGCAGAGCTTGAAACCGTCAGCCTCTGCGTTTGTGGCCAGGAAACGTATGATCTGCTTGTCCTGCGGCGGAAAGTGCGAAATCCGCATGCTTCCCCCGAGTATCTCCTTGAAGTGGATCTGACGCAGATTTGTGAGCGAGCCCTTGTAGCTTCTTTTTTCAAAGTTCACGTTCACTTCGAAAATACAGCTGGCCCATCTGCTCGGGGAGTGGGGCATTTCAGCTTCAAGCTCAAGCGTTATTCTTGCCTTGAACTCGTCATTGCTGTCATTTAAAAAATAATCTATTTCCTTCTGGTCAATACCGGCAAAAACAGGTTTTCTGTCAACAGTTCTCTCTTTTGGGGAGGAAATATGGGAATATTTGAAATAATGGACAATCGCGGCGGCGGCGTGGACGCACAATCCGGACTCCGAACCGCAACTGCAGCGCGAAACAGTTCCTTTGCCTTTTAAGTCAACATTGACATGAAAGACGGATTTTGCCGACTCCCGTAAAATGGAGGTGAGTCTGCCGTCATCCTCCAGACAGCAGAAAAGAAGGGCTTCCGACTTCAAAAGCTCGCGAGCCTTCTTCTGGGCATCCTTGTCTAGGACTGAATCAAGATTGTTGACGAGGTTCTGAGACATATCAGATTGAATCCCCTCCCTCTAAAAACATAAATCCAATCCGTAGTATATCATGGGGGCAGTACTCTTTAAACCCGGATTCGGAAAGATGACGGGGATTTTGTTTTTCATATCGGTGTTGATTTATGTTCCTCGTCTGGCTATCTTTCCACCAGCGTGAAAATTTACTGTCAGTTATCAGTTTAAGGCGCAAAAATGAAAAAACTTCTTGTTACAGGCAGCAGCGGACTGATCGGCTCCGAATGCGTTACATATTTCGATTCACGCGGCTGGAGCGTTTCCGGCATAGACAATAACATGCGCAAGGATTTTTTCGGACCCGACGGAGACACGACTTGGAACCTCCGGAGAATTCAGGCTGCCACAAAAAATTTCAGGCATAACTCCCTGGACATACGCGACAGAACGGCAATTGTGAAATTTATCGGGGAGATAAAACCGGATTTCATAATTCACTGCGCGGCCCAGCCCAGCCATGACCTTGCGGCTTCCCGTCCTTTTGACGACTTTGATGTCAATGTGGTCGGCACCATGAACATGCTCGAGGCCACCCGCCGATTCATTCCGGAATCGCCATTCTGCTATATGAGCACAAACAAGGTTTACGGCGATACTCCGAACAGGCTGAAGCTCAGGGAGCTGAAAACGCGCTGGGATTATGCGGAGAAAAAGTACAGGGACGGAATTGACGAGTCTATGAGCATAGACCAGTGCATGCACAGCATTTTCGGGGCAAGTAAGGTGGCGGCAGATGTGATGGTGCAGGAATATGGCAGATATTTCAACATGAAGACGGCCTGCTACCGCGGCGGGTGCCTGACGGGCCCCGCGCATTCGGCGGCCGAACTCCATGGATTTCTTGCATATCTGATTAAATGTGTCAAGGAGGGACGTCACTACAGGATTTTCGGATACAAAGGCAAGCAGGTGCGGGACAATATTCACGCCTTTGACGTCTGCAGGGTTTTTGAGGAATTCTACCTTCATCCCAGATGCGGGGAGGTTTACAATCTCGGAGGGGGGAGGGGCAACAGCATTTCAATGCTGGAGTCAATTGAACTTGCGGAACGCATTGTCGGCAGGAAACTGGATTACGAATATCTGGATCAGAACCGCAAAGGCGATCACGTATGCTACATTTCAGATCTGGGGAAGCTCAAGGAGCATTTTCCGGACTGGGGCATCACGAAATCCCTTGACGATATATTCACCGAAATCGCAAATGCCATGAAATAAAATTCGCGCCAGCAAATTTTATAAAAGGTCATCCTTTCAGGACTGCAAATATAGTTCCAAACAGGATTTTTACATCTTTCATGAAGCTGATCCTGCTGACATAATCCTCATAGATTTCAAGCTTTCTCGGCAGAATCACATTCCTGTATTCGTCTTCCGGGTTTCCGGCTTTGGCGAGAAGCTCCTCTTCGTTTCGGAATTTTATTGAGGCGGGATCAGTGACCCCTGGGCGAACCGCAAGAATCTTGTCCCAGCGTGGCTGATAAAGCCTGATGTATGTTTCAACTTCAGGCCTTGGCCCGACAAGGGACATTTCACCCCGGAGCACATTTATCAGCTGCGGAAGCTCATCCAGTTTTGTTTTCCTGATGATTCCCCCTGTCCAGGTTATACGCGAACAGGAACCGGCATCAAAATCCTTTCCGTCAGCCTTTTCTTTTACCGTCATTGACCGGAATTTGAATATGTCGAAATATTTCCCATCCCTGCCGCCGCGTTTCTGTCTGAAGAAAACCGGACCCTTTGAATCCAATTTTATAAAAACGGCTATGAAAAAGAAAAGAGGCGACAGGAACAGGAGGGCAGTTCCAGCAATCATAAAATCAAAGATTCGTTTGAGAATGCGAGGATACATTATTTAATGAGCTTCCTGTTTGAGCCGATTGCAAGAGTCTGAAAGACCTTTGATGCGGAGAAGTGAAAACCCCCGTGAACACCCAACATCCAACACTCGATTGCCAACCGTTGAATTAACTTGGACATTCCTTGTTCGATATTGGATATTCAATTCAATAATTCCCCACACCTATACTTTTGCAATTACCTTAGTTATTTTTGCGGCGGCATCCCCGTTCCCATATGGTCTGGCGCTGGTTTTTGCCGGTTTGTTTTTTGCGAAATCCGCAAAAGCCGCGGTTATTTTTTTCGAATCGGCGCCTGTGATTCTGTTCCATCCGAGCTCGGCGGTTTCAATCCATTCCGTTTCTTCCCGCATGGTTATGCATGGAACCCTGTAGAAAAACGCCTCCTTCTGAACCCCTCCAGAGTCTGTCAGGATGAAGGAAGCGTATTTTTCCAGAAGAATCATCTCGAGATATCCCACCGGTGCAATGAGTTTGACATTCCCTGAAAAAGTAAGCCCGTATTCATTTAAAAACTTTTTTGTCCTCGGATGAACCGGATAAAGCACCGGCATTTTTTCAGATATCTTGTTTACCGCTTTGACTATTTCAGCCAGACATTTTTTGTGGTCGGTGTTCTCCGCCCTGTGGCAGGTGAGAAGGGTGTATCCGTTTTTTTCAACTGCGAATTTCGCAAAAGGGTCGTAGCGTTTCTCCGCGAATTCCGCAAATTTCAGGGAACAGTCAAACATGACGTCGCCGACAAGTACTCCAGTCTTCCCGAGGTTTTCAACCTTAAGGTTTTCAATGGCGTTTTTCGTGGAGCAGAAATTTATTTCCGAAAGGTGGTCGGCGATGATCCTGTTGATCTCCTCCGGCATTTTCTTGTTGAATGAACGCATTCCCGCCTCGATGTGGGCAACGGGAATATGCATCTTTGAAGCGGCTACGGCTCCGGCGAGAGTTGAATTGGTGTCACCGTAAATCAGCACATAATCCGGCGCTTCGTCCTGAAGCACCTTTTCAATTGCCTCAAGCATTTTCCCAGTCTGCATCCCATGGCTTCCGGATCCTATTTCAAGATTGTATTTTTCAGGGGGGATATGAAGTTCCCTGAAAAATATCTCCGACATCCCGGGGTCGTAATGCTGTCCCGTGTGGATGATTATCTCATGTATGGACTTGTGTTTTGCGAATTCCGCAGAAACGACGGCCGCCTTTACGAATTGAGGCCTGGCTCCGATTACTGTGCATATTTTCATGAAATTTCTCTTGGTTGTTTTCCTGTAATATACGTCATTTATGGTTTTTCACTTGGGCAAATTTGCAAATTTTCCCAAGTGAAAGACCATATGAAGTGTCACTGCCTGATAACTGCAATGATGTGCGTGCGGAGAAAAGGAAAGAGTGTCTCAACCATGTCGGCGGCAAACGATGAATACGGGGCTATTGTCCTTGCCAGCGGAGGAGCTAATGTGATTTTCTTGAACTCGCATTTCCACGGCGCGAAAAGAGCTGTGACCTCCTTCCTGCCGACTCCGCTTACGTCAGGATTATTCGGGCTGTCGTAGATGAAGTCATACCAGAGTATGAAACCATTCTTCCTGCATACACGCTTCATCTCAGAGGCTATCTTCTTTCGAGTCCCGGGATCTTTCACCGAAGTAAATACGGTTGACTGGAATACTATGTCGAAGGATTCGTCCTTCCATGGAAGCTCGGCCGCATTTCCGTGGCGGATGTCGGCGCCCTGTATCCTGTGTTTTGCGAATTCCGCACGCTTGCCGTCAAGCTCGATTCCGGCGAGGTTCTTGGGCATGAACCCGAACGTCTGGAATTCCGCCAGCCATTGTCCGTTCCCGCATCCGGTCTCAAGCAGATTGACCTTTTCCAGTCCGTCCGGATATGCCGACGCCAGTATCCTGCGGATTTCGCGCTGCCGCCTCTGGATCATGAAGAACGCCGCCGGATGCAATGGTGAATAGATGTTCAAATCAGTTCTTTCCTTTTAATGTCGGCATGATTACTGATTTCCTGTTTTTTTCACGATCTCCCAGTGTCCGCCCTTGTCCGGTCCGATGCGTTTTATTTCCCCTGACTTCTTCAGGCTAGACAGATTCTTCTCTATACCCGCAGTAGACATGTCAAGATCCTTTGCCAGTTCATCAATGGTTATTTCTGGACTATGGAAAATCAAGTTCAGGATTTTCTCCCTACTTTTCTCCCTACTTTTCTCCCTACTTTTATTTTTGGCAGCTTCATGGAAACTATCCGGCCTATGGAAAATTACGAGGAACCCGCTTTTGATTGGCTGGAATTCCACCTTCACTCCCGCTTCATGACAGGCGTCGTAGATGCGTTTGAGTCCGGAACCCCAGCGCTCAATGTCGCTTGCAAGGAAAAGTGCGTTGGCGATTCCGGGGTTGCGAAGTACGCTTCGTTCCCTACCTTTAATAAAATCCGCAGGCGAGTACTCATCCGGAAACCTGCCCGGATTGTAGATCTCTATCCTATTCTTAAAGATGGCTATTTCATTGCCTTTTCCGCTGGAAAAGTCCCGGTGGCAGAGCGAATTGACAACAGCCTCACTTATTGCACGGAGAGGAATTTCAGGAATATCCCTGCGCTGACTGCCGGAAAGGTCGGCACGCCAGTTTATGTGCTCCTTGATATAGGATTCGCTTTCCTTGATAAGATCGAAAAGATTGCCCTTGAAGCTTTTCATGTCCAGAAATGTATTCTTGTCATTGCCAGCGAACACGGCGGCCTGAACCTCAAGGCTGTTGTTTTGACAAAAGAGCACCCGTGCGGAATTGAGCAGTTTCTTACCTTTGCTCAGTCCAAGCTTATGCAGCACATTCAGGGCGTTGTCATAACGGTAATTCAGCCTGCCCGCCTCATTGGCGCGTTTGACAAACTGCCTGATGGTCTTGGCGTTTGCATCCTTGACAGAGAGTTCTGAGACTTCCGTTTCCCATGGCGACCTGTAATTGTTTTTCCGCGCAATGAGTCTTTCAATCTCCTTTGCGGAGACCTGCCTGTCTTCGTCAGCCACCCTCATGTACACCCGGCCATAGGCGAAGTAAGGACAATCATCTCCTTCAAACTCCACGTGTATGCATGGCTTCCCGCCAATGCTGGCAAGTTGGATTTTGGGATAAATCTTGGGTTCTATGTGTTCGGATACCGCCCTTGAGATTTCGCGCAGTGTCGCTTCTCCGACCTGCTGTCCGACAACGATGCCGTCATTCCTTATACCAAAATAAAGCTCCCCGCGTCCGTGCTTGTTGAGGATTGCGGAAATGGAGATTACTCCCTCTTTAAGTTCAGAAGTGGACTTCTTCAGCTCAAGAGTTTCTGTCTCTTTGAATTTCATC
>Ga0172379_10009172_pt1 | contig 12258 bp, 7 predicted proteins | sample GrowelOW334metaG_FD_119756 | JGI IMG/M metagenome (GOLD analysis project Ga0172379, IMG submission 119756) | Groundwater microbial communities from an aquifer near a municipal landfill in Southern Ontario, Canada - Groundwater well OW334 metaG | ecosystem: Environmental > Aquatic > Deep... | reverse complement strand
CGAAGCGTGGCATCCAGTTCCACGCCGCGCGTCGACACGTCGCCGGCATTGGTAAAGCGCGTCACGACCACGCCCGCCACCAGATCCGGGTTGTTTGCCTGAAAATTGCGATATTTGGCGTAGAAAGCAGCCAGATTGAGCGTCAATTTGCCCCCAAACAGCGTGTTCTTGAGCCCGATTTCATAGGAATCGGACGTTTCCGGCGCGATCACATTGGTGCCGGTCGCGGTCAGATTGTAGAACACGTTGAACGCCGGGCCCTTATACCCCCGCGCATAGGTCGCATAGGCAGTCGAGCCATGCGAAATGTCGTACTGCACACCCGCTTTGCCCGACAGATTCTCGTTGGTCGCCTTGGCGCGGAACGGCACGCCGTTGGAAGCGCTCACCGCCTGCGATGCCGCGGTCGTCGGCGAAACCCCGAGCCCGACCAGCCGGATATATTCGTTGTAAACGCCCTGATCGAAATTGGGGTTGATCCCCGGCCCCGCCAGCGTGGTGGCGCGCGCATGGAACACGTCGAGCTGATCGACCGTGTAGCGCAAGCCACCGATCACGCGGAAGCGATCGCTGATGTTGAGCGTGCCCTGCCCGAACAGCGCGACGTTCTTGAACACCGAGCCGAAATCGGCGGTGCCGGTCGGGAAGGTCGAGGGGTTGGCGGACGCGTTCGAGCACGGAGTCAGCACGGTCGGCGCGGGTGTCACCGCCGCAGTGCAGACCTGATCGTTGCGCGTGAACACGCGCTCGCTCGCCGCGCGCGAATAATATGCGCCCAACACATAAGTGAGAAACTGGTGTCCGGGCGAGGTCAACCGGATTTCCTGGCTGAAGGTGTCACCCGTCTGCGGTCCGAAATCGTGGAGCTGATTGAAGCCGATATAGGCTGCGGGCAGAAAATCACCGTCGCGGATCTCGGTATTCTTGTAGTTGCGATAGGCGGTAATCGTGGTGACGGTCTGCGTCCCCGCCTGAATATCGGCCTGGAGCGAGAAGCCGTAGCCGGTCTCCCTGGTCCGCGTCGTCAGATTTTGTGCGATTTCACGCGTATCGGTGCCACGCGGCGTCGGCAGGGCCGCCGTGGACGCATTGGTGGTGACGGCGCCCGTTGCGGTGTTGATCGGTCCGGTCGCGATCACCTCGCCGCAGCAATCGTCATCGTTGCGGTGATAATCGGCGATGAAGGCGAGCTTCACGTTGGGCCCGGCATCGGCATCGAGCTGCAACCGCCCGCCATAATGTTCGAAGCCGTTGACCAGCTTGCCGGTGGTGACGTTGCGGATGTTGCCATCATAATTGGTGTAGAAACCGGTCAGGCGCGAGCGCACAGCCTTGCCCAGCGGCACGTTGAGCACCGCGCGACCGCGATATTCGCTGTCGGTGAAGAACCCGGCCTCAACATAACCGCCGAGCGTACCGGTCGGCTTTTTCGAAATAATGTTGATAACACCGGCACTGGCATTCTTGCCGAACAGCGTGCCCTGCGGCCCGCGCAGCACTTCGATCTGGTCGACATCGACCAGGTCGCCAAACGCCTCGCCCGCGCGGGCGAAGACCACGCCGTCAACCACAGTTGAAATCGATGGCTCGCCCGCAATCGAGAAGGTCGAGGTGCCGACCCCGCGCAGGAACAACGACTGGTTGAGCGTCGTGCCAGATTTCAGGAAATTAAGCGACGGCACCAGATATTGCGCCCCCTCAAGGCTGGTCTTGCCTTGCGCGCTGAGCGCATCGCCCGAAATGACCGAGACCGCGACCGGCACGTCCTGCAACCGTTCGGAGCGTTTCTGCGCGGTGACGATGATGTCGCCCGGCGCGTCCTCAACCGCCGCTTGGCTTGGCGCTGTCTGCGCAAAACTCGGTGAGGCTGCCACCAGCGCAAGCGCCGCCGCACTCGTCAGGTACAATGCTTTCATCCTATCCCTCCTCATAAATCCCATCTTTCCGATGGGTATTATTCTTTTTGCGCGTCGGACATCGCTGTCATACTTGTCCGTCGTAAAGCTAGGCTTGGCGTCAGAACCCCAGTTCGGCCATCTCCACCACCCGATGTTCGCGGGCGCTGATCTCGGCGGCGGTGCCGATGGCAACCGCCATCATCCCGTCCTCGGCGCTCACCTCGACCGGTCCCGCGCCGCGCACCGCCGCGTTGAAACGCTGATGCTGGTAGAAGGTCGATCCGTGATGGCTGCCCGCATCGAGCGCAGCCTGATCGACCTCGACCACGCGCCGGGTCACCTGCTTGGCATTGCGGAAGCCGACGCGCGGGGAATGCACCAAAGCACCTTCGGGGATCAGCACGTCGAGCCGCGCGGCGTCCCCCACTGCGGTAATTTCCTCCTGATTTTCCGCGCCATCGGCGAACATCGACAGATCGAGCAACGCGCGCACGCCATTGGCGAAATCCACAATGGTATAGCTGTTGTCGATGATGTCGGGCGTCTCCCCGCCATAGCGTTCGTCGAGATGGTTCACGTCCATCGCGCCCGAACAATAGACGCGCACCGCCTCGCTGCCGGTGATCAGCCGCATCAGATCGAAGAAATGGCAGCATTTCTCCACCATCGTGCCGCCGGTATTGCGACTGAAGCGGTTCCAGTCGGCCACCTTGACCAGGAACGGGAAGCGATGTTCGCGGATCGACAGCATCTGCAACCGTCCGATCGCGCCGCTGCGAATTTCCTCGATAAAGGCGGCGGCGGGGGGCATGTAGCGATATTCCATCGCGGTCCAGAACACCCGCTCGCTCCGTGCCGCACGTTCGACGATCCAGCGACAATCATCAAGCGTCGTCGCCAGCGGCTTTTCGCACAGGATGTGGAGCCCGGCATCGAACAAGGGCTCCAACACGCGACGGTGCGTATAATTGGGGCTCGCCACGATCACCGCGTCGCACAGCCCGCTCGCCGCCAGCGCCTCGACCGAATCGAACACCGCCGCCCCGCCCGCGCGATCACCCAGCGCCGCCGTCGCCCAGCCGATCGATTCCGCCACCGGATCGGCGAGAGCAGTCACCACCGCGCCCGGCGTAATCGCCAGGTTGGTGATATGCTCGACGCCCATCATGCCGGTGCCGACCAGACCGTATCGGACTTGCTCTCCCAATGCGTTCACCCTTATATGACAGCGATGTCTGAAATCATACTTACACCCGAATTGCGCCCCCTCGGCAAGAGCGGAGTGCAGGTCAGCCCGATCGCCTGGGGCATGTGGCGCTTCGCCGCGGCCACCGTGGCGGAAGCGCGCGTGCGAATCGAGGCCGCGCTCGCCGCCGGGGTGACGCTGTTCGACACGGCCGACATTTACGGCTTCGATGGCGCCGACGGCTTTGGCGATGCCGAACTGCTGCTCGGCCAAGTGCTCGCCGAAGCCCCCGGCCTCGCCGCGCAGATGGTGCTGGCGACCAAGGGCGGCATCCGCCCGCCCGTCCCCTACGACCAAAGCGCCGCTTATCTCGGCCAAGCGCTCGACGCCTCGCTCACCCGGCTCGGGCTCGATCAGGTCGATCTCTACCAAATCCACCGCCCCGACATCCTCGCCCACCCGCAGGAAGTCGCGCGCACGCTGGAAGACATAGTCCGCGCCGGCAAGGTCCGCGCGGTCGGCGTCTCCAACTTCACGCCAGCGCAGACGCGCGCGCTCGAATCCTTCCTGACGATCCCGCTCGCCAGCCTCCAGCCCGAACTGTCACCACTCGAACTGGGACCGATCGAAAACGGCCTGCTCGATCTGGCGATGGAGCGCGATATCGCGGTGCTCGCCTGGTCGCCGCTTGGTGGCGGGCGGATCGGATCGCCCGAGGACGACCGGTCGAAGGCGGTCGCCGCCGCGCTCGATGTCGTGGCGCAGCAGGCCGGTGTGTCGCGCGCCGCAGCCGCTTATGCGTGGATCATGGCGCATCCCGCGCGCCCGATCCCGATTGTCGGCACGCAGAATGTCGCGCGCATCGCCGAGATTGCCGAGGTCTATAAGGTGCGCTTCACCCGCCAGAACTGGTATGACGTGCTGGTCGCCGTGCGCGGGGAGCGCCTGCCATGAGCGCGCTGCCGCCGTGCGAAATCAGTTGGTTCTCCGCTTTGTGCGATGACGATTACCAATTTCTCGGCGTCCCCGATGCGCATTTGCAATCGAGCTGGGCGCATTGCCGCGACATCGTGCTGCAGGCGGAGACCGGTGGCTTCGACAATATCCTGCTGCCCTCGGGCTATGCGCTGGGCATCGACACCACCGCCTTTGCCGCCGGCATCGCCCCGCTCCTGCGCCGCATCGCATTGCTGATGGCGGTGCGCGTCGGCGAAAGCTGGCCACCGCAGCTCGCGCGCCAAATCGCGACGATCGACCAGATGCTGGGCGGCCGCCTGCGCGTGAACATCATCTCGTCGGAGATGCCGGGCGAGACGCTCGCCTCCGCCCCGCGCTACGCCCGCACGGTCGAGGCGATGCACATCCTGCGCACGCTGCTGAACGGCGAGCCGCTCGACCATGATGGCGATTTCTGGAAGCTGAAGCTCGATCCACCGCGCTTGCGTACCGTGTCGGGCAAGGCGCCCTTGCTGTATTTCGGCGGCCTCTCGCCCGATGCGCGCGATGCCGCCGCCAAGGGCGCCGACGTGTTCCTGATGTGGCCCGACCGGCAAGAGGCCGTCGCCGCGATCATCGCCGACATGACCGCGCGCGCCGCCGCTTATGGCAGCACGCTGAAATTCGGCTATCGCGCGCATGTCGTGGTGCGCGAGACCGAAGCCGAAGCGCGCACCGCCGCCGACCGCCTGCTCTCCAAGCTCGACGCCGCCGAAGGTGCCGCGATCCGCGCCAAATCGCTCGATTCGCAGTCGGCGGGTGTCGCCGCGCAAGCCGCGCTGCGCGAAAATGCTGGCGACGACGGCTATGCCGAAGCGAACCTGTGGACCGGCATCGGCCGCGCCCGCTCGGGCTGTGGTGCGGCGATCGTCGGCGATCCCGATCAGGTGCTCGCCAAGCTCAACACCTATCGCGGCATGGGGATCGAGGCGTTCGTCCTCTCAGGCTACCCCCACGCCGCCGAGGCCGATCTGTTCGCGCGGCATGTGCTGCCGAAGATCGAGCATGGGCTGTTGGCGGGGTAACGCTCAAGGGCGCGATCACGCTACTGTAACCCGTTCGTTTCGAGCATCGTCGAGAAACAGCCACAAGCGCTGTGCCGGGTTTCTCGACGATGCTCGAAACGAACGGAAGGGGATAGTTCAAAGAGACGCCGTCCAAACCTATCCCGCATGATCCCCCCCGGTTCGCCGAGCTGCATCGCCCGGTCCAGCGCAGGGTGCCGGTGCATCGACCCCGGGGCAAGTCCCGTTTCGCGGGAAGGACGTGAGCAAACCTTATCCGACCGAAATCCCTTCCCCGGCGAAGGCCGGGGCCCAGGAACGCAACGGCTGGAAGGAAAGCGCCACCGTCCGTTACGACCACCTCCGCGACTGGCCCCCGGCGTCCGCCGGGGAAGGGCGGTGAGACGGCGGCACATCGCTCGCCGCGATCCGCCACGCCATTGCCGCGCGCAGACACCGCGCATAACTGCTCCATGACCGATTTGCCTGATTCGTTCTCGCCCACATTCTCCGATCACGGCGCGCAGCGCTTTCGCGGCGCGGCGGCGCGCGACCTTGACGATCTGCGCGTCGCGCTTGCCCCGCTGCCATCCGACCTTGCGGGCGTGCGCATCCACGGCCTGCCGCGCCTTCACCCGTTTCTGGCACGACACGGGTCCATCGGCGCGATCGCTGCCGGCATCCTCGGACCGGAGAGCCGCCCGGTGCGCGCCATCCTGTTCGACAAATCGGCGCAAACCAATTGGTCGCTCGCATGGCATCAGGACCGGACGATCTGCGTCACCCGACGGATCGATGTCGAAGGTTTCGGCCCCTGGACGACCAAAGCGGGCCTGCAACACGTCGCGCCGCCTTTCGTCATCCTGCGCGATATGGTGACGTTGCGGGTTCACCTGGACGCTGTTCCCGCGACCAATGCTCCGCTGCTGATCGCTCCGGGCTCGCACCGCGACGGGCTGGTTCCGGGAAACGCCGTCGCCGATGTCGTGCGACGGCGCGGCAGCCATGCGTGCCTCGCCGATGCAGGCGACATCTGGCTCTATGCCACGCCGATCCTGCACGCCTCAGACGCCGCGACCAATCCGACGCACCGCCGCGTGCTGCAGCTCGATTTCGCCGCGCAAGATCTTCCCGGCGGACTGGAATGGTTGGGCGTCTGACGCCCGTTCATCCAAACCCCAGCGTCCGCGCCCAGGCCACGAACAGCTCCGGCCACACCGCCACCGGCTTGCCGAGCGTGCCGCGCAGGCCAAAGCCGTGCCCGCCCTGGGCGAACAGATGCGTCTCCACCGGCACGCCCGCGCGCACGCACGCCGCGCGGAAGGCGAGCGTGTTTTCCACCTTCACCACCCGGTCATCCTCGGCATGGAGCAGGAAGCAGGGCGGCGTGCGCGGCGAGACGTTGGCGGCGGTCGAGTGCGCCCGCTCCTGCGCCGCGCCCGGCGATGGCCCCAGCAGCAGCGCGCGCGATCCGGCATGGGCGAGGTCCGCCGTCATCGCCTGCACGGCATAGATCGGCGCGGCGAGGCACGGTCGCGCGCTCAGCCGGTCGGCGGCATCGACCGGCGCATAAACCGGCGTATCGAAGCGCGTCGCCAAATCGCCGCAGACATGCCCGCCCGCCGAAAAACCCATCGCGCCGACGCGTTCAGGCGCGATGCCATAGTCCGCCGCCCGCGCGCGGATCAGCCGCATCGCCCGCTGCGCATCGGCCAGCGCCACATCCGGCCCCGCCGCCCAGCCCTCGCCCGGCAAACGATAAAACAGCACGAACACGGTGAAGCCGCGCGCCGCGAGCCACCGCCCGATTTCATAGCCTTCCTTGTCGACCACGACCCAGCGATAGCCCCCGCCCGGCGTCACCAACAGCGCCGCGCCATTGGGTTTCCGCGGGCGGAACACGACCAGGCGCGGACGGCTGATCCCCCACACCGCGCGATCGACCGGCAGCCCACCCTTGCCGCGATCCTCAACCGTCTCCACAAGTAATGTCGCGGGAGCACCGGGCGCGCCTTGCGGCCACAGGTCGATCGTCTCTTCGGGATCAGCCGAACCCGCCACTGCCACGCCTTCGCTAACGCGCGGCGGCGGCGTCTGCGCAGACGCGCGCGCCGCCCACCCGCTCGCCAGCGTTCCGAGAATGGCGCTGCGACGGTCGATCACCGGGATTCTCCTGGCAAACAAACGGGCATCGCCATCACACTGGCGACGCCCGAAGGGGGAGGAAAAGGTGTCCGCTGTTACAACTTCGCGCGCGCACCAAACAGGATGGTGCGACCGAAATGGTTGTTTTCGTAAATCCGGTTCGCGTCGAGATCGGTGTAGCGATACCGGTAGGTATCGGTGAGGTTGGTGCCCTCCAGCGACACTTCGAGCCATTTGGTCAGGCGATAGCGCACCGAGGCATCGAAATTGGTGGTTGCGGAATAGCCCTCGAACACGTTGCCGGTGCCGCTATTCTGGTCGACATACGGACCGCGATAGCTGATCGAACCGCGCGCGCTGAACTTGGCGTCCTCATAATAAAGCGTACCGTTGAACGCCTTCTTGGACAGGCCGAACAACGTCGATGTCCGCTGCACCGCGCTCGGTGCGACCAGCCGGCACGTGAATTGCGTTGCACACACCAGGCTGGACGGTCCGACGACGCCATAGCTGGCGCTGCTGTCGATAAAGGTCGCATTGGCAATGCCGCCAAAATTCCTCAGGAAGCCCGGCAGGAACTTGAACGGGGCCTGCACCGACAGTTCGATACCTTCCAGCGATGCGCCGGTGCCGTTCACCGTCGTGCTGACCGTGTAAAGCTGGTTGGGATCGAAATTGATGAAGGCGGGCGAACTGGGCGGCAACACCGATTTCGGCAAACCGGTCGCAGCGAAGGTTTGGGTAAGCGTGTTCGAAACCGGGAAGCTGTCGATCGATTTTTTGAACAACGCGATCGATGCAATCGACTGCGGCGCGAAATACCATTCGAACGCAAGATCGTACGCCGTCGCGCGGAACGGATCGAGAAACGGGTTGCCGTTGCTGATGCGATAGTTGAACCCGTCAACCGTACCACCAGGCGTCAAATTGCCCAGCGTGGGTCGCGTTATCACCTTGGCGACCGCGCCGCGCACGATGATCTTGTCGGTCGGATAAAAGGCCACGTTGAGCGCGGGCAGCCAATCGTCGTACGAACGCTGAACCGTGGCGGCGGTGCCGCTGACAAGACCGGTCGAGCTTTGATCGGTGTGGACATAGCGCGTCCCGGCGTTGAACGCATAGTTCAACCCGAAGAGCGAACCCTTGGTATCGAACTCGAGATAACCGCCTGTCACCTTTTCCGAAACGCTGCGGGTATTGCCCGCATCGACAACGCGCGCGCGGTTGTACAGGTTGGTCAAGGCTGCCGCCGCCGGGATATTGGCGACAATATATTGCGAGGTTGTCCCCGACGGTTGCCCCGCTGAACCAAGATTGACCAGATCGGTCAGCGCCGCGGTGACCGGGAAGCCGTACACCGCGCCCGCCCCGGATTGCGAGGACGGCGAACAGGTCAGCGTGCCGAGCACCAGATCCCTGCCGCCATTGCCGCACACCACGGTGTCACGGGTATAGCCCACCGTATCGAACGTGAACTTGCGATAGACGCCGCCCGCCTTGACCTGGAAACCCTCCGCCACATCCCATTCGGTGCGCACTTGCGCGGTGCGGAACTTGTTGACGGTCTCCGACGGACGATCGCGGATTTCGGAAAGCTGATACGCAGCCGGATCGGTTACGCTGCTGCCATAGCTCAGCGTCGGGCTCGCGATATTGGTATAGTCGTATGTGAACCCTTGCGCTGCCCGGTTGTCGAGCAGGATCGTCGTCTCGACCGGGATGTTCGCATCCGATTTCGACAGCCCACCCAACAGCGTGAAGCGGAACTTGTCGGTCACGTCCTGATCCCAGGTGCCGCCAATCTGATAAAATTCGGTGTTCGACTGGCGCAGATAATGTTCGTTGCGATTATACGCATCGTTCAGCGTCGCCGAGATGATGTTGTTATGCGCATCATACACCGGATTGACGAGATCGATCGAGCGCTCGTTGCTGCGCGCGAGCACTTCCAGCCATTCCTCCTCGCGCGCTTCCTTGAACTTGGAATAGAGGCCGTCGATCGAAATTTTGGTCTTGTCGGTCGGGGCAAACTGCACGCTGGCGGTAATGCCCAACCGCTCGCGATCATGCTTGATGACGCCGTAGCGCGGGATGCGCGGATGGAAGGCTTGCGCGGCCTTGTCGCACGCCGCGCTCTGCCGATACACACCGCCGCTATTGCGGGCGGGCGTGGTGAAGGCCTGCGCCGCCCCCGAACCGCTGGTATTATAATAGCACGGTGTGCCGTCGACCGAGTCGAACTGCGCCTGTGCCCAGCGCGTGGTATTGTTCCCCAGCTCGAGCGTGTTGACCTTCGAATAAGCGGCGGAGACCGACGCCCCGAATGTTCCGGCCTCGTTGCGCCACGACAGCAGCCCGGCGACGCGCGGACCAAGCGTCTTGGCGAGATCGTTATAAGAGCCTTGTACCGACAGCGCTCCCGAGAAACCCGGCTTCTTGCCGCCAAGCGGGTTGCCCGTATTGAGATCGACGACCGCGCCCAGCGATCCTTCGTCGAGCGAGGCTTCGGCGGTCTTGTGGACCACCAGCGAACTGAACAGCTCGGATGCGAACACGTTGAAATCGAACGCGCGATCACGGTTGGCACTGGCACCGTCGGTCGAGGTCGCCACCGTTTCCAGGCCGTTCACACGAACGCGCGTGAATTGCGCGCCAAGCCCGCGCACGGTGATCGCCCGCCCCTCGCCGCCATCGCGCTGGATCGAAATACCCGGAATCCGTTGGAGCGATTCGGCGAGATTCTGGTCGGGGAATTTCGCAATATCCTCGGCGACGATCGAGTCGACCGCGGCAACCGAGGTCTTCTTCACGTTGAGCGCAGCCTGAAGCGACTGGCGAAAGCCGGTCACGACGATGTCCTGCCCCGTATCCTCGCTGGCAGCAGGCGCGGTCGGCGTCGGGTCGGTCTGGGCCAACGCAACACCCGGCAAGAACAGTGCAAGCGCGAGCGCGCCAACCGAGACACCGTGCTGCACCGTCGCTGCCACAGAAATCTTGCGCATTCTTCATCCCCCCTTGGCGTCGCTGTCGCGCGACGTCGATTGACACCGGTTGCCACACCGCGCCTGCGGAATGACGAGCGGAAGAGGGAGAACGCGCGCTATTGTCGCGCATTGCTCCTCTCCTGCCCAACGGTTGCTCTTCGGCAACTCGTCCTGATGCTTAAATGTCGTCTTTGGTAACCGGTGTCAATCAGCTTTTTGGCTTAAGTCCCCGGTTGAATATAGGGCACCCGCGCGAACAGTTCGCGCTGCCAGCGACGGGGGTCGTCCGCGCTATGGGGGACCGAATCGAAGATCATCGTCGTGCGTCGCGTGAGGTCGTAGCGGGACCATTGCGGGAGCCCGGCGTGATTTGGGTTCCCCGTTTGCGCGAAGGCGACGAAGCTCTCCTGCATCGCCCGCGACGCCGCCTGCGCGTCCGCTCCGGTGCCGGTTTGCGAACCCCTCGCCCCGATTGTGCCGAACACCAGCGGAATGTCGATGGTGTGGAAGGCACCGCGTCTGGGGTCGAGCCGCGACGTAAAATCGACCTGATAGACAAAGGCCGGTGCCCCAGCCTGCGCGCGCGCCTCGGCTTCGATCACTTGTCCGCGCCAGCTTCGTCCCGCCGTGGTCGCGCCATAAAACACCTCGGTCGGCGACCAATCCGGGAAGTGCGCGCGATACTGGGCGACCACCCATTCGGGCAGGATATCGATACGCAATTCGGGCGCAATCCGCGCCGCGACATTGTCCCAGGTGAGCCCGCGTACCTTGTCCGAATCGGGCGCGAGAAACCCACGGGTTTCGTCCCGGACATTGCCCAAAATCAGCGAAATACCGAGCCCTTGCGGGTTGGCATCGGGCCAGAACGGATGCCGCGTCAGCCATTTCATGTCGAGCACAGGCCCGAAATAAACGCCGCCGCCAAGGATCGGGTCGGTCGCGTCGAGCGCAGCGACAAGGCGGTCCTGCGGCATCGCCAACAACGGCGACAGGTCATCCGCATCTACCCCGAGCCGCCCCAGATAGGCGCGCGCCCGCGCAGTGGCGTTGAGCGGCCCCGAAGCGGTGACTTGTTGTCCGCTCATCGTGGCGGCGCGGTGGAACAGCCCGTCGGCGGCGGGCATACCCAGCATCGTCGCAATCTTGGCCCCGCCCCCCGATTGGCCGAACACCATCACCCGTCCCGGATCACCACCGAACGCCGCGATATTGTCGCGTACCCATTGCAGCGCGAGGATCAGATCGAGCTGCCCGGCATTACCGCTATCGGGAAAGCGCGGATCGAGCCGCGCGAGATAGAGATAGCCAAAGGCGTTGAGCCGGTGGTTGACCGTTACCACCACGACATCACCGCGCGCCGCCAATGCCGCCCCGTCGTTGAGCGGATCGGTCACGCTGCCGCCCGAATAGGCCCCGCCATGAATGTAGAGCATCACCGGAAGCCTGGCGGCGCGATCCGGTCGCGCCGTCCAGATGTTGAGGAACAGACAATCCTCGCTTTGCGGCCCATACGCGCTGCCCGCTTGCGGCGCGACCGGGCCGAAGGCGTCGGCCAGGTGCGGCGAGGGCCCATAAGCAAAGGGCGTCGGCGCGCGAAAGCGCTCGGCGCGCCCGTAGCGAATGCCACGATAGGCGCGGACACCTTCTGCCTCGGTCGCTCCGATAAAGCGGCCCGCCGCGCACGCGACGAGTGATGGCTGTGCGGCGTGCAACCCCGTTCCTGCCGCCACGAGTGTCGCCGCGCCGCTGCCGATCAGCGCGCGGCGGGTGAGGTCAGCGCCGGACATCCAGCCCGCCCGCGAGATAGGCATCAATATCGGCCTGGCGGAACAGGCTCGCATCGCCCGGCAGCGAATGTTTGAGCGCGGCAAGCGCGAACCCGGTGCGCGCCGCCTCCGCGCTGTCACCCCCCAGGCGCAATGCATGGAGCACGCCCGCCGCAAAGGCATCCCCGCCACCGATCCGATCGACGATTCCAGCCAGTACGACTTCCTCGGTCTGCGCCGCCCCCGCGCGCGTATCGACGCGCGCCGACAACCGGT
>Ga0172379_10009171_pt1 | contig 12259 bp, 15 predicted proteins | sample GrowelOW334metaG_FD_119756 | JGI IMG/M metagenome (GOLD analysis project Ga0172379, IMG submission 119756) | Groundwater microbial communities from an aquifer near a municipal landfill in Southern Ontario, Canada - Groundwater well OW334 metaG | ecosystem: Environmental > Aquatic > Deep... | reverse complement strand
TTGCGAGCTTGACATGTTTAGATAGATATATGTTAGGATAGGCCAACATCTAGGCACTTCGCCTATGTGAAACAGTACATTGAAAGGGGGTATCTAAAATGGCCACGCGTAAACAGATTGCGGCATTGAAGTATATGATATTCATCTCCAGGGATGGAGTCGATCTATCGAAGCGAGTGCTGGCATTCTTAATCGACCAATCCGAAGAGCTTACGAGAGAGGTTTGTCTCACTCTTGTGGAAAATCGCGAAGGATACAGCGCTGACGAGATTGATGCTGCTACGCATGGGATTGATAGAATGATGAGTTGTAATTGCACAACACACCTCAATGCACTTGAGGAAATGATTGGTAGTGGATTATTCTCTTATCTGCATTATGGCGATTTTGATCCTACTCGTGTTGGCGATCCGTTCAACAATGACGGGCAATTTCCAAATTGTAGAATAGACCAGGTTATGCGTCCTGGACTCATTATGCAAGGCATGCCTCTTCGTTACACGTTTTGGCTTTCCAGAAAACCCTTCTCGTGGGAAGCCACGCAAGTTATTGCTACACGCAAAGAACTTGAGAAAATCAATCTCAAAAGTTCTGGTCTATACCAATACGAGTCTGGACTAGGTTAAACAACACACCCCGCACAAAAACAGAAAACCTCGCACTTTGTCTTGTGCGGGGCTTTTTATTTTTTGCGAGCCGAGCTTGACAAATAGCTAATGAACTGATATCATAGTAGTTTAGGGTCGGATAGCCGGTTGTCACAGAGGTTTCTCAGCATCCTCTATTGTGGCACTCTCAAGGCGTCCGATCAGTACAACGCTGAGCTCCCGAGGCAAAGGGCTGACCTTCCGTCCTCTTGGGAGATTTTGGTTCGGATGGAAGCGAGGAGGATTCACCCGACTCCAAGCTAACCGACCGTCCGGTCCACTAAGGACCGGCGGATGAAAAAGGGTGGCCCCTGGTTGTGCACGCCGGGGGCTCTTTTTTTATTTAAAAATATACCGAGTTTATAAAAAATGACTGTTCTTTGTCAACGATCCATCACATCAAAGACGCCATATTTCTTGTAGAAGTTGACGTAATTTGTTTTTTAATTATAATAGACACAAGGTTTCAAGCGCAGTAGTGATGTTCCAACACAAGCCGGAAAGGAGGCTGTATATGTTCACTGTATTGATCGGTCTCAAGGAAGTCGGTAAGTTCGGCTCATTTGTTGAAGCATTCAGGGTGTTCTTTGCTAAAATAAAAGAAACGCTTGAACAAGGTACAAGTTGACAAATGTTGGAGACTTCCAATTTCATTGTTCTTGAAGATGGTGAAGGAAGATTTCCACTAGGTTTCTATCAAGCTAGAGATCTGGCATACGAAATCGGGTTACTGAAGGGAGAAGGTGAACTTCAAGAGTCTATTGAGGAACCTTCTCCTGATTTCATCAAAAGTCTATTCGTTCGAGTTTCTCTAGAGGGTATGGCTGCCGATTTGAAATAAGGTCTTTCGAGAGCACTCGCTCAAGTTTGAGCTCTTGTATGAATATAGGGTGCTGCGGAAAGTCCTCAGCACCCTTTTTAATTCCTTACAGGAAACCCCGCATGGAATGCTGGGAGGATGTCTTTATATTGATTGAGATTTTTAAATAAAAGATTCTATCCACTTTTACCTGTAAACCCGAGGGTTACCCCAGGGAATTTTATTACTTGACAAAAGCTCATTATCAATTTTATAATATATATTCACTCTAGGCTTCCCATAGGAGGCCAAGGTGTTTGTACCTTAACCGCTCCCACAGGAGCAAGGAGACAGTAATGTCAAAGGAGATTCGGATTCCGGAAACGACCGTCCAGCTTGTGCAGATTCTCGGAACCATTTTGCGAGATCACCTGAAGATTTCGTTCTATGGCGATCGGACAGAGTGCTGGACGTTCAAACATATTGTTAATTGGCAAATTCGTGGAGACGAGCCAGGACCTTATGCTAGTTATGACGAGTGGTGGAATTATATGTTCTACTTGAACCCTGAACATGAGATGAGCGTCTATCTAGGTTCGGGTTATTGCCACGCATTCAGTTCTGAACATCGAGTCAAGAAAATGGAACTTCGAGTGCGTTGCGAACACTCTAGGTGGATTGCAACGAGTCTTCGCGCGTGGAACATCCAGATTTGGATGAAGTTCGAAGGCAAAACTGTTAAACGGCATCAGTTTAGGTGCCACCTTGGATATGGTTCTGACAGGCGGATCTATGAGGAGGATGCTTCCAGTATTCCTATGCATCCTCCGAAGAAAATCGCTTTTTGGCGTAAACCTGAGCCAGAGTCAGTAATTTCCTAATAGTTCCAAAGGTCAAAGAGCTGAACAAAACATCGTTCAGCCTTTTTTAATTTCAGAGGTTTACTTTTCAAAGGTTCTATTCACCCTTATCTGTAACAAAAATAACCTAAATATTGGGTAAGGGGAATCTCCCTCGACTCTAGTCCGCCCGTCACAAAATTTCATACGGGGAGTCGGTCACGGATAAATAAGGGGAGTCCTCCTCATCCGATTGTTCGCGCAAGACTTTGTCTTAGATTTAGGGGAGTCGGCCACCGGTATTTTTCTGCTGAAAAATCCGTCGGCCCCGGCTCGGCGCCGTCGCGCCTGCGCCCTTCGACTCCCCAATACAAACTGTATAAAACAAAAAATACTCCAGTCTCCACTGGAATATTTTTTGTTTTATGAGCGGGTAAGGGGAGTCGAACCCCTCTCAACAGGTTGGAAACCTGTGGTAATGCCGATATACGATACCCGCCTATTTATGTTGTACGTTCGCACTGGTGTGCTCAGTATCTCCTACGTTCGCAGTGCTCTGCTCAGTATTTCCTCACCTTCGTTCGTCAATCGTCTTCACTCTGTCGGGGCGCCGAGATTCGAACTCGGACTAAAACGTCCCAAACGTCTCGTGCTGCCATTACACTACGCCCCGATATTTGATGAATGGTGTGACGTACCGTATCGCTTGTCCTCCAGATAAACGATTACGCCAGCTCGATCATATTCTAGGTTTTTCGGCAGCATCATTTGTCTCCCAGACAAATGATCACCACGCCCCGTAAAACCGCTATCTTATGTTAACAATACACCGCCGTTACGGTCAATTTACTCCGACGTACGTCGGAGTTAGTTGTGATATAATTTAAATACGCTTATAGTCGGCAAATTTTATAAAAATTATTATTTAAGCAGAGTTAACTGGCATGGCAATAGATCTAAAAAAACTAGAGCAATTTTTAGTTGATTCTAATCTTGTAACTCAAAAGAATCTGGAATTGGCCGAGGCCGATTCAAAAGAATCAGGGCGCAAGCTTGAGGATGTTTTATTGCGCAGAAATTTTGTATCCGAAGAAATGCTTTCAAAAGCAAGGGCGTATGTGCTGGGCATACCGTTTGTTGATTTATCGGCGCAGGTTATAAGCCCGGATGTTTTAAAAATAATTCCAGAACCAATAGCGAGAAGAAACAATATTGTGGCTTTTAGGCAGGCCGGAAGCGATCTTGAAGTTGCGATGCTTGATCCGGATGATTTGCAGACAATAGATTTTATAAGAAAGAAGTCAAATTTAAATATTCTTTCCAGGCTCACATCAAAAAAATCGCTTGAATCAGCGATGAGGCAATATCAGAAAAGCTTGGAAGAAGAATTCAGTAAAATAATAAAAACTGAATCTTCCGCAATCATTAAAGTAATAGGTCCGTCTGTGAAAGGTTTAGAAAAAAGCATGGCGGATCTTCAGCGTGTTGCCGACGAACTTCCTGTTGTAAGGATTGTAGATACTTTGTTGAGGCATGCTGTTTTGGAGGGCGCTTCCGATATTCATATTGAGCCGGAAGAAAAAGATGTTGTTGTTAGATATAGAATAGACGGAATTTTAAAAGACGTGATGATGCTTCCAAGAGAAGTGCATGAAGGAATAATCGCTAGAATAAAGGTTTTATCAAATTTAAAACTTGACGAACACAGGCTTCCGCAGGACGGAAGATTTAAAATTGAATCCGACGGATACAAGGTTTCTTTTCGTGTTTCCGTGCTTCCTGTGTATGACGGCGAAAAAATTGTTATGAGGCTTTTGCGCGAAGACGCCGAGGGATTTACGTTGGAAAGCCTTGGATACAGGGGGAACGCGCTTGAAATTCTGCACCGCGCAATTAAAAAACCAACAGGCCTCGTCCTTTCAACTGGCCCGACAGGTTCCGGAAAAACAACTACGCTTTATACGATTATAGATATTTTAAATACGCCGGAAGTAAACATTTCAACAATAGAAGATCCAATAGAATATAGAATGCCAAGAATAAATCAGACGCAGGTAAAGCCGGATATAGGTTTTTCATTCGCGCAGGGAATAAGAACATTGGTGCGTCAGGATCCCGACATAATAATGGTTGGTGAAATCAGAGACAGTGAAACCGCGGGGCTTGCCATAAATGCTTCTCTTACCGGACACTTGGTTTTATCAACTTTGCATACAAATGATTCGGCTGGAGCAATACCGCGTCTTGTAGATATGAAGGTTGAGCCGTTTTTAATTTCATCAACACTAAGCGTTGTTATCGCCCAAAGGCTTGTAAGATGCATATGTCCGGAAAGCAAAGAAAAATATAATCTTACAAAAAAAGAATTAGAAGCCATTGGAAAAGAAATAAATTTGGATAAAGTTCTTAAAGTTTTAAAACAGGAAAAAATTGTTAATCAAAAAGATACATGGGAGACTATTGAATTTTATAGGCCTAAAGAATCCGACAGCTGCCCGAAAGGGTATAAAGGAAGAATGGGAATTTTTGAAGTTTTGGAAATCACTCCGGAAATAAGAGAAATGGTTACATCAGGATCTTCCGTCGATCAGATTCAGGAAAAAGCTGTTTCCGATGGCATGATAACAATGCTTGAGGACGGAATTATAAAAGCAGTTCAAGGGTTAACAAGCGTAGAAGAAATCTTAAGGGCGTCACGCGAGTAATACGATGCAAATATACGAATGTATTCGAATGATACGAATTTATTACGAATATTCGTGTATTTATTAGTATCATTCGCATGTTATTCGTTGATTAGTATCGCATTTACATGGAATATGAATTTCGAGCCGTAACTAAAGACGGCCAAAGAAAAGAGGGCGCTAAAGAGGCCGTAAGCCAGACAGACCTAGCGCGCGGTTTGCGCGATGAGGGTTATTTTTTAGTCTGGGCAAAAGAAAAAAACGCGGCAAGCCTGCCTGAATCTGAAACAAAAAGTTTATGGAGCAAGATGGAAGCTTCGTTTGGGGAGCTTTTTAAATATGTAACGCTTGAAGAAAAAATGATTTTTTCCAGGCATCTTGCGCTCATGATTCGCGCAGGGTTTTCTTTAAACAAAGCATTGGATACTCTTGTTAAACAGACAAAGAATAAATATTTCGCTTTTATAATAAAAGATTTGGCCGCGCAAGTTTCTTCCGGAAAAACTTTTCATCAGGCGGTTTCGGCGCATGCGAATGTTTTTCCTCCTATGTTTGTCAACATGGTTAAGGTGGGAGAGGCTTCCGGAAAACTGCACGATACTCTTGTTTTGGTTACTCTTCACTTAAGAAGGGAATACGCGCTTATAAGAAAAATAAGGGGAGCCATGGTTTATCCGATAGTTATACTTACAGCCATGGTCGGAGTTGGCGCTGTTATGATGGCTTTTGTGCTTCCTCAACTTTCGCTTACTTTTTCTGAATTAAACGTTCCGCTTCCAGTAACCACGCAAGTAATTTTTGCCGTATCAAACTTTTTAAGCCAGTTTTGGTATCTTGTGCTGATAATTTTGGCCGTGTTTGTATTTTTGTGCAATTTTATTTTTAGAAAAACAGAACGCGGCAGAATCGCTGTAAATTATTTTCTTTTAAAAACGCCTCTTTTCTCGGATATAACAAAAAAAATAAATTCGGCAAGATTTTCAAGAACATTAAGTTCGCTTATTTCCGGCGGAGTTTCGCTTGCCGAGGCTGTAACAATAACAAGCGATACTCTTACAAACCATTTTTATAAAAAAGTTGTTGGAGATGCGAAGTTGGAAATAGAAAAAGGAAAAAAGATTTCGGCTCTTTTAGCAGAGCATCCAGATTTATTTCCGCCGATTGTAACTGAAATGATGGCTGTTGGAGAGGAAACAGGATCTTTCACTCTTATGCTAAAGGAACTCGCAAAGTTTTTTGAATCGGAGGTTTCTGTAGCAACAAAAAGCATGTCTTCTGTTATTGAACCGGTAATAATGATAGTAATAGGCATTGTTGTGGGGGTTTTTGCGCTTTCAATAATACAGCCGATTTATTCTATAGGAACGGGAATATAATCTGATATTTGTTAAGCGTTAATCGGTAACGAAACCAGTATCGTCAAAAGTCTTACGTCTAACGTAACCGCTAATCGATACCGGCTTCGTAACCATCAAACGTATTATGCGTGGTTTCACACTTGTAGAACTTTTAGTTGTTATCGCTATCGCCGGCATTCTTTCTGCCGGCGGTATTGCTTCTATTTCAAGCATAAGATCAGAAAACAGCCTTTTATCGTCAGCTGATCTTATAAAAACAACAATAGAAAAATCAAGAATGTCTTCTTTGGCAAAAGAAGACGGATATGGATATAGCATAAAAATCGTTGAAGATGGAATGGTATGGTTTCCTGGAAGTATTTATGATCCAGCAAGCGCTTTGAATAAAAAAATAGGATTGCCTTCCGGATCAAAAGTTACAAGCATTAATATCGGCGGGGGAGATACGGTTTTATTCAATACTCTAACCGGGACTACCACTCCAGGAACAATTATTGTTTCTTCCACAATCAATCCAGCAAGAACCAGGACTATTGTTATAAGCGGTTCAGGGAAAATTTATAACGCATCAGATACTGTGCCAGCAAGTGGAAGCGGCGGAGGCGGTGGTGGAGGAGGAAATTCAGGAGTATCAGACAGCAGGCATGTTCATTATGGATTGGATTGGAGCATACAAGGATCTTCGGAATTGAAATTTGTTTTTATCACAGACCCTCCGCAGACAAACGAATTTTTTATGCATCCGCATTTTAACGGAGATGAATCTGTTTTCAGCTATGTTGGAAATATAATTGTGCAGGGGGCTAATCAGGAAATACGAATAAATACGCATTATTTGGACGGGAGCACCACAAACTTATCAATAAGGCGCGAATCAGATGCGGAATTAAAGCCGGTAGAGGTTTATATAGATAATAAATTGATAGCAACTTATTTGGCTGACGGCTCGGTTGTTGCCGGCCCGTTTGGAGGCATTATGGATGGTCAATAATTTTTTCAAATGAAATTTAAAATAGACGAAAAAGGAATTTCGCTGGTTGAAGTGATTGTTGTTTTAGGCATGCTTGGAGTTGTTGTTATGTCTATGATCCAGCTTAATTTAATGTATTCAAAAAGCATATCTGCAGGATCTCTTGGAATAAGGGCTTCCGCTTTGGTTGCGGAAACAATGGAAGCTCTGCGCGCGATTAAAGAAGAAAACTGGGCTGTTTTGGCCGATTTAATCCCAGGAAACACATATTATCTTACTTTTTCGGAAGATGATAAAAAGTGGTCTGTTGAAGTTTCCGACCCCGGCAAAATAGGCGGGGTGTTTTCAAGAAGTTTTAAAATAACCGAAGTCTACAGAGATTACGGCACAGGCGGTATTTCTCAATCCGGCGATATTGATGGCGGAACAATCGGAATTGAGGCAAATATTGATTGGTATGACCGCGGCGCGGCAAAAAATTTAAAAGTTACGTCGTATTTGGCGAATTATTAAAATGAACCCCGCTTACATCTAGTTCATAAAATTTTTATGTGCACTGAAAAAATATTCAAAACAAAAAAACGCTTATTCCCGCAATTTTCTATAGAAGATGTAACGGGGTTTACGCTTATAGAAGTAATTTTATATGTTGGAGTTGTTTCTATTTTAATTGGAGTAATAGCATCGCTTACGCTTGGGACAATAGATAATTATAGAATGGCGAAAGTAAAAGATGAACTTTCGTATTCCGGAGGAATGGTTTTTGATACTTTTTTTCAGGAGACAAAAAACGCTGATGAAATATCTTTGTCTTCTTCTGTTTTAGACAGCGATTCCGGAATCCTAAGCTTAAAAACAAAATTTCAGGTAGGAGATAGCGATGATCCTTCAAGATTCGTAGATTTATATTTATCTAATGGGCAAGTATTGGTTAAGAGAGAAGGGGAAGATCCATACGCGCTTACTTCAGAAAGCATTGTGGTTGATAAATTAAGGTTTGAAAGATCTTCTTTTGGAAAATTTGAAGGAGTAAGGCTTTATCTTAACTTGAAAGACAAGGTTCGCACTAATGAAGTTTTTTCTATTTCAACATTTGCAGTGCTTAGGGGAGGATACACAAAATAAAATTTCTAATTTCCAATTTCTAAACAAAATGCTAAATCCTAAAAGCTATAAGCTAAAATCTGTTGATGGATATGCGGCGATGTTTTCTTTTCTGGTTATGCTTACTGTTTTTGCGACTTTAATCGTGGCTTTTACGGCAATTGCGGTAAAAAATATTTTTACAGCGAGGGTTTTTTCAGTGGATGTTAGAAATACATATGCAAATGAAGGATTTATTGAAGATGCCATAAGAAGAGCAAAGGATTCGGGGCTTCAAAATGTAACTGACGGAGAAACCCTTTCTTTTAACGATATTACAGTTACAGCCGTTTTATACGACGAAGATACGGTTAAAAATTACGTTTTTTCTGCAAGCGCTGGAGGAAAATTCTTTAAAAGAGAAATGTTGACCGTAGAGAATGCGGACCAATCCAGTTTTAAGATAAAAGGGTGGAGGGAAACCCAGTAAAATTTTGCTAATTCTTTATATATGGCATTTTCATACGACAATAAGGAAATATATATAGAATTTATTAAATTAAGGTGCCCCCTATCTCTGTTCTTTGCAGAGTATTAGGCTACCCATTTAATGTACAAAATATTCCTGATATACGCCATATATTGTGGCTATATTAGTCAATAATGTAGTAGTCTTGTAATCTCATATGTGTATCTTACCTAATGTCTAAGCCATTATTGATTAAACGGCTTGTTTTTGATAGGATTATACTATGGAATTGTCTATAAATTTGTATATCAAAAAACTTCTCAAAAAAGCCGATTATGAATACGACAAGCAAACCAAAAATTGGTGTGCCAGTGTTGATGATTTACCCGGGGCATACGCTCAAGCAAATACTAAAAAAGAGGTTAGAGAGTGCTTAGCCGAAGTTATTGAAGACTATATTTTGGTAAGCATTTATCAAAGGAAAAAACTGCCGAACTTTAGGGATTTTTCCAAGAACTTGGAACATGCCAAAGCCTGTAAGTAGGCGCGAACTCATAAGGAAATTAAGGGGGCTTGGTTTTCAAGGTCCCTTTTTAGGAACTAAACATCAATACATGATAAAAGGAGTGAATCATAAAATATTCATTCCAAATCCTCACGGAAAAGATATCGGCGTTCCTTTAGTTAGCAAGATTATCAATCAAATTGGTATTAATCCAGAAAATTGGGAGGAAATATAGATAACTTTTTGTGGTATGATATTATTATGCAGTTTTATCCTCCAAGTATTGGACTTGATATTTCAGCTTCTTCCATAAAAGCCGTAAGCCTTAAAAAAGGAGATGGAAAAAATTTTGATATAGTCGCTTTTGGCAGGGAATATATTACTGAAAATACGATTATTGACGGGGAAATAAAAGATTTCGGCTCCGCGGCAAAAGCGATAGAAACAATTTTTTCAAACCGCGACATTGTTTTTCCAAAAACAAAATATATCGTAGCTTCTATCCCGGAAGAAAAAGCCTTTTTAAGGATTTTAGAGCTTCCTTCAAATCTTAAACCGCAGGAATTTTCTGATGCGTTAAAATTCGAAGTAGAAGCAAATATTCCAATGCCGCTTGATGAGGTCTATTATGATTACGAAATAATAAGCAACCAGAATTCTTTCAGCCATTGCGATGTTCTTGTTAATGCTGTTACAAAAAGAATTGTTGATTCATATGTAAATTTTTTCAACAAATATAATTACAAACCGCTTGCTTTTGAAATTGAATCTATGGCAACAAAGCGGGCATTGTTTTCTTGCCGCAAGGAAACTTTAAAAGAAACCGTTTTGGTTTTGGATATTGGCGCAATTAGAACCGGCTTTATGATTGTTGCCGAAGGAGTTTTAAGATTTACTTCGTCAAACAGTATCGCTGGGGACAAGTTTAGCCAGTCTCTTTCGGAACATTTTCCGCTAAATTTAAAAGAAGCTGAATTTATGAAGCGGGTTGTCGGCCTAGATAACAATCAGGAAAAAGGTAAAGAACTTTTAGAGGTTTTGAGGCCGAATCTTGTAATGCTAAAAGACCAGATTAAAAATTATATAGAGTTTTTTGAAGCACATCCTTCAAAAAACAGGCTTTCAGAAGAAGCTCAGAAGGTTTCAAAAATAATGATTACAGGCGGCGGATCGGGGCTTTGGGGGATTAAGGACTGGCTTAGCCAAGAGCTTGGACTTGAGGTTGTTTTGGGAAATTCTCTAAGCAATATACGCGATTCCGGCGATTCAAAAATAAGAATGTCCCGCGAAGATTCTTTAACTTATACAACCGCAATAGGGCTTGCTTTAAGAAATTTTAATTGAAACAACACGATGCCAATATAAGAATGTATTCGAATGATACGAATATGTTACGAATAAAAAGATTCGTCGCGTCTGACGCGATTCGTGTATTCATTAGTATAATTCGCATGTCATTCGTTGATTAGCCCCGTTACTCCCTTATGATAAATATCAAGTAATGTTATCTATTTAAACAACTATGCTACCCAGAGCTTTAGGGGATAATATATCCTTGGGAGTAACGGGGTTAGCATCGCAAAAGAAATTGATTAATTTACTTCCAATCCCAGAAAAAGAAAAAATAAATTCCGAACTGTTTAAAAAACAGATCAATACTTTCGGAACGTTTATAGCGCTTATATTTTTTGGCAGCGCAATTTTTGTAATGAATACTTATGCTTTTCTTAAAATACAGACAAGCGAATTAAAGCAGAGCCTTAATTTAGAGGAAATAAAAACTGAAACGCAGGAGGTCAAAGCATTAGAAGGGGGAATAAAAAATTTAAACGCGAGACTTTCGGCTTATCAGAAGTTTAGAATAGAAAGACAGCCGGTGATTAATGTATTTTTAAAAATAAAAGAAGTTGTTCCTTCAGGTATAAGTCTTAACGCATTTTTATTTGACGGGGATACTAAAAAAATAATTCTATCCGGAGTTGCGAGTTCTCGCGATGACGTTGTCCTTATGGAAAGCAGGCTAAAAAATTCCGATTTTTTTGAGGGTTTAGAATCCCCATTAAGCAATTTTTTGGATAAATCAAATTCAAAATTCAATTTTACATTTTATCTGAAGAAATAATATGTTAAGCAAGACAGAAATTTTTAATGCGATTAAGGTTTACTGGAAAGCGTCTTTATCTGTCGCTGTAGTTATTTTATTGAATGTTGTTCTCATATTGCTTATTGGAGGCGCAAGATCTGATTTTTTGCAAAAAAATGAAGAATTAAATGTTCTTTCCGCGAAAAGATCAAATCTTATGCAGTTAAAAAGGCAATTTGAGGATATTACCGCAACAAGTGAAAGGGTAGAGAAGAGTTTTATAAATGATGAAAATGTAGTTGATTTTATTGTTCTTGTTGAAAACACGGCAAGGAATACTGGCAATGAAATAAATATAAAATCGGTTTCAGAACAAGACAGAAACGGCGCTAAAGCTTTCAGAATTGAGCTTTTGGGTTCTTATACTGGTTTTATAAATTTTATAGCGCAAATGGAAAACTCCGAAAAATTGGCGGTTCCTTCCAAGGTTGATATAAGGGAATACGTTAATTCAGAGACAAAAGAGAGATCATTAAAAGCCATTTTAGATATTAAAGCTTTGGCAATATGAACCCCGCACATAAAATTGATATGTATTGCGTTTATATAATAAGAAGCAAAATAAATAAGACTTTATATAGCGGTGCAACTTCGAATTTTAAGGAAAGGTTATTAGAACATAACACTGGTCGTGTGTTTTCAACAAAAACAAAGCGGCCATTTGAGCCAATATACTGTGAATTTTATAAGGACAAGCGAGATGCTTTCCATAGAGAAAAAATGTTAAAGTATAAAGGTCAAGGATTACGAAGGCTCAAAGAG
>Ga0172379_10009170_pt1 | contig 12261 bp, 10 predicted proteins | sample GrowelOW334metaG_FD_119756 | JGI IMG/M metagenome (GOLD analysis project Ga0172379, IMG submission 119756) | Groundwater microbial communities from an aquifer near a municipal landfill in Southern Ontario, Canada - Groundwater well OW334 metaG | ecosystem: Environmental > Aquatic > Deep... | reverse complement strand
TCGCAAAGCCGTCGATGAAAAATGCGATTATTTCATTTTGGAAATGACCTCTGAAGGTACGAAACAGTTCCGCCATAAATTCATCAATCTCGACACACTCATTTTCACCAACCTCTCCCCCGAACATATTGAATCCCATGGCTCATACGAAAATTACGTCAAAGCAAAACTCGAGATCGCAAATGAGCTCGGTCGCTCCAGTAAAAAAACAACAACCATAATAGCAAACGCCGACGATCCCGCATCAGAAAAATTCCTCGCAAAAAAAGCAACCTTCAAAAAAACTTTTTCACTCAAAGATCTTTCTTCATATGAAACAAAAAAAGATGGTCTCATATTCACTTTCGGAAAAGACATTTTCACTTCCCCGCTTTTGGGAGAGTTCAATCTCTATAATATTTTGGCCGCGATTAGTTTTGCACGAAGTATTAATATTTCAGATGATGTAACAAAAAAAGCCCTCGAAAAATTTAATACTATTCGCGGACGTGTTGAACATGTGACCGTAGGACAAGATTTTGAAGTGGTTGTGGATTATGCTCACACCGAAGATTCTCTCCGACAATTCTACAGTGCTTTCGAAGGCAAAAGAAAAATTTGTGTCCTTGGCTCCACAGGCGGAGGTCGCGACAAATGGAAACGCCCGCTCATGGGTGGTGCCGCCGATTCGTATTGCGAAACTATTATTTTAACCAATGAAGATCCCTACGACGAAGATCCAACACAGATAATCAACGAGGTCGCCAGTGGAATTAAAAACCACAAACCGATTATCATCCTCGACCGCCGCGAAGCGATCGCCCGAGCCATTTCCGAAGTCAAACAAGGTGACACTGTCCTCATCACCGGAAAAGGAACCGACCCCTATATTATGGGCCCAAACGGTCAAAAAACCCCGTGGGATGACGCCAAAGTTGCAAAAGAGGAATTGCAAAAGGTGTTAATCAAAATGTAATAACAATCAAAATGTATATCCTACTATTTAAAATGGCTTTTGGTTTTTTTATTGTAAAATTCTTTGAACATACCGGCAAAGTAAAAATATCTATATTGTTATTTGTTATTGGTAATCTGGTCGTAAGAATTCTTCCAGCTATTGCCACCAGCGGTTTCACAGGATCGGTTCTGGCAGCAGGTCTGATCTTATCTATTTTTTGGACAATGTTTATCATCTCATTTTTGCTTATTTTAAGTAAAAACGAAGACAATATCGGAGGTTGGTTATTCACGGTGATCATCGGCGGAATTATTTATTTACTTTTACTATAAAACCTCTTAAAAAGAAAACCCCGCATGGGGTTTTCTTTTTCTTGATCTTATTTTATTTCACTCACTATAACCGGTTTTACATCAGACACAACAACCTTGAATTTCACCCGTCCCACGATCTGATCGCGTTCAGTAATTACATCACATCGCCAAAGCCCCGCCGTAACATTTTCCTTTATCGTATACCCGCGAAACCCATAATCTTTCCCACCAACTATTGGATATGAAAAACGCATCATCTCAACCCACTTCCCATTTTTTTCATCATATCTTTCCCAGCGATGGAAAATTTTTGTCTTGATATCAGTCGGTGCAAAAACGGAACTGAAACAATAAAGCTCGTTGCCTTGGGTTATATGAATCGTTTCATTTGCAAAAGGCCACCAATTATTTTGAACTTCTTTTGATAAAAGATATTTTCCGTTACTTTGTTTTTCAACCAAATGATACACGCCGATATTCTTTATAGACAACGGCACAGGTGGAATAATATTCGTGAAATACATTATATTGAACAATATATAAATACCTCCAATACTTGCAATCAAACCGTTGCGACTTTTTCGTATTCCATCTTTATTAAAACGAGATAGAGTGTACAAAATTCCGGAAACAAGACCAAGACTTAAAACCCCGCCAATCAAAAAAGTATCAACACCAAATCTGTTTAATAATATTGGCACGAAAAATATCGAGAACGAAAAAACCGCCGTGAAATAAATACTCATTTGGAAGGTGAACTTTTCATACTTATCCAATACGAATTCGTTTCCAAAAAGAAAAGCAACAAGCATAATAATGAACGGCCAACTCGTGTAAAAAGCACCGCCTTGAGAATATGAAACCACAAATCCACTAAAAAGATTTCCGAACACAAATTGCATAATAAGCGTGAACAACATAACTCGATCTTTAAAGAAAGGAGTTTTGATCCGCCCCGCTTCTATAAGATTAAGAAGAATGATACAAAAACCCGAGACTACAATATAGCTAAACAAAACAATATTCCCCGGAAGAAAATCAATACGCGACAAAAACCAGCTATCACAAATAAAACCAAAAACAACTGCGAGCAAAGAAAATCGCTCCCATTGTTTTGTTAGATATTTTTCTGTTTTATGTAGCCATTCCATGTTATTATTTTCAACTAACCATCCCGTCTTTGCGAGCTTGCGAAGCAATCCAGGAGTATTGTTACCTAACCTCTGGATTGCCGCGTCGCAGGCTCCTCGCAAAGACGACGAACTCTTAAGTGGGCACTACAGTACCACAACCGTTTAAATATTCAACATCCTAAAAAGTGCGATCCCCGCCGACACGGAAACATTGAGTGATTCTTTTTCCCCCAACATCGGTATCTCCACAATTATATCGCACAAATCCAAAATTTCCTTATCAATACCGAGTGGTTCATTTCCAAACATGAAAGCAACTTTTTCAGGAAGCTTCACGTTTTTGTAATCAACAGAATTCGAAGCTTGTTCAATAGCAATAATTATATACCCGTTTTTTTTAAGCTCACCGATACATTCTTTTACATCTTCAAAATATTTCCACGGAATTGTTTTTTCCGCCCCAAGTGCAACTTTCGCAAGATCTTTTCGAGGAACATTAAACCGATCCACCGGCTGCGGCGTATACCCGCACAAGAAGATCTCATCTATCCCCGCCGCATCTGACGTCCGAAAAATAGACCCCACATTGTGAACGCTCCGAATATTATGAAGTATGACCGCTGTTTTCATATATTAAGGAATTAAAAATATCCAAGCGTCTCGCAAAATTTCTTTCCTCCATTTCCAAACAGGAAAAGCAAGTCCTATAGAGATCAAAACAAGAATTCCAAAGAATAAACCATTTTGTTGTACATATTCCTCGGTCATCCCTTGAAAGAAAAATCCCGCAATAAAAAATACCACACCGATAGTCGAAAGAAAAAACGCCAACCCGACAGTTTGTTTCCCCAACCACACCAATATCTTCTTAACCATTTTCATACCCCACCACAATACCAGATTTTAGAAGATATACCAAAGCCACACTTGTGTTTTCAATCTTTTATGATATTATCTTTATATTATGTGGATGGATTAAAAACATAATCAAATATGCGCCCATAGCTCAGTTGGTAGAGCAGCTGCCTTTTAAGCAGACGGTCGTAGGTTCAAATCCTACTGGGCGCACCAAATACCAAAACCAAAGCGAGTAGCTTTGGTTTTGTTGTATTTGGTAGCGCCCAGTAGGATTTGAAAGGCGCAGCAGCGGGTCCCCGCCCGTAGCCAGAGCGGAGGGAAGGGGCTGCGAGCCGGGGTCGCGAACACTTAATAGTTTTCGAGTTCGCAAACGAAGAAAAATATTTAGTGATTCGTGACCAAATCCTAGGGTATTACCACAAAACACAATATTAACAACCTCCTTGGGGCCTTACTATTTTATGTGCCCAGTAGGATTTGAACGGCGGAGGCTGGGGACCCTTTGGGCAGCCGAGCCGCGTCCGGCGATACTTAGTAGATTTTGAGCGTTTAGCGAAAAAATATACTTAGTAATCGCGGGACAAATCCTGCGGTATAACAACTTAAAATTCTATTAACAACTTCGTCATCTTATCCGCCCACAAAAAAACGCTGTCATCCCCGACGGCGTTTTCTTTTTTTAACATATCCGCTTAACCAGCCAAACACGGCAACGTGATCTTCACCGTCGTCCCCACTCCAATTTCCGAAAACAGTGTAATATCACCATGATGTTTTTCCAAAATACTTTTAACAATATACAATCCCAAACCGGAACGATCGGTCTCCATCTTTTTCGCTTGCTCGCTGCGATAGAACTTGGTGAATAAATGTTCTCGATCTTCCTGTAAAATACCAACTCCAAAATCTCGCACAACAACGATAACATGTTTGTCTTTTTGTTCAATCGTTACAATAACTTTACCTTTATCATAGCTGTAATCGATCGCATTTTGAACAACATTGCGCAGTGCGATTTGAAGTTTAACAACATCCCCATACACAAAAACCGGTTTATTCCCCACATTTTCAAATACACATTCCAATTGTTTATCTTTTCCAACTAAAGGAACCTCTTGCACGATCTTTTTAACAACCTCCACAACGTCGATCTTATCAAATGAATACCCGAATTTCTCATCTTCAATCATCGCAACGTTCAAAAGGTCGTTAACGATCTCGATAAGATGTTTTGTTGTTAAAGACACTTTATCGAGTTCTTGTTTATATTCCGGTGCAATAGGTGTTGTTGCGGAGGTTTCAATAATTCCACTAACGATCCAGCGGATAACGGTGAGCGGTGTTCGAAGTTGATGGGCGGCGATCGAAACGAACTCACTTTTTGCCTTTCCGGCGATCTCAAGAACATTACGGGCTTTCTTTTCGATTTCATAGGCTTTTTCAATATCCTCTCGCGACCTCTTCAAATTCTGACTCATCTCGCTAAAAGAAACAGCAAGATCTCCAATCTCATCTTTTGAATCAATATTAATGGTTTCTCCAAGCTTTCCGCTTTCGATCTCCAAAACTCCTTTTTCAAGAAGATCGAGAGGTCCAAGCACACTTTTATAGACGAGGCGCAACACATATAAAATAAAGAAAATAAAAATAACAAACGAGAGTATCGCAAAAATTAAAAGCGGAACCATTTTATTCAAAACCTCCCAATAAGGAAGCTCTGCAATAATATCCCAACCAACCAACGAAACTGTGTCGAGCGTACCAATGACCTTTTCGCCGGTAAACGAAACGTATACTGCAGAACCTTCGCTTCCTTTAAGGGTTTTTTTGATCTGCGCGATATTTTTTAATTCCGTTTGCTGTTTAACCAGATTTATATCCTTATATGAGACCATTCTTCCCTCTTTATCCACAATATAGACATAACCGGTCTCTCCAACTTTAATTCTCGAAACAGTGTTCCACAAAGGACTCAGGTCAACTCCGACCAAAGCGACACCAATGATCTTGTTCTCGATATTCTTAAGCGGCATACCGATCGTAATGGACGGCAACCCGTATTCAGAGATATACACCGGACTTAAATATTTCTCTTGTCCAAAAGATATTTGTTTCAACGCCTCTGTGGTGAGAGCTTTTTTTGCTTTGAGCGATTCTACACTTTCAGAACCTGCTCCGATCTCACTTTCATACTTTAAAAGTTTATACACTTCAACTCCTTTTTCGTCGGTCACCGAAAGATTATAAATACTTGGATTTCCAAGCATTAATATTCTCAGCGTATTTTTACCCGTTTCATCACCACAATGCAAACAGGTGGTGTTTTTCTTTGCGAGTGTGATCTCTTGAAGAATATTCTGCAAATAAAAATTTATCTCAACTCCCGATCGGGCAGATATTTCTTCCTGTGTCACTCTTGCAGAAGTGATGTACGATTGATAATTTTCATAGATCAATCCTGAAATAATGAGGAGCACGGCAAAAGAACTAATCGCATACGGAACGACCAACTTAAGTCCGATACGACTTTGAAAACCTTTGATCTGTTTTATTATTTCTTTTATCATTCTTTAAATGACAACTCTGACACTTTTATTAGCGACGTAGAGCGAGAGGAGTATAAAAGTGGAGCGAGTAGCGGAACTTTTATACTTCCGAGCCGAGGAGCTAATATCAGGTATTGTACCTCACAACTCTAATGTAAAACAATGTGAGATAATTGAACTCCATCTATACTAAGACATTCTGCTCTGGGATCAATACCTGTTATTATACTATAAAAAAAATTTATATTGCACCGACTTATAAACATCTTTTATCAGCATTATTATTTATTTTTGTGTAGAATGATAAGTATGAAAAAAGTAAAATCATCTCCAAACAAAGAAACGCGAAAAAGACAAACATGGGATGAATATTTTTTGAATCTTTCAGAAGTTGCAGGCTCTCGTGCCACCTGCGATCGCGGCCGTTCCGGTTGTGTTATTACCAAAGATCGTCGTGTACTTTCCACTGGTTATGTCGGATCTCCTTCAAAACTTCCCCATTGTGATGATATTGGACACGAGATGCACACAGTCATACACGATAACGATACAATTTCAAAACATTGTATAAGAACCACACACGCCGAACAAAACGCGATCGTCCACGCCGCGCGTGTCGGTGTTCCTCTTGAAGGTGGGACGCTTTATTGTCATATGACCCCGTGCTACACCCGTGCAAAAATGATAATCAATGCGGGTATTAAACGAGTAGTGTGTTTAAAAGATTATCACGTCAGCAAGCGGAGCAAGGAAATTTTCAAAGCGGCAAAAATAAAGTACAAAGCTTTTACCAAAGAAACTGAAACGTATTAAAAGTCTGTAAAGTCGAAAGTCATAAAGTCCATAAAGTCACGCCGACGAAAAACGTATTTCCATTTTGGGAAATACGTTTTTCGTTTTTAGACTTTCGACTTTATGGACTTTATAAACTTTATGGACTTTATAACTTTTAACTCTTTTCCCCACACGGTATTGAAACCGTCACCGTAGTCCCCACTCCAACCTCAGACGATATCTTAAAATCTCCTTTGTGTTTTTCAATAATACCTTTCACGATATACAAACCAAGACCCGAACGATCTGTCTCCATTTTTCGCGCGTCATCACTTCGATAGAATTTTGTGAAAACTTTCTGTTGATCTTCGGGCGACATTCCAATACCATTATCATGGACGGAAAAAACCGCTTTCCCGTTTATTTTTTCTAGCGTAATATCAACTTTCCCTTGTTCACGACTGTAATCAACCGCATTTTGAATAATATTACGCAACACGATCCCAAGTTTAACTTGATCACCAAACACCTCAAGAGGTCGTTCTGTCGGAGTAAATACAAATTCAATATGTTTGTTTTTTATAATAAGAGAAGATTCTTTCATGATATCTTCAATAAGATAAACCATATCAACTTTTTTAAAGGAATAACCGAATTCTCCTCCTTCAACTTCGGTCGCATTCAAAAGATCATTAACAATTTCAATCACATGTCCTGTTGAAAGCCAGAGTTTATGCAATTCACCTCGTTGAGTCAACATTTCTGTTTTACCTGTCATGGAGTCGATCAGCCAACGCATTTCAGTAAGTGGTGTACGAAGTTGGTGAGCCGCTGTCATAATAAACTCACTTTTTGCTTTACCAAGAGCTTCTAAAGTTTTATGTGCTTTCTTTTCAACCTCATATGCTTTTTCAATATCCTCTCGCGATTTTTTCAAAGATTTACTCATTTGATTGAAAGATCCGGCAAGTTCTCCAATCTCATTCTTGCTTTCAACTTCAATATTGAAATCTAAATTACCACCTCCAATCTCGTGAGCACCTTCGGTTAATTTACGAACCGGTTTAACAATACGAGTTACCAACAACACACTAATAATCGAGGCGATAAGAATAATAATTAAACTAATTGGCAAAACAGTGGTGGTCACTGTTTTTCCTACCGAACCTGAAATTTCAGACGACAAGTCTGTTGCTGCTTTAAGCATAACAGGAGCTTCCGCGACAATTGCCAAACTGAACTCCGTTTGTTTTAAAGGCGCATATGCCACAAACAATTCTTTTCCATCTTTATTGACCGTTCCGAATCCTTTCGAACCTTTCATCATCTCTTTCAAAACAACGCCGAATTCCGGAGATGCTCCGGCGACAAGATTGATACGTTCTTTCTGTTCTTTTTTAACTCCAATCAAAAGATCCGCGTATGCTTTATCAGGAAAAGCGATCGTATTCCCTTCTTTATCCAACAAGAGAGCATATGAACCTTCGATCGGTTTATATTCTGAAATAGTCTTACTGATATCAGAAAGAAAAACGTCGATACCGGTCATTCCCCAAAATTGATCTTTCACATAAATCGGAGACATAACAGTAATCATCGAACCTAATCCAGCGCGGTCATCATACAAAACAGACCACAGAATTTTTTTCTCAGGATCTTCTTTTGGAGATACCGGTTTGTAATAGATATCTTCCTTCGGATCATAATCGGGCGGTGCCAAGTTCGCCAATCCACCACCTCCAACATTCGGATAATAACGTGCCGTGGCACCCTTATTATCAATAATATAAATAGCTGCAATATTCTTATTTCCCGCAATCAAATTCGGTGCGATAAAATCGAGATTTGCTGAAAGTTCAATATTCTTTTTTTCCGCGGCATCAAGTTTTACGAAATTCGGAATATGAAACGTAGAAGCGTCATTATCATTACTTAAAAGAAGTCCGTCTTTCGGAGTTACATGACTATCAAATTTCCAATATGATGTATTGGGAAAAGCTGTTGGGTTGGTGTAGATATTTTGGGTATACGAAGTGATATTGCTTGCATCATCTTTTATTTGAGAGAACAAAAGATCTTGTCGCTCCGCTGCTGATTCCGCAATCTGAACAAGCGATTCTTTTGCCTGATCGCGAAGTGTTAAACTTGTCACTCTTTCAGCGTTACCTCCCGCGTTTTGTGTCGAAAAAATTCCAAGCCCCGTGGTAACAATAATAGTAAGAATTGTTAATCCAAGAGTGAGTGTTAAAATTTCCTGCTTAATACTTTTAAAAAACATAATTTCTTATTTAATAATAAAAACTTCCTATACAATTTTATACATTAAGTATATCACCGTTATTCGGTTGTCAAAAAAACGGGGATAACCAGAAACATAAAAGCCGGTATTTTCATACCGACTTTTAAAAACCCCCTAAGGATTGTGAAATTCTTTCGTTGTGAGATAAATACCCATAACCATCACCGTGAGTTTCTTCCATTCTTCGGAAGAAATTTTATTCCAAGAAACGAACGGTTCATCAAAAAATTCCCGTTCATTGTTTTCCTCATCCACACACATTGCAGACAATCTATCGTCAAGAAGACATAAAACCGTTATAAAGGAATATGTTGCTCGTCGCGAAAATTCTTCTTCCGTCACTGAAGCTGGTTTTTTTCTTGAATCAACAAGTTTTTTAAACCAACCCGCTTCGATCAATTTTTCCTCTATTTTAAAGGAATCCTCCCCTCTTGTTCGGCATTGATCGTAAATATGGAAAAATTCATCTCTCAATTCTTCATCGGGAAGTATCTTTTTAATACCGCGTCTTGCCCAAGTATTTTCAAGATCTTTCATAAAAAAATAACCAAACCCTTATTTGTTGGGGGTTTTGGTGTTATTTATACATATTAAAGGGCGATTTCCCTACACATACAACTACCACATTTTCACAAAATGTAAAGGTTCCAATATTCGGACATCGGATGTCCGAATATTTTATTCGAGTGTGATAACAACAATCTCCGATTGTGTCCCCACTCGCATTGCAGGTCCCCACGTTCCCACTCCGCTTGTTGTATAAATGGAAAAATCACCATCGGTGTGCAAACCATAATCAAGTCCTTTAAAGATAAATTTTGTTATAAATCCATAGGGAAAAATTTGTCCTTGATGAGTATGTCCTGCCAACATTAATTTAATACCATTTGCTTTTGCTTCGTCTGTATTTGTCGGTGCGTGATACAAAAGAATAGAAGCACCTTCTGGATTATATTCTGGAATTTTTTTAATCGTTTCCGAAAGTGATTTTTTATCCATTCGTTCAGGATAATTAATACCGAGAATTTGCAAACCGTCCACCACCACTATATCATCATGAAAAATTTTTACATTTGTTTTCTCCAAAAATCCATACACCTTATCTAAACCGAAATATGTTTCATGATTTCCCGTGACAAAATACGTTCCTTTTGTTGTTTGTATTCCATTAAGCCCTTCTGCTAAATAATCAAACTTGTCTCCTGTTCCATCAAAAAGATCGCCGGTAATAAAAACCGCTGCTGGATTAATACTATTTGTTGTTGCAACAATCTCATTCAAAAATTCCTTTCCCCCAACATATCCAAGATGAACATCTGAAAGTTGCACAACTTTTTTCCCCTTCCATTCCGCCGGCAAATTCTTGATCTGCACCGTAATATTTTTTATCTGCACCCGCGGTGCGTCCCATATTCCACATACTGTATATAAAACAGTAACCAAAATAACCGCCACACCAAGCCACAACTTGGGAATTGAAATTCCAAAAACATGACCCGCTCCATATATTGCCCATGCAAAAATAAAAAAAGTAAAAAGCGCCGTCAGAATACCAAGCCATAAACCTGAAATATAATACAAAAACCGCGTTCCCACATTATCAAAATAATGCGCCACGAGCGATGAAAGAAAATAACTGAGTGGCAATATAAAAAGCGCCCCAATCAAAATATATTTAAATTTCAAAATCTCAATCGCAAAAAGATTCATCAGAGAGAAATATATAAAATAGTGAGAAATAAAAAGAATTCCCACAAACATCAACATAAAAAGAATTATTTGAAACATGTATTTCAGTATACCAAAAATTGTCTTTGTCTTCATGTAATGATAATCTAAGTATATGAAAGACCAAAAAAATGACCCCATCAAAAAAATAATCGCCGAAATGAAGACCTTAGAAAAAGACATGTCCGATTTCAAAAAACACGTCGAAACAATAAAAGCCGCCCCCGCCGAAAAAGACGCCGAGGTCATCGGCAACGATCACATTAAATTAGTTTCCGACCTAGAAGAAATATCCAACCTCATAGAAAATCTCCCAAAGAAATGGGAAATGGTTTCAAAAATAAAGGATACGATGTAAGTTCGTCCGTCTTTGCGAGGAGGCACGACGAAGCAATCCAGGAGTTAAAAAAACATCTGAATATTTGTGACAATACTCCTGGATTGCCGCGTCGTTCCGCTCTGGCTCCACTCCTCGCAAAGACGACCTGTTCTATTACAACCCCAAAACAAACTTCTCCAGCTCCACCTCCATCTCCCCCCCCTCATCTCTAATATTATGATAAATAAAAAGTAGTTCCCGAGAAAGCCCCTCAACCTCCTCTTCCGTAAAATTCTTCTCAAACCCCAAAGCCTTCGAAACAACAAACGGATTCAACCCCGTTTTCTTCGCATCCACCTTATCTTTCTTCGCGCGTTTCACCATCGCAATCGCTTTAACTTGAGCAAAAAGTATCCCGTGAATTTGCTCCGCCGCAATTCCCGCCCGCAGTGCCTTCGTATACAGCACCCACAACTGCTTTTTATCTTTCATCCCCAACGCATCCCCCAAAGAAAAAATATTGAATTTCTGCTTCTCTTTCCCCTCATCCGCCATTTCAAAATTCTCAATCTTAAACGCCACCTTCTCCAATTTCGCCACAACCGGCTTCAAAAGTTTTCGTTCAGAAATCACAAAAGCATTCTCCGACTTCGCCAGCTCCCCCAAATTCTTCAAAACAAATTCCCGAGCCTCTTCACTCAATTCCAAAACCGATTCCAACTGAACAATAAACTTCTTATCAAACAACCCTTGGCTAAATATCAATTCCTCAAAATCGCTCTGGCTAAAGTTTTCATTAGACATGTTGAAAAATTCCGCATCCGGCCGTTTCGTGCGAAGTGTATTCAAATGTTTCCCCGCTGTCCCCCGAACTTTATCCGTGTCGGTCCCGTAGACTAAAATGATCATAGACCTAAGTATAAAGTCCATAAAGTCAAAAGTCCATAAAGTCATAAACGACACCGACGCAACAGGTTACCCGCGCTTTTCAACCTCAACCAGAGGAACTTGGGGGTGAGTCCTCCCCTTGGAGGTCTCACCCCCAAGTTCCGTTTTAAAAACAACAAACCCTAAGTTGCCCGTCCAAAAAAATTCCATCACACAAACACTTGCCGTTTTTCAAAATATCGTTATTATGTATACATAATCATGAAGAAGACCCTGATGAAGTTCCGACTTCATTGGGGGCTTTTTCTTTTACACGCACTTTTCAAAGTAAATTTAAATATTTGGACATCCGATGTCCAGAATATTTATTCCAACATAATTCCCCTTATATTCTCCACACTAAAATTCCCCATCTCATTCTCAAAAGCCTTTTTATATCCTTCTGTTCCCCCAAAAAACTTAAGT
>Ga0172379_10009169_pt1 | contig 12261 bp, 13 predicted proteins | sample GrowelOW334metaG_FD_119756 | JGI IMG/M metagenome (GOLD analysis project Ga0172379, IMG submission 119756) | Groundwater microbial communities from an aquifer near a municipal landfill in Southern Ontario, Canada - Groundwater well OW334 metaG | ecosystem: Environmental > Aquatic > Deep... | reverse complement strand
TACAGGGAATCGAACCCTGGTTTTATCCGTGCCCTCCAGCGGGAGGGTCCGCCCGCTGGCGGAAGAGGGATATGTCCTAGCGTTATCTTACAAAAAACCGCTATTGCGGTTTTTAAGTTGTGACCCTACAGGGAATCGAACCCTGGTTTTATCCGTGAGAGGGATATGTCCTAGCCGCTAGACGATAGGGCCAATATTATATTTTTACAAATAACTCATGCCGAGCTCCTGCTGTTTTCTTTAAATAAATTTCTCGTTTTCTTGCTTCGGTCTTTGTGGAAAATTTTTCATGATAAGCCATTTTCCACGGACGATAGGCTTTTGTCGATTGTACACCGGCACCATTGTGTTTAGCAAGGCGGTTTTCTAGATTTTCGGTAATACCAATGTAGTGTCTCGGGAAATTAATGCTTTTCAAAATATACAAATAATACATGACTGTACGTTTTATGCGTGCCCTTCTTTGGATGAGCCGCTTCCGCCAGCGGGAGGATCCGCCCGCTGGCGGAAGACGATAGGGCCGCGCAACGTAGTATCGGGGAATAGTATCGGGGTCAGGGCGACGGCGGCTATTCCTGATACTGATACTTTTTCCTGATACCCGTAAAATATATCACATTTCTTTAAAAAAGCAAAAAACTTTCTAGATCTTGGGGCGAAGGACTATCTGATTCTCTTCGATCTCGGCTTTTCTTTTTCTGCGGATATGCACGGCGATCGATATGATCAAGATCAGTAAGAAAGAGACTGCGCCGATGGTTATGTAGAGCAAGTTCTTTTCGACGAATCCCTGCGCGGCGGACACAACCGCTTCCGCGGAGATCGGGGGAAGTTCAGATCCCGGGTATACGCTTTCATTGGTTTTCGTGAATGAGACCGGCTCTGATCTTACGAGTATCTTTCCGTCGCTTTCGGTCAGGGCGGCATATATTTCGTGTTTGCCGTTCTCGAGTTCCCTATCCGCGATGTATGACCACGTTCCTTCTTCGTCAGACAAAACGGTGGCGGCGATCTGGGTGCTGAAAATAAAGAGGGTTACATAACTTTTGGGATGAGCTTTTCCTCCGAACATAATACCGACTACTTTTGACGGAGCTCCTCCGATCGAAGGTGAAACGATCGCTTCGATCTTATCGATGGTGTAAAGATCGGGAGTGGTGCTGGCGTACACCGTGTTCTTTTTCGGATCTTCGTAGGTAACGGGCGAGGCTGTTTTATCGCGCGGATCCATTCCCGCGAGCAATTCTTCCGAATCGGTAAAGCCGTCGGCGTCGGTATCATTCAACTTCGGGTTTGTCCCGTAGATATTTATCTCATCATAATCCGGTATTTCATCGTCGTCAGGATCGGTAGCGGCCATCTCCGGCGTTCTGTTCGCCAGTACGCCTGCGATCTTTTCTGCGGTCTTTTCAGGAGAAGTTATTCGGGATAATAACGAGGTTCCCAGCGTAACCGTTTCTGACTGAGGAGCGAATGCGTACCCCAGCCTGATCTGTTGTATGATGTCGAGCTTATCTGAAAGCGATGCGGATGCGGGAATATCCCGAGCTGCCTCAGCTTTTATTGCCGCGTCCGTTTCGGCGTAGGTGGAAAAAACTTCAAGCACCGCTTCCGTCGATCCTTTTTTTGCCGCTGAACCGAAAATGCTCGGCGATGCGGTCGGCGCAGGTTCGGTCGGAATAACGATGACTCTTTTTTGTTCGGCGCATGTTAAAAATGGAATAATAAGATCGCCGGTGGAATCGCCGGTAACGACGTGTCTTGGCTTTGCCGTTGCTTCCCAATTATAGCGCCCATTTTTTAATTCGATCGTCTTCGGATCAAAACTTTGTTCTTCTATGGTTATCCCGTTCAGTTTAAATTTTCCGCCTTCATACGGACTTGCGGAGAAAGTCACGGGAGCATAAGTGAATCCGTCTTTTTTGCACACCGGTCTTCCAACCGTCACTTTGAAAGAAACAGGGACGCCGGTCGGTAAAGGCAGGGTGGTCGCGGAAACGGTATCGGAGCGTTCGGAAACATTTCCCGCATAATCGTATGCCGATACTTGATAGGAATATGTTTTCTCATGAGTTCTCCCCGTATCGGAAAATGTGAGTCCTTTTGTCGTGCCGATGCGATCGCTTCCTCTGTATACGTGATACCCATCCACGCCGATCTTATCGGTCGACCCTTTCCACGCAAGAGTGATCTTTGAATACGATACCGCCTTTGCGGTCAGTCCGCCCGGGATCGATGGCGGGGTCGTATCCGTTTCGACGACGGTTTTAACAGAAATGGCCGCGGATTCCGGACTGAAATTTTTGCTGGCGTCAAAAGCCTGAACGGTGAAACGATACGTCGTGAGTTCTGCCAGATCGGTGATCTGCGCTTTTGTGTCGGGCACGGTGGTTATCAATTCACCGTTTTTATAAACATTGTATCCGGTGATCGCGTTATTATCGAGCGCGGGTTTCCACGAAAGATTGATGCGGGAGAAAGAGACAGCGACACCGGTCAGACCGCTCGGCGTGGTCGGCGGCGTAATATCGATCGGCGTTTTTACGGTAATGGTATTGGACTTGGGACTTTCGTTGCCGACTACATTGTACGAGGTGACTTCAAACGTATACGAGGTGTTCGGATCAAGACCACCGAAAGAATATGAATTGATCTTCGAAGTTCCCGCTTCGGCTCCGTTTTTATATATCTTGTATCCGGCGACAGAGGTCGTATTCGTCGGAGACGCCCACAGGAGTTCGATCCGAGAGGATGTAACGGATTTTGCGGAGAGATTCGACGGCGCATCCGGCACTACGACCGAAGATATCGTCGTAGCGGTAACGGTTTCGGAAATGGCGCTTTCGTTGCCCGAGTAATCGAACGCCTTCACATTGAATGAATATCTCGTGTTTTCAGAAAGGTTCGAGATCACCGTACTCACCGCTCCGTTCGTAACCGAATCGATCTTTGTGCCGTCTTGATACACTTCATATCTCGCAATGCCAACGTTGTCGGACGAGGCGTTCCAAGAAAGATGGATCTCCGAAAGCGAGGTCGGGGTCGCGACGAGAGAAGATGCGGGCGTAGGTGCCAGCATATCGCGCGGCGTTCTGACATAAAGGTTATTCGAAAACTCGCTTTGGTTGCCTGCGAGATCGACCGCCCGTACTTTGAATTCATAGTTGGTATCAGGAACGATGCCGGTCGAGATCGCGGCGGATTCGTTTTCGACGGAATACACGGATACGCCGTTCTTGTATATTTCATACGCGGAGATCTCGCCGCTATCATCGGTGGATGCATCCCATGATAGATTTATCTGCGATGCGAGAACCGAGCTTGATATGAGATTTGCCGGCGCGGTCGGCGGAACGGTATCATCGGCGGCAAGAACTGCGCGAATGTCTGTGACGGCATAATGATAAAACGAAGCAAAGCCGAAAACAAAGAAAAAGGACGAAAGAAACAAAAAAACCGCAGTTTTTTGTTCTTTCGTCTCTTTCTCTTTCCTGTGAAAAAAATTCATTTTAATGTACTGCTTTTGTTCGCTTTTTTAACTTAACTTTTAGCGTTGAGCCGAGCTCCATATTTGTTGTAAAGATAACCGGCGACGACCGCTCCGATCAGAAGGACAGCCAAAGCCTTTTTTTGCATTTCTCCGGACAAGAAGTTTTGAGATGTCGAAGCTTTTTCTTCAGACCCTGTTGCGAGACTTTTTGTTAAATCTGCTATTTCAGAAGAAGTGCTCACGACCGGTTGAGAGATGATCGGTTCATCTTTTCCGCCTTCCAATGTCTGCATCGAGGGTGCGGTCTTCGGACACTCCTTGATGATGACGGTGCCTGAGGAAGGACTCGTCGTCGAATATCCGGTCTGAGGGATCCCGTTCCAAAAATATGTTCCCGTCGGGAGAGGTACTTCCCTGCTCAAGCTGATATTATTCTTTGTGATCATTTCGCCGGTTATTTCGTAATATCCGCCTTCCATTGGAGAATTTTCAAATTTCACGATGGACTGCGCTACGCCGTCTTTACATTCGAGTTTTCCGATGGTGACGGTGAATGTGACGTTCTTGGAAATAGGAGCTTCGGCAAAAGCGATCGAAACTGATCCGCAAAAAAGAACCGAGACCAAAGCTAATGTTCCAATAGAGAATGTTTTAGTTTTCATATGCATGTTTTCACAGTTGATATATAAATAATTTCCAATATCCAATTTCAAATTTCCAATAAAAATCAAAATGATTAAATTTCAAAATAACATTTTTTGAACATTTTTTACATTCTGTCATTAGACATTTTATTGGAAATTGGATATTTGAAATTTGGAATTTTTTTGATCATCTCCCCAATATCTTCCTCGCCGCTTCTTTGATCGCTTCCTCATTGAGACCGTAATGCGCAATGAGTTCTTGCGGTTTTCCGGATTGTCCGAACCGGTCTTTCACGCCGACGAACTCGATCGGCAAAGGGTGATTTTGTGCGAAGAATTCAGCGACAGCGGAACCCATTCCTCCGTGGATCTGGTGCTCTTCAACGGTAACGATCCTATTGCCCGATTCCTTGGCAAAATTCAGAAGCTCGTCGGCATCCAGCGGTTTTACCGTCGCAAGATTAAGAACGGAAACGGCGATCCCTTCTTCCGAAAGCGCCTTCGCCGCCATGATACTATTATACAAGAGCGGACCCGTCGCCACAATTCCGATTTGTGCATTATCGGCGTGAAATGCGACCCATGACTTCCCTATCTCGAATGGAGTTTCCTCTGTCGTGATAACCGGCGTTTTTGTCCGGCAAAGTCGGATGTAAACGGGAGTGTTCGTTCGCGCTGCCGCGATGGTCGCTTTTTTTGCTTCGATCGCATCGCAAGGAACGATCACCGTCATATTCGGAAGCACGCGCATGAGCGCAATATCCTCGAGCGCTTGATGCGTGCCGCCGTCCTCACCGACGGTTACGCCGCCATGGCTCCCGATAATTTTTACGTTCGCGTTATTATAACAGATCGTCGTGCGGACCTGTTCCCAATTGCGTCCCGGCGAAAAAACCGCATACGAAGCCATAAACGGCACTTTGCCGACCGCTGCCATTCCCGATGCCACGCTCGCCATCGATTGTTCCGCGATCCCCATTTCGACGAACCGCTCCGGATATTTTTTCGCAAAGTCGTCCATCTTTACCGATTCGGTAAGATCGGCGCAAAGCCCGACGACATTCGAATTTTCATCCGCCGCAAGAACGAGTCCTTCGGAAAAACCATAGCGAGTAGACTTGAGTTCGATGTCTTTATCAAAAAGTTTTGGGTTTAACATATAAAAGATTTATGATTTACGATTTTCCTCCAGCGGGAGGATCCGCCCGCTGGCGGAATGATTATGATTATGAGAAATTTCGAGGGCTTTGTCGCCGGAGCGGGGTTGTACCCCGGTCCGAAACATTTGTAAGAAATCACGTTTTTTCGATAACACTAATTACGGTGAGATGGTTCCAAACGTTTCGGTTCGGGGTGCAACCCCGAACCGGCGGGAAAAGTTTGGGATTGAACATATAAAAGAATGATTTACACCTACATTTGACAAAAATTAAATTTAATATATAATCTGTCGTAGAAGTTTCGTGCACGAACGAGAGATAAGAATGAAATTTAAAATTACTTACCATTTTATTGAATACGCACTGTATCTGTTGGGGATATTTCTTTTTCTATCAATGTTTATTTTTCCCAGTTTAAGATGGGAATTTATGGTTGCTCTTGTCGTAGTTACCATAACTCATCATTTTGTGTGCAAAAAAGCAATGAGCAAAAAATAATTTTCAAGGCATACCTTCACCGGCATGCCCTTTTATTATATCTCTTTCAATCTGTATCGGCAAAATATTTTTATTTAGCTATTTGCACTTCTTTCCATTGCTCGGTTTTAGGATCAAAACATTCGCATTTTCTTATGCCCGAATCTTTCGGTGATTCTGAACTTCCGGAATATCCTTTTGCACTGCAGGTATTTTCACAGGCGAGATCGTCACTCGACCCGATGTTTCCCACCAGCGACTGATGAAGCAGCACCATCAACAGAAAAAATGCGGTAATCGCGGAAGAAATAAGAATATGTTTTCTGCTGAAAGCGGTTCGTCCTTCGCTGTCCATTTTTTTTCCGGCAGAATATCCGGCTTGAACAATAAAGATCCACGAAGTGAGAAACGTAGCCAAAAATACGATGATTATCGCATACTCCACCCATGCCGGCCATGAATCGTCTCCGAAAACGAACAGCCACAATATGCCGAGAATTCCGCCGCTCACGAGCCCGGAAAGGATCAGCGAAATGATAGATCCGGGCACGCCGTATAACAACAGATATGAAAATTTTTTATTCACGATTTTGCATTTTGATCGCCGAGACAAATCTTTCGGCTTCCTCTTTATCAGGAGCTTTGCCGTGCCAGCGATAGCTTCCTTCGATCTCAGGAACGCCTTTTCCCGAAACGGTTCGCGCTATGATGACGCTCGGTTTGTCGGAAATTTCGTGCGCTTCTTGGACCGCGCTGTGGATCGCTTGAAGATTGTGTCCGTCGATCTCTATCGTATGCCAGCCGAACGATTCCCATTTTGTTTTGAGCGGTTCGAGCGGCATCACTTGGTCGGTCGTTCCGTCGATCTGGATATTGTTTCGATCGACGAGAGCGGTGATCTTCGCCAGCTTTTCTTTTCCTGCTTGCATCGCAGCTTCCCAGACCTGACCTTCGTCAAGTTCGCCGTCGCCCATGAGACAGTATACGCGGTTTTCTTTTTTATCCATCCGAAATGCGAGCGCCATCCCTACCGCCTGGGAAAGCCCTTCGCCGAGCGGACCGGAACTCGTTTCCGCCATCGGCAGAAATTCGCGATGCGGATGACCTTGCAGACGAGAACCGAATTTCCGGAGCGTCAGCAATTCTTCCGTCGGAAAATATCCCGCGTGCGCCATGGCCGAATACAGGACGGGACAAATGTGTCCGTTGGAAAGCACGAGCCGGTCGCGTTCTTCCCATGCGGGATCTTTCGGATCGTGTTTCAACGCATGAAAATACAGATACGCAAAAATATCAGCCATTCCAAGCGAACCTGCGGTGTGCCCCGACTTCGCTTCCGCAAGCATCTCGACGACCGAAACGCGAATATCGCGACTTTTTTCCTTCAACGATCTTATTTGGTCTTCATTCAAAATATCTGACATAGCTAAATAAATTATACTCCAAGTTTTTTAAATTCTTTTATCGCATCTTCGGCGCTTAGATCTTTTTTGTCATATATATTTCCGACATCAAGATCGTTTCCCACGTTAAAAGCCGCGTCGGCGGAAATGTCGAATGCTCCGAGAGAGGAAATTTCTTTTTTCTTGTTGAATATCGCAGAACCGATAACCAAACGATTCGCTCCGGCCGCGATCAATTGCGGTGCGGTTTCCAGATTGACTGATCCGTCGACGCTGATGGGAAGATTCGGATATACCTCGCGAGCGGCTTTTACTTTTTCGATCGCCCGAGCATCGAACGGATTTCCCTGAAACCCTATTTGGTAGATACCCATGAACTGTAAGAAATCGACGCCTTCATCGACGTATCTATATGCCTCGTCGTTCGGCGTGTCTACGCTGACCGCAAGACCGAGCTCAATGACGTCTTTCCATTCTTTGATAACCGCGGAAAATTTCTTCATGTTTTCCATGTGCAGGATAACGCGATGAAACCCGGCGTTCACCCATTCCGCCATGCTATCTTCCGGATTATCCATCATAACATCCACTTCAAAATCCACTTCTTTCCAGAACGGCAAAGCGAGTTCTCCGGTTTTTATCTTTTCAAGTTCTTCAAGGCCTTCCTTGGTGAACGGCCAATTTATAGAATGCGTCATGCTTCCGTTCATCGCATCGATATGGATCGTTTTTGACTGACGATAGACCAAGCCGACCTTGTCTTTCAAGTCGTTAAAATCTTTCGGCATTATTGCGGGGATGATTTCTAACATAAAAAATAATAGCTTATAGCTTTTAGGTTTTAGCTTATAGACAATTTTTCAATTTCTTCAATCTTTTTAATTCTCCTCACATGTCTTTCTTCTCCCGAAAATGGCGTGTCGAGCCATTCGCGGACGGCGCGTTTGGCTGTTTCCTCGCTGATGAATCTGGCGCCGAGAGAAAGAATATTGGAATCATTGTGGCTGCGCGTCAGGAAAATTTCATCGGGAACTTCGCTGCCGTCTTTCGGTTCGTACTGCCCGTTAAACACCACCGCGCGAACGTTCGGAAATTTATTGGCAACGATCGCCTCGCCCTGACCGGACCCGCCGAGAATAATGGCGCGCACATCAGCGGAATTCGCCGCCGAAACTTCCCTCGCCGCTTCAGCGATCATATCTGGATAATCATCGTTCTCGTCAAACTCAAACGAGCCCTTGTCCGCAACCTCATGCCCCATCGCGAGCAAAAAAGGCACAAGTTTTTCCTTAAGTTCAAATCCTGCGTGATCGGTGGCGAGATAAATTTTCATATACTTGACAAAGTATTTTTATTAATATATAGTACTTTTCAGTAAATTCGTACTGAAAAATTGAGGAAACATCGTGCTTTTAAGATTCTTGAACATCATTTGTTTTATATTCATTGTATTTATTGTTTTTGTGGATTTTTTGGGGTTTCTAAAAATCGCACCACTTCAAACATCCATAATTACTCTCGTTATTCTTATCGCTCTTTATTTTTGGGGACACCCAACATGGGCTGATCTAAAAAATTGGCTGAAACAATAACTTCACAAGGCATACCTTAACCGGTATGCCTTTTAATTTATGCTTTTTGCATTTCTTCCACTCGCAACAAGCGCTTTTCAAGCAATATTACGCTTTTTTTGTCCGCCTTTTCATCTAAAATATCTTTTATTTCTTGAATATCCACCGACATTTCACCGATCATTTCGGTATGCATATCAAGAATTCTTTTGTGTTCATCAAGTTTTTTTCCATGTTCATCCAGTTTTTTTCCATGTTCATCAAGTTTTTCATGCAAGCTTGAAAACTGTTCCCCGATCGCGGAAACTCTGTGTTGAAATTCTTCCGATAACGCACCGATGTATCGTTTTATTTCTTCCGTATGGCTTTCTTTTTTTGTCGTTGGTTTTTTAGTTGTTGCCGTAATTTTTTTCATAATATTTAGTCATTGAACATTTCATTGGAAATTAGAAATTGGATATTGGAAATTATTTTATGAATGATGCCATCTTCACCACATGCTCCACCAATGCACTCGTGTACCCCATTTCATTATCATACCATGCACAAACCTTCACGAGATTTCCGTCGACCACTTTCGTCAATCCGAGATCGACGATCGAAGCGACCTTCTGCCCGATAATATCCGAGGAAACAAGCTGGTCTTCGGTCACGGCAAACACCTTGTTCCATCGATCGCTCTTTGCCGCTTCTTTCAAAATGCTGTTGATCTCCTCCACGGTCGTATTTCGTTTCGCGAGAAAAGTCACGTCGGACATGGAGCCGGTGATGACGGGAATGCGGAAAGCGAGACCGTCGAATTTTCCTTTGAGATCGGTGATGACTTCGGTCACGGCGATCGCGGCTCCGGTCGTAGACGGTACGATATTTTGCGCGCCCGCCCTGCCACGGCGCCAGTCTTTCGCATCGGGAGCATCGACGAGTTTTTGCGTTCCGGTATAGGCATGAATGGTTGAGAGCATGGCTTTTTCAATGCCGATCGTTTCGTGCAGAATTTGGATCACCGGACTGACGGAATTAGTCGTACAGGAGGCATTGGAAGAAATTTGGCACGTCTCGAATTTTTCTTCGTTTATCCCGCTCAAAATGGAAGCGCCTACGATTCCCTCAGGAGGAGTTCCTTTCACTGGCGCGGTCACAACGACCCTCTTGGCTCCCGCATCCAAATGCAATTTCGCTTTTTCATATTTCTCAAAAAAACCGGTCGCCTCGAGCACGAGATCAACGCCGAGGTCTTTCCACGGCAATTTCGCGGGATCTTTTTCCGCCAGCATCAAAATTTCCTTGCCGTCTATGACCAGATACTTTTTCCCGTCTGCTTCTTTGGTTTCGACGGAAAACGCACTGCGTCCGTAAGCGGTATCATATTTCATGAGATAAGCAAGATTGTCGAGTTCGCCGAGATCGTTCGCCGCCACGACCTCTAATTCCGGGTGGTCATGCGCAAGAGTGAGAAACGCGCGTCCGATGCGTCCCATTCCGTTAATTGCGATTTTTGTTGCCATATATTTTTTCGGTTTAAAGCTGGATAATGTTCCTTTTAGTATATCAAAATATCCTCAAATATGAAAAGAATAAATTGAAATATAAAAAAGCCGCTCGGATGGAGCGGCTGTGCTAAAATTATCGATGAAAACTCATTACTTCCTCAATATCGGCTATCTCTTTTGGCGCATCCGACGTCAATACGAACGGTTCGCCGAACTTCTCAACCAAAACATCGTCCTCAATGCGAATACCGATGTTCCAATATTCTTCGGGTACGTCCGGGGCCGGTTTAATATATATTCCCGGTTCTGCCGTCAGCACCATGCCTGCTTCAAATGCCCGGTGTGTTCCGTCGGAGTTAAAATAACTTCCAACGTCGTGAGTATCGAGTCCGAGCCAATGTCCCGTTCTATGCATAAAGAATTTTTTATACGAAGCTTCGGGAGGGTTCTTGCTGTCCATTCCAAGCGCGATCAATTCCTCGACATCGCCGTCTAGAATTTTCAGATCCGCCAGACCTTCCGTTATGATCCGAGCGGCAACGGCATAACAATCCGCGAGGCTGTTTCCAACAACCACTTTCTGAATGGCGGCTTTTTGCGCTAGAAGTACGATCTGATACACGCGTTTTTGCGCCTCGCTGAATTTTCCGTTTACCGGAAACGTCCGTGAAATATCGCCGGAATAGAGTTCGAACTCTCCGCCCACATCAGTAAGCACGAGATCGCCATCTTTTAATAGACAATTATTGTCGACATAATGCAGCGTCGTAGCGTTCGCACCTCCTGCAACGATCGCGGAGAATGCCGGCATGCCACCGCAGCCGTGATACCGAAACCATTCATGTATCTTGGCCTCCAGTTGATATTCCATCATTCCCGGGCGGCATGACTGCATCGCTTTGATGATCCCGCCTCCGGTGAAATGACCCGCCCTGGTCAAGAGCCCGATCTCTTCCGGACTTTTTATCAAGCGCATTTCAGAAAGAAGAACATCCAGATCTTCGATCGCCGTAATGGGCGGTGCTCCGCGTCGATATGATGCAGACTTTGCTTCTCCGACCCAAGACATCACACGGCGATCCAGATCGGATCTTTGTCCCATGTGATAATAGAGCGTATCAGATTCACAAAACATTTTTGGCATGACGGCATCGATCGTATCGATCGAAAGCGCCGTATCGAATCCGAATCGTTTTTTTGCTCCGACCGTCCCAATGACATCGCCATCGAAAGCGGCTTTCACAAAATCTACCGACTCTTGACAGAAGATCACCGATCGCGATCCTTCGCCATCGGCCGCCAAAACTAAAACGGCGCCCGGTTCCGAAAATCCGGTCAAGTACCAAAAATTCGAATCAGCGCGAGCCGGATATTCATTATCCCGCCCGTTGCGCAGACAGATCTCCGCATTGGCGATCACGGCAATGGAATTCCCTTTTCCTTTTGAAATTTTTTTCAGCAGCCGCGCACGGCGTTTTTTGTATACAGAATTTTTTATCATTAAGCGTCTCCTCTTGGTCATGATGTAAATCGGTCAAAAAAACCTTTAATTTCATCGTTTTTCGTCATTTATTCTCTCAAGGTTCAATACCTGTCGTATATAATCATAAATGAATACTTCTGTCAATTTACATTTTGCCCGCTTTTACTGTATTATAGTGGCATTATGCAGATGACATTCAAAAATATCGTTAAGGAACAAGTTCCCCCTCAGGTTATTATTTCCATTATTTTTGTCGCCATGCTCGCCATCGGATACGGCGTGTGGTCGCAGGAAACAAGCGGCACCATAGCACTCTCCGCTCCGACTTACGGAACGGAACTCTACGTTGACGGACAGATCGCGGGAGTATCAAAAAGCGCCGGAGAAAAAATGTCCTATCAATATATTGAAGGAAAACATTCCGTCATCGTTTCGCGCGGCGATTTTTGGCCATGGACAAAAGACGTTACGCTTTCCGCAAAAGAAACTGAAACCCTTCGCCCGCTTCTCGTGAGAAAAGACGTAAAACCTTCTCTCGTCGTT
>Ga0172379_10009168_pt1 | contig 12261 bp, 7 predicted proteins | sample GrowelOW334metaG_FD_119756 | JGI IMG/M metagenome (GOLD analysis project Ga0172379, IMG submission 119756) | Groundwater microbial communities from an aquifer near a municipal landfill in Southern Ontario, Canada - Groundwater well OW334 metaG | ecosystem: Environmental > Aquatic > Deep... | reverse complement strand
GCAATGGCTTGATTTATACGATCAATTTTTCAAACCATGAAAGCTCAGTATTATAAATTCCTGCAATACGATTGAGTCGCAAGCCGAAGCGCCTCCTACGATTACGATACTTGTCTGCTACGATTTTACATCGTTTTATCTTGCCTATCACATGTTCGTTTAAATAATTCCTTGGATCCCGGGTCCTTGCCCGGGATGACAAAAACGTGCGTCCGGGCCTGCCCTTCGTAGCCACGTAGGGCGTAGGAGGGCCTGTCCTCCGTAGCTAGCTTCAGCGTAGGAGGGCCTGCCCTTCGAAGCCACGAACATCGTGAGGGCGTAGGAGGAATGACAAAAACCGCGTCCACGATAGCTAGGTTAAACAGGCTTCGAAAGATATTTAATGTTATAAGGCCCCCGCCGTCGCTAAAGCGTAGTCGGGGACCTTTTTTTGTCTACTCACTCAGGGCGTGTCATATTCATCTTTTTCTTCCCGTTCTTCGGGAATTGATTCAAGTTCAGGACAAGACATAACGGTAACGCTTTTAATTTTAATCCTGCCGCGTACCGTAAGAGCAGGAAAAGATTCACGTAAACGACGAATCATAATCCGCACACGAGACAATTCTTTACGAGCTTGAATCGCAGCAAGCACATCTCGATATTTGAATTGATCCGCATAAGCCACGGCGTTCAAACCTGAAAAATCGCACGCCTCGATATAGCCAACACAGGTAAAAATATCAATGCTATCAAGTATGAGTTTCACTTTCTCAAGGCTACCAGAAATTACGGCAAGAATAAGCGCTGTTCGCCCGTGAAGATCTCGCAAAAAAATAATTGGTGGAAAGTTACATTCATATCCAAAATTTTCATGAAACTCTAAGAGCGCTTTGACCATGTCGACCGGGCCAGCATTTAATGCATCAAAAAGAAAACCCTTCCAACTCTCCGCCACCTCTGGACATCTAAAATCGAATGACTCGAGTGCACCCCCTGACGACAAGTCATCAAGCTTCATAGCACTCAGCGAACCTATCAACAAAAGCGCCCCCAAGAAAACCACAGTTGTTTGCTTCATCAAAACGCCTTCTGCGACCTAAAAAACATGTCTTATTCCGAGGAAACATTCACCATAGAACAATCATCCTCGTCAGCGTATCCTTCTTCTTCACTCCGCATACACAATACGTGTGGCATTGGCTGCGTAGGCGTCAACATGATTTGATCATCTTCGTCGTCACTTGGATCAACAGCCGACAAATCCCCCAGACCTATGATCAAACCAGTTCCACTTTTGTGTAACTCATAGTCAGGTTGTTGTTTCAAAATCATCATTGCACTGTCACATGAACATTGATCAGCATAGTGTGTTAATAAATTAATAAGACGCATACAATGATTATGCATAGCATAGTCAAGAGCCGAAAATCGATACGCATCTCTCAAGTTTACATACGGTGCGCGCTCACTTTTCGGAATACGGGCAAGAATAGCCTTGGCAAATGTCGTCTGTGAATGCTGCACCGCAATCATCAACAACGAACTCTTTCGTTGATCATGAATCAACGCAATATCTGGAGGATTACCAACAAAATCAAGCTCACGAAAAAGAATCAAAGCTTTTTTTGAACTGCGAGAAGTTAGGGCACGCCCTAAATCACACAACCACTGCTCAACATTCAAAAAAGTACGGTACTTGGTGGTTGTCATAACAGGCGCCGTAACTACTTCAGTTGCCATCACCATCTCAACAGGTTTTTTCATACCAACCAGAGGCGCAAAGCTAACACAGACTATAAAGTAGCATGTAGTTTTGTAGAAACACATATCAAAGCTCCCCAGAAATAATCACCAATTCTTCTCTTCGCTATTTTTCAATTCTTATCAACAACGTCAAGCCATAAAAAGTTTATTCACGCGAATCTATAATTTCTTCCAACCACCATTCTGATACGTTATGGTCATTTTATCATAAAAGGAGTATCCCTCATGAAGAAAATAGTGAACCTGATTATTTTTATGAGCATCACCGCGTACGCGCAACAACCACTTTTTATTGGGCAGCGCTTTATCCTCACCGCACCAGAAACTACACACCATCGGCATTTACATTCATGGCTTGCTACAACAAAACCCGCCGGTGTTATGCTGCTTGCATCGCACGTCCGTCAACGCGATGATGCACGCGATCTTATTTCATTTCTTCAAAGTGACGCACATAATCTTGGACTGCCCCCACTTATTATCGCCATTGATTGGGAAGGCGGCATCGTTTCACGGCCCAATGAACGTGGTGGTTTTTACTCAGTCCCAAGTCCATGGTCGCTTGCGCGCGCAGGGCGCTCAGCCTGTTGTATCGCCGGCATGCTTATCGGATCACAATTACATGATATTGGCGTAACCATGAACTTTGCGCCTTCGCTTGATACGTTTGATATACATAACCCCATTCTCGCCACGCGTTGCTTTTCATCAGATCAAGAAGAAATTTTTGAATGTGGTAGCGCTTATGCATATGGACTCATGGCCTATGGCATACTTCCGGTCATCAAGCATTTTCCAGGACTTGGCACGGCAACCACAGATACGCATCACCATCCTGCAACACTCACCACCGCATCATCAGAACCATTTGATCGCATGCTCACCAAAGATCCCCTATGCATTATGGCCACCCATGCCGTTGCTCCACAATTTGGCACCCTACCGGTCACGCTCTTACCGCAAGCTGTCGATTACCTGCAGAAACGTAACCCACAAGCGCTTTTAATCACTGACGACTTTTGTATGAAAGCAGTACACACCAATCAATCGATTGGTGATGCAGCATGGCAATCGCTATCAGCTGGATATCATCTCATTATTTTTTCTGGTTCGACGCATGAACAAGAGAATCTCATTAACGAACTTCAACAGCGTTATGACGCGCTTACCCAAGAGGAACAAGAGGGATGGCTTCGCACGCAAAATTTTATTATGACGTTCAAGCAGCAACCATCACCATCATTCGATCGCTCTCTTGATGAACCAAAAACCGCACGCTTCTTGGCACAACGATGCGTCGAAATCCCCGAAAACACACCGTGCCTGCGTAATAAAAAAGTTACCGCCATTACCGTCAATTTACCTGCAATTCGGCCACAAGAGGCCTGGTTTATTCATCATCACAAAAGCTTTCTCGCGCGCCAACTTACCCACAACGGGTGCACACTCAATGAAACGTTACTTGATCCACAATCACCGCAAAGTATCGATACACTTAGAGACACCATCGAACCCATCAAGGACACTACAGACCATATTCTGTTACAAACATTTTTTTACGGTGACGGCATAGGGAATACGCATCAAAAAGAATGGCTTAATTTTCTAAAACCTTACCAAAAAAGACTCATCATCATATCGCTCGGCCATCCGTTAGAACAGACCATGCTGCCTCATGCAACTATCATTAATCTTGGTTCGTTTCATGAGCCATTGCTCCTCCGTTGTGCAGAGCTTTTGTGTGCACCACACCCCTTGACCGGTGCTGATAGATTCATACAAGAAAAAGAAACGTATCTACGCGGTAAAAAATTTGGGCTCTTATGCCACCACTGCAGCGTAGTCCACCACGATGATGCAACGATTTTCCTTCCCGATGCACTCCATGCCTGGGCACAAAGCTGCCACGATGGCACCAAGCTTGTAGCTCTTTTTAGTCCTGAGCATGGGTTATTAGGCACTGCACAAGCAGGCGCGTCAATTACCTCAGAGCAGACAACGCGCTGGCAGTGTCCCTGTTATTCACTGCACGGCATCAACCGCCAACCAACAGAAGAAATGTTGAAAGATCTTGATGTTCTCGTCGTCGATCTTCAAGACGTTGGCGTCAGATGTTTTACGTATATCAGCACCGCCAAGCTTGTTCTTGAAGCTGCCGCCAGAGCACAGCTTCCGGTCATTATCCTCGATCGTCCTAATCCACTCACTATCTGGCCCGCAAGTGGTCCTGTATGCCAGCAAGCATTGCAATCATTTTTAGGGGCACTGCCAATTTCTTTTATCCATGGAACAACCCTTGGTGCACTCATGCAGCACGCAAACATTAGCATCGGCGCTCACCTCACCGTCATCCCCTGCGACTCACCCAATGATCCATGGAGCACCACTTACCGTTCGCCATCGCCCAATCTTACCAGTATCGATCATGTATACGCTTATCCCATCACCGTATTTCTTGAAGGCACTACCTACTCAGAAGGACGTGGAACGCGTTATCCATTTCTCCAAATAGGGGCACCATGGGTTAACGCGCAGCATCTTGCCGACACACTTAACGCACAAAAAATGCCGGGAATCTTTTTTGAGCCCATCACCTTCACCCCGCACTCACGACCTGGCATCGCCGATAATCCAAAATGCAACGGACAAACGTGCCACGGTATTTTTCTCCATATTTTTGATCATGCAGCAGTACAACCACTCACCGTCGCTCACGAAATTCTTACAACATTGTTTGCGCTCTATCCTGAACATACCCGCTTACACATGAGCAAAGATCGCTTTGTGCTCGACCTACTTCTCGGAGCCGACACATGGAGATTGGAATTGGTGCATGACTAACATGGTCTGCCCGACGTAGCGCCCCAGGGTCATCCCCGCGAAAGCGGGGAACTAGCGGTGCGCCCGCTGGGCGCACTTCTGGCTCCCGGGTCCTTGCCCGGGATGACAAAACAAAATCGTAGCGCGGGCAAAGAGTGGCACATCGGCACGATATTTTTTCATTTCCTGACGATCCGCAAAGACCCCGCCGAACATATCAAGTTGATACAAATTATTGATAAATGCCCCACCGGTATCAGCCAAAATTCCCAACCGCATTTCCTGCTTGCCCGTTATCGGATGCGCATACGACAAAGCAATAAACTTGCCAAATCCTATGTTATACACATCACCTGCAAAAATTACGCCCTGGCGCTTTTTGAATCGCTCGACAAGCGTCATATGTGAAGGATGCTGGTTTTTAAGTTCTCTAAAAAACCAGTAGCGCTTTTGAGCTAACATATTTTTTTGTTTACGATCATATGAGATACCGTTATGCACATCAACATTCAAAATTTTGGTACCACCTTCATGAAAATTTACGATAACCGTACCATGCATGAGCGCATCCTCCATATCTTGCCGCGAGACCCATGCAAGAACGCGTCGTTTATGGTGGTTCAGTTTCTTCTCAAGCGCACCAGAAAGTATCTGCTGCTTGGTATATTTGTTTTGAATGCTCAGATCAAAAATTTGATACAGCGCACACGGATATTCCGCCGTTTTATGGTGTGATCCCTGAAGCGCAAGAATGCCATACGTTGTCAGGCGAATTCTGCCATCGCTCGGCATTTCAACCGCCTGCCGCGCAGCATCACCATGGTCAGCACGCCATGAGATACTCCCAAAATTGGCACGTAAAAAGTCTGAATCTTGTATACGATTGTGCCCTGTTTTTTTATCCTCTTTAATGGTGGCAATGATAAACTTTAGCGTTCGCTCAACAGCCTCATACGAAAGCAAAAAGCGAAATTTTTGGGGATTGATAGTTTGATCATGCCCATCGCAATGTGCCTGTAAATAGCGCAAGGCATCAGTTGCCACCTGCAAAAGCGATGTCGGATCGGTCACAATCGTGGCTTCTTCCCGTAACGATGACGGCGCAACCGCAAAAAATCTTTTGACGGACGCGGTAGTCTTTAAAGGACGCGGACATACCGCAACGTTATCAAGATGAAAGCCCTGACACCATGAACAAGAGAGAAGAAAAATTACACTGAGCACATAACGCTTCATCGCACCCCTTCGCGAATAAGGTTTATGCCAGAATCTAACCATATTCGCTTTTGCCCAGTCAAGTATACTTCTCTTGAAAGGACATCATGCAAACCAAAGAACGCGGCATACTCTTACAACGCCCCCTCCACCAACAGAGCTGCTTTACTGTTTTTAGCTCAGAACGAGGCAAGATTGCCCTAACCATCCTTGACCGTCGCTACGGCCAACGACTACACCCAGGAAGCCTCTTCACCTTTGTAGTCCGCACATCACCCTCACGCAATCATCTTGCAACGTGCTGCGTCGACGAGCTTGTTCCCCTTGTCTACCACCACCCCACCGACATTTTTTGGTTTCACCATCTTCTTGAGCTATGTAGTGCATTTTCACCCGAATATCAGCCGAATAGTGACGTTTTCGACTTTCTTGCCGATTGCATCACGCTCCTGGCTACACACGACAAAGCCCCCGATCTGTATTACCTCCAATGTCTCTGCAGAGGTGTTCTTATGTGGCTTTTGGGCTTCCACCCCCCAGAAAAACTCATTAATTGCCTACTTTTAGCACATGGCATCTGCAAACATCGATTATATCGTGTCGATACCCCCCCACCCCACCCACTTGCCTCTTTAGCAGGAAATAGCGACACTAAGGAGCTTGATGTGTGGATTGTGGACTGTATACAATCGCACCCTCAAGCAAGCACCTTTAAAACGTCAGAACTATTACGGCTTTATCACCCTCAAAAAAGCGAGGATGACCATGAAAACACATAGATATTTAATCTTTATAGGACTAATTGCAGGGCTTGCTGCCAGCTGCACAACGCTCCATGCAGCGCAACCACTCAGAACCAGTGGGCTTGCGCTTGTTGGTACGGTCGAGCTCCGCACCAATCAACGTGATGCGTTGTCGCAAGAACAAGCGGCATTGCAACAACGAAACGATCAAGCGCTTAAGGATACAACAATCCTTTTGCAAGCACTTACCAACGATCTTGAAGAGGCAAAAAAGAAACTGCTTACGGCATCCCCTCAAGAATCGGAACTTTTTAACAAAAAAATCACCATCATCTACGACCGCAAACAGAATTTACGAGAATATCAGGAGCAATGGGTCACCCTCCTCAGGCTTATTCAAACACATCGTACGCTGGTAGACGAGATCATTACGTATCTCTCATCACCACATACCGTCCACAAACCGGTATACCCATGGAAAGAGATGTACGAAGCGTATCTGCGACAAGCAGAAGCCGAAGCACGAATTGAGTACGATACCAAAAAACGCGATAACGTTATTGCTCAACGCGCGGCCGCCAACGATCTTCTTGCATGGCTCGAAAAACAAATCGACAAAAAATCAAAAGAATACAACGAATTCACCGCCAAGCTCGATCGCACGCAACACGATCCCACCATCGAAGAACAAGGCGATATTCTCACCCATGAACTTAATGCACTTAAAGAAAAGCTCGTTAGCACCAAGCTCACCATCGAGGAGCTTGACCGTGAACGCAAGTTGCGTGACGACATCATTGATCTTGAAAGCAATCGTTTCGATGACCAAAAAGCGCTTCTGACGCGCATGGAAAAACGCCTTGTTCTTGAACAACGTGACATTGCGCATACACGACTCGAAAAGCAAGAAGAAGAACGTAGAGCACTTACCATCAAAGAAGAGATCAACCAAGAAAAAGAGTCAAAAAAGCACACGCGCGATGAGTACATCAAAGAAGCTGAAGTACTTCACCACGAACTTGCTGAACTCAAAGAGAAAAAAATAAAAGGCATTCCGTATATTTTCGCCAAAACACGTTATCGATTTATCGTCTCAAAGATTCTTGCTCTTGATAAGGAACTGCAGCTCCTGGAAGCCAAAAAAGAGCTTGCCAATGGCAAAGCACAAGAGAAAGCGCTGCAGCTCACCATGGCAGAAATTTATTACAAATTACGCGGCAAACCCGAAAAAGTTGATAATCTGCTCACCGAATTTTATAACAAGCGTGAACTCGCCATCAACACACGCGCTACCGTACAAGATAGACTCCGCGCAGCACAAACAGCATCGACCGAAATTAATCGATCACTCGAGCGCATCAAAGATCTTCGCAGCAAAGTCCGCCACCAACGTCCCAAGGCTTTTAAGGGCAATGATTCAGTCTATCGGCGCTTGCTCAAATTACTCGATCAAACAAGAAAAATGCTGTATCAGGGACTCGGGCACACACAAACCCTCCTCGCCGCCCAAGCAGACTTAATTGCCCAACAAACCAAAATTATTCATCACTATGATCTCATCATAAAAAATCTTGAGAAACACCGTGTATATAGTGTATGGCAACGATCACCCGACGCCATATCACTTGCCAGCCTTTCACGCGCAGCGCTTGAAGCGGAAACATTTTTTACCAAGCTTTACTGGGAAACGCCACAGCACCTCAGCCCTTCGGCGCTTATCAAAACACTCCGATCACTTGGTTGGTATGAGTGGTTGCTCTTGCTCATATGCCTCATTATCTACCTCATCACCCATATCATCCTTAAGCGTTGCCTCCTCAAAATTGAAACGCTCCTCGAGCGCCATCAAGAGACACGGCACACACTTTATCTGCCAGGCGTACGCGCCTTTATTCATTTTGCCCATGAGCATTTCACGCTTTTGTATACCTGGCTTTTCATATTTATGCATATCGCTTTTAAGTTTAAATATATATTTGCAGCGCTTGCGCCATTAGCAGATCCTTACACACGTGCTCTTTTTTTTCTTATCTCAATACCAGTATGGGTATATCTTGTCGGCTGTTTTATTCATACCTTCAAAGAGCTCAATCGTCAGTTAAGTTTTGTATTTTTTGCCGAATCATTCCAAGAAAAATTCATTCATCTCATAACAATACTATGCTACGCAACAGCGATTATAATTCCGCTCAGGCTTGCGCTTCTTTCGTTCACCGATGCTACATCATCTGAATTTGCAACGGTACTCCTTGCGGCTTATTCACTCACGATGTTGGTGGTATTCGCACTCTTTTTCACCAAAGCCGATGTGCTCAAATTTATTCCACCATCACATAGTTTTTTCATATGGATCAAACGCAAAATTGATCGTTACTACTACCCCGTCTTTCTTTTTTTCATGGGGATCCTTATCCTCTCCAACCGCTACGTCGGCTACCCTGCTCTTGCCTGGTTTTTAATTTTTGCCGTCACCGCAACCGTTTTTTTATCCTATATACTTCTGAGCGCTCATGCCTACGTACGCAAGCAGGCTATTTATCTCTTTATGAAAGAAGAAGATGACGAGGTAATTGATAAGTTTGAACACGCCAAAGCCTACTACGGCTTTTTTATTATTTTCTCGTTTGCACTCTTCGCGTTTGTCGCCTTTGTACTGTTTACCCGCATTTGGGGACTTAACTATTCGCTGTCAGATCTCTGGCGTCTTCTTGCCGAAAAATGGGTTATTCAAGTTGACGTTGAAACCAAAATTGGCGTTATTCAATTTATGATACTTGGCCTTTTTATCACCGGTGGCTTTTTGATTTCATCATTCTTGAACAAATCGATCTTCAATCGGCTCTTTGATATCCTGCACACCGATCTGGGAACCCAAAACACCATCTCGCGTATAGCACATTACTTCATCGTGTTCTTGGCCATCATCCTCGGACTGAGCTTTATTCAACTTAAACAACTGATCTTCTGGGTGGGTGCACCATTTACCATCGGCCTTGGCCTTGCGCTCAAAGACATCGCTTTTGATTTTATCGGTGGCTTTTTTGTACTTATCGATCGACCTATTGAAATTGGCAACTATGTACAAATCGACAACATCCAAGGAACGGTACAAAAAATTGCCGCACGCTCTACCACACTCCTTACCTCACGCAATCACTCCATTATCATTCCCAACAAAGACCTGGTCACCAAATGGATTGTGAATTGGGGCCATGGCAGATTTGCGGTTGGATTTGAAATCAACGTTCGCGTTGAGCACGGTTCGGATCCAGAACTTGTTAAACAGGTTTTGACCACCGTCCTACAATCCAACCCGCTCATTCTCAAAGTCCCCGCTGTAGTGGTACGGCTTGAAGATATCGATGATATCGCGCTCTGTTTTTTGACTAGGGCGTTTATCAGTGCTCGCCGCGTCAAAGATCAATGGGAAGTTGCAGCACAGCTGCGTGGTGAAATCCTAAAAACGTTTAAGACACATTGCATCGTGCTTGCAAAACCAGCACGCGTGGTTGAATTTACATCACGTGATGACGCGCCGGTTAAAGCAATTGATATAACGTTTGATCGTTAGCCGCATATGAACAAAATACCGCGGGCCTGTGTCGTCGTGCAAGACTAACACAGGCCCGAAAATGATTTTAGACAAATTAAGAATGTGCGCTAGAACTCAAGCCCCATCTTGGCCCATACGTTCCATTGCTCAAGCGCGCTGTTTTCTGATGCAAATTCATATTTGCCACCAAGCGCCACAATCGTTGCATGTTTATGACCGCGGTCCCACATATGAGCGACGCTGCCGTAAATTGCGTTGGTGAATTGCGAAGGCGTACGCGCTGCATTCACGTCAATCGTGCTGTTGTTCACCGTCGCTGTTGCGACATTGCCGTCATCGACGTTGGCTGCACTAATAGTGAATTGATGATCAACAACTTCTCCTGATGCTGGTTCACCATCCTCTTCTCGAGCAGTATTGAATCCGCGTGATGCCACTGCATAGATGCCATCGGGGAAATCACCTCGCATATGCACATCTTCAGACTCACGTGCATAAGGGTTCCAGCCAAGATCAGCACTCCAACCACCGTTGGTATACACAAAGCTTAACGTCCCATCAAACTGAAGGCCGGGCGTTACATCAACGCTGCGCGTCAGAACGTTAGCAGCTGGTATCTTTTGGGTAATGGTCGTATCGGCATCATATGCTGTACCTAAAGATTGGCCCAGCAAATAGTACTGGCCCCATAGGCGATTCTTAAGACCAAGCGTACGTGTTTCATGACTTTCAAACAGGTAACGCAGCTCAGCACGCATTGCAACGCGTAGATTTTGTTTGGTTCCCTTAAACAGGCGATACCATGCATCCAGGTTACCACCCAATGCCCAGTGACCACCGTTACCACGAATAGGCTCAAACGCATATTCGCCCGTAGGCTTGTTGCCTGCAGGAATAGTAGCGGCTATAGCAATTGCGGCATGATATTTTGGACGATCCAAGAACGCCCAGCCCAATCCAAAGTCAACATCAGAAAATCCGGCAGTGCCCTGACTTCCGGTAAGCTTTGCATGTGTCAAAGGTTTTTGACCACGGCCAGTAGGAGGAAATTCTGCGTTATAAAATGGTGGATATTCAAAATTAAATTTTACAAGGCCACCAGCAAAGTAGGAATAAAGTTCGTCTTCACGCACGTTAGATATATCATCATGAACTGAGTGATTAAGCGTAAGGTGTACACCACGCTTCATGGCAACTACCGGCGCATTTGCATAAAAGAAAAGCCCGGAGAGCGCCCAATCAAAACGTTGATGGTATGAAAGGCCAACACCAACAACTTGCTGCGATGGCTTGAGCTCGAGGGTGTAATTGCCGTTATTAATAGTATCAAGCTCAGATTGGAATGCCTGTGCATAGTTGATGACGTAGGTTATATCAACGTCTTCCATGGCGCCCACGGTGTTCACCGGCGTTGGGTCTAAATCGCTTTCTTGGGTCTTGGTAGCATTAAATTTGATGATATTTTTGTCATGTATTAAAAAGTATTTACCAACATCATCGCGATCTGAAGATTCTTGATACAAGCCGGTCAACTGCCACGCATTGCCGCAGCTATTATTTTTTGCTTCAAATACCAGATCCTCAAATGTCGTATGCCACCACGGAACGTTGACGTTGTCAGGACGTGGGGCCATGAATGTTTTGTTGTTATGGGCGTTAACGCCGGTGGCCATCATCAAGACGGCGCAACATGCCAGCGCGCGTAGCGTAGATATTTTCACGGGGTCTCCTTTCCGGTTACGCTTCATTTCACACTACCGTGAGATGGTACTACGCTTGAGTGCAGTGATGCAAGTATCTTGGTAAATTTTTTAATTCCATTTTGGAAAGAATGGTGTTCATGCTCTCCTCGATACACCTCGCCTGCAGCTCGGCACTTACGCCTTCGTCAGAGACTACGACGTGGCACAGCGGCGCGCAGGCAGCACGAACGGGATAACTAATTTCTGCATATTACAAATACACCCCTTTCGAAACCTATTTGTGCGTAACACTCTGTAAGAAAGATTTTAGAACGTGAAATCTTTGTCATCATGGGTAACTTTGTCATTCCGGGCAAGTACCCACTGTTGTCCGGGGAATTTTTAAGAAGCGAAAACCCTTCTCTGGGTTAAACTAACCCAAGGTAGTAAAGCATTAAAAAAGGAGAAGGGAATTCGCATGAACAAGATTACCATGTTTGAT
>Ga0172379_10009167_pt1 | contig 12264 bp, 10 predicted proteins | sample GrowelOW334metaG_FD_119756 | JGI IMG/M metagenome (GOLD analysis project Ga0172379, IMG submission 119756) | Groundwater microbial communities from an aquifer near a municipal landfill in Southern Ontario, Canada - Groundwater well OW334 metaG | ecosystem: Environmental > Aquatic > Deep... | reverse complement strand
TTCTCTCTTTTTCCAACCGGGCTTTCAAAAATGATTTGGTTTTTATCTATTAATTTAATAGGACTTGCGGTAATTGGTTCCTCTTCATTAATCTGTTCCCCAATCTTAATTTTTTCAGCATGTGGTAATATATTTGTTTTAATTTCTTTTAATATATTTTCAGATGTTTCTTTTGAAACTTTTAGTTGCGTTTGTAGGGAAAAACAAAAATCTTTTTCAGAAATTTTTTCTTTGGTAAAATTTTTCATTAGATTCAAGATAATGCTTATATATGACCTTTCCTTTTTGAACGCCGCATCTATAGGATCTTCTTCCGTACCATTCCTTGATAATATTTCTGAAATTTTATCAAAAATATCTTCAACCGCAAAATATATTTCTTCCTGGTTATTATCCATGTTGTTATTTTATTATTCTTTAATTAAATTAATTTTATTAATTATATCTTTAACACTCTTCGCTTTTTCCCTATCTGCTCTAACATTGCTGGACTTAAGTGCCCTAATAGCATCTTTTATTTGAGTTTTATCCGCAGTGGATGAAAGTCCGAGTTCAGACCTTACTTTATTCTCCAAATCAGGCGCAAGGGTTTTATATTTGTCTTTTGATTCTTTTGTAAACTCTAACCAAGCTCTTTCAAGCGTTCCGTAATTTGAATGTTCGGCTAAATTAATATCAATTTGTGATTCAGGAAGCTCTCTTAATTTTGAGATGCCGAGCTTGCTTATTGCCTTCTTTTCTCTCTTATTATTTAAATTCTCAAGACCGGTGTTAATATCGGTCGGAGTAAGGCTGTCGCCGTATGCTTTAATCCCGTCATCCAAATCGACGCCAGAAATTCCAAGACCCCTTAATTCTTTTGCTTTTTCGTCTATTAAATCGCGTTGTGCTTCTCCTCTGTCGGCATACTTAAAGCCATAAGTTTTTTCTTTTGCTCTGCTTATCCCTAGATTTTTATTTGCCCTTATAAGCGCCGTGGTATTTGGTCTATAATACCTCCTTAGATATTCTATTGCATCAGCGTCGGTTGTGGCTGGAGCACCAAGTGGTTTTTTAGTATCTAGTTCTGTTTTTGTGGCAGATATTTCTGTATTTGTCGGCACGTAGTCTTCTTTTGCCCTATTTACTACATCTGCATCTGTGGCCGACACATAGCCCAACTTTCTTTCCTGTTCTTTTTCTTTTGCCATTTCTCTCTTTTTATTCTCGATTGCCACAGCGCTTGGTTTGTATCCTGATATTTGTTGTTTAATCTGTTCAGGCGTGGCACCCGTTTGTTCTAATCTTGACCTCTCTTCGCTTATTAATTTTTGCTTTGCGTCTTTATTTGCGACGCCAGTCATTAAATCAGGTCTGTCTTTTAAGAATGTTTCTTTTGAGACGCCAAAAGCAAAAGCATTTGCAGCTTCGGCCTCCTGTCTGTCTTTAGGAATATAATCAAGTGCTTTCCTTTCGGCAAGTATTGTGGCAATAGCCGCTTTATCTTTTCCGCTAGTCATTCTGCTTGTTAATTTTTCTGCAAGCTTTTTATTATCATCAGGATTGTCGCCGTATTGTTTTTTAAATCCGCTCATTGATTCGTTTAATCTTTTCTGTTTATTATCAGCAGTTGTTCCCGATTTCATCAAATTTAAACTTTCTAATCGTTGAGTTGCCCAATCTTTTGTTGCTGTTCCAGCTCTCTCTAGTCCAGTTGTTTTTGCTGCAGCGCCACCTAATTTTTTACCCGTCCACTTGCTAGCTCCCACCGCAAAACCCATTGCACCAGTTGCCAACCCGAGAGCGGCCGAGGCCCCAATAGCCGAGGTTTGGAAAACTAAAGAGTAGGCAAATAAAAGAAACGCGGTTGGTATCCAAAAAGCCAAACTGGCGCCCGCAGCATCTGTTCCCGGAATTCCCACGCCTATTGGAGTTGATGAGAAATAAAGAAGTAAATGTCCCGCTAAATAAATAAAAAAAGCAGTCGGTATTCCTATAATTGCCCATTGGAAGAATTGGGTTTTCCATTTATCATATATTTGTCTTGTTGCGGGAAAAACAGAACAAACAAAAGCTAGCGGGGATAAAATAACCAAGAGCATTAAAGCGACGTGTCTAAAAAGCAAAAGAATACCATAAACAAATAAAATCATTGCCGCTACTACAAGTAAAATACTTGCACCACCATATCCCACAACCTGAGCTTCTATTTTCTTTGTCTCGTCCTCGCCAGCTGCCACTATGCTAGCCTTTATTGATTTAATCGCATCGTCGCTAACTACAAGATTTTTGTATGGTTCCATTATGGTTGTCGGCTCGGAAATTTGAGTAAAATATCTCATCGTGATATTTGTGGCATCAATTACTATCCCGCAAATTAATAAAGAAAAATTAATTAAAAGAGCAACTATTATTAAAGGAAGAAGTTTCTTTTGGGCTTCGTATTCTCTCATTCTTAAAATTGTTGCTATGCCTATAACCACAAACCCAAGAACAATAAACATATTGGCAAAATCCCTGACGATTGACCAGCCGTGTATAACCGTTGACGCTATTGGCAGAGCTCCCCTTGTCATTGGCTGTTGTAAAATCTCCATGCTATATATTCCTTCAAATATATTAGAGCCGATAGTAAATACAAGTTTAGAAAAAAAGAACATTACAGCCATTAAATGTCCGACGGTCCATGATCCAATGCCTTCGGTAAGTCCAAACGCGTCGTCATCAGACGCCACCGCTGCCAGTAGAAGTGTTCCTATTATTATTATTCCTATTATTGTGCCACTTGCGATAGCCCCTTTTTCCACGTTTTCTTTTTTAAAAATTCGCGAGAGAAATTTTTTAATTTTCTGAAACATAAAATAATTTTAAAATATAATTTATTTATTATACCATAAATAACAAGCAAGCAGTAAATAATGTGGCCGAAAAAAGATTAAAATATTTAACATCACAAATTATTCAAAAAAAATTGCGGTTTGAAATAAAATTTATCGACTAAAAAACTACGGTTTTATTTTTGAAAAACGCGGAAAAAATCTTTTGGTTTTTTTTAGATATTCGGCATAATAAAAATTTTCTTTTTTAATCTGGTTTTCCTCAATCATATAATAAAAGTAAAGAAATATATGGTTGATTAGAGCTATAATAAAAAGTTTTAAGCTCGATAAGCAAAAAGAAGTGCCGAAAGTAATAGAAAAAAATATATAATAAGAAGGATGCCTGATGTAATTATAAATTCCTTGAAGATGTTTTTTATTCTTTAATGCTAAACAACTGGGAAAACTTTTTTCAAAAAAATTAACATAAACGTAAATAAGAATGGAAAACAAGCAAAAAATTATCCCAGTTATAATTAGTAAAGAACTTATAATACTAGTAAAAATAGTGTCAAATAAATTTTTAAACCCACTTATTGGAATAGTAGGAAACATTTTCGTAGCTAAAATGTGGAAAGTGAAGACAACAAAAATATAAAAAGGAATTGTAAAAAACTCTCTTATTTTATTTGGAAAGAAATATTTCATCCTGTAATTTTGGTAAAAAGAGTTAATTAAAAAAAATAACCAAATAAAAATTACAAATAAATAAATATAAAAATTGAAGTCAGATATTTTCATTAAAAGTTTTTGTTAAATTAATCCAATCTTCAACACTTAAAGTTTCCGCCCTCTGCGTCGGTTTTATATTATTTCCCAAAAGCCAGGAGGACATTTTTTGTTTATCTAATTTTAGAATTTTCGAAAAATTGTTACCAAGTTGTTTCCTTGGTTGAGAAAATCCCGCCTTAATAATTTTAAAAAATTCAGCGGGGGTCGGACCCCCGCTGAATTCTAAGGGGGTAATCTTAATGATAGCAGAATCTACTTTTGGAGAGGGCCAAAAACAATTTTTTGAAACGTAGCTTATAATCTCCGGCTTTGCGTAAAATTGTACAGAAACAGATAATATGCTCATATTCGGCGGCTTTGAACAAATTCTTTGAGCCACTTCTTTCTGAAGCATTAAAATCATTAATTCGGGCTGTTTTTTTTCATCAGTCGGGGTAGATGGCGGATTTTCTAAAAATTTTCTGATTATTGGCGAGGTTATATAATAAGGCAAATTAGCAACAACTTTGTAATTTTCAATTTTTAATTTACAATTTTCAATTAAACTCCAACTTTCAATTTTCAAAATATCATTGTTTAAAATTTCTACATTTTTAAGGTTTTTCAGAGTTTTTTTAAGGATTTCGCACATTTTTTTATCTTTTTCTACCGCAATTACCTGCTTGGCATTTTTTGCCAATTCTTGCGTTAAAGTTCCAATTCCGGGCCCTATTTCTAAAACAACATCATTGAGTTTTAATTCGGCTGCAGTAATAATTTTTTGGAGAATAGATTTATCAATTAAAAAATTCTGGCCCATTCTCTTTGAAGGCCGGGCGTCGTATTCGCTAAAAATATTTTTTATTTCGTTTACAGAAGTTAGGTCCATTAATATATTATAGCACGAATTTTTAATCTTAAATCTAACCGCCAAGCAGTTGTATGGGCTGTGGATAACTGTTTGACAAGGCCGGTTCAAAATGGTAAATTTAAAGCAATTAAATTAATCAAATTAATTCGGCAATTAGGCGGTTTTTAACTAAAAGGCCCCGGTAGTGCGGGGTTTTCAAAATTTGATATTTTTTATTTTGAAAAAGATTAAAGACATTAAAATAATTGCGAACTCACCTAAATTTTTGTATAAAAAATTTAGGCAAATAAAACCCAAAAGGTTATTTAAAAATCCCCTTTTATATTTTGGCCTTATAGCCATTGTTTTATTTGGAGCGATTTATTACGGGAGCGGCAGCTCTTCGGTTTTTAATGGGTTAAGCAACGGCCAAGTTGTTTTTTTTAATGCCTTTTTTAATAGTCCGGGTAGCTTAAACAAAGACAGTTTGTTTTTTAGCCAGGTGAAGGCGTTAACCCTAGAAACTCCAGATTTAAAAATAATACAAGACAATACCATAGGCGGAGTTTCTACGCCTCAAATTCTTACCCCGAAGGTTTTAGGAGACACTTTTGGAGGCTCGCCCGCAGACACCGATAATATTATTGAATATAATGTTCAGCCGGGCGACAGCTTGCAATCAATAGCCAGAGATTATAATATTTCTCTTAATACATTGCTTTGGGCTAACGATCTTACAAGCTCTTCTTCTATTAAAGCCGGACAAACATTGGTTATTTTACCGGTTTCAGGAGTTTTGCACGTTGTAAAATCAGGAGACACAATAAGCGGAATTAGCCAAAAATATAAATCAAAAACAGATGCGATTGTTGCTTTTAATAGCCTTACAAACGAAGGAGATATTTATATTGGAGACATTCTAATAGTACCAGAAGGAGTTATGCCAAAAACATCTTCTTCAATAAATGTTCAAACTGCAACAGCGGACAATTTCTTTATTTTCCCGACAGAGGGTAAAATTACTCAGGGCCTTCATTATTATAACGCCGCAGATATTGCTAATAAATGCGGAACTTCAATTTATGCGGCAGCTTCAGGGCAGATACAAAGGGTGAAATACGGCTATAATTTTGGCGGAGGAAATTATATAACAATTTTGCATTCAGGAGGAATAGTAACCTATTACGGCCACCTTATGACAATTTTTGTAAAACCGGGAGATACCGTTAATGTTGGCGACAGAATTGCTTTAATAGGGGGGCAGCCCGGAATGGCGGGAGCCGGGCGCTCAACAGGGTGCCATTTGCACTTTGGAGTTATAGGAGCTAAAAATCCTTTATTAAAATATGTGGTTGGCGCCAAAATAAACTTGAAATAGCGCGTATAAAAATATTTATCAATTAAAAAATTGGGAGTCAAATCCCAATTTTTTATTTACAACAATTAATTATATAATATTTGTCCTACTCTCTAATCCTATACATTAAGGCTTCGGCGACGTGTTCTTGTTTTATGTTTTCAGATAACGCTAAGTCGGCAATGGTTCTAGCGACTTTTAAAATTCTATGATACCCTCTGGCTGATAATTTTCCGGAATCAACATATTTTTTTAAAAGATTTTGCGAGTCTGAATCATGTTGACAATATTTTTTGATTTCAGGGATGTTCATTTCAGAGTTTGTTAGAATGCGGTCATTTGTCAAACCGGTCAAATCTCGCGAAGCGGAAATTTTGCCAAGGGCGAAATTATTTGACTGGGTAAACCTTACTTTTTGTATTTCTCTGGCTCGTTCCACTTTTTCTCTGATTTTTGAGCTTTGACTTTCTAAAGAATCAGAAGCCAGTTTTTCATATTTTACAGCTGGCAGTTCGACAAACAAATCAATTCTGTCCATTAGGGGCCCTGAAAGCTTTCTTCTATACATTGAAATTTGTGAATTTGAGCAGGCGCAAGGCTTTTCCGGATTTCCGTAATATCCGCAGGGGCATGGGTTTGATGCTGCTACAAGCATAAATCTGGCAGGATATGTAAAAGTATTTCTTGCCCTTGAAACAGTTATTCTGCCGTCTTCTATGGGTTGCCGCATTGATTCTATGGTGTCTCTGTGGAACTCTGGAAATTCGTCAAGAAAAAGCACTCCGCGATGAGCCAATGTTATCTCGCCCGGCCTTGGAGGATTTCCCCCGCCGATTAAAGCAACCTCTGAAGAAACATGATGCGGAGAGCGAAACGGCCTTGAATTTATTAAAGTTTGGTTTTCTGAAAGCAATCCCGCCACGCTGTAAATTTTTGTAACCTCTAAGGATTCTGTAAAATTTAGTCTTGGCAAAATAGAGGGTAAAGATTTGGCTAACAAGCTTTTTCCTCCGCCCGGCGGTCCGAACATAAAAAGATTATGGCCTCCGGCAGCCGTAATTTCTAATGCTCTTTTGGCGTATTCTTGGCCTTTTATCCAGCCGATATCAACGTCATAATTTGTGAACGAAGAAAAATCTTCACTGTTTGCCATAGCGGGTAAAATATCCTGCCTGTGTTCCAAATAAGCTAAAGTTTGGACTAAAGAATCAACCCCGATTACTTTTATTTCTTTTATTAAGCTCGCTTCTTTGGCGTTCTGCTTTGGCAAAATTATTTCTTTAATGCCCTGTTTCTTTGCCAACAAAGCAAAAGATAGGGCGCCCTTTATCGGCCTTAATTTTCCGTACAAGGATAGTTCTCCTAAAAATATTTTGTCTTCTGTATTAAAGACGGTTTGTTTTGACGCAATTAAAAATGCCAAGGCAATTGGCAAATCATATAAAGATCCTTCTTTTTTTAAATCAGCCGGAGCCAGATTAACTAAAATTTTAAAAGTTCTGCTTTGGGGAGATGCCAGTTTTGAACTTTTTATCGCCGACTCTATTCTTTCTTCAGACTCTTTAATTGCTTTGTCTGGCAGGCCGACAATTGAAAAAGATCGCAGTCCGTGCGACACGTCAACTTCTACTTCAACCAATTGTGCATCTAATCCGTTAATTGCTCCCGAAAAAATTTTTGAAGGCATAGATTTTTTTTATTATATCATAAAAACAAAAACCGAGGCCTATCCCCGGTTTTTAAAAATACTAAACATTGGATTTTAATATTCATTATTTGCACTTTATGCAAATTTTTGCTTCCGGACAGGCGTTTAGCCTTTCGGTATCCATTTTTTTTCCGCATTTTTCACAAATTCCGTAATTTCCTTTTTCAAATTTCTTTAAAGCCGAACTTACGTTTTTCAGTTTTAATTCCAAGCTATGCTCAAGGGAAAGAAGGTTGTCGTATTCTTGCGCTTCGTCCGCCTCTTCTTCCATATTTCCGTTTTCACGGCTTGGATAGCGGGCGTCCCAGTTATTCGCTAAATTTTTATCTTCTTTGGCAAAAGACTCTAACTCTTTTTCAAGAGAGGATTTTTGAGTTATTAGTCTTTGTTTTAGTTCTTCAAGTAACTTGTTGTTCATAGATATTTTAAAGAAAGTTTTACCCGGTTAAATGCCGTCAATCGGCGTCGGGAGCTCCCGCTTCGCGGGAAGATCTCGCAACCCGAAGGGCGAAATTATTTAACCGGGTGAAGTTTTTATGATTTATTATCTTTTTCTTCGGCCCACTTTTTAACGCTTTCCATAAACTTTTTTCTTTCCTCTTCTTCGCCTTCTGCCTGGCCGAATAATTTTTCTTTTGCGGGCTCCGGCACGTTTTTTAAAAACTCTTTTTCTCTGTTGTCTTTGGACCCGGGCGCTCCTTTCCATTGTTCTCTTTGAATCCTTTCTTTTTCCCCGGATCTTTTTTCTGCGATTTCTCCCTGGGCCAGCCTTCTGTCTCTTTCTTTTTCTGCCCGCTGGGTTTCCACTCTTCTTATTATTTTAGAATATATTTCCCGCAAAGTCCCGTCAATTTCCAATTTTTTGCTGTTTAAATTATTTTTTTCTGCAATGGCTTTGCCGTAATCTTCGTCAATTTTTTTAATTTTATCTTCTATGCCCAATACCTCTCTTTCCACTTGCCACCTCTTTTTTTCTATTTCCTGCCTTTCTTTCTCTAGGTCCCACCTTCTTTTTTCTAAATTTTTCTTTTCTAATTCAATAGTGCTTTCTTTCTCTCTCTCGGATATAAATTTTTGCTCTGCTTCAAGCCTTGTTTCTTCTTCTAAAATTGTTTTAATCTTTTTTTCCCAATCTCCTTTGGTCAACAAAATTCTATTTTTTTCTAATTTTAAATCAGGATCTCTTTTTTCTTCTATCTCTTTAACTTGGCTTTCTAAATCAAACCGCTGGGATTCAAGAAGAAAAATTTGCTGTTTTTCGGGCTCGTCCGCGTAGTTTTTTAAATTTATTTTGGCCTCTTTTTCCTTTTCGTAATTTTGCTGCAAAATTTTCTCCCTTTCGTTTTTTTCTGACAAATCCCGAGTTTTTTCATCGGCGCTTTGGCGGGCTTTTTCTTTTACCAGTTTTTGAATTAACAATTCTTCTTCCGGGGTTTTAATTTTAACTATCTTCTCTCTTTCTTGCAAAGCATCCAGCTCTCTTAATCTTTGGAGATCTTTTCTCATTGTCCTTATTTCTGTTCTTTCCAAAAATTCTTTGGTTTGTAATTCTTCGACTTCTTGAGTCATATTTAAAATTATTTAACTTTATTTATGATGTTATATTTAATGTTACCAAACCATTTCTAATGCTACAAGGTCTTTGGCAATATTTTATATAAGAGTTTTTATAAAAAAATCTGAAAATAAATTCAGATTTTTTATGTAAATAATTTTAAATTAAAATATTTAAAATTGCTTTATTGACCGATAAAAGGGGTTATTTTTTAGGATTAAATCCCGCTTCAATGGCCGATAAATTTATTCTGCCCATTTCGTCTATTGAAATTACTTTTACAGGAATTTTGTCACCCACTTTTACAACATCTTCTATTCTTTTTATCTGAAAAGATGCAAGCCTTGATACGTGGACTAGTCCTGATTGCCCGGGTAAAATATCAACAAAAACTCCAAAGTCCATAATTTTTCTGGCTGTTCCTTCAAAGGTTTCGCCCACAGCAACTTCTCTGACAATGTCTTTAATCCATTTTACCGCAGCATCAACTCCCTTTTCGTCTTGGCCGGTAATAAATACAAGCCCCGAGTCTTCTATATCAATACTTACTCCGCATTCTTCTATTATTTTGTTTATAATACTGCCTTTTGGCCCGACAACTTCTCCTATTCTTGAAGGATTAATCATCATTGAGAATATTTTTGGAGCATATTTAGATAAGGCCTTTCGTGGTTCAGGTATCTCTTTTTTTATTATATCAAGTATTTTAAGCCTTGCATCTTTTGCTCTCTCTAATGCTTCAGCCATAATTTTATTATCAATGCCGTCTATTTTAACATCCATTTGAATTGCCGTAATTCCATTGCGGGTCCCCGCTACTTTAAAATCCATATCTCCAAAATGGTCTTCAGGACCTTGTATGTCTGTTAAAACTTTGTATTTACCAGATTCTTCGTCTTTTGCTAGCCCAATAGATATTCCAGCTACAGGCTCTCTAATTGGAACTCCTGCATCCATTAAAGCAATACATGCTGCGCAAGTAGAGGCCATTGAGGTTGATCCGTTAGAAGAAACAGACTCAGAAACTATTCTTATTGTATACGGGAATTTTTCAACATCCGGAAGTACCGGCGATAAAGCTTTTTCTGCTAAAGCCCCATGACCAATTTCTCTTCTTTTTGGGCCTCGCATTGGAGATGTTTCTCCAGAAGAAAAAGGAGGAAAATTATAATGATGCATAAATCTTTTTTTACCCACAGTCTCCATTCCCTCAACTATTTGTTGGTCACCCGGGCCGCCTAAAGTTAAAACCGAAAGCACCTTTGTTAATCCTCTATGAAAAACTCCAGAACCATGTGTTCTGGGTAAAACGCCAACTTCACAAGACAAAGGCCTTATCTCGGTTGATTTTCTGCCGTCTGGTCGGTGATCTTTTTCAATTATATTTTTAATAATGATTCTTTCAATTTCCTTTTCGAAATACGGAAGAGCTTGTTTTTCTTTTTCTTCTCCTGGATATTTTTCTGACAAGTGTTTTATCAATTCTTGTTTTAAAATATCTGTACCCCCTAAATTCTTTTCTCCATCTGGAGCGTCAGTAATTGCTTTTTCTAATTTTTCTCCAAGAAATTCTTTTATTTCTTTTTCAATATCTAAATCAACAGCGGGAGAAAAAATATCTTTTTCTTTACCTATTTTTTTAACTGCTTTAATTTGAGCCTCAATAATCTTTTTGATTTCTGATTCTGCTAACCTTGTAGCGGTTAGAACGTCTTCTTCAGAAGCTTCTTTAGAGCCCATCTCAATCATATTAACCAAAACTTCCCCATTTCTTTCAATGGCAGCTAACGTTAGGTCCATATTGCTGTCTTTTTTTTGGCTGTAGCTTGGATTAAATACCCATTCTCCATTAACCCTGCTTACTCTTATAGCTCCCAAAGGGCCATTCCAAGGAATATTTGAGGTAGATAAAGCAAAAGACGCTCCAATCATAGCTAAAATATCTGGATCATTTTCTCCGTCCCACGAAAGGCAGGTAACAACAACCTGAACTTCTTTTTTAAAATCTTTTGGGAATAATGGCCTTATTGCCCTATCAATCATTCTGGCATTTAAGACAGCTTCTTCTGTTGGCCTGCTTTCTCTTTTCATAAACCTTGAACCATAGATTTTTCCTGCAGCATAAAATCTTTCCTCGTACTCTACTGTTAAAGGAAAATAATCTATATCGGGTCTTGAAAATGGAGACAAAACAGCAGTTACTAAAACTTCTGTCTCTCCGCAGCTAATTAAACAAGAACCAGAGGCTTGCTCTGTCCAATTTGTTGTTTTTATTATCAGGGTTTTTTCCCCGATTTTAATTTCAAATGTATCTTTATCCATTATTTTCCGCTAATTTACTAATCAATTACCAATATACCAAATACCGATGCGTAGTTCGTATATTCGTAAAAAATCTATAAATTAGCAGATTTTAATTATTTTAATAAAAATTTACTAATTGCCAAATCCAAATCAATAAACTCGTCAGCCACTTCTTTTAACTTTGAAGAAGTTGTCCTGCCAAAAGCCATAACTTCAACTCTTTTTCCTTGGTTTTTTAAATATTCAACCAAAGCGATAAAATCACCATCGCCAGATACAAGCACAATCACATCTAATGCCGGAGATGTCCTAATAGCGTCAATTACAATGCCAACGTCCCAGTCGGCTTTTTTAGCTCCGCCGTAAAATTCTTGCAGGTCTCTTACCCTTGTTTCAATTCCCAATTTTGACAAAGCATCAAAAAATGGTTTTTCTTCTCCTGTTTTTGTTCTTACAACATAGCCAAAGGCCCTGATAAACTTCCTGCCGGCTATTGCCTGCTTTAAAACTTCTTGATAGTTAACTTTAGCCTGATAAAGGTTTCTTGCCGAATGGTATAAGTTTTGGACATCAATCAATACCTCTACTCTTTGTTCTTTTGGTTTTGGCGGCATGTTTTTTCTACTTTTTTAATCCTATCTCTTTAATAATTTTATTATATCTTTTTTCAGACTCTTTTTTTAAATAGGCCAGCAGTTTTTTTCTTCTAATTACCATTTTAATTAAACCCTTTTTTGAGTGCACGTCTTTTGGGTGTTTTTTAAAATGAGAGACTAATTTTTCAATTTCTTTGGACAACAAAGCAATCTGGACTTCCGAAGACCCAGTGTCTTTTTCGTGTATATTATACTCCTTTATTATTTTTGCTTTTTCTTTGGTTTTTAAAGCCATATGATTTTATGAGCGAAGCGAATAAAATCA
>Ga0172379_10009166_pt1 | contig 12266 bp, 13 predicted proteins | sample GrowelOW334metaG_FD_119756 | JGI IMG/M metagenome (GOLD analysis project Ga0172379, IMG submission 119756) | Groundwater microbial communities from an aquifer near a municipal landfill in Southern Ontario, Canada - Groundwater well OW334 metaG | ecosystem: Environmental > Aquatic > Deep... | reverse complement strand
GGAACACTTCTTACTGATTCAAAAGGCAATGTGACAAGCCATTTAGTCGGATTATTTCCCCGTACGATAAGGCTTATGGAAATGGGAATAAAACCAGTTTTTGTCTTTGACGGAAAGCCGCCATTGTTGAAAAAGCAGGAGATTGAGAGAAGAAGAGGGCTGAAAGAGAAAGCCAATGAAAAATTTGAGATTGCGAAAGAGGAAGGCAATGAGGAAGAGATGCTGAAATACTCAAGGCAGTCTGTCAAGCTTACGAAAGACATGGTTCTGGAGGCTAAAGAACTTATATCTGCTTTTGGATTGCCTGTAATACAAGCACCTTCAGAGGCAGAGGCGCAGGCTTCATTGATTTGCAGGAATGCAGATGCCTGGGCAGTTGCTTCGCAGGATTATGATGCTTTGGTTTACGGCACCCCAAAGGTTATACAAAACCTGACTCTTGCTGAGAAAAGGAAACTGCCTAACGGGAGCTATGTAAAAGTATATCCTGTTATGATTGAGCTTAAGGAAGCGCTTGCTTCATTGAATATCAACCAGGAGCAGCTGCTTTTGCTTTCCGTGCTTGTGGGCACTGACTTTAATCCAGGCGGAGTAAAAGGCATTGGTCCTAAGAAGGCTTTGAAGCTTGTCATGGAAAAAAGTGTTCCTGAGATTAAGAAAGAGATTGAATCTATGGGCGCTGAGTTTGACCTGGACGAAATAATGGACGTATTCAAGAAAATGCCTGTTGCTTCTGACTATAAGATTGAGTTTAATAATTTTGATGAGGAAAGAATAAGGAAGATACTCATTGACAAGCACCAGTTTTCAGTTGAAAGGGTTGAGTCCGGGTTTGAGCAGCTGAAAAAGCAGAAAGAGGAAAAAAAGCAGACCAGCTTGTTTAATTTTAAATAATAAAATTTTAGATTTAAATAATCAAATGCCAAAGCTGTCTGTGAATGCCTTTACCTTGTTGAATTCTTCGAGAAACTTGCAGCCTTTCTCAGTGAGCGTGAACATCTTGTTCTTTGTCTTTGGGTCTTCTGTTTCGGCAATCATGTTGCCTGCCTTGAGCTCGTCAATATATCTTTTCATGCCGTCATGGGAGAGATTTGACTTGTAAAGCAGATGAGTGGGCTTAATCATCATGTTTCTCTTATCCTGTATTGATTTCAGGATATCGTAGATTATTTCCAGCCTGTTTCTTCTTTCTGCCATTCTCAGTTCACTCCATTTCCTTCGAAGGTCCACTCACTTTGTTCGCAGACCATATTAACGTCTTTTCTTCTCCTTTGTCAGACTTTCAACACGCATGAACATTGCAAGCAGTAATCCAAAGCCTAAAAGCTGCATTGCATGCCCTACAACATAAAGCAGGGGCATGAACACCATTGCCAAAAAGAACAGCTCTGCAAACGCAAGCATGTAAAAGCTTGAGAACACAAGCCCTGAGTTAAGTCCTTTCTTTTCCTTATAATTGTCATAGAACTGCCATGCCATGAATGCCAGAAGCATTAATGAAATTACGTGGAACTTCAAGTAATACTGGTATGAAAATGCAGTAAATAATATGATGAATGCAAACAAAAGAGCTATGAGCCTTCTCTGCTGCAATCTCATTGCTATCACAAGCAAGAGCATGTATCCCAAAAGCATCAGGAATATATGCAATACATACAGCAGGTTTGCAAGGTTAAGCCCTCCGAGCCTTGTTACAATTCCGTCATAAACACCCATATAGATAAGTAGGTTTGAAAGCGAAATTACAAAGAATCCAGCTGACATCATGAAAAAGCCTGCGCAGAAATACTTGTATTTCCTTTCCTGCATAAGCTTGTAAGCCTTGTAGCTGAATGCAGCAATTATCAAAGTGACTACTGCAAACAATATCTGAAATATCGAGTCGAATGTATTGAACCACATTGGTCCGTTTATTGATACTATTAAATCCATCTTAATATTTATTCGTCTTATAGCATTTATAAACTTTGCTGAAAACAGTTCATTTTCAGGCTTTTGACGACGCAAAAACCCCAAAAAACCCTTTTTAAGCTTTACGCATTGATGTTGCAGATAACCGGTTCTGCCCATTTATAAATAACTTTGGCAATAATATCTATATACTTAAGAACAAACACCTCCCAAGGACATGTTCAAAGCAGGCGGGGACAGACACCTCTTTTCCCAACCCAATTTCTTCCCCGCCTACCTTTTTTTTCATCTTTTGGTTTAATGCCTGAATAGCCTATAAAACCCCAAAGATTTATATTCAAAATGCCTTTACTTCCTTCTATGAAAGCTGTAAAATCAGGAATAAAGGACGCCCAGAAGGCAATTGTCCTGCTTAAGGACAAGGGGCTTTTCGACTTTACGCACGAAATAAAGTTCTCAAAGGATTCAATTGTAATACCTGTAAGTTCTGTCAAGGGGCTTTCCTCTGTCAAATGGCTTAAAGTGGTTGATGCTGTGCTTAAGAAAAGGGACTTGAAGCCAAGGACTCTTGTTGATGCATTGAAGGGAAAGCTGACTCCTGCTGAGATTAAGATTGTACCAAGAGCTTTTGATGTGATTGGGGATATAGCTATTCTTGAGATTCCTGCTCCTCTTGTTAAGAAGGAGAAAATAATTGCAAAGGCTTTGCTTGACGTTAACAGGCATATGCATGTTGTTGTAAAGAAAGCAGGTATTCACGAGGGTGTTTTCAGGACGCAGAAGGTTGAGGTTATTGGCGGTGAGAACAGGAAGGAAAGCGTTTGCAAGGAGAATAATGTAAGCTTGAAGCTGAATGTGGAAGACTGCTATTTTTCAGCACGCCTGAGCACTGAAAGAAAGAGGGTTGCTGACCTGGTAAAGCCAAACGAGGACGTGCTTGTAATGTTCTCGGGAGTTGGGCCTTATGTTGCTGTCATTGCAAAGAATACTTCTGCTAAATCAGTTTACGGAGTTGAGATTAATCCTGCTGCTCACAAGTATGCTCTTGAGAACATGAAAATCAATAAGATAACAAATGCAAAGCTGTTTTGCGGCGATGCTGCTGAGATAGTTCCCAAGCTTGGATTGAAGTTTGACAGGATTCTTATGCCTCTTCCAAAGGATGCAGGGTTTTTCCTTGACACTGCATTGTCTGCTGCAAAGCCTAATGCTGTTATACATTTCTATGAAATCACTGAGGAAGCCACTTTTCCTAAAAAGACGTTTGAGGAAATAAAGGTGAAGTGCCCGACTGCTGTTCTTTTGGATGCAGTGCCATGCGGCGCCTATGCTCCTGGCTGGATAAGGGGCTGTGTGGATTTCAGGGTTAAGTAACTTCTATTCGATAATAATGCTTAAATACTGATGATTTACCTAAAAATCAGGCATTTGGGGGTATATGGCAACATTAGAAAAAGCAATAATTGACATGTATGCGGAGTATTTTGTTAAGGAAATAGTCAGTATTATCAAACAGCCTGAAAACATTAAGATTCTGTGGGATGCTTACAATGAACTGCCTCATAACATTGATTTTTTTCGCAAAGGCTCATACGCTGTCATGCCTCATTCAGCCCTGCCATTGTTTTTGGAAGAAGTAAACAAGGAGCTTAGTGAAATGCTTGGCATGGATTCTTGTTTGCGCTTCAAGGAAAATCTTTGCATAATACAAAATGACTCTGAGCGCAGGTCTTATTTTCATCCTCTTGTTTATAGGGAAGATTATGAATTATGCCCTGTAATAGGGATATGTGCAGAGGATATGAATGAATATGCCTTATATCCCACAGTGGCGCACGAGCTTGTGCATTTTTTTCAGGACTGCAGGAATCATGACGCAAACCTGGACTGGAATAATTTTAAGTTTCTCAAGGAAGGCTTTGCAAGGGGCGTTGAGAGGATAATTGCGCAGAATGAGGCAAGAAGGAAAAGGAAATCGGTTTTTGTTAATACAACGCTGGAAAGGCTTTATGAAGATATCACTGAATTTGCGTCAAATGGATACAAAAAAGACGCTGAAAAACAGCTTCATTATGAAGGGCACTGGGGTTCCTGCGCTTTTGTTATTGCAGAGGCAAGGCACGGAAAAGGAATTTATAAAGAGATGATGCAATCTGACAAGCCGTATGAGATGCTCGTTGAGATGTTGGGAGGCGGGCAATGACTTCCCTTGCTGAAATCCTGCACAAGCCTGAAAACATTGAATTGATTAAGGGGATTGCAGAGGAGATAAAAGCAGAGCATAAGGTAATTCCTTATTTGCCGAGAGGAGAAGTTGTGCCTTTTGATGAATGGAGAAAGAAGCTTATTGAAATATCTGAATTTGTGAATCCGCTTGTGAGCTCTAATATAGGATTGCCTGAAATAGAGGCAGACAGGCAGAGGGGCTTTACAAGATACAATAATCAAAAAAGAACTATTTACATTGCTGCGCATGACACATATGAATATGATTTTATCGGCGCGGCAGCTCATGAAAATGCGCATCATCTGCAATTAATGCGCGCAATATGCATACCTGAATGGATGATGTCAGAAGTCCTGAAGGAAGGCTTTGCAAGAGGCATTGAGAAGCTTGTATGCAGGGAATATGCCCATAGAAATAATAACCCAAGATATGTGCTTGAAGTTTTAGATGAGATTAGGCTAAACCTTGACTCCTTTTTCAACATGTCAAGGGCTTATCTTGTTCCCGGGCTTGAAAGAGAGAGGGAAAACTCAAACAAGTATGCCTACGGCACGGCTGCTTTTCTGCTTGCCGAGAAGATTAATGGAACAGATATTTACAGAAGAGTATTCCAGTCTCACCGCCCTTACAGGCTTTTGACAGGGTTTTTGGACGGAAGCGTAAAATTGTAATTTATTCTATCCCTTAAATCCAACGCCTAACAAATAAACTTCCATGCTTCTTTCCCTTGATGCTTCTGGCTTTACTGTCTTCACAAACTCAAAATGCTTTTTTACCTCGTTAAAGAACTCCTTGTATCCTTCGCCCTGAAACACCTTGACTAAGAAGTTTCCGTTTATTTTCAAGTGCTTTATTGCAATTTTTAATGCGGCATTGGTTAAATCCAACGATCTTGCAACATCCAAATTTCTTATTCCTGAAGTCTTTGGAGCTAAATCGCTTAAGACTACATCAAAAGCCCCTGGAATCTTCTTTGTTGTCTTGCTTTCAAGAATATTTCCTTGTATGAACTCTGCTCCAACAACAGGCTCTATGTTTGCCAAATCAATGCCTATGACTTTGTTTGCGCCCATTCTTTTTGCAGCAATCATCCAGCCGCCCGGCCAGCATCCAAGATCTAATACATCATGGCTTCTCTTGACTATGTGGTATTTCTCATTAATCTGGATAAGCTTGTATGCGCTTCTCGCCCTCATGCCTTCTGAGAGCGCTTTATCTGTGTATTTGTCGTGCATATGGATTTAGTGTATTTAGTTGTTAAAATAGTTTGTCATGCATAGGTTTATATATAAGATTATATTATTTGGATATATACTTATATCAAATGGCAAAAGCGCAAAAACAAGTGCAAATAATGGAATCAGGGCATTCTCCCAATCTTCAAACCATACTAATGGTGGAAGAAACATTGAAAAAATCAGGAGAATTAATTTCAGTTGCTGAAATAAAACGGAAACTGCCAAGAAAAGTAATGCATCAGACATTGCTGCTTGTGCTTGATTATTTACAGGCAAGCGGAAAGATTATTATAGGCACAAAAGGGATTCTATGGATATTTGCTGAAAGAAAAGAGCTTGATGCACTTATCAAAAAAGGCAGGGAATTGTAAATTTCAGTTGATTTTGCCTCTTTTCCTTTGATTTTTTCGGACTCTTTGTAAAAACACGTGAAATTTTGCAGCAATTCTTTTAAACAAAGTTGCCATATTATCTTAATATGAAAAAACCAGTAAGAATAATATTAATTGAAGATGCTCAGGCAAGCTATAATGAATTATGTGTTATTGTTGAAAAGCAGTTGAACACCGGAAAGCAGCAGTCGGAGGAGATACAGCTTTTGCGTTCAATTAACCAGAAAGTGGATTTTCTCAAGGCAAATCCATTTTATGGCAATAATATACTCAAAAGAAATATTCCTTCTTCTTACAATGTGCAGAATCTTTGGCGTGTGGAACTCAGCCAATTTTGGAGAATGCTTTATACAATAAAAGGTGATAAAATAGAGATAATTTGTTTTATTCTGGATATTTTAAGCCATAAAGAATATGATAAGAAGTTTGGCTATAAGAAGAAATAACTATTCAGCAAGTATAGCTGGCTTGCCGGGCATTGCCTGTTTTGCCTTTGGCTGTGTGCTTTTCTCGGCATCTACAATCTCTATCTTGCAATTGAAGTCTTTTTCAAACACTGCAACAGAATCCTTCAGTGCTTTTTCCTCTTCTTTCTTTTCAAACACGAATTCAGGTGTTTTCTCAGCCAATTTAGGAACAAGCTTCATAATATCCTGCCCGTGCTGTTTCAACGGCGTTTGCATTACTGACTTGATTATATCGCCTGCATTTCTCGTGTTTAATTTCTTCACGTGCTCAACAAGCTCATACTTCCATTTGTCTGCTGTGAATAAAGTAACCTTGTTTGGCTTCTCTATCTTTGCAAGCTCAAGGACTTTTCTTATATCAGAAGCTACATTCTCTGCAATCTGCTCCATGGCTTCTGCTTTCAAGTCAATCTTCTTCTCGTCAAAAGAAGGCCATTTTGAATTTGAGACAAATGGCTTTTTACCAAGTGTTTCCCAGCATTCTTCGCAGATGTGGGGTATGAACGGAGATGACAATAAGCACAATGCTTCCAATGCCTTTTCCCATGTTTTCTTGCTGACTCTGCCGGAATATGCATGCAGGCTGTTAATGAATTCCATCAGTGAAATCACTGCCTTGTTGAATTCAAACTGCTCAATATGAATTGTAACTTCTTTTATTGTCCTGTGAGTCTTGCTGATAATCAATTTGTCTTTTGAATTATTTTCTTCCTTATATTCTTCAAACAATGCAATTATCTTGTTTACTATCTTGAAGCTGCCTTCAATGCCTGTTGCGCTCCATTCCATTTCTTTTTCAGGGGATGCTACAAACATTAAAAATAATCTTGCGGTGTCAATACCATAATCCTTTGAAATGTCATCCTGAGTTACTGCATTGCCTGCGCTCTTTGACATCTTTTTTCCATCTCTATATACAATTCCCTGGTTGAACAATGCAGAGAACGGCTCATCGCATTTCAAAAGCCCCATATCCCTTAATGCCTTTGTAAAGAATCTTGAATATATCAAATGCCCGACAGCGTGCTCTATTCCGCCGATGTACTGGTCAACAGGCATCCAGTATTCCACTTCTTTTGCGTCAAAGGGCTTATTTTTTTCTTTTGGAGAGCAGTATCTCATGAAATACCAGCTGCTGTCCATGAAGCCACCCATTGTGTCTGTTTCCCTTCTTGCTTTTGCGCCGCATTTTGGGCATTTAACATTCTGGAATTTCTTGCTTGTAAGCATAGGGTTTCCGTTTTCCTTGAATGAAACATCCTCTGGAAGCAGTAATGGCAGTTCTTTCTCAGGCACTATTCCGCACTTGTCGCAGAAAATCATCGGGATTGGAGTGCCCCAGTATCTTTGCCTTGAGATTAGCCAGTCTCTTATTTTGTAATTGACTGTTCTTTTTCCTAATTTCTTGCTTTCAATGTAATCAGTGATTTTTTCAATTGCTGTCTTGTTTTCAATATTGTTGAATTGTGCTGAATTAACAAGAATTCCTTCTTCTGTGTATGCTTCTGTCATCTCGTTTTCTTTCAATGGCTTATTCTTTGGCTGAATCACAACCTTCAAAGGCAAATTGTATTTCCTTGCGAACTCAAAATCTCTTTGATCATGTGTCGGAACAGCCATTACCATGCCTGAACCATATTCTGCAAGTACAAAGTTTCCTGCCCAGACAGGTATCTTGTCATTTGTAATAGGATTGACTGCATACTTGCCTGTGAAAGCCCCTTCCTTGCCCAATTCTTCAATCTCTTCCCTTGATTTTGCTCTTTTGCATTTCTCAGAGAAAGCCATCACGCCTGCTTCTTCTTTTGTTCCTTTCACCAGCTCTTTCAGCTTTGGGTGCTGGGCTGATATTACCATAAAAGTAACGCCAAAAACAGTGTCAGGGCGTGTTGTGAATACAGGCCATATTTTATTGTCTATTGTAAAATTAATTATTGTGCCGTTGCTCTTTCCAATCCAGTTTCTCTGGATTTCTTTTATCTTGTCAGACCAGTTCAGCTTGTCAATGTCATTCAAAAGTTCTTCTGTGTATGCTGTTGTCTTCAAAAACCACTGGCTCAGTGACTTTGTTGTGACTTCTGTTCCGCAGCGCCAGCACTTGCCTGCCTCGACTTCTTCATTTGCTAATACTGTGTTGCAGGAATCGCAGAAGTTTACAGGAGCTTCTCCCCTGTATGCCAATCCCTTCTCGAACAATTTAATGAAGAAGTATTGATTCCACTTGTAGTATTCAGGGCGGTGAGTTGCCAATACCCTATCCCAGTCGTAGCTGTTTCCAAGGGCTTTCTGGTAAGCCATTATGTTTTTTATTGCGTTTTCAGTGTATTCTTTAGGATGAATTCCTGCTTTCTTTGCTGCGTTTTCTGCTGGAAGCCCGAATGAGTCATAGCCCATTGGGTAAAGAACATTAAATCCCTGCATTCTCTTGAATCTGGCAATTACATCGCCCATTGTATAGTTTCTTACGTGCCCCATGTGCAGGTATGATGCTGAAGGATAAGGAAACATCTCAAGAACATAGTATTTTTTCTTCTTTGGATTCTCTTTTGACTTGAAAATCTTCTTTGCTTCCCAGCGTTTCTGCCACTTGTCCTGTATTGCCTTGAAGTCCATTATAGGGATTTAAGATGATGGAATTATATAAAGGTTACGTCGGGAAAGCCGCTTGGGATTAACTTTATTAACTCTTAATTTATCAATTATTCTTAGGTGATACAATGGCAGACTTAAAAACGTTAGAATCAATGATGGACATGGCAACATTCTTTGGTGATGATTTGCACCATTTGCCAGACAAGATAATTCATGAGCTTTCCCCCGGAAGATATGCTTCTGTTGGAAGGCAGGCTGGAATGGCTGTTGATTGTGTTTTTGAAATATTATTCTCGCCGCCTTATAATGTCACTGCAATAAATCAGGGTACAAAAGGCAGTCTTGTCCAAATGTCCCAACAGCAGTTTAATTCATTTAACAGGCATGGCTTTCTTTCAAATTGCCTGCACCGCGATCCGAGATACATACTTAAGTTCTCAAAGAACCAAAGGCAGATACAGCCTGATGTGTATGAGATGATACTGGATGACAAGGATGCGCGTGAAACTGCAAAAGGGATGCCTGGTTTGCTTCCTGGCATGGAGCAAGTTGCTGAGATTTATTTTGAAAATGATTTCATCAAAAAGCTGATTGTGAAAAACAGGAATATTAAAACCAGAAAAGAGCAAATATTTGCAGAAATGGCTTATCGCAAGTAAGCCAATCCGCAACTTTTATAAATAACTTCATTTATTCTTCTTCCAACATGAATAAAATTTTAATGTTTGCACTGGCTTTAGTTATGCTGCTTTCAATAGCATCTCCGATGGCATCTGCGCAGAATGTGGATGTAGGCTTGTATATACTTAACTTGGGAAAGTTCGATATTTCCACAGGCTCATTCACAGCTGACTTCTATCTTTCAATGAAGTGCGAGGACAAGTGCAGCGACTTTGAGTTTGTGAACGGAAGGGCTTCATCTGTTGACAAGATTATAGACGAGCCTAATGAGAAGTTCTATAGAATACAGGCTGCATTAAACAGCCCTGTTGACTTAAAATCATTCCCGTTTGACAGCCAGAAGATGCAAATCATACTGGAAGACAAGGAAAACACAGTAGACAGCCTGGTTTATGTTCCTGTTGAGAAGGAAAGCGGCATTGATGACAGCATCGCATTCACAGGTTGGAACATTGACGGCTGGGAAACAGAAGTGAAAGAGCATTACTACAAGCCTTATGATGAAACCTATTCACAATACATATTCAATGTTGATATTTCAAGAATTGCATTCAACTCATTCCTAAAGACATTTCTTCCTGTGTTCTTCATTATGATGGTTACCATGTTCAGCTTTGTATTGGATCCTGACAAGATTACAACAAGGCTGGGAATGGCGGGCTCAAGCCTAGTGGCAGCTGTCATGTTTCATATTGCAATATCAAGCCAGATTCCGCCTGTCGGCTACCTTACACTTGCAGACAAGTTCATGGTATTGACTTATTTCATATTATTGGTTACATTTATCCTGAATGTTGTAATGCTTGAGCTGCATGAGAGAAAGCAGGAAGCAAAACTGATGAAGATGCACAGGATTACAGAGTTCAGCATGCTGGGCATAGTGCCGTTAATCTATGTGATATTCTTTGTGTTTGCTTTTATTTTCTAGACATTGCACCAGCTTGAAACAATCCTGTCAGCTGACTGCATAAACACAAGCTCTGGGCATTTATGCTTTATTGTCTCTGAATTCGCCTCATAATTTGCGTCATAGCCTCCCATGTGCCATCTTATCAAAAGCATTTCCTTCTCAGTCGGCTCTATGTATCTGCCAACTATCCACAATGATTTCTCTCCGTGCCCTATTGGCATTTCATCATCAAAATTATAAGGCTTTGAAGGGGCTTTTCCTGCTTTTGTCACTGTTGCTTTTTTATAGATTCCAATCTTGCATAAGTCATGGCAGATTCCCGATATTATCCTGCTTTCAGAAGGCAGATTAGAGCCGTGCTTTGAAAGCATTTCATCAAACTCATGATAAACCAGATAGCTGTGGCTAGCCAAGCCGCCTTCGTAATTGCCGTGGAACTTTGTTGAAGCAGGCGCTGTGAAAAAGTCGCTTGTTTCAAGATATTTTACAAGCTTCTCCATGCCTTTCCGCTTTATGCCTGACATCTGCGCAATAATTTCATCGTGCACGCCGGCAATTGTCTTGCCTGAAAGGCAGCCTTTCTTTCCCTCTTCCAATAATATTTTTATGTCCAAGCTCATTTTAATTTTCCTCCTGTAATTTGTATAAATCCCCAATTTTATTTGTTGAAGTTGCCTGCATTGGCTTCTTGTCTTCCCTTATCTGCATTGTCCATGCAATCCTCAATGAATAAGATTTTCCGTCTTTCAAACCGCAGCTGTGCCAGTTCCTTCCATAATTAATGTTCATTGCCTTTATTTCCATTACTATTGAAGACATCGGCTCTATATACCTTTGAGGCAGGTCCTCGGATTTTGCATTAGGGGAAAGTATCACTGACTCTGGCTTTTGAATCTGGAATTTTTCATTCAGCTGCGCCGCAATTGTGCTATAAATCCTTGTTGCATTTACCTTTGCAAGGGTTTCAAAGCATCTTGTATCAGTATTATAACTGCCGCACAAGAGCTGTGTTATCTGCTCATCTTTCATGTAAACTCCCAGCACAACCAGGTCAAGCGTCTCAAATCTCTTTAGCTTAAGCCATTCGCCGCTTTCATCCCCCGGGATATATAATGAAGAAGGGTTCTTGCATACAAGCCCCTCATTCTTTTTTCCTGTAAGCCCTTCAAACAAGTCTTCAAGGCTTTTTGAATCTGATATTTTCCACTGCTTCCCGGGATTTATCTTTGGAGTTTTGATTTTTTCAGTGTATTTTCTTCTTTCTGATATTGGAAGTTCCATGAGCCATCTTCCCTCATAGTTAATCACGTCAAAAACCCTTAATTCAAGCTTTTTGTTCATGTCCACTTTTTCCATGTAATTGTTCATATCCTGCGGCTTCAGCCTAAATCTTCTTGCCACTGCTTTATATCCTGCATGCCCTATTCCGCCGTTAAGCTCACAGTCAAGAACGCAGTCAGGAAGCTTTTGTATTGAAGATGAAAGCTCTGGATAAATATCAAGGGGCACTTCATTAAGGTGCCTTGTGAATCCCTTTACTGCATCGCCTTTCTTGTGCAGCTGCATCCTGTATCCGTCGTATTTCAGCTCTGCAAGTGTGACTCCATTGTGCCTTTCAAGTATTTCATTGTATGCCTCCTCTCCTCTGCCTGCATACACTGCAAGCATAGGATTGATTGGCGTCAGTATTTCGTGTTTTGTGTTTTCCATTGTGCCCCTCCAGCTCTATCTTATACTTCTATATATTGCAATGTCTTATATTAACAAATGGGGTGATATAGGTTACCACAAAATATATAAGCCAATCAGCCTTAACAAGCAATATGTACGAAGAGCTGACGGCATCGG
>Ga0172379_10009163_pt1 | contig 12267 bp, 5 predicted proteins | sample GrowelOW334metaG_FD_119756 | JGI IMG/M metagenome (GOLD analysis project Ga0172379, IMG submission 119756) | Groundwater microbial communities from an aquifer near a municipal landfill in Southern Ontario, Canada - Groundwater well OW334 metaG | ecosystem: Environmental > Aquatic > Deep... | reverse complement strand
GATATTATCCTCTGGCCGGATGACCATCGGGAAGGTATCTGCGCTTTCAGTCCATTGAACCTCATCTCTAAGAGCGGCCAGCGACGGGCTTCTTTTTGGCTTAAATACGTGCTTCTCCTTTTGGGATCGCTGCTCAGAATTTCGGACCAATTGCTTTTTTCAAACAATGACGCTATAACCTGGGGAGAATATCCGGCCGCATAAAGACCTCCGACAATGCTTCCCATAGATGTCCCGGCGATCCGCTCGACACGAATACCTCTGCTTTCCAGAACCTCGATAATACCGATATGCGCGAGCCCTCTGGCGCCTCCGCCAGAAAGCGCCAAACCGATAACCGGATGGGATTTTTCGGGATATTGTCTAACAACCCGGCCGTTTTCATACGAGATGCCGAACGTTTCAGCCCAAACGGAATGCATCGTTGCAGTGATGAGGAGCAGCGGGATCAGAAATTGCTTCCACATGTCCTTTATTTCCTGATTCTATCTTTTCAAGTATGTTGAATTTGTGAAAGATACTTTTCTACTTCTCTTCCGTATTTCAGAGGTATTCCTTCTTTGCGCCCTTATTCCGTTAATATACTGAACTCAACACGTGTAACCATATCAAAATGAACTAGTGCAGCCTGTCTAAAAATCATCTTGACGGAAAATGATGTTTCCTTCCACATCGGTGCGACGGGTAGTACAATGAAAGCTTCCGAGAAGGGAAAGGGTTGTTTGCGCAGGATGGCCGTACCGGTTGTGCATGCCGCATGAGATTATTACCGTTTTAGGGTTGACTGTTCTTACAAAATCACTGTCAAGACCGGCGGCGCCGTGATGAGGGACTTTCATCACCTCTGCATGGAGAGCCTTACCCCACGGGAGCAGGGTATGCTGCAAATCCCCTTCTATATCGCCGGTAAAGAGAATAGTATTGATCCCGAGGTTGCATCTGATAACCAGTGAAGAGTTATTCTCATTATGATACATCAAAGAATATTCTCCGGGAGATATAACCGCTATCCCTCCCCCGGAAAAAGAAAGTGAATCCCCGGCGTCCGTAACAGTAACCCGATCCCCATAAAGCCTCCGGAGAGAATCACAGATCGAAGAACAGCAGTAGAGCTTTTTTACCGGTATTTTTTTCATGATGACAGACAGCCCGCCGCTGTGATCGGAATCCATATGGGTGAGAAATATTCCGTCCAGCTTTGTTATACCTGCATTTTTCAAACCGGGAATCACCATGGATTCTGCTGCCGAGTAGTTTTTATAGGATGGCCCTGTATCGACCAAAAAACAGTGACCGCCTGGAAACTTTACCAATGTGGCGTCTCCCTGCCCGACATCGAAAAAGACCGCGGTGAGATCATCACTCTTTTTCTGAAATGCTTCAGCAGCCGGTCCCCAGGTCACTACCATCATAAGGATCAGTGGAATATACAGGAGCGCTTTCTGAAACGACGGCCTCCCTTTTGCTCGTGAAAGGATAGCGAGCCATGAAAGAATCCCGATCCCCAAAAGAGGCGAGACGTTCCCAACTGTCAGTGAAGCAAAAGGTATTTCCGAAGCGTAAGCGGCAAGATGTGAGAGTGTTGTGAGGAGAATTCCGGTGATGAAAACGAAAAGCTGGGCCAGCGGCAATGCGAGAGTTCCCAGCGCGATTAATCCGATCGCTGCCATTCCAAGCACGGTTATACAGGATGCAACAGGGACAGCCGGGATATTTACAGGAAGGGCGAGAAAAGGAATGGAACCAAAATGAGCAGCAACAATGGGTGCGGTTACCGCAGTACACACAAAAGTGGCAACGGTCAATCCCATGACCGGTTTACAATATTTGCCGGTAAGCGCCGTACCACGAAAAAGGTTCATAATCGGCGTATAGAACGTTATCAACGCCCATACAGCCGCAAAAGAGAGCTGCAGCGAAGCGCCGCCCAAAGCGCCGGGATCGAGAGCCAGGATAAAAAGCATGGCTATGAACAGGGTATGTTCCATATTTGGGGGACGTTCGAAAGATTGTGCCCCGATAAGTATCGCCGCCATAATAAACGCCCGTGCAATGGGCGCTTGAAATCCGCAGATTCCCGTATATAGGAACAGTAAAGCAATCACGATCAGTGACCGAACCTTTTTACCGATCGGGAGAAATGTAAGAAGAAAATTCATTACAAATGCCAGAACACCGACATTCATTCCCGAAACTGCCAGAAGGTGAGCTATTCCCGTTTGAGTAAATTCCGCTCTCGTTTCCGGGGAAAGGCTCCGTATATCCCCGATTGTCAGGGCATGAAGGAGGCCGTTATGACCCATGAAGTCGTATCGGTCCATAAGGTTTATAAGTGACATTCTGATGGAGGAAAAATATCCCCCCTCCTCTGCAATGGTAACTGCCAGAGGCGACGAATCGATGTTCAATCGGACAGGGAACGTTACTTTTCCGGGAACATGCCATCGTTTCAAAGGTTCAAAAGGATGGTGGATGTTTTTTATCGATCCCCGGAGAATAACCCTGGCTCCATCGGTCAGGAAAAGAGATTTATTGTAGAGGACACAGGATAGAATGCCGGTTGAGCAAAATTCGGAACTGTCTGTTGAAATCTTGTTGCAGGTAAGAGTAAAATAGGTGTTTCCGGATTGTATACGGGCATCTTCCTTGAGAACACCTTCTACTTTCACCGGGGTGTATTTGAACTTCGGGGGAATATGAATCGGCTGGTATATCGTGTTCTGGGCCGAGAAAGCAAACATACCTGCGCATATAAGGGTCAAACAGGCAAGGATGTCGCCGAGGAGTTCTTTTTTGGAAAATAGCAGCGTCAGAAAAAATGTTCCGCAGAGAATGATACCGGAGATCATGCAGTGCTGCGGAAACTGCGCGGATAAAAGAATACCGGCAGAAAAAAAAGCCGCCGCTTTCAGAGCTGAACCGGCCAGAGGCCGTTTTATCATCGGCTGTGGATGGTTTGTTTTCATGATATCCGGCTATTGAAAGATGAAGGAGCTTTCAGTACCGATTTTTATCGATCATAGGAAAAATAGCTTCAAAAAGGTAAATATAAACAGGAAAAAGATTATTCCGGGAAAGAATTATATATGAAACAGGAGGAGTAATAACCTTTATTGAAAATGAGTCCCTGCAAGTCAGAAACTGTATAATTATTTAAGGTGTGTGCTCTGTGAAGATCAATTCACTATACTGTTACTGCTTATATAAGGTTAGTAGAGCACAATTACAATTGACTTCATTGCTTTGAGTATAGTATTTTTTCATTGATAGCCTGAATTATTCCAGGTAGTGTAAAATTTGTATGTTCCGTAAAGGGGGCGATTTCTGTGAAAGATCCTGAACATATCCTGAAAGACAATCCAGGATCGGTTGTTTTTGCCCCATATGCCGAAGTTTTGGCCCGGAGCGGACAAATCGAACAAGCCATGGAAATTCTTCGGAAAGGGATAGAAGCCAATCCTTTTTATGCTCCGGGATATTCGGTTCTTGCACATGTGCTTCTTCAGCAGAATTCAAAAGACGAAGCGGTTGATGCGTTCCTGACCGCTGTGAAGAATGATCCCCAGAGGCCGGGAGATTTTTTATCCCTCGGCATTCTATTTCTAAAGTCCGATGAGACGAAATCACGGGCGTTTCTCTGGGCTGCTCAGATATTCGAACCGCAGGACCCGGAGGTATGTGCTCTTTATGAGCAGGCCTGCGAATCCATCCGCAAAGGGCAGGAACCGGAAGAAGAGATAAAGACCGTAACCGGTGAATTGGAAAACGCTGATTTCACTCGTGGTGAATCACAGGCCGATCAAGGTGATAAATCGGGGGTAGGTGTAGAAGAGGAACCTGAATATCCTCGTTCTTTTAACGATATGCCGCTGGAAGATCATGATATCACTGAAACTGAGGGCATAGAAACAGAAAAGGACGAATTTTTCGATAAGAGCATTGTCGAGGAAACGGAGCAGGAGGACTTTTTAGATATCATCGAAGAATACGGTGAAGCAAAGAGCAGTGAAGAAAATTTGGAAGAAGTGATCAAAGATTTCTCCAAAGATGAAATCACCATGCTTCCTATTCCCGTTCATGACCCCTGTGAAGAGGGTGAGGGTATTCCCCAAAAACCGGTGGAAACGGGAAAACCGGAATTACTTCCTGAAAATCCAGGAGAGAGAGTTGAAAAAAATTCTGAAGAGCCTTCCACCCCAAAGGATGTTTTCGAGATTTTAGAAGAAATTGATGAAGAAAATGCAATGACTTACCTCGAAGAAAATCCAAGTGTCCGTATCCCCGGCGAGGAAGAGATTTCAGGAGATGATAGTCCTGATTTCTACGATCGGACAGTTGTTGATGAACCGGGGAAAGAAGATTTTTACGATGTTATCGAAAAATATGGACGGACTCGGAGTGCTTATGCGGATATAGATAAAATTGTAGAATCTCTCGGGAAAGATTCAAACCTCGATGTTCCTCCTCCTGTAACCGAAAAAATGGACGAAGGCGGGGAAGACAGACCGTCCAAAAGTGAGAAAGAAGTTTTTCCGGAGGGGGAAATCTCAACCGTATCTGACTCTAAGGACAATATTCCCCTTGAATTCGGGATTATTGATGACGATGGCGATGATTCGAAAGAAGAAAAAATCCTGGAGATTTTCGAAGAAGAGGAATATGATCTCTCCCGTTACGGATTTATGTCGCCATCCAAAGATGATTCGCCGGTGTTGAGCGAGGAAGAACGAAAAGAACTGATGTCTCTTTCGGAATCTGAAGAAACCGAACACCGTGAAACGGAAGATGAACCGAAGGGTGGTTTCGAGGAATCGGTTCTCATTTCTCCATCGAACGAGGATTCGGGTACGCTTATCCCGGAAGGTTATTACGGAAGGCTCAGTAAAGAAGAGATTGATATTCTCAGTTCGACGGAGAAAGAGACTCCGATCGGAGATTTTACGCCGGAAGCAGTTACTACTCCTGAAATTATGGATGTTTTCGAGGACGACCTGAAAACATTCGAAAAAATGAACATTACAACGCCGGGAACAGATGTTATAAAAGAGATGTCACAATTCTCGAGGGGAAATCTTTCTCGCTCTGCAACTTTTTCAACAACCCCGGAAAATGACAAGAAAGAAGATACGGTTTCTCTCGATTCGGTTATCAACGAATATCTCGATGCCCTCGGAAACAAATATGAACCTCCTGTGAAAACGGGAAATGATTCTGTGGAGTCCACTCCGCCTGTTTCAACCAGAATCCCTGCTCAGGTTTCGGAAAAAGGAAAAAAGGCGAACGCAAACGTACCGCTCTCAAATTCCGGAAGCTATACTGCAACCATGGCGGAAATTTATGTTTCGCAGGGTCACATTCCCGGGGCAATAGATATCTATGCTTCTCTTCTAGAACGCGATCCCGGAAACAAACAGATTCAGTCGAGATTGAAAGAGCTGAAGAATCTGGCCGACCATCAAGGGGATATTTCATGAAAGAGGAGACCTTCGGGCTGTTGAAAAAAAAGGTCGCCTCCGCTGGAGTGGGAGCGTTCATTTCCGGGAAAAAAGCCAACGTACGATTTGTTTCCTGCTATTCCGGGGATAATGGATATGTTGTTTTAACCCCTCATGGAGATTTTTTCCTGACAAATTTACTCTACTCTGAACATGCTCATTCCACTGTCCTGCCCCTTTTTGCAATCCATGAAATAAAGGACGATCTTTTCAAAGCTTTTTCAGAACTTGGCGTACCGTTCGATACGATAAAAACAGGTTTTGAAGACGATTTCTTCACCTGCGCATTTATTACCAGATTGATGAAGGCATTATCGATAGCTTCCGATGATCTTTTACCATGCGCGGGGATGGTGGAAGAATTCCGCGAGGTGAAAGAGCCTGAGGAAATATCGGCAATAAAAAAAGCCCAGCGAATTTCCGAGAAGGTTTTTACCGAGGTGCTCACCCTTGTCCATGAAGGGGTGGAGGAACGGGAATTGGCGATGGAGATCGATTACAGATTCAGGAAGGAAGGCGGAGAACATTCCGCTTTCGAAACCATAGTTGCATCCGGGCCGAACACATCGAAACCGCACGCTGTACCCACTCGTCGCAAGATAAAAAGAGGCGATCTTGTGCTTTTTGATATGGGAACTGTTGTAGATGGGTATGCATCCGATATGACCCGGACTGTCGTTCTCGGCAAAGCCGACAGGAAGCAGAAAGAACGTTACCGGATCGTCCTCGAAGCACAGCAGGCAGCGCTTGAGGGTATTTCCGCCGGAATGAAATGTTGCGAGGCGGATTTTCTTGCCCGTAATAGTATTGAGAAGGCTGGTTACGGGCCTGAGTATGTTCATTCCCTCGGCCACGGTGTCGGTCTTGAAGTGCATGAAAGTCCCAGTCTTTCCAGAAATTCCCAATTGGTTCTGAAAAAGGGTTCTGTTGTCACTGTGGAGCCGGGAATATATTTCCCCGGATGGGGCGGTATCAGGATCGAAGATTTGGTGGTTATCACTGAAACGGGATGTCTGAATCTGACAAAAGCCCCGAAAGAACTCATGGAATTGTAAGAAACTTCTGTATAGACCTGGAAGTTAGTTGCAGGATATAGATAACCTCGTATCGTTTTTATTTTATGACGGGAAAGTATTTTCTAACCAGATCTATTCATAAACTCAAGGATAAAATCCCCCCGCCGTTTCACGGCGACCCCCTTGCTAAGGGGGTTCGACAAAGAAGAATAAAGACAGCCTCGTACATAATTCTCCCCTTAATAAGGGGAGATGCCGACAGGCAGTGGGGATTTCTGACTCAATGATTGTGATGAATATTTTTTATGAATTATCCGGGCTAAAAGGTTTGTAGAAAACAATATTATTGAATGAAACTCCTGCTTTTTCTAAACTCGCCTCTTGGTCTCCTCTCTATCATAGAGAGAAGATAATTCGTTACGAGCTTTCTATTACCTCCTCTCTATGATAGAGAGGGGGTTAGGGGGTGAGTTTTTTCATAAGGCTCTCATTTTTTCAACCAAGAAATTATAAAATGAATCGAATTTCCATCAGGTTCAATCTAATCCTTATTCTCCCGATACTCTTTCTTTTCTCTTTGCGGGTATCCGCCGAAGAAAAGCCGACGATGCTTTTCTTCTATTCGGTTAATTGCGAACATTGTCAATCAATAAAAAAGCATTTTCTCCCTGATTTTCTGAAAAAATATGGACAGCATTTCCGCTTTGTCGAGCTTGAGGTTTCCGATCCGGCCAATTTCGACTCTCTTGCCGCGATGGAATCCCGGGTGAATGTCCCCGAGGACAAGAAGGATTATCCGGCGGTGTATTTTGCGGGAAACATGATAGAAGGGGAGATTCCGCTGGGCACGAGGCTGGAATCTCTTGTCAAAACCTACATTGCCAATCCCGATTCCATGAAAGAGCTTGACCGTGCGGTCATGCAGAAAACTCCGGCGAAGATACAGCCGGGAAAAGGGGTGCAGGCAAAACCTGTCCACCTGGCTTACTTTTACAAAACCGGATGCAAAAAATGCAGCAGGGCGAATGAAATTATCACCTGGCTGGAAAAGACATATTCCGGCTCCCGCATCGACCGATTCGATATTGCTGATAAAAAGAGCAAGCTTATTTCGGCTGCCCTTGGCGACAGTTTGAACGTTCCCCACAACAGGCTTCTGAGCACTCCTATGTTTTTTATCGGCAGGAACTATGTGCTTGCCGAAGATATTTCCCGTGAGAAGCTGGCCGCTCTGGTGAGCGAGTATGCAAAAACCGGGGCAGAACCTTTCTGGCGGAATCTGAGTCAGGAAGAACTCGACCGTTCCAGTCAGATAATCGAGAAAAAATTCAACTCGTTCTCCTTTTTTGCGATAACCATGGCCGGTTTATTCGATGGCATCAATCCCTGCGCGTTTGCCACAATTCTCTTTTTCGTTTCCTACCTCACCATGCTCGGCCGTAAGCGGAATGAGATTCTCCTGGTCGGATTGTCGTTTGCGTTCGCTGTGTTCCTCACCTACTTTCTGGTCGGTCTGGGATTTTTCAAAATAGTCAAGAGCATCTCCAATATCGAACTCCTTTCGAAAATCATTTTCGGAGGCACAGCGGTTTTCTGCGTCATTTTCGGGTTTATGAGCATCTATGATTATTGGAAGGCGCGGCAGGGAAAAACCTCGGAAATGATCCTTCAACTGCCCATGTTCCTCAAAAAGCGCATCCATGCAACCATCCGTGAGAAAGCACGCATGAACAGCGTTGTCGCCGGTGCGCTGGCCGCCGGATTTCTTGTGTCGATTCTGGAATTTGCCTGCACCGGTCAGGTGTACCTGCCAACGATCACGTTCATGGTCGGAATGGGCGGGATGAACGCTTCGGCGGTGTTATACCTCCTTCTTTACAATATTTTTTTTATTGTTCCGCTCCTGGTAGTGTTCGGAGTTGTCTATTTCGGGGTATCATCAAATGTCATCGCCCGGTTTATGGAATCAAGGGTGGGGGCGGTAAAGCTCGCATTGGCAGTGGTGTTCTTTACCGTTGGTATCTTGCTTTTCTGGGCGGTTTTTATGTAGAATACAGTTTGAAAAGTGTGAGTTCATATAGTTTGGAAATCTTTGATTTATTCTTTCTCAAAGTTCGCAAAACCAATGAGGAAAGGGAAAAATATTAGACAGGAGAGCCTTTTGCAAAAGTCTTTTTTTGAAGGCAGCCCCTTTTCTGTCCTCCGGACATCCTTCCCCCGGAGGGGGCAGGAACACACTATGGAGCAACAAGTTCCCTTACCCCCTTTGGGGGAAAGGGATTGAGGGTTAGGGGGCTGAAGTAATAAAACTTATCATTTTTTCGTTTCCAAAACGGCTTTTGCAATTAGCTCATGATTACATGATTATATATTTTCTTTTTTTTTTCTATCATGTTGATCATGTTAATCCTGTCCCAAATATTTTCTTTTTTTGTTGCGAACCTTGCGAGAAACGGTTTTTCAAAGGTTACTTATCCATGAAAGAAGTCATTTCCGCTTCGAGAAGAACCGACATTCCTGCCTTTTATCTCGAACACCTGATCCGTTTCATCAGACAGGAATATGCCGAAGTGGTAAATCCCTACTCGGGACTGGTATCACGGGTTAACCTGCAGCCGGAATCGGTTCATACCCTCGTTCTCTGGTCAAAAGATTTTAATCTATTTTTACATAAAAGTGATTCTTTCAAAGATTTTAATCTCTACTTCCTTTTTACCGTGAATGAACTGCCTTTCCTGGAACCGCGGGTGCCTCCTGTTTCTGCACGGCTGGAACAGGCACGGGAACTGGCGCTGCGTTTCGGTCCGGAGCGGATAGGCTGGAGATTCGACCCGGTGATTTTTAGTTCTGAGGGTCCGATTACTCCGGTAGAAACCTACGGAAGAATTGGTTTGAAAATGGCTGAGGCCGGCATCCACCGCTCCATCTTTTCCTTTCTCGATTTATACGGCAAAGTCAGAACCCGTATCCAAAGGATGTCTCTGGATATAATCGACCCACCACTGGAAATGAAACGCGAGTATGCTTCCTGTCTCGCTTCCCGTGCTTCGGAGTTGGGAATGTCCCTTGAAAGCTGTTCTGAAGACCTCGGCGGAATTGAGGGCATTACTCCTTCCTCCTGCATCGACGGCCGGATTCTCTCTTCGCTTGCCGGAGAGCCTGCGCCCATAGCAAAAGACTGTGGTCAAAGACCTTCATGCAGGTGTACAGTCAGCCGGGATATCGGCTCGTACAGCAGTATGCCCTGTCCGCATGGGTGCCTCTACTGTTATGCTAATCCAGTCGTTCGATCTAAGCCGGAGAACGGGACATGAAAGCTGAGAACAGAGAAGGAGACAGGAGTCGGGAGCCGGAAGTCAGAAGAGAGAAAAACTCTATTTTTTCTTTCTGTCGTACATTTTTGCGCCGGCATCTATCCTTTGAATTATGCGCAGTCTTGGTTCGGAAAGTCTTTTGTTCCTCAATTTTTGCCCTTTATGCCAGTACATTTTTATACTTCGTTTTTTTTACCTCATGCGATTTCGGCAAAAACAAATCTTTCCCTGTCAAGCCTGTGACGTTTGCGGTGTTTGGAAACGCCGGTCTTGTTAACGATAACGGGAAAGCGTTCAATTCACTTGCCGCCGCAGTGAACGGTAATAACGTCGATTTCTCGGTCGATCTCGGCAACCGGCTGCCCGAGGGGATTTCGTCATCGGGGCTGGAAACGATCTGGAATGCTGTGGATAAAGATCATGAGAAATTCTCAAAACCGGTGTATCCGGTAGCAGGAGCGCTGGATATTTTCGATTATGAAAGCGATCTGGCGTACAGCAGCCACTATGGCCCCGGTTGGTATTCTTTCGCTCATGGGGGAATTACATTCATTGTTCTTGACACGTGCGACGACTCCTACCGTCATGGATTCGGAAACGGAGCGAGGATTGGCGATGAACAGATGGATTGGCTGGAAAAATGTCTGATGAAAACGGGGAAATCGCCCGTTGTACTCTTCATGAACCGTCCCCTCTGGAAAGATGCTCCTCGATTCTGGCGTGATCATCTGCTGCAGATTCTTAAAAAAGGAAACGTTTCGCTCGCAGTTGCCTGCGGAGAGGAAGGACTGTTCGACTGGGGAGAAATTGACGGAATTCGTGCATTTTCCACCGGATGTGTCGGGCCAATGCAGCAGGAAACTCCGGGGCTTTTTCCTCATGCAGTTCTGGTAACCGTGGACGGTAAAAAAAACAGTTTCAGGGTCATTTCCCCAAGCGGCGCTGTGAGCGACGGGATTCCTATCACCATGCAGACGATGGAAAAGTTTCGTGAGTTTGCCAAAGCCATTACACCTCCCGTGCTGGCTGCTTCGCCCTCATGGAGGATCAGCGAATCTGTGAGCATGACTCTTGCCAATCCCTTTGACTTTCCCCTTACCGGAAAGCTGACCTTTCAGACATATCCTTCCACTTCATGGTCGATCCGTCCGGACGAAATTCAGATCACAGTCGAACCGAAAACCAAAAAGACCTATTATGTGGATATTCAGGGAACACCTCCCGATCTTGGGCCTTTGCCGGATTATTATCTGGAGTTGAAAGCGGGAAAAACAGGCACGCTTTCGCTTGACAACTCTCTTGCCATAAAAATACCACGCCCCCGGACAGGCCGTCCCATTGCCATATCGGCAATTACCGCCAATGTGATTTCCTGCGGTTTCGACGGAAAACCTCTGCGGATACCTGTTTCTGTGAAGGAGCCGGGTACATGCGGGCGTTTGGTTATTTACCGCCGGAATGCCTCTGAAATTCCGGTTTGTATACACATTTCCGATCTCAAGGATCTCAAACCGGGGATGAATGATTTTGTCTGGAACGGCCGCAGCCTTGAAGGCAGGCAAGTTTCACCGGGGCATCTCATCTTTATGATTTTTGTGTTCAACAAAAAAGCTCCGGCCACCTGGGTTGCCACAGGGCCTTCCGGTTTATGGGGGACTTTCATTGTGGAACGGGAGATTTCCGGCCTGGTCGTAAAAACCCACACCGATCATTCTCTTGTATCGTACAGGACAGGTTCGTCCTTTGGTGATCCAAAGCCGGAAAATCTCGAATCCTTTGATGAGATACTGGACGGTATGAAGCTGGATGGATTCGCTTTCGACGGCCGAAAAAGAGTGTTTCTCCTGACACAGGCCGGCATTGCCTGCGCGGTTTTGGATGGTGGGAAAACTGCTCTCGACGCTTCCTTCGGCGAACAGGGCTACTTTCGATTTACTGATTACCGGGGAAGAAAGGCTGGGAATATTTCCTTTGCGGATGGCGAACTGTATGCCGGGATTGGAGGAGGAATTGGGAAAGGACCCAGAATTCTCATTATAGATTGTTCCGCGGGTAAAATAATCACTGAAATCGACCTTACCGAATATTTTGGGGATGACCCGGCTCCGCCTGCTGTAACCGCTGATAAATCAGGGATATATGTCGCCCACCCGGACGGAGAGGTTGTTCTATGTCTGTCACGGCGTGGTGATAGTATCTGGAAGAATGAAGCGGGAGACCAGATCGGGGACAGGGATAGCGATCAAAGGAGCTTGGTTTACAGCATTGGGGTCGACCAATTCGGCCTTTCGTATGTAAATGCGGCAGGAACTACCGCGCGATGCGGGGTAATCGGACCTGATGGCAGAGGGCTTTTCCAGATAATTCCGGCCTGGCTCCCGGGGCTGAGGGTTAGCTCCGTTTTTCCGCTGATTGAGGGGAAGGAGAGCGACGGCCTCTATT
>Ga0172379_10009162_pt1 | contig 12267 bp, 10 predicted proteins | sample GrowelOW334metaG_FD_119756 | JGI IMG/M metagenome (GOLD analysis project Ga0172379, IMG submission 119756) | Groundwater microbial communities from an aquifer near a municipal landfill in Southern Ontario, Canada - Groundwater well OW334 metaG | ecosystem: Environmental > Aquatic > Deep... | reverse complement strand
ATTGTACGCATCACAGGCGATAAAACTTTTGAAAGCCTGGAAAATATAACTAAAGAAAAACTGCCGCGAAAAAGAACCGTCTTTCCAGCAACATTAAAAATCGCGGACGATTTTTCCATTCGCGCGATTCTATATACTTTCGTTTCCCCAAATTCATACACCGGCCAAAACCTAGTCGAAATTCATCTCTTTGCCTGCGATGACGCTGTCCAAACACTGCTTTCAAAAATTACCGCGTCAGGCTGCCGATTCGCTCAGCCCGGCGAATTTACTTACAGGGCATATCTGAATGCGAAAATAAATCTCTCGCAGGCCGAAGCCGTTTCGCAAATAATTTCAAGCTCCAACGAATATCAGCTCGCAGCGGCACAAAAACTCCTCGGCGGCTCGCTCGAAAAAAGCATCTGCAAAATCAGGGAAGATATTCTCGAACTTCTCAGCCTGACAGAGGCAGGCCTCGACTTCGGCGATGAAGACATCGAACTTATCACCAAAAAAGCCGCTGTTGAAAAAACAGAAAAAATAAAAAACAGCTTGAGCGAACTTCTTGCCGGTGCAATTACCTATGAACAAATTGCCGCTGCTCCTTCCGTTGTGATTGTCGGCTCTCCCAATGCCGGCAAAAGCAGCCTGCTGAACGCGCTTGTCGGAAAAAACAGAAGCATTATATCCGAACAGCCCGGCACAACACGCGACGTTTTGCAGCATTGGTTAAAATTAGATAATTGCGATTGCGTTTTATTTGATACGGCCGGTCTTGTTATCGAGCCTGCCAATATTCTTGAAACGCTGGCAAATGCGGCAGCTTTAAATGCAATTGAAACTTCAATGTTAATCATTTTCTGTGTGGATATTACGAAAGACAACTGTTCAGAAGATATAAAAATTCTAAAGAATACCGCGTGGGCTAAAGCCCACCCTACTAATAAAAAGCCTGTGATTTTCGCAGCGACAAAATGTGATTTATTAGATGATAAACAATCTGCAAAAAAAATTGAGGCACTTAAAAATATCTTCGGCAGGGGGTTTGTGCCTGTCAGTGTAAAAAACTCTTTCGGTCTTGAAATTTTAAAACAGACTCTTCGACAAAATATAATCGCTCAAACAGCTTTCTCGTCTCAGGCCGCCGACAAAACGGCCCTGACCGCAAGACATCTTCAGATTGTGAACGATGCGATGAAAAATATCGGCGACGCTCAAAATGAATTGGAAAATAACAATGAGGAAATTGCCGCGATGTTTTTGCGAGATGCGTCGGGTTGTCTTGCAGGCCTCGATGCCGAACATATCGACGAAGCGATATTGGATAATATCTTCTCGAAATTCTGCATAGGAAAATAAATTAGCCACAAAGCCACAAAGGCACTAAGAATTTTAATAAATTATTTCTTCGTGTCTTCGTGCCTTTGTGGCAGTTTTTTTATTTGTCTTTCGCTTCAAATTCAGCGTCAATCACATCGTCGCCGCCTTTGCGATGAACTTCGCCTTCGGCGTTCTTCGGCTCTGAGGCTGCATTTCCTGCCGGCTTTGCGCCGCCCTGTTTCTTGGCGGCCTCTTCATAAAGAATCTTGCCAAGTTCCTGAGCCGCTGTGCTGAGGTTTTCCATAGCCTTCTTTATCGCGTCGCCGTCTTCGCCTTTGGCCGTTTCCTTAAGATTGTTCGTCGCCGACTCGATTTTGCCTCTGGTCTCTGCGGAAACTTTTTCGCCGTGTTCCTTGAGCGTTTTTTCGGTCGAATAAACAAGCTGGTCTGCCTGGTTCTTCAGGTCAATCACTTCTCTGCGTTTCTTATCTTCAGAAGCGTGAGCCTCAGCGTCCTTTTGCATTTTTTCAACTTCCTGCTTGCTCAAACCTGAACTGGATTGAATCTGTATCGACTGCAGCTTGCCCGTGCCGAGGTCTTTCGCTGAAACATTCAAAATGCCGTTAGCGTCAATATCGAATGCGACTTCAATTTGCGGAATGCCGCGAGGTGATGGCGGAATATCCGAAAGCTGGAACCTGCCAAGCGTTCTGTTATCTTTTGCAAATTCTCTTTCGCCCTGCAGAACGTGAATATCAACGCTTGTCTGACCATCAGCAGCCGTTGAGAATACTTCCTTTTTGCTCGTCGGAATCGTTGTATTGCGGTCAATGAGTTTCGTCATAACTCCGCCCAGTGTTTCAACTCCGAGAGAAAGAGGCGTAACATCTAAAAGTAAAATATCCTTAACGCCCGCGTCGCCCGCCAGAACAGCGCCCTGAATTCCAGCGCCAATTGCGACAACTTCATCAGGATTCAAACTCTTGTTAGGCTCTTTCTTGAACAAATCTTTTACAATCTGCTGAACCTTCGGAATTCTTATTGAACCGCCGACAAGCAGAACCTCTGCGATATCCGCGGGATTAAGTTTCGCATCGGCCATCGCCTGAACGCACGGCTTTTTCAATTTTTCAAACACCGGCTCAGCAAGAGCTTCAAATTTGCTTCGCGTAATTGTAAGCTGTAAATGTTTCGGCCCCGATGCGTCAGCGGTAATAAAAGGCAGATTTACCGTCGTTTCAACCTGCGTTGAAAGTTCGCACTTCGCCTTTTCCGCCGCCTCTTTCAATCTCTGATGCGCCATCGGGTCTTTGCGAAGGTCGATGCCTTCTTTCTGTTTAAATTCTTCAGCTAAATAATTGATGAGCAATTCATCGAGGTCATCGCCGCCGAGATGTGTATCGCCGTTGGTGCTGAGAACTTCAAACACGTTGTCGCCGATATCGAGGATTGACACATCGAAAGTGCCGCCGCCGAAATCGAACACCGCGACCTTTTCATTTTTCTTTTTCTCAATTCCATAAGCAAGCGCAGCAGCCGTCGGCTCATTGATAATGCGCTCGACCTTCAAGCCTGCGATTGTGCCTGCGTCTTTTGTCGCCTGCCGCTGAGCATCGTTGAAATACGCCGGTACGGTAATAACCGCCTGGTCAACTTTTTCGCCTAAATAATCCTCCGCCGTCTTTTTCAAATCCTGCAAAATCATCGCTGAAATTTCTGGCGGGGTATATTCCTTGCCCCTTATGTTCACTTTCACCAATTCAGCCGCGCCGCCGGTTACTTTATATGGAACTATCTTTTCCTCAGAGGCGACTTCGCTGTGCCTTCTGCCCATAAAGCGTTTTATCGAAAAAACAGTATTTTCAGGGTTCGTTACCTGCTGGTGCTTGGCAATCTGCCCGACCAACCGTTCGCCCTTATCTGTAAAACCGACAACTGATGGTGTCAGCCTGTTGCCGGAGGAATTCACCAAAACCTTCGGCGAAGAGCCTTCCATTATTGAAACTACCGAATTTGTCGTGCCTAAATCTATTCCAATTATCTTTCCCATTGTTATTTCTCCATTAAACTAAAGAAATTTTCATTCAACTAATCTTCAGTGCAAAGGCCGTGCCAGCTACTCTCAAAAACATAACTTACTGTCAAAAAAGGAGTTAAAATCAGCTCGTCCCGCTAACATCTGCCTTTTTGGCAGGTTTTTTGGACATCCTTAATTTTTTATTTTTATTTTTAATTTTTGTTTTTCCTGTAATATAATCGCGCAATCTGTTTTAAATTGTTTTTGGTACTGCAATTTTGTTTTTAAGTTGAAAGGAATTCGAAGAAATGCCTAATCTATTCGCTAATGGTATGGTGCCGTCCAGGATATTTTTAACAAAGGGAATAGGCCGACACAGATATCAGCTCAAATCCTTCGAGGAGGCGCTCCGCCAGGCCGGCGTGGCAAATCAAAATCTTGTCCAGGTTTCTTCAATTCTGCCGCCAAAATGCAAAATTATCAGTAAAAGCGCAGGGCTCAAGGAATTAGTTCCCGGCTCTATCGCTTTCTGCGTTATGGCTCGAACAGACACAAATGAACACGGCAGACTTATAGCTTCATCTATCGGTATGGCCGTGCCGAAAGACAAAAATAACTGGGGTTACCTCAGCGAAGTTCACGGCCACGGTATGAACGAAAAACAGGCCGGCGATATGGCTGAAGACTTGGCCGCCGAAATGCTCGGCACAACACTCGGCCTTGAAGTTGACCCAAATACCGCATGGAGCGAACGCGAACAGGTCTACAAATCAACAGGCTTCATCATCAGAACGTCGAACATCACACAGGCCGGGCGAGGCGAAAAAGGGCTTTGGACTACCAGTGTCGCAATCGCAATGTTCATTTTCGACTAAATAGTACCTGTTGTGGAAATAGGCATTTGTCATTCCCGCGCAGGCGGGAATCCAGTATAAAATAGTCTCGGCCAAAGGCCGAATCCACAATTTTGATATTTAATTTTTTATTTTTGATTTTATTTATGGAATACGAAAACAATTTCTGTGGTCTGCCGGAAGAATACTGCGACTATAAAAAAGCCAAAGTTGTCATTCTCCCTGCGCCATTCGATGCGACAAGTACCTGGATAAAAGGCGCCGACAAAGGCCCAGCCGCTTTGTTGGAAGCCTCGGCAAATATGGAAACCTATGACATCGAAACAAACTCCCAAGTCTATACCCAGGGCATATTTACGGATGAGCCGATAAAGGAAAAAAAGTCGCCCGAAAAGATGACCGCCGAGCTTAAATCGCGGGTCTTAAAACACATCAAAAGCAAAAAATACGTCGTTACCATCGGCGGCGAACACTCCGTCAGCGCAGGCGCAATCGCCGCCCACGCCGAGTCGTTCGACAATATGTCAATTATTCAGTTCGATGCTCATGCCGACCTCCGCGATGAATATCACGGCTCGAAATACAATCACGCCTGCGTAATGGCTCGCGCAAGAGAAATCGGCCCGGTCGTTCAGGTAGGCATCAGAAGCGCTGCCGTCGAAGAAGGCCCGCTGATTCAAAATGTTGACAATGTTTTCCTCGCACACAAAATCTACAACAATAACAACTGGTTCGATAAGTGCCTGAGCAAATTGACCAAAAATGTCTATCTTACTATCGACCTCGATGCCTTCGACCCCGCTATTATGCCGGGAACAGGCACTCCTGAGCCGGGCGGACTTGGTTGGTATCAAACGCTCGATTTTCTCAAAAGACTGATGACGGAAAAAAATGTTGTCGGCTTCGACGTTGTGGAACTCTGCCCCAATCCCGCAAGCAAAGCGTCAGATTTTCTCGCCGCAAAATTAGTGTACAAACTTCTTACATACAAGTTTGAATAGTTTAGCCATTTATTGTGCAGCAAAAAGGCCATAAGAAACGCTTTTGATTAATTCTTTTAATTTTTGCACTATCAGTTCCGGCGTCATCATATCCCTGCAAACAGGTTTGTCACAGGGTTTGTCTAACCAGCAGGGAGCGCAAGGCAAATCTGCGGTTACATTTACATTACAGGGATAACCGAATACCTTTGGATTTTCCGCACCGCCGTAAATTATCACACAGGGCGTGTTGACCGCTGTCGCCAGATGCATTATTCCGCCTTCATGAGCGATTACCGCATCACAGTGCCGAAGCACAGAAGCGGTTTTTCTGTATCCAAGATTTCGCCAGTCTTTTGCACCGTTTAATTTTGGTCCCTCGGCCTTGTCGCCGATTTGAATGAATGTTATATTTTCTTTTGTAAGAAGCTCGGCTATTTTATGCCACTTTTCTATTTCATAAAATTTGTTAGGAATTTTTGTGGTGATTTTACCGCTCGGAGCAATCGCAACCAGCGGACGTTTCAGCCGCTGCAGTCGCCACTTGCGATAGTCGAGTTCTTTTTGCGTCAGATAAAGTCGAGGCTGATAAATTCGCTCTTTAACCTTTACGCCGACAAGGTCGTACATTCTGTCTATCATATTTTGGACTTTTCTCGCGCCTTTGAAATCAGCATAAGTATATTCGGTGAGCGGGATGGCTCTTTGAAAAAGCGAGGGGTTTTTCTCCATTATGGTTCTGGCGTTCCAGCAGGCGGTTACGTCGGGATTATTTTCAAAAATCTCCCAGCGTCTTTTTGTAAATACAAATATCCGTATATCCGGGTATTCTCTTTTAATTCCTGCGATAACCGCTGTGGCCATCAGATTGTCGCCGAAACCGTGTCCGATGGAGAGGTATATCGCCCTGCCGGAGTTTGTCGTAAAATCAGCCAATTTAAACCGCCTTAAAGATTTGAACTGCCTTTGCAGAAGATATTTTTTATAAAACTAAAAAATCCAGAAGAACTCTCATCTTCCTGCGCTATGTATGGTCTGAATTTTTCTATGTTTTCCTTTATGTATTTTGGCACATCCAACGGCTCAATATAAAATTTCATTTTTTTTCTGCCATACAAATCCCTTTTTGCCTTTATACATTTAGCGATTCGGTTTTTGTCTGTAAAAAAGTCCGTATCATATTTTACGCAGGCAAGAGAATTTATCTTAGCGGCAATATTGTCCGGTGTCATTAGATAACCGAAATGCCAGCCGGCATTATCTATTATTTCGCGCTCTATTGCGGTTTTCGGCGACCGCACTAATTGCCCATCAATAAAATCACGGCCCCTGCAAAAGGCAGGGTGTAAATTATCTCTCTGGCTGCGAAGATTAAGATAATAATAATAATCCTTTTGCCTCAATATACATGGTTTTTGTTTAGTGCGAATAATAGGAAAGACGTCTGGATTTGCTATTTCGTCAGCATCGCCGACGATTACTATATCATCCGGCTGAAGATTAGCAAGTCCTCGTTTGATGCATTTTCTTTGGTAGTTTTCGTTTTGCCAAACACCGGTCGTAGGTTTGCCATCCATTGAGTTTTGTTCGCGTGCGAGCAGTTCTTGTTTGTTTTCGTTTCGCCAGTGGTTTTTCAGCGGCATATCTTCTACAATGATGTGAATTATTTTGTCTTTAAATTTTGCAAACTCCGGCCTATTTTTTGCCTGCTCAAAATAAAGAGGTTTTTCTTTACCGGTATGAGTATATGGCGATTCTACCAGAACGAACTTATCAACGACAGCGTCCAGAGTATTCAGTCGGATTTCCAGCAACAGTAATTCATTAAAAAATGTAAAACAATCATAAATCATAAAATTCCCTAAGACTATTATTGGTTCTTTTTACTCTAATTCATTGAACGAAATAAGTCTAATGCCACATTCTCTGATACATTTTTTAATGTCTTGGTTAGCGGCGATATTTGCATCAAATTCTATAGTTTTTCTAAATTCTTCTGAATCTCCAGACCATGCATCCTGATAGCCTGGATGAAGCATCAACTCGTAAACTCCATCAGGGATTGCTTTGAAGCATTGGATAAATCGTTCCTTGGGGTCGGAAAGATAGGGTATTAAATAATCTGGAGAAATCATACTATCCGGCGTAAGCAGCCCACTCCTTCTGGCAACCATATCCTGAAATATCTGTGAACATTTTTTTGAAATTTATTAAATCCATCTCTATTTTTTTTAATTTATGGCAAAACGGCAGCCTCTATCAAGGCTTGGCCGCCAATACCCAAAGTTCCGGACCAGTCTCCCGCAATTTGGCCGGCAGTTTGTACCAGTATTTGCGCCTGCGATAAGAATATTTACCGCGATGAAAACTGTTCACAATTTTCAGTCCTACCGCTGAAACCAAATCTGCAAGCTCGCCGTTGCCGCGGAACTGATAGGAGTGCAGCGATTTTGTAACGTCGATGTCAGAACTTTCCTGAGGCACAATTGCCAAAAGAACTCCGCCGGGCTTCAGCATTGCAGCTATATTTTTCAACGCATCAAACGGCCTGTCTAAATGCTCAAGGCAGTGCCTGGTAAAAATTATATCAAAGGAATTTTCCTCAATTACTAAATTTCGGATATCGCCGTCAATCACATTTCGCCCCTTAGACCGGGCATATTCGACTGTTTGGCGGGACAACTCAAGGCCGAAGACATTTTTAAACCTTTTTCTTGGCATAAAAACCCCAAACCCGGCAGGACAGCCTTTCTTTAAATACGAAAGAGACCAGCCGTCTCTGCAGCCGACATCGAGAAATTTTACATCAGGCGAAAAATTTGGGTTAGCCCTTTCAATCGTCGGTTGAGTGTGATGCAGCCTGCCCCCAACCATCAAAAAACGAATCGCCTCAGCTATATTAAATTTTACTATCTGATTATTATCGTGTGGCGCTGTACCCAAAATCTGACGAGAATAAAACTCTTCATCAGAATCATACATAACCATTTTACCTTGTATCAGTTTCATAATATTAGTTTATCTCGGTTTTGTAAAATATGTCAAGTTTTTTGCCAATTCATCGTAAATTTTTTCTTCTCTTTTTATCATTACGCCATGGCTGAAATTCTGGCGAATCTGCTCTTTTGCGGCGGAAATCATTTTCATTTTTTCATCGCAGGGCATATCCGCAACCTTCAGCATCGACAAACAAAGAGAATTCGCATCTCGCGGCTCGACAAGATAACCGAATTTGCCGCCATCGAGAATTTCCGGTATTCCGCCGGCATTTGACGCTATGCAAAGCACTCCAGCCGCCATTGCTTCCATAAGACCCCTCGGCAACCCCTCGGCAATAGATGGCAGAACAAAAGCATCTGTTGCACAATAAAGTTCCAGCATATTATTAACCCTGCCGGGAAAACGAATAGAATCGCCGCAGCCAAGTTTAGCGGACTGTTTCTCGAGTGCATCTTTCAATTCGCCTGCACCGGCAAAAATAAGCAAGGCATTTGGAATTTGCTTCTTTACCTGCGCAAAAGCATCAATCAAAAACTTCTGTCCTTTTGTCTCAGCCAGTCTGCCCGCTGTTGCGAAAACAAAAGCATCCTGCGGGATATTAAATTTTCCCCGAACAGCAGTTCTGTCGAAACGAGTGTGGGAATAATAATCATAATCTATCGAATTGCCGAGATTAATAATCCGCTCAGACTTAACAGTTGGGTTGTTTGCGATAATGTCCTCTTTGACTGCCTGACCAACAGCAAGAATCCTGTCTATGCAGGGCAGAACAAAAAGGTTTAGCAGTTTTCTGTTAATATTTCGAGTTCTGCCAAGACCATGGACGTGAGCAATTATCACAGGCACACCTGCTAATTTGCCTGCGATTGCGCCATAGACAATAGACTTGTGATGATGACAATGAAAAATGTCAACTTTTTGTTTTTTCAAAAGTATTGCAAGTTTTAAAATCGCGAAAAACCTCAAAAAGCCAAGCGATGGTTTTGTCGTTAAATAGAAAACTTTTTTGCCATTTTGTTCAAAAACGTTTGGATTGTCGCTGTTTTTAGTGTGATATATGCAAATCGTTTCATATTTTTGCGGATTGATGCCGCAGATTACTGATGCTCTTGATGGAATGTCCCCGCCATATTTAGGCCAAAGTCTGGCCACAATGATTTTCCCATCTCGCATATTTTAGTTTTCCTTAGCAGCTCAAATCGCTTTTGCCGGACGGGGCATTCTATATCCGCGTGTGAAAAACAGCAATCCATTTTTCCGCTCTTAATCCGCTGCTTGACAAAAACCGATATATACACTATAATAATATCCTATCTAATGGCATTCAAATCGGCCAACCGTCGATTTTGGTGCCCCTGAGACGTATTTTGATTTGCGATTATGGCGTTGCAGCCGGGCGCAAATGCCGCTTTGACAGGCTCTTACAGCTCGTTGCCTAAGAGAGGGTCATAGCGGAAAAGCCCAACTGAACTGCAATTAGCTGGAATAACGATAGTTTATCAGGAGTAAAAAATGAGTAAAAAGTCCGCACAGGATGGTCGTCCCCAATCTCCGGAAGATTTCCCCCTTAAAACCGGTGCAGAAATAGTCGTCGATACCCTCATCGAACAGGGCGTCGATACAATGTTCGGCTACCTCGGCGGCGTAGTACTGCCCCTGTTTGATAAACTCTACGATGCGCCAATCAACTTCATAATCCCCCGCCACGAACAAGGCGGCTGCCATATGGCTGACGGCTACGCACGTGCAACCGGCAAAGTCGGCGTTATCATCGCCACTTCCGGCCCAGGCGCCTGCAACCTCATAACCGGCATAGCCAACGCGATGATGGACTCGGTTCCAATGGTTGCACTGACCGGACAAGTTCGCACTGACCTTATCGGCAACGATGCGTTTCAGGAAGCCGATACCACAGGCATTACGCGTCCGATTACAAAACATAATATGATAGTCAAGGATGTTAAGGATTTGCAGCCTGCGATTCGTCAGGCGTTTTATATCGCAAAGACAGGCAGACCCGGCCCGGTGCTGATAGATATTCCGGTTGATGTTTCGCTTGCAAAATGCAGAGAAACCCCGCTTACAGAAATTTCTCTGCCCGGCTATAAACTTCAGCAGGCAGGCCATTCTCGACAGATTAAAATTGCTGCTTCTGCGATAAATAAATCCGAAAAGCCCGTTCTATATGTAGGCGGCGGAGTTATTACGGGCAATGCTTCGGATGAATTGCGCAAGTTTGCGAAAAAAGCAAACCTGCCCGTTACGATGACGCTGATGTCGCTGGGAGCCTATGACCAGACACAGGCCGAATCGCTCGATATGCTCGGTATGCACGGCAGCGCGTATGCGAATTACGCTGTTCAGGAAAGCGATTTGCTTATCGCCGTCGGCGCAAGATTTGACGACAGAGTTACCGGCAAACTGAAAACTTTCGCTCCGAACGCGAAAATTATTCATATCGATATCGACCCAAGCAGTATCAGTAAAAATGTTCACGTTGATATTCCTGTTGTCGGCGACGCTAAATTTATCCTGGCCGAACTGACGAAGGAAATTGAATATAGAGAACGCAAAGAATGGTTTGATAAAATAGCGGATTGGAAATCGAAGTATCCATTTAAATACGATACCACAAGCGCAAATATCAAACCTCAATATGTAATTGAGCAAATATGGGAAGCAACGAAGAATAACGCGATTATCGTTACCGGCGTTGGCCAGCATCAGATGTGGACGGCTCAATTTTATAAGCAAACAAAGCCTCGACACTTTATCACATCAGGCGGTTTGGGAACGATGGGCTTCGGACTGCCCGCCGCAATTGGCGCACAGGTTGCCTGCCCGGACGCTTTAGTTATAGATATTGATGGCGACAGCAGTTTCAATATGACGATGAATGAGCTTTGCACAGCCGTTCAGTACGAGCTGCCGATAAAGGTTTGCATCCTTAACAACGGCTATATGGGTATGGTTCGCCAGTGGCAGGAATTATTTTATGGCAAAAGATATTCCAAGAGTTCATTGCGAAACCCCGAATTCGCGGCAGTTGCCGAGGCATTCGGCGCAGTAGGCATAACCGTTGATAAGAAAAACGATGTCAAAACCGCTATCGCCAAAATGCTCGCCGAGAAAAGACCTTGTTTAGTAGACTTCAAAGTCGAACGTGAAGAAAACGTCTGGCCGATGGTTCCTACCGGCAAGAGTCTGCACGAAATGGACGGCCTGAGCATTTTCGAGAGTATGTCGTAAACAGAAAATTAAATATCAAAAATAAAAAATAAAAATTGAGGAATTCCGCACCTGAAATCAGGTGCGGAAAGAGTTCTTAATTTTGCAAAGGGATAATATATGAAACATATAATATGCGCATTGGTTAACAACAAGCCCGGCGTTCTGGCACACGTTGCCGGTATGTTCGCCGCAAGGGCTTTTAATATCGATTCGCTCGCAGTCGGCAGAACTGATGACCCGGCTCTTAGCAGAATGACGATAGTCGTTCTGGGCGATGATAAGGTCGTTGAGCAGGTTCGCAAGCAGCTCAACAAAATTATCGATGTTGTAAAGATACAGGATTTTTCAGGCACTGAAGTTGTCGCCAGAGATTTAATGCTCCTGTGCATTCATACTCCGCCGGAAAAAAGGCCGGAACTGCTTGCGCTGATTGAAATGTTTAAAGCCAAAGTTGTCGATATCGGACAAAAAACAATTATGGTAGAAGCTGTCGGGCCGGAAGAAAAAATCGAGGCTCTTATCGAAGCGTGCAAACCCTACGGCATTAAAAGTATGGTTCGCACCGGCACAATAGCTATGGCGAAATTCAGCAAAACTGTTCCAACCGATAATCAGTAAAATGCCGATTGGCATTAGATTGTGGATACGAAATTCAGGCTGAAAATGAGGGGTAAAACTTGCGCGCGGCTCGAAAATAAAGGACTTATGTCAAAAGCGCAAGTGAATTTCGATAAAAACGCGCAAGAAATGTTACAAAAACCGAGCATAAAGTTGCAAAATTCAAGCATAAATTTGCATGAAACGAGCAAAATTCTGCAACATTTTGCAAAATTTTGCAAAAAAACGTAAAATTTTGATTAGCTTTCGTCAAGTTTTGAACGGT
>Ga0172379_10009161_pt1 | contig 12268 bp, 13 predicted proteins | sample GrowelOW334metaG_FD_119756 | JGI IMG/M metagenome (GOLD analysis project Ga0172379, IMG submission 119756) | Groundwater microbial communities from an aquifer near a municipal landfill in Southern Ontario, Canada - Groundwater well OW334 metaG | ecosystem: Environmental > Aquatic > Deep... | reverse complement strand
TAATCACGCAGTTAAACTCTATGAATCTTTTGGATTTGTTATTGAGTCGCGCAAGGAGAATTACTTTGGAGATGGCGAGCCGAGGTTGATTATGATAAAAAATAAATAATTTTTTTATGCAACTACTAAAAACAATCAAACATAGCGATTTATTTTCGCCTTATATATCAGAAAGAAACGAAGAAATAAAGATTAGAAAAGCGGCGCGTACCGTGGTTTTTGATAATGAAAATAATATTGCAATATTAAAAGTCGCTAATCACAATTATCACAAATTGCCGGGTGGGGGAGTTGAAGAAGGTGAGGATCTGGACAAAGCCTTGGAGCGAGAAGCAATGGAGGAAATTGGTTGCAAAATAACAGTAATCGGAGAAGTCGGGGAGATAATCGAGTATAGAGATAGGTGGAACTTGAAGCAAGAATCATATTGCTATTTGGCAAAACTAGTTGGCGAAAAAGGTCAGCCGGACTTCACGGAAGAAGAAATAAACAATGGCTTTGTCGCTCTGTGGGTTTCATTGGATGAGGCCATTGAAAAACTCAAGAAAGATGAGCCCGATGATTATGAGGGGAAATTTATCAAAGTGCGAGATTTGTGTTTTCTTGAAGAGGCTAAAAATATGAAAGAAAATTTCATATTAAAGAAAATTAACAAGGATATTTTTCAAATAAACGAACCATGGAATATTGAGGGTTGCAACATTTATTTATTCAAAAAAGATAATAGCTGTCTAATTTTTGATAGCGGAATAGGTTTATTTTCTTTGAGAAATTATTTGGAGGAAATGAAGATTGCTACTTTTCTAATCGCATTGACTCATTCACATTTTGATCATATCGGTGGCATTGCGGATTTCACAAAAGAAGAGTGTGCTATTCCAAAAATTATCACAGAGTCGATACAGGATAGAGATAATTGGGGGTTGGAATATTTTAAAGCCGAAAATCTTGATCAGTCCTTGCTTGTTGATTTGACTAGCAAAACAACGCAACAAATCTGTGATGACTTTTCAATTCAGATGCCAGTTATTGTGCCGATTAAAGAGGACGTGATTACTTTCTCTGATTATTGTTTTAAAATAATGCATCTTGGTGGACATACGGCTGATTCTTGCGTATATTACGATGCGCAGCATAAAATTTTAGTAACAGGGGATTTGCTATATGACGGAGAAATTTATGCCACATGTCGTTCTTCAAATAAAGAGCAATTTGCAAGTGCACTGAAAGTTATCAGTGAATTAGATTTTGATTTAGTTTTACCCGGGCATAATCGAGTTATGAATCGCGAGGAAGCCTTGCAAGTAATCAAGAGGTGGTTGAAAGATTTAGCTTAATTGGCTATTCATTGTGTTGCAGTAGCGCCATAGCTCGCCCTAATCTCACCTCAATCCGATCCCAATTTTCCAAAATATTGTTCCTAGTCATATCCCTGCCTACCCTGCCTACCGGCAGGCAGCAGGCAGGCATAGCCCCGTGCAAATTTCAAAAACGCTAACACAAGGCGTTTTTTGTGTTTATGCTATAATGAGTTTAAATAGCAAATTTATGTATTATCTCTATATTATAGAATGCGCTGACAAAACGCTCTACACAGGTATCACGAAAGATTTAGAACGTCGAATTTTTGAACATAATGAAACGAAGCGAGGCGCGAAATACACATCATCTCGTCGGCCGATTAGGCTGGTATTTTTTCAAAAATTTGAAAAACGTTACTTGGCAATGAGAGAAGAATATCGAATCAAACAGTTAAAAAAGGCTCAAAAAGTGGAGCTAATCGAAGAATTTCGGAAAATATCGCGCTAATCGTTTTGGAAAAATTAAAATAGGCCAGCTCCGTTTTTGCGCCTAGGCTGGTAATGTGCTATAATTTAAAAGTAATAAAATAAATAAAAAATATGGCACAAACAAAAAAAATAAAAAAAGAGGGGGGTGGTTTTGATTGGCAAGAAACTCTTTCCGGATTGGGGGTTGGTTTTTTCAAAAATTTTGCCGATTCATTGGCGGATAAAATAAAGCATCGAATTCAAGAAATGATAGTGGCCTTGCAAAAAGGTCTCCTGGGAACATTTTTGATTTTAATCGGAGCAATTTTTGCTCTCATTAGTTTGGTCATTTTTATCAACGACATTCTAATGATTGGCAATGGAGTAGGTTATGCAATCGTGGGAATTTTTTCAATCCTAATTGGGTTATTAATTATTAAGAGTAAATAATATGGACGCAAAAGAAATCAAGAGCAAAGCCACTGAGATGAAAGTCGAAGTGCAAAAGATGGCCGAAAAAGAAATTGCCAAGGCCAAAAAAGAGTTGGAAAGTGTGGGGAAAAAGGTTGAAGATTATGCTAAGAAGAATCCGGAAAAAGCAGCGATGATTTCCGCCGGGATTGGAGCAGCTTTGGGCGCAACTATCGCTGTGCTTTTGGGTAAATCAGGCAAAGGCAAGAAAAAATAGTCGACAGGCCCCGTGTGATCCGCCAGCTGGCGGAGATTTTATGGAGTTTGCCAAAAAAGACTTTTTGAGGTATAATTAATAGAGGGTATGATAACCCTCTATTTTTTTATTTAAACCAGGACTTACGCGTTTGCCGAAAAATAGTTCCGCATGTTTTCCTTGTTAACAGGGAAAGTCTCCAGTAGACAAAACTCCGGCTAACCAAAAAGAGGGAATCGCGCTTTTAGGAATTTTTTAAGGTGAATGCGTAAGTCCCATGGACAATGAAAGATTCAACAGAAAAACAAGTAAAAATAGATTTGGGACGTTTTTGGAGGCGTATTTGGAAGCTCCTCGAGCCCAGTCAAAAGCAAATCAAACGTTTGCTTGTGTTGATTATGGCGATGGAGATAGCGCGCTTAACTGGCCCCTTTATGCTCAAATTGGTGATTGATAAAATCACTAATTTTGACGTGGCTCAATTGGGAAATATTCTAATCTTAGTTGGGGCGATGTTTTTAGTTAATCAAGGGCTTTCTTTGGTCGATTATATAGCGGACAAAAGAATCTTTGATGTGTTTGTGGATTTCGACGCTTATCTTGCCAACAATGCCCACAAGAAAATGGTTTTTTTAAGTCTAGGCTATCACGAGAAAGAAAACACCGGCAGTAAAATTATCAAGATTAGTCGAGGTATTGATAAGATTGATAATCTTTTTGGTAATTTTTTCTGGGAAGTGGCTCCGACTATTTTTCAGATTATTTTTACCACAATTACGCTTTTTGTCGTCAATTGGCGCTTCGGGGTGATTGTCTTGATTTTTGTTCCGGCCTTTATTTTTCTCACCCTTCGAGTCAACCGGTTGGTTTTTCCTTTTCGCAAAAAACGTTTTGATCAGCAAGAGGTGGCTGCCAGTCTCATGACTCAGTCGATTATCAATATTAATACGGTCAAATCTTTTGTGGCGGAGCTTCGGGAATACGCGCAATTTTCTCGCGCGACAAAGAATGTGCAAAATAGCGTTCTTCAAGAATTCGGAAAAATTCTGCAATACAACATCGCAAGAAATTTAGTAATTGATCTTGGTCGTGGGTTTGTGTTGGTTTTTGGAATTTATCTAGTGCTTCATGGACAAATCACAATCGGCAGTATCGTTTTTGTCTATACTATTTCCGAAAAAGCACTCCTTTCACTTTTTCGCATCTCACGCCTCTATGACCGAATTATGGAATCCAGCGAAGCGGTGGAGAGGTTATATCTCTTATCTAAAGAAGAAGCGGAAATAAAAAACACGGAAAAAGGAATTAAGCCAAAAAACATCGAAGGAAGGATTGAATTTAAAAATCTTTCTTTTTGCTACAAGGACAGCGATAATCGAGCATTAGACAGGGCTAGTTTTACAATTAACTCCGGCTGCGTCGTGGCGTTAGTCGGACCATCTGGCGGGGGCAAAACAACAGTTGTGCGAATGATTTATCGACATTATGATCCAACCGAGGGGCAAATTTTGCTTGACGGAAAGGATTTGCGTGAATATGATCTCTATGCTTTCCGTAAATTTATGGCGATTGTTCCCCAGGAAGTGGAAATTTTTGACACGAGTATCAAAGAAAATATCGCTTATGCCAAACCAACTGCCAGCATGGAAGAGGTTGTGGCGGCTGCGCGCACGGCTAATGCCGAAGAATTTATCTTGCAACTCAAGGATGGTTATAATACGACTGTGGGTGAGCGGGGAATTAAATTATCTGGGGGTCAAAGACAGCGCGTGGGAATTGCCAGAGCTATCCTAGCTAACCCGCGCATCCTCATTTTTGATGAAGCGACATCAAGCTTGGATTCCTATTCAGAGCGCCTAATTCAAGATGCGATGGATAAGATTAGTCGCAATCGAACAGTAATCGTAATTGCTCATCGTTTGAGCACAATCAAAAAAGCAGACAAAATTATTGTCTTGGAAAAAGGCAAGGTCGTGGAAGAAGGAAGTCACACTGAACTTTCCCGGATGGACGGGGGACTCTATCAAAAACTGATTAAATTGCAAGCAGTCGGTGATGTGACCTAGTCCATAAGAGAACTAAAAATAAACTTATGCTAAGAGAAGAAATTAAAAAGAAAGCCGTTTTCTCTGCTGATGATTTTGGCATCAGTAAATTAGCCAATACTAATATTTTACGTGTGGCAAAAACGGGAAAATTAGATCGGGTTGAGATAATGATTAGTGAAAATATCAGTCCGGAAGAAGTGAGTGAGCTAAAGCGCCTAGGAATTAAATTAGATATTCATCTGCATCTGGTGGATTATAATTCAAATTATTGGCGGGGGGATAGACGTTTGCATGAAGGTGCTATTCGAAGAGCAGTGATGTTTGGGTTGAAATATTTTTTTGGAAAAACTGATCCGGAAAAAGTGGAATTGCAATGGGCGATTCAGATTGAAAAATTTGAAGAAATTTTTGGTCAAGCGCCAGATGGAATTGGTTCGCACGAGTATATCCATTATTTCCCGCCCTATTTGCGAGCAGTTTTGCGTTTGGGAGAGAAATATAAAATTCCTTTCGTGCGTTTTGGAAAAGTCTCTTTCGTTTGTAATAATTCTGTCGCAAAAGTCCTAAACTGGCTAAGAAAAAAAGGGTTGGAAAATATTAAAAAAACTACGCTGAAAACAACCGATTATATGGTTAGTTTTGATTGGATGGGAAATTTGAATTTTCTTTCTGGCTTACCTGGGGGTAGTTTGGCTGAGGTGGTTTTTCATCCGGAGCGAGAAGATGAGCTTGAGTTTCTGGAAAAAGTGTAAGAAAGTAGAACAAAAAATAAACGAAATTTGCTTGACAAAAGCCCTAAATTGGAGTTAACTAAAGAAGATGAAGAGAATAATTCTTGCACTTATACGACTATATCAAAAGACCCTTTCTCTTGATCAGGGACCGCTTTCCTATGTTATTTCTGAACGAATTTGTCGTTTTCATCCAACTTGCAGTCAATATACCTATGAGGCGATTGAACGCTTTGGAATCTTTCGAGGAGGGTTTTTCGGTCTAAAAAGAATTGTGCGTTGCCATCCTTGGAATAGTGGAGGATACGACCCAGTGCCAAAAAAATAATTAACTATTTTAGAACCAAAATATTGTGTTCACTGATGAAGTAAAAATAAAAGTCTTTGCCGGTCGTGGAGGAGATGGTGTGGTGGCTTTTAATAAGGTCAAGATGAGTCTTGGCCCGACTGGTGGAAAAGGTGGTGACGGAGGAAACGTCTATTTTGAAGGTGTCTCCAATCTATCCGCTCTCAATAAATATAAACATAAAAGGGAATACTGCGCGGAAAATGGACAAAACGGGAAAAAGGATAATTCCGAGGGGCATGGCGGAAAAGATTTGATCTTAACTGTGCCAATTGGTAGCGTCATACATGAACTGCGAGATAAAAAAGAAATAGAAATTATCCAAGTTGGCCAAAAAGTTTTGATAGCAAAGGGCGGAATGGGCGGAAGAGGAAATTTTTTCTTTCGCGGTCCCACCAATACTTCTCCAAAAGAAAGAGAGTTGGGTAAGCCGGGCGAAGAGCGAGATTTGTTTATCGAGCTAAGATTTATCGCTGACGTTGGTCTTATTGGTCTTCCTAGCGCTGGAAAATCATCCCTACTTAACGAATTGACCGCTTCAAAGGCCAAAGTGGGTAATTATGATTTTACGACGCTAGAGCCGAATTTAGGAGTGATGGAAGGTGCTATTTTGGCTGATATTCCTGGACTAATTGAAGGCGCATCCGAAGGAAGAGGGCTGGGAATGAAATTTTTGCGTCACATTCAAAGAACAAAAATTTTGATCCATTGTGTCAGTCTGGAATCGTTAAACGCCCAAAAGGATTATCAAATTATCCGCGAAGAGCTGGGAAAATATTCAGAAGAATTGACCAAGAAAAAAGAAATTATCCTGCTTACCAAAACTGATCTCGTGGAGGAAGAAGCAATTACCAAAAAAATCGAAGAGTTGCGCAAAATCAATCCCGTAGTGCTTAGCGTTTCGATCCATGACCAAGATAAGCTAGAAGAATTAAAAAAATATATACTAACCGCTTTGGGTGATTAACTAATCTGAAATAAATATTATGTATTGGATTTTTTCTATCCTTTTTGCTGTCGCCATTCTAATCCCAGATATCATCAGGGTGAATATTTCTTTCCTGGCTGAAGAACGAGCGGAAGAAGTGGCAATCTTTATCCTTGGCTCAATCGCTTTTTTGACTTTTATTCATAATGAAAGACGAATTGCTTTCCAAAAAAAGGAAAAGGAAAAGACGCAAAAACAGATGGATCAAGCAGTAAGAGATCTGGTTGATTCTTATAGCTACATCGGCGAAGTGAATAGAAAAATGGATATCCTAATGGGCGTGGCGCTAGGACTGGCTGACCGGTCTATTTTGGATCGCAAAAAAGAAAAAGAAACCTACGAATCAATCATTAACGCCACCAATTTCTTGGTTAAGGCGGATTCAACCACTATTCGCTTCATTGACCTTGAGACAAATAAAACGGAAAAGGAAGTCAGACTTTTTGATGATGTTACTCAAAAAAACAACATTGGTAATAAAGATTTGATCGAGATGAGCGAGAATGTTAATGTGAAAAAACAAGAGAATGTATTGATCGTTTCTTCTCCTCAAAAGATCAAAAACATAAAAAGCTACTTGATCATCAGTGGTTATGATGAAAACGAAGAAGGAAAACCTAAAAATATGGAGATCCTAAAACTATTCGCTTCTCAATCCATCTTTCTCTATAGCTATATGCTAAAAGAAGCGAAAAAATGTGACTAAGTTTATTAACATCCTAATTTTATAAAATATATGCAAAAAAAGACACTAAAACCACTCGGAGAAAACGTATTGGTAAAACTAATCAAGGCTGATCAAAAGACTAGTTCGGGCATTTTTCTACCAGAAGTAGCTAACGCAGAACGCCCGCAAGAGGGTAAGGTACTGGCAATCGGTGCGAGCGAGAAGATTCAGGTCAAAAAAGGGCAAACGATCATCTTTGCCAAATACAGCGGAACGGAAATTAAAGTTGGTAATGATGAATGCCTAATTCTCAAAGCGGAAGATATTTTGGCAGTCGCAGAATAACAAGCATACGTATTCATTAAGGTTCAAGAAGTAAATAACTTATTTTACCAATTCGTAGCCTTTCATTTTCCAGGTGGCTAAGCCATCAGAAAGCGCCAGCGTATTTGAAAAACCCAAATCAAACAGACGAACCGCTGCCTTAAAAGCGCCAAGACTATCATTGTCATAGAGAATAATTTTTTTTCCAAAAGGAAGCTCTCTTCTTTCCTCCTCGAGATTGTCCAGAAAAATATTAGTTGCTCCCGCCAAATGGCCCGAGCTGAAATCAGCACTATTTCTGACATCGACGAGCGTGATGTTTTTTTCTGTCTCCAGCAGTTTTTTCAAATCATCGCTAGTGATATATTTCACCTTGGCCTGATCAGCAAAAGACTTAGGGTCACCATCAGTTATTGTGGGATTAAACTTATTTTTCCATGAAGTAAAGCCACCTTCCAAATAGACCACACCCGCGAAACCTCTAGAGGAAAAATTTGCAAAAGCGACATTGATAATTTCAGCCGCACCAGTCGCATCAATCAACACGCAGATTTTATTTTTTAATGCTCCGGGAGAAAAAGTGGCGATTTTTGGATCGGAGATGTTAATCGAATCGACAATGTGTTCAAGTCTGTATTGATTTTCGCTACGTAGATCAATAAGGATTAAATCGGTCTTGGCCTGAATTTTCTTTGCCAAATCTTCCGCTGTAATTTTTCCGATCTTTTTTGAGTCAATGGTTTCTGGCTGAATCGATTCCGGCTTATTTTCAAAGAGAGAAACCTGCCCAGAATTTGATTTAAGCAAAGAAATCGCTCCAATCAAAACAATCAAAAACAAGCCGACAAAAATAGCTTTCGTGTTGTTTTGCTCTTTTTCATTATCAGGATCAAACATGCTCTTATTTTAAAATACTTCCGATAAAACTAGCATTGCCGTTGACAAATTCTGTTATCTTTAAATTATTCTTTCCTTCTAGTTGGACTTCTTCAAGAAAAATAATTCCGGCACCGGTTTGCACGGCGATTTTTTCACCTGATTGAAAAATCTTCCCTGGAGGATGCTCTCCCACCGAAGAAGTATTTCCCAAGGCAAGTTTATTTATTTTCAGACGGACATTCAGTTCATTGCGTTGCCAATAGGTGAAAACTCCCGGCCAAGGATAGAAAGCTCTAAATTGGTCATAAATTGACTGCGCATCATTAAGCCAAGTTATTTTTCCATCACTTCTTTCGATTAATTGACAAAGGCTGGCTAATTGGTTGTCTTGTTTTTGTGGCGAAATTTTTCTCTCAACCCAAAGGGGAATTGTTTCCAAGAGCAAAGAAATTGACAATTTGGCCAATTTTTGAGAAAGCTGTTCACTGGTTTCTGTTGGAGAAATAGTTATTTTTTTCTGGGAAAGAATCATGCCTGTGTCAATGCCAGAATCCATCAACATAATTGTCACACCGGTTTCTTTTTCGGAATCTAAAATAGCGTTTTGAATGGGAGATGGGCCGCGATAGCGGGGGAGCAGGGAAGCATGCACATTGACAGCGCCGAAGCCAGGCAAATCCAAGACAGCTTCGGGTAAAATCTTTCCATAGGCGGCAACAATAAGCAGGTCTGGTTTTTGATTTTTTAGTTCGCTGATTTCTTCCTCGCCAAACTTAGCGGGAGAAAAAACTGGAATCTGGTTATTCTCGGCTGTTATCTTAACAGCCGTTTTTTGCATTTTTTGATCGCGCCCAACTTTTTTATCACCCTGAGTGTAGACACTAATCAGATTATATTTCTCCGCGATAAGCGCAGTGAGAATTGTGTCTGCAAAAGACGATGTTCCCATAAAAATAGTGCGGAGTTTGATGAATTTTTTTGGCATAATTGTTTTAAGATTTACGCGTTTAAATTAAATTTGTTTATTTTTTTTGGCAAACGCGTAAGTCCTGCGTGTTTTAGATTCTCTCAATATATAATATTCCGTCCAGATGATCAATCTCGTGTTGCAAAGCTCGCGCCAACAATCCTTCTGCTTCGATAGTGATAACTTTCCCGACCTTATTTTGCGCAACTACTGTTACTTTTTTAGAGCGTTTAATCGAGATGAATTGTCCAGGAAAAGAAAGACAGCCCTCTTCGGCGATTTCTTTGCCCCAGGATTTTGATTTGATTTTCGGGTTGATGAGGATGTAGGTTTTCCTTTCAAATCTAATGACACAAAGTCGCAATAATTTTCCTATTTGAGGAGCCGCCAGCCCCATACCACCATTCTCCTTCATTGTTTCCAGCATATCAAAAATCAACTCACGAATCAGAGGATCCCTCGGGTTTTTCACATCCTGCGCTTTTTTCTTCAAGCGCGGATCAGGATAAGTTAAAATTGGTAGTAATGACATAGTATTATGCTAAATTAACTAACTACTGGAGCCTTCCTGGGAATAGCCACCTAAATAGTAGAAATCGGATCAATATCAATGACCCAACCAGTTGGCAAGGATCTGAGAATTGCCAGACTTTTTTGAGGTAATTTTTTTTGAAACTTAATAATTAGCTGTCTGCGAAATCTTTGACGAATTTTCGACACAAAACAATCTGCCGGAGACGTTATTTGCAAAGCACAATTTTCAACATTCAAAAGATTATACACCCGTTCTGTTTCATTGACAACTCTCTTTTGATTATAATCCTCAAAGACTAGTTTAGCAATTTTTCCGAAAGGGGGATAGTGTAAAATTTCCCGATCTGGCAGCTCTTGTTCATAAAAAAGCTGGTAATCATTTTGTACGATAAGAGAGAGTAGTTTGTTTTCCGGACGATAAGTCTGGATGATGATTCGACCGGGAAAGCGAGCGCCGGGACGAGAAACACGGCCAGCTAGCTGAACGAGATTCTGCCAAGCTTTTTCTCCAGTGCGAAAATCTGGCAGGGTGAGCATATTATCCGCATCAATGACGCCGACCAGGCTCATGCGGGGCAAATCCCAGCCCTTGGTGATCATCTGGGTGCCAATAAGGATGTCAATTTCTCCGCGAGAAAATTTTTCATAAGCCTCCTTTTGAAAATCTTTTTTATTGTTACTTTCAGAATCTAGGCGCAAAATTCTGGCGCTGGGGAAAAAATCTTTCACTTCTCTTTCTACTTTTTGCGTGCCTAATCCCACATTGCGGAATTCAATCCCATGGCATTTGGAACAATTAGGGATAGCGGAAGCGACAAACGTACAATGCGGACATTTGTATTCTCGCGAACTATAAATCAACGCGCGATCACAGTCGGGGCATTTGAGAACAGTCTTGCAACTTTTGCAGACAGAAAAATTACTCATCCCTTGGCGATTGATGAAAAGAATTGTTTGCAAATTATTTTTCAAGGCATAACTAATTTCACTTTTTAGTTTTTTACTGATGCAAGAATAATTCCTCACCCAACGCTCCTTTTTCATATCAACTAGCTCAATCGTACTGCGGACTTTTTGGGCAGTTGAATTTTTTGGATGATAGGAGTCACTCAGAGTTAGTAGCGTGTATGATTTATTTTGAGTTTTGAAATAAGTTTCAATGCTTGGCGTAGCAGAACCACGAACAAGACGGCATCCATATAATTTCGTCAATTCTTCCGCTACGGTTCGGGCATCATAGCGCGGATTCATATCCCACTGTTTGAAAGACATATCCTGCTCTTCATCAATCACAATTAAAGCAAGCTTTTGAAATGGAGCAAAAACGGCCATCCGAGTACCAATAATAATCTTCGCCTCACCAGATCTTATTCGTTGCCAATTAGAAAATAAAGCGCCTTTCGAAAGATTACTACTCAAAAGTGCCATTTCATTTTCCGGAAAATAAGCGCCATATCTTTCCAGCGCTTGAGGCGTCAAAGTTTTTTCCGGCACTAAAATCAGAAACTGACTATCCGAATTTTGTTTTTTAAGTTCTAATATGGAATGAATATAGACTTCAGTTTTGCCCGATCCAGCAGGACCAAATAGCAAAAATTTATCCGCGCCTTTTCTAGTAATTTTTTTTACAGCGCCAGCTTGCTCATCAGTTAAAACTATCTTATCTTTTATTACATGTTTCATGCTACATGCTACATAATCGGCGCTTCGCGCCTTGGTTCTCTTCGGAACAAAATTTTTCAAAACAACACCCAGCGAGATGATGTAATACTCAGAAATATATTTAGCGAGGGTGAGTTGCTCCTTAGTGATAAAATTTAGCTCCAAAACTTTATCAATTTTTTTGAGCTTCATTCCGCCAACACGCGGAAAATCATCCCTACTCTCAATTACCACGCCCCCCACAGTTTTCTTGAAAAGCGGAATACTCACAAGCGTTCCCGGGGGCAATTTTTCGTCCGCAAGGTAATAGAAAAACTGATCACGGATGAGCGGAATCTTGACGAGAGGAGTAACACTAATGATAAATTGAGTCTTTTTTTCTAGCATAAGCTTTTCTCTATTCTAGCAAGATTGAGACTTAAGATAAAGCACCAGCAAAAGCCTTGATTTATCCCCAAAAAAAGGCTAAAATAAAGAATATGAAACGAAAAATATTTATTAGTATCAATCTAGCGGGTCAAGTCAGGCGACGGCTCATCAAAAGCTGTGCCAAATGGCAAGCTCTTCCCGTGAAATGGACCAAAGAGGAAAACTTGCATATCGAGTTATTCTTTTTGGGCTATATCGACAACGATGTTGTGGCCGAGGCTTGTCAAAAAGTGCATGAGGCAGTCGAAAATATCGAG